>VFQN01005252.1_pt1 | contig 16045 bp, 30 predicted proteins | sample 3512371 | NCBI WGS metagenome assembly VFQN01 (sample SAMN10412370, study PRJNA504923) | tailings metagenome | isolation source: Replicate 2 from Balatoc abandoned mine | place: Philippines: Itogon, Benguet | collected 2017-08-28 | reverse complement strand
TATTTCACTGGCAAACACACACTCCCAGCCCAATGCTTTGGCTGCTTGATGAAAGCCACCAATACCTGCAAACAAGTCAATATATTTCATGGTATACTTTTTTTATTTTTGAAAGGTGAGTAATGAAACCTGATTGGATCAACGTTAATGAACTGTTGCCACCCTTTGGTAAACGGGTGTTGGTGTGGCATGAAGAGCACGCAATGTTTGCGGTATTACATATAAGTTGTCCCCATAATGATGGTGAAGAACATTTTATCCTAGAGGGTCACAAACGCTGTTTTACACCCCGCCAGATTACCTCGTGGTCACACCCACCCCGTGCCCCGTATAATCCCATTAAAGAGATACGCAGCACCAGTAAGCCTAAAGCAAAACGAGTCAATCGTCACTGGAACACCTATTACTAGATGCTTTGCAATTCACACACACACAGCTGTTCTATGGCAATACCTTTTTTGAGCTTGTCTAGATTGTCATAACACGCACGTGCATGCTGTTGTTGTACGTCTATAGGTGCATGCTGCATCTGTTTGACATAACAGGCAGGACAGATGGTCGGCTCATCTTTGGCGGGTACGCTTATGTTTGTTTTATGACACGCGGTGCACACGATATACGATTTTTCGCGTGCACAGGTATCACAGGTGTATTTATGTAACATCGTTGAATGTATCTATATTGCCTTGTAAATACAATTTTGCCAAAAACAAATGAATATCATCATGCAGCCACGTCCAACTTATTTTTTTATTTTCAGCAAATATTTGTTTGGATCGTATAAGCGCATGTATTTCATACATAAGGTCTTTTACTTGACCTGCTACATCTGTTTGACATCTGCGTGCACCATAACGCAATTCTAATAATCTATTGTCTAATTCATTTTCAATAATTTGTTTTAGGTCTCTTGGTTCTTGTTTTTTTTCTTTATTCTTATTTTGGCAATCAATACATCGGGGTTGATTGCAGTAGGGTCTTTTGTAATTTTTTAATGCGGATTTGGCATCTTCTATATTCATATTGATCCTTGTTGTTGAGATTGTTCTTGTTGTACACAACTACGTAAAAAATGTAATGCCTCTATGGCAATATTTCCTTTGTCTTGATCCGTAGGCTTGCCAGAAAAATAGCGTACATAGGGAAGCCATTTTTGTTGGTTTTCTGGTGATAAACTTTGTACTTGCTCAATAAACCAATTAATAAGTTCCTGTTCTTGCGCTGACCACTGTTTGGGTATGGGGGCATAAATACGGCAGGCAGAACAGAGTTTATATGGATTGTTGCGGGTTTGCTTTGAGCATCCGGTGCAGGTAATAAATTTCATGGGGTATCCCTAAAATGCATGGTGCTGGTTTCAAAATGTATTTCAAATTTACCACATGCGCCTAATCTATTTTTTGCAAGAATAAGCTCAGCATGTGACTGGCTATAATCAGGGTTTGCGTTATCACCGGCTCCTGGTCTATGTAACAAGATGACTGCATCAGCATCCTGTTCTATGGAGCCTGATTCTTTAAGTTGATATGCTTTGGGTGCACTCGAAAGGCTATTTTTTTCTGCTTCTCGGTTAATTTGTGCCAGCAAAATAATAGGGGCATCGATCTCTTTGGCAAATATTTTTAAATCTCTGGTAATGGCACTGACTTCAGCAACCCTATTTTCTTTTGAGCCGTCAGGTTTTATGAGGCCTAGATAATCAATAATAATTAAATCGAGCTTACCTTCATCTTTTTTGGTTGCACGGGCATCTTGTTTAATTTGAGACAAAGCATAACAGGAGTCTTCGCAAAAAAAAGTAGCATCATCAAGCGCACGAATAGATTCAATAAAATGTTGATACCTATGGGGTTGAATTGCCCCGTACCGTTGTAACGAGTCATAAGAAGTCTGTGTGTTAACACATATTAATTTAGCCACTAATGCCTCGTTGGACATTTCTAACGTGTAAAAAGCAATTGTTTTACCAGCACGTAACACGTTATTGGTGAGACTGACGGCAAATGAGGTTTTACCCATGCCTTGACGTGCCCCCACTACTATCAACTGTCCAGGTAACAGACCACCATAAAAAGCCGCATCTAAATCTTTGAAGCCCGTCGCCACATGTCTGTTGCCTTCAGCTTGTTGTTTAAACTCCTCAAACATAGCGGGAATAATTGCGCTGATGTGCTGAGATTTTCTCCGCGTTGCAGTCCCTGACAATTCACTGACTGATTTACTAATATGTTCAACCACCTCATCAAAAGGCTTATCTTCATACAGCTCTATAAGCATTTTTTGCGTTTTTTGTATGGCTGCGCGGCGAAACGCTAACTCTTTTAAACGCGCAACAAGTAAAGGAAGTTGGTATTCAGAAGCGGCATAAAAATCAATTAAATACGAGAACGAAAAATGAGCATCTTTTTTAAGAATCTCCTCAGTAACCATATCCATGTTGATAACACGGTTATCTTTATGCATTTTTTGGAGCAGTTTATACAGTTGAACGGAACGCTCATCATAAAAATGCTCAGGTTGTAGGTCATCAACAAAATCGAGCAACAAGCGGGGGCTTTCTATAAACCCGAGTAAAATCTGTTTTTCCGTTTCAAGTGAAAAGGGTAGTTGTTTTTGCATGTGTTTCCTGTCTGGCTGCGTTTCTACAAGAAGGGGGTATGACCTGGCCGGGTACAGTACCCCGTAGAAACACAACTTTTTTATTGATATATGTTCATAAATAGAGTATTTTTTTGTGGATAAAATTTTTTAGTATAAAAAGAAAAGAGCAAGCAAGTCGCTTACTCTCTTCTTTTTATCTTTGATATCTAACCTTCGTTCCCGTCCCGTCGAAAGTGATGTGAACATAAAGCTAGGGCGAAATCATGAAAACAATGAATTATGAAAATGGAAACATAACACAAATAAGAAATCCAAAATCATTTCAAATATCAATGAATTCTAAAGAAACTATACCACAGAAAAACACAGAAACGCAAGTAAAACAAACAATAATCTCACCATCTGAGAAAAAAAAACCTATCTGCCCCTGCAAACCGGGCACGAGAGCACATCGTCAATGGATGTATGACCATCCCCTCGAACGCAAAAAGTCTTATAATCGCCGCTGGCGCACCAGTAAAAAAGAACGTGACGAATTAGAACAGACATTTACAGCCAGAAACTCTTTTTCCTATTCTATTTCTACGGACTATACAAATAGTAACAAAGGCCTCGCGCGTAAAGAAGAATATATATATATAAAAAAACACCCTGAAGGGTATAGATTTCCAGAAAGGGTAAGCACCACGCAAGTGGTTTTTGCCAAAAGTAGGGTTACGGTGACCCGAATGCTCCCCGATTTGCCCTGTTGGGAACCACCAACCCCCCCCCAGTTCCGCGCCGCCCCCCCCAAAAAAGCAAAACGCATGTACGGCGTTCAAAAAACCTTTGCAGAATTTAAACCGTGGGACTGGAAAGTATGGCATCACCATAGAGCTGAATATCGTGACAGAGAGCAACAATCACGCATTCAAGCAGCTAAAAGAGCCATGAGAGAGCGAGAACGGCTTGAAGCAAAACAAGCTCCGCCCATCGTAATGACAGAACAAGAGCTTGCTTTGGTACCTGTTTATTTGAGAAAGTTTATTGCTCCCTATGTTCAGTTACAAACTGCAACAGCCATCCATACAGATCAAGCTGGGACTCCCGTAAGGCTTCAACAAATGTTGGATTCTCACGCATAAGTTCATCGAGCTTATTGGCATGGTAACGCAAAGCCGTTTGCACACGCTCAAGATGCTCTTGGTTATTTTTTATGACAGCCGTTATATGAGTTTTTGTATCAATTATTTCATTCAAAAATTCACCATACAAAACATAATTATCCAACAGCCACGTGTCACTCACATATTTAGCTTTATCAACACAAAGCAGTTGAGCCACCAACGCATCAACCTTACTGCTTACATCATTGTGCAAACTAATATACGTTTTGACGACCTCTTGGTAATCATCGGCATCAGGCTCTTTATTTTTTAAATAATCGTAGCGATACCCATCATCATCGCTCAATTCCTGTTGCATACGATCAAGCTTATGCAGAATATCTTTTATAAGTAATTTCATAATTTTACCACCGAGCTAAAAAGGTTACTGTGTTGTTATATGCTTCTAATAAACGTTGTAGGTAACGAATATCTCTTCCACTACGGTTATCTTTGGCAAAATGTACGTTATTATCATGCATGAGGTGTATTTCATGATCGATTCTATCAAGGTATTTTCTCAGCGTGTCATGCGAAATCTGCTTTTGTTCATCAGTAAATTCGTATTCAGACATTTCAAGCCATTTAATAAGATCAGCGACTTGATCATAGAGATACTTTTCTCTCATGCTTATTTCGTCAATTTTTTTATATACATCTTTGTTAGTAATCATAGCTTTATCCTTAAAACTTAAACAAATACTTTATTATAATACCCAATTTGCTACCAAAAGCAAGCAAATTATAAAAGTGTGTTAAAAAACACTCAATTTAGTAGAATGTGCCAAACAATAAAGGAGTATTATGATCCAGTACCAGAGCAAGCCCGTACACACCTACGTGATTCCCGGTGCACCCATAGCATGGCGCAGACCCGGCACGGTCGCCAAACGGTTTTATGACACTCAAAAATCTTTAAAATCTAACTGGGCTATCTCTCTTGAGTATCAAAAGGAGAACCAGCCCTTTTATGAAAAGACACCTTTGTTACTCATCGCCCACTTTTACTTTGGAATTCCTGAGTCATACAGCCCCGCCCGTAAAGCCGCAACCGTTGGCCAGCCTTATCTATACAAAGCTGACCTTGATAATCTCTCTAAGCTCATTCTTGATGCGTGTAGCTCTATTCTTTTTGATGATGATTGCACCATCGTTGAACTCCATGCGCGCAAGTCGTACGATTTTGACCCCCGCACCGAGTTTGCCCTTATTCCCCTTGGCCCTTCTCAGCTGCATAAAAAAGGAAAATCATGAGTACCCTTACAACGACGCAGATTGAACAAAAGAAAAAAAAAAGAATTTACAAAAAGAAAGAATTGGTAGTTTGGGATTATAATCCACCCGTGCATTTCTATGAGCGATTAGTACCCAAAAGCCAAGCGGAGCTGGATAATATGGCACGGGAATTGCTGGCTTGGTCGGAGCTGGAGGATTCGCTCGTTTTTTCCCGCTGGGCTTCACAGCGTATGCCGCCGATATTGCTGGCCGATTTGTATAAATTTGCAGCCCGCCCTGAAGGGGAGAACTTAGCAAAAGCAATCGAGATAGCAAAGCAACGCATAGGGGCACGGCGCGAACAGGGGTCTATAGAGTATAAGCTCAACTTTGCGGCTATAAAAGAAACGCAACCGCTGTATGATCCTGATTATAAAGAGTGGAAATTGCAAGCCATAAAATCAACGGCCGACCATATAGAAAAGATTGTGGTGCTTCCTGCTATCCCTAAACCAGAAGAGGCGACATGAGAGTAACCACCAGACAGCTTGAAAAGCGAATCGAAGAGTGTGAGTCGCTGCTTGAACTGTTGAAAATAAAAACAGAGATGCAACAGGAATTGCTCAATCAACAAACACGGGTTATTATGCTGCTCATTGAAGGGGATAATAAACAAATACTCATACCTTTTGAGCAAGGACGTTCATGAAGCAGATTATAGACCTTTCTTATTTTAAACCCCGTCCCTATCAACTGCCGTTTTTAAATGAACTGTTTAATGTCGGTAAAAAGAACCGGTACCTATTGGTGTGGCCCTAGAAGATCGGGCAAAGATATTACCGCCTTTTATGCATGCATTCGTAAAATGATAGAAAAGCCTACGCAGATTTATTTTGTGTACCCAACCTATTCCCAAGGGCGCAAAATTCTCTGGGAAGGCTTGGATGACAAAGGGCAACCGATACTTGCCATGCTGCCCAAAGAGTTAATTGCGCATAAAAATTCACAGGACATGACCATAAAACTTATCAACGGTTCACTGTTCAAGATTGTAGGATCAGAAGACCCTGACCGTCTGGTAGGAACCAACGCTTCTTTTTTGGTCTTTTCGGAATACTCTTTGCAAAACCCCCGAGCGTGGCAATTTCTCCGCCAAGTAGTCCGTGCCAATAATGGCCAAGCGGTTTTTATTTTTACGCCCCGCGGAGCCAACCATGCTTATGATCTGTATAAATATGCAGTCGATAACCCCGAGGGTGAATGGTTTGTCTCAAAGCTCACGTGGGATGATACCCAGCACATTACCCCGGAGCAGATGGCCAAAGAACGGCTTGAATGCTCTGAGGATATGATACAACAAGAGTGGTTTACCTCGTTCCAATTAGGTGTTGAAGGATCATACTACTCTAAATACCTTAATCAAATACGCCTTAATAACCAGATAAGCAATGTACCCTGGCAACCGTACCAGCCGGTGCACTTGGCTGCTGATATTGGGCATGATGACCAGACGGCAATTGTCTTCTTTCAGATTATTGGCGCAGCCATACACGTCATAGATTACTATGAGAATTCTAAGCAAGGGCTTGATCACTATGCAAAGCTTATCCTACAAAAGCCCTACACGTACGGCAAAATGCTCTTTCCCCATGACCTTGCGGTAACCGAATTCGGGTCTGGGTTGACGCGTAAAGAGCAGGCGATCAATTTAGGCTTAACGCCCACGATTTTAGAGCGGTCCAGTGTAGCTGATGGCATTGAAGCAGTTCGTGCATTGTTGCCCCGTTGTTACTTTGATGAAACCAAATGCGCCAAGCTTATAAAATGTTTAGAATCCTACCGTCAGGAATACGATCCAAAAACACAGCGCTACAAAGGCACGCCTTTACACGACTGGAGTTCTGACGGAGCAGATGCGTTTAGATATATGGCGATGGGACAGAAATTAATCAGTAACGGCTTTAGTGCACAAGATATTGATCGTATGTACCAACAAACACGGTACGGAGTTGATCAAACTTTACCAAGACCGTTTCAGCAACCAAATCAGTATATATAAAAAATAAACTCCCCCGCGCACGCTGCAGCGAGAGAGTTTAAAAAAGGACGTTTTATAATGGGATATAAAACAGCAAGACTATATCATCAAACAAGGAACAACGTCAATGACCCTTCGCCAACAACAGGCACTATTTGCCCAGCACGTAGCACGATTACTTGACCATATCTACGCCAACAATTACACCTGCTCTTTAGGGGAAGCATACCGTACGCCTGAGCAAGCCCGCCTGAATGCACAAAAAGGCATTGGCATTGCACGATCGTTACACACCGATCGATTGGCCATTGATATAAATCTCTTTGATGCACGGGGCAGATTTTTAACGAATAGCAGTGCTTACGAATGGCTGGGTATCTATTGGGAAAGCTTGGACCCCCTTAATCGGTGGGGTGGGTATTTTGTATCTAAGTACGGTGGTAAGATAGTAGACGGAAATCACTTTGAACGGAAGAAAGTATGAATTGGCATAAAATAACTGACAAAGAACCACCGTTAAGAACATACGTACTAATAAAAACTAACAAATCAACCGAATTAGTAGGGGAAAATGTTTATTACGGCTTATTTTATAAATCCCCAAACAATCTTGATTTTAACAAAGGAAAAGATTTTGATGTAAATGGGAACCCTGAATTTTTTTGTGATATTTCTGGAAATATAGAATATTGGTGCTTAATACCATAATGTAATCACGTTGATTAAAACAAAACAAACATGGAAGCGACAGCGGGAATCGAACCCGCATGACGTGATCGAAAATCACGTATCCTAACCGTTAGATGATGTCGCCATCATTTTATTCTTTAATGTAGCACCATTCTAATACTTCAAAAGTAAAAAATTCATTTTGCAAATCTTTTTGGTCATATAAACAAAGCCATCCCTTTAAACAGCAATATTGTACACAGCGATATACAATATCGATTGTGTCATTTTTGCAATCCTTTGGGAATATTCTTATTTTGCAAATAATCCATTTACCATAATTGCTTGGTGGTGTTTTACTTGTTTGCCAATTCATTTGCCCATCAATCCCATCACAACCAAACCAATAACTGCCATACCTAACACTATCGTAATACCAAGATCATATAATTTCATAATTATCCTCTTTTTTAATAATCCTTCAAATTCCATAAATTAAATACTTTCATCTAAACCATCACCTTTATATCTTTTACTAAATAATTCCATGATCTTTTGTTGCGCCAAGCCTAATTCTTTTATCTGTTTATGTTGTTCTTCAACCATACGAGGGCCTTTTTTACGTAAGTAACGACGTAAGCGTTTGTATTCATTATAAGCTTCCATATATTTAGGATGGGGAGCTCTAATTCTAAGCACTTGCCCGCCTTGAGTAGGTAAGTTTGACCAGGCACTACCAAGTTTATGGATAATAGGAGGAGTTTTTACATTTAATAAATTTTTATCAAATGGGCGTGGGTTAAGCCAGGCTTGCTTCCATGCAATAGATTTTACCTCCCGACTTACCAATTTACTCTTGTAACGTAACTTGATTTTTTTTAAGGGCATTCCTTTTATTCCTTTTTGCAGTCACCATATTTTACGGCGAGGGTAACGCCAGCACCAATTAACATTGTTAAGACAGCCGTAACAGAGTTCGTCACTACTACAAACCGTTTTGTATAGCCTTCCTTACCACTGTCACCATCTTTTGGGGTATCGCCACCCGATTTGCTCAACGTGCTTTCTTGCACAATATCAATAACGGTCTCTTTGCCATCCGCTTCGGTTATGGTGCCCCGTATGTCCACCGTGCTTCGTTCTCGTGAATGACGCTTGCCTTTGACCGTCTCTTCTTTAGCTTTTTGTACCTGTGCCATAGCCTCATGGTAACTATCACGTACCTCTTTAGGAATACTCGGGTGATCCATAGCTACGCATGACATACACATACTTACTAGTAACAATAGCTTCATAAGGTTACTCCTGTTTATTTGCTAAAAATTCACCACGCATTTGATACCCATTTTGAATGGCAAACTGCTTTACCTCTGCGTAGATTTTTTTGTGGTAATCGTGTGATTCTTTTTGTGACATTTTGCAAAAGTCGTAATTTGGTTTAATAAAATACGCTATAACATTTATGTCTGGTTCGTCCTGTATTATTTTGTATTTATCATTTTCAAAAATAACGTATTTTTGTCTATCCATCCCGTTACTCCTATTTATAATTTTATAGAACTACTGCTGTTTTCTTGGGCATATTTATAACCCGCTGCAAATGCATCACTTTTAGGTTTGGGAATTTCAAAAAGAGGAATCCAATAAACAATTTCATCATCAGGAATAATTTCATCAAAGCATATCCAGTAACTGCTATCTTCAGAAACTAACCTATGTGCAAATCCCAAAGAATTATTAGCAAATAATACTAAAACTGTTTCTTTGTCAGATGGTAGTTTGCATTTTGTTGATATCCATTTCATACGTATACATTACTCCTATTTATAATTCTTGCTCTGCTCGTAAATTGAAAATCCATTTATCATTTAAAATTCTACCATATGCCAACGCAAGAACATGTACACGATGTCGGTAACTTTTGCCAAATCGTTTTATTTTTATGTACCGTTTTTTATCGGTACGTATTTGATGCGGCCCAGTATTAAATTTATAGCCAAGTTTAACGTTTTGCATAACAGGTTCTTCTGTTCGTGGCGGTACGTAAACAAACTGAGATACTTTTCCAGCTTCTATTTTTTCGGTATACATCTGTATGCCCATTTCAAACATTTTTTGCTGTTGTGGTGTCAATGTGTCTACGCATTCACTAGTTAATTTCATAATGCAAATCCATTCGCTCTTAAATCTTCTAACAATACTTTGGCAGGCTCACACTTTACGCCCTGCAAGAACAACGTCACGCTGGTTTCTACTGCATCATGCAAACTCATTCTATGATCCTGCATGCTCTTTATGTTTTGCTTGATGACCCGACACGAGTACAACAAGCTTTGATACTCGAGTGCATCGTCAATCGTTTTGAGTTTCGTAGCGTCATAGATAGCGGGCAACGGTTGTTGAACAGGCCCAACGGGCACATACCGATATCCCTGAGAGGCCTCACAATTAAAAAACATCCATAATATAATCCAAACCATGATCTTACGCCTCTTTTGCGTGTATAAGTAATGTTTTCCAGTTATCCTCATCAAGCAAACAATCAGCATATTTTTCATCAAGCACCACAAACGTAATAGGTGGATAGAGGTTATGGTAGGTGCCTGATACAAAGAAAAAAAAAGCAGCCAGATACAGTAAACTGCATGCGATGGCTGCTAATACGTTATAATTCATACTACAAACCCACACAGGAACCCAAAGAAGCTCCCTATAAAATAACAAACATAACTTACGTTTGGACATTCATTACCCCATTGGGTAACGATACTACCGTGATTCTTAAAATCTTTCTACCATGCTCAACCTAAACCATACTATCGTGAATCTTACGACTTACTGACTTAAAAATGGATGGCACATGATATTGGACTCGAACCAATGACTCACTAATTCAACGTTAGTTGCTCTAACCGACTGAGCTAATCACATAAAAATGTCATTTTGTGGGTTTTTTTGTCTGTGTGTTTTGTAGTTTTATTTTTATAATTCTATTAAATCAGTAGTGGCATTAACCACTTCTAAAGTAGCGTCAATCTTACTTGGCTCTACGCGATACAATTCAATTTTGTTATCCCGTTCTTGCGCATCAAAATACCGTCTTATTTTTACAATCTGCTCGGGCGTTGTTGGGGTTAATTTAATTTTGTTTTCTGGCGTTAATCCCCGATCGGTAAGTTTACGCCATGCAGTCTCTTCAAGTTTGGCCAAATCTTTACGTCGGTGTATCCATTCCGCTATTGTTTTAGTAACAAATTTATTATTTAATTCGATGGTAACAGGCGTTGCTAAATTTGTTTTTTGTATTGATACCCGCAAATGTAATATCTCTTTTACAATGTCACTATGTGCTTGGAGCCACTGTTCTATTTGTTTACGTTGATCGGGATAGACAGGGGTTTCACAATCGTAATCCGCACAATATTGCGCAACTTTATTAGTCAGATCATCTGCTTTGCGTTGCAGGTCTTTTATTTTTTTGAGGGCTTCTATTAATTTCATGATACTCCAAAGGTTAGGGTAATAGTATAAAACTGTTGAAACAGATTACAACATTCACTACGCTGCACAGAGAATTGCAAAAGATTTAATTGAGAGTAGTGATATGGCATTTTACCCTACACTCGGACCCCAATATATACATGAAAAATATCGTGATGTTGCCCAACGCTTTGAAGCATTTTACAACGATGCATTTACCATTGGCGCATCTGCATGGTCAGAGCAGGAGCTTGATACCAGATTTTGGGCAGGTGACCAAGGTCTTTGGTCCGATTATTATGGCGGTAATCTGCCCGCAGGAAGACGACGGGGATTTTATTTTAATCACATCAAACCACAAATAAACGTCGTAACGGGTTACCAACGACGTAATCGCAAATCCACTATTGTGGTACCTGTTGAAAACGCTGATCAAACGACCGCGGATCAAAAAACACGTTTGTTGTTGCATAATGATCGTGAAGATAACGTATTAGAGACCATATCAGAAGCATTTTTACAAGGTGCCTGTATTACGGGTATGTCTATGCTTGCCGTATCGTTAGACACACGCCTTGATCCTGTTTCAGGGGATGTTAAAACAACGCATTACGCATACAACTCTTTTTTGATGGACCCCTATTGTCGTAAATGGTCAGATTTGTCTGATTGTAACGGTATTGTATTGCGTAATTATTTAACAAAACGGGAAATTCTCAATTTATTACCACAATATTCTGACGATCTTATTTCGGTTGTTGATATGCACAGTACCCACGACGGGAAATTTATCAACATGCCCGAAAATTATAATTACGCCATGCGTAATTTATTGACTTATGATCAGTTTTTTTATCGTGATTTTCGCATGCAAAAACTGCTGCTAGATGAGCAAACAGGTGAGACGACCGAGTGGCGCAAATCTGAGCAAGAGTTTGAAGATTATATGCGTCAGTTTCCACACATAAAAGTTATCGAAACTGAAGTGCCAACGGTACGCTGTGCCATATTGGTGCAAAATAAAGTTATGTATGACGGCCCCAATCCCGTTGGTATAGATCGGTATCCCATAGTGCCTGTTATTGGTTATTATGATCCGCAATTACCCTATTATCCGTGGCGGGTACAAGGTATTGTGCGGGGATTACGCGATGCGCAATATCTGTTTAACCGTCAAAAGATTATTCAATTAGATATTCTCGAAAGCCAGATTAATTCAGGATGGGTGTATAAACCCTCATCAATGATAAACCCTAATGACGTGTTTACGCTTTCAGGACAAGGCAAAGGTGTTGCACTTAAAGCTGAAGCTAACATGACCGACGTACAACGTATTGAACCGCCTGCTATTCCTGCCAGCACTATACAGATTACCGAATCGCTGGGCCAAGAGATTATGAAAGCTTCGGGCATCAATGAAGAGCTAATGGGTTCTGCCGTTGATGAAAAAGCAGGGGTGCTTGCTATGTTGCGCCAAGGGGCAGGATTGACCTCTTTGCAGATACTCTTTGATCAGTTGGACACCTCACAAAAAGAGTTGGGCAAAATACGTTTAGAGATTATGCAAGCAAACTACGTGCCTGCCAAGGTCAAAAAAATACTGGGTGGGGAAGAACCAACCCCAGAATTTTATAGCAAAGCGTTTGGTAAATATAACTGTGTGGTAGAAGAAGGTTTAAATACCTCAACGCAAAAACAGATGCAGTTTGCACAGATGTTGCAGTTAAAAGAGTTTGGGGTGCCTATTACCGATCAGGATCTTCTTGAAGCCGCAACGATACAAAACAAACAAAAAATTATTGAGAATGCCTTACAAAACAGCCAGCAAGCGCAACAGGCACAACAGCTTCAAACACAACTTACCTTGCAGGACATCCAAAGCCGTATTGAGCTTAACCAAGCCCGCGCAACGGCTGATAAAGGTCTGGGTCTTGAACGTCTGTCTCGTATTGCTGAAAATCAGGCATTGGCTCAAGAACGGCAGGCACAAGCAGCAAAAGACGAAGACACCGCTCTGTTAGAAAAAGTAAAAGCACTTAAATTGCTTGAAGATATTGATATAGGGCATTTAGAAAAATATGTTGCCCTTGCTGAAAAAATTAAAGCACTGGATAATCCCGTGCAAACAAATACCTCATCCCGTCTGCGCAGTGCTGACGAAGTTAGAGGCTAACCCCTTGCAGCAGCATAAAGCTGGTCTGTAGTAACTTATAGGAGTTTTGCAATGGCAAGACATCACAAATCAAAGAAGAACGAGTCTGGCATGTATGGATATGCGGGCATGGAAACACGTGACCGTAATCAATACCGCACGGGTGAGTATGTAGACGAAAGTCGTAATGGCTACGCAGACATGCCGCAACAAGTTGAATATAAAATGTACGCTGAAACACCGTACGGGCTGGATCATTACCTTGATGATGGTATTGGCGGCATAGATATGCAAGTACGCCAAGATCGTGACATGGTCCGTAAGGGTTTAATGCCAAAAAAATATTGATAGTAAGGACGATTATGGCAAAAAAAAACAAAGGTTACTCCTATAACATGTTTCCTACGCCACAACGTCCTGATACTGCTATGGTCTACAATTGCGGAATGGTGCCTGACTCGGGCAAAGAGTTTGGGTGGGCACCGTCCCAAGAATCACTGTCACGCTATCCCCATCAACGGTATGGGGTAGCAGGACTGGGCGCAGCACTTGAGGATGGCGCAAGCGGTATGGACAGACATGTGTCTTATATAGTACCAACGGGTACTAATAATCTGTTTGAGGACTAAATATGTTTATGATTCGCTCAAATAAAAAGGCTGAAAAGATCTTTTTTAAGGTGAACGGTAAACCCGATAATTTTGTTCCTGAAACTAAAAAAGAACGTGAATTAAAAAATAAAATAGATTACCAAGTAATTGTCGGAGGACGTTAAATGTACGATTTTTTCCCCCCATGGGGTTATAAAGGTGATCCGATGGGATCCTGTAAAAAATGTTCTAAACGTCATTCGGGTAGTTGCAAAAAATAAGAGGCTTATGTGAAGCATCAAAAAGCTAAAATGAAAAAAAAGGTGATTGCGCATTTGAAAGATGACATGAAAATGTTTAAGCATGAAGCCCATGAGGACAAAAAGCTTATAAAATCTTTAAAAAAGCCCAAAAAGGGTACATAATGCCAAAATTAACCGCTTCTGCTTCTAAAAAAGCAAAAAAGCAGCGCATGCAACAAGAAATGCACAAATACAAAGAAGGCGCATTACATGCAGGATCAAAAAAAGGTCCGATTGTGAAATCCCGCAAGCAAGCGATTGCTATTGCTTTATCTGAAAGCGGACAAAGCCGCAAAAAAAAGCGTAAATAATCATTACTACTCCAATACTGGCTACCCTACTGCTCATTTATGGGTAGCCAGTAGTATACCGTTATAAGGTGTTCATGGAAAAAACGTTTGGCCAACAATATCTTGAAGGTATTGCGACTGATACGGGCAAAGCCCCCGTACAAGAAATACGCAATGGCATACTGTCCGATTGGGATAAAAATGTGTTAGAAGTTATACAAAAAACACGCAAAATAGAACCAACACGCCATTTTTATGTCTGCGTTACCACCAAACGGGAATATTTATTAAAAAACGTTATACGCAACTATTTTGAGTCAAAATTAGCCTGTCCAACACCGCAATTTGAGCAGGTAGTTTACAAAGTACACACCAACTCTGACCAGCCCATGCTTTTATGGGTTATTCCCAACAAAGATGCGTGTACGTATTTAAAAAATAACGCCCTATTAGTAACAAGTGAAGAAAAGCCGTTACTTGAATGGGTTTTAGCATTTGGTTCAGGAAAATTGGATCAATTTGCACAACATGAAAATGGCGAAGTAGTACAAAAATTATAAGGAGATTCTATGTACGAACAAAATATTGGATTTGGAACGGTATCCCAAGAACCTATTGACCAAACGCCCTTAATTCCACAACCAGATTCAACCGTAGAATCGGTTGAATTGCCTGAAGTTGATGAAACAATAGAGATTGCACAAGCAGCCCCTGAACAACAACCAGCACCACCTGCACCTGTACGCAAAAAACCAACGCAAGAGCAACAGGATCGTAATTTTTATGAATTGCGCAAGCGGGAAGAATTACGTGAACGTGAATTAGAATTAATGCGTCGTGAGATTGAACAGTTACGCGCACAAAATACCAACAAAGCACCACAAAAATCCCCCTATGAAGAGTTGGGAGTAAGCCAAGACAGTATTGCTGAGGTGCACCATGTTGAAAAAATTGTACAACGGGCACTCGCACAACAAGAAGAGCGGTACCGTCAACAACTTGAAGCAGAAAGACAGCGTAATGCGGAGCGATTAATACAAAGAGAATACAAAGATCTCTATCAAGTCTTGACCCCTGAAAATCTCAGTCGTCTTGAAGCAGAAGAGCCTGAACTTGCTGCTTCCATTGCCGCAAATCCTGATGTATATTCAGCTAAAATTGCCGCCTATAAACAGATAAAGCGGTTAGGTATTGAACAAGAAACGTATAACAGTTATCGGGTACAGGAACGGTTGGCACAAAATGCAACCAGACCAAAATCACCCGCAGCGGTTATGCCCCGTCAAGGTTCAACCGCCTTGCAGGCAGCACACAGCCCAACTTCACGCGCTGAAACCATAACCGAAGAGATGGCAGCACGCTATCGTAAAGAGATGGAAGACGCTATCCGCGGTCTGTAACAAATCAATCTACTTTTATGCATCTGTAAACGCATGCCCGTGGTTCACACCAACTCACCACGGGTATGTGTTTTACGTTGAAACAAAAAATGAGTTCTGCTTATACTAGCCCCATAAGGCTGAAATACGCAGCTCGCCTTCTGCACATCGGCTGAACTGGGAA
>VFQN01005251.1_pt1 | contig 16049 bp, 23 predicted proteins | sample 3512371 | NCBI WGS metagenome assembly VFQN01 (sample SAMN10412370, study PRJNA504923) | tailings metagenome | isolation source: Replicate 2 from Balatoc abandoned mine | place: Philippines: Itogon, Benguet | collected 2017-08-28 | reverse complement strand
GCAAGCAAGCAACCCGGTGTTTCTCAACACCACCCTACCTCAGGACCCAGTGTTTGTCTGCAAGCTGCAAACAAGCAACCCGGTGTTTCTCAACACCACCCTACCTCAGGACTCAGTGTTTGTCTGCAAGCTGCAAACAAGCAACCCGGCGTTTCTCAACACCACCATACAAACGGGGCACACAACCCACATATGCATGCATGCATCAGGGAGCGCCACTGTATTTCCCCTTGCTGCACACCGTCAAAGTAAAGAAGATGCAGTGCACAACGGACAAAGAGGATGTTGTTCATCAGGTAAAAGCCAATCCAACCTCCTGATGTACACTTGTCTCAAGCCTAAATCCAGGGCCACCTCTTGTGTGGCGCCATGAGCCCATGGATGACATACCAGTACCACGCAAACCTGTAACCCTGCACGTTGGTCGCCGCAGTGCAGCGTCCTGGGGCTCCTACACTTAAAGACGGGGCCACCTAAAGGACTACGCCAGTGGGCTGTGTGTGTGCCCTGTCCTCACAGCTTGCTGCGCTGTGCCGGCTGCGCCCAGACGGTTGAGGTGGGGTCCGCCACCCCCAGGAACTTGGTGTGGGTGGCTGTGGCTACCACCTGGCCGGTAGACTTCCGGCGGAACTCCACGCTTAGCGTTGCCAGCTGCCTGCCAACCTGTGCGGGGTGTAGGGGAGTAATCGCAAAGCGGCGAAGTGAACGCGGTGCGTAGGCGGTAGGGGACCGCGGCAAGGCTTGAACGAATTGGGTTTTACGTACACAGGCAAGCGTCTGTGGGTTTGTGTTGACGGATTTGCCCTGCCGTGCCCTGCGCGGGTTAGTGCCGTTGCCAGGTCTGGGGGCGTGGACGTGTTCCTGTTGCAGCCCCGTGCCATGTGCCCATACTCCCCGCGGATGAAGGCACCGGCACAGGCACATGCATTCAATCTCAATGCCACTACGAATGCGTCACTGCTGGCCACGCTCCTGGCGGTCGTGCAGCAGCGGCAGCACGCAGCAGCAGCAGCGTCATGCCCCAGGTGCCCATGCCCGTCACCTTGGTGACCCGCGAGTCGACCACCACCACCTCCCCGCCAGGCATGGGGGACACGTATGACACGGACAGCGTCACGCTGACCCCGGAGCGGGGTGTGGTGGTCAGCAGCGCGGCGGTGGAGATGGTGTCAGCCAGGGTGGCTGGGGGACGGGCGGGGAGGGGGGGGGCCCAACGGCGTGTGTTAGGACTCGAGCAGAGCGCACCGGGATTACGACGGAAGGGTATGCGTCCTGGGCGCCACGTTGGCGTGCCACGCCCATATCCGCACCAGGTCCGCAGAGTATGTTAAACCAAGTCGACTGTGTACTGCTAGCGCGTGGTTAACTGAGAACTCTGGGATTGTGCTCCGCATTGTGTTGCTTGGGGCCTCAGAGGCCTGGCGCAAGTGCTAGGGACTGACAAGGAGAAGGGCTTTGGTTTCAGGCCACAGCTATGGTTATTCGTACCATAGGGGTTAGATACCCATGCAAGGTGCTTGCGCGCACGTTGGGCTCCGTGCCATTGCGAGAACGCGTGCTACCCTTGGCGCACCCGCAATACCACCCGCAGTCCACAACCGCCCGTGCCTCACCCATTACCCATAACACACCTGTTGCCCCGCCATGGAGTGTTCTGTAGCGATTCTGATGCTGTTCCGACACGGGCACTTCGCACAGTATGCGGCCCTCGGCCACCTCCACAATGCGCAAGTCTTTCAGGGCAGCTCTGTCGTAAGTTGCGTGTTGGCACGCCGTGCCGTCAGCTAGGGCCTGAAGGAATCGACGTGCGCCTTCGCATAAATCGTCGCCCTTGATCGCTTTGGCGTGATTCTGTTCTGTCATGTCGGTCCTCAGCGAGGGAGAGACGAGCCGGGAGCGCTGCGTGGTGCGGTGAAGCCCTTCGAGTCTCAAGGCTTGCTTCGAGGCAGTCTAGCGCAAGTGTTGAATAGTTGTAGATACTATGTACATTTAAGATGGGCTTGCGCAATTTTGAGCACCATACCACCCTATTTCGAGCACCATTCTGCCCTACACGAGCAGATGTGACAATGTGACTGGATGCGACAGGTCCAGGCTACTGCCAGATGTTCTACCTACCCAGTCAATACCACTTCTATGCATTGGTTACTGATAGACAGTATGCCCCGGGAACACACGTAGGACACGGCAACGACATCCCGAAGCTGCTGGGCCCAGGGTTCCTCACCTGTCTGCTTGCAACATCATCCTTTTGCTACTTGCGTTGGCATCATGCTAATGCTTGTTTGGATGGAGCGATAGCCATACACTAGGTCGGAGCTATACACGATGAAGCGGTTCGGTTTTGGAAAGAAGAAAGACAAGGATGGATCGCTCGCGGGCAAAGTCGTCGTCGTTGGACCATACTCCGTGCGCGTCGAAACTCTTGTTGGCGAGGGCGGGTTCGCAACCATCTACAAGGCAGTGGACCTGAAAACGGGCCAGACGTTCGCGCTGAAGCATATGCGACTTGCCGCGGAGCCCGATGCTATCAGGGAGGTGCAGCACGAGGCCAAAACGATGGCAAGGCTCAAGGTGAGTATGTACACCTCCTCCCAGAGGAGGGGGTACGAGGGAGGGGCCCATACTCGCCCTGTGGCCAAAGTCAGCCTGCAACGCCGTCGGACGCGCACACCAGCATAGCCTGTGGTGACTGGCAGGCAACTGGTTGGCACATAATCCAACACGCGCTGCCCAAGTACCGGTACACGCCTGTCCACGTGTCACACTTGCATGGGCGCTGGCTTTCAGGGCTGCTTCATGTGAGCAGCCCGGCACCCCACTGCCCACACGTGCACCTCGGCCATGCACCCCCAAAGGCCTAACGTAGCCCCTTGCATCGCTCCCCAGGGCCACCCAAACATCCTCAAGCTGCACGCTGTGGCCTTCGCGGGGCCGCAAGGCGCGGAGACGGACGGCTTCATGCTGCTGGACTTTTGGTGGGGCAGGGCGCAAGCAAGCACAGAAGGCAACGGGGGGCACTGCACTCAATCTACAGCACCGTGTCGCGTGGTAGGAACTTGGTTCCCACTGAACCTGTGGGATTTGTGGTTGGATCTGTGATGTGGAGGGCCATGTCGGTATCCAGGGTATGAGTCGGCACAGGTCGGCGTGTCCAGGAACCGCACACCGTTGGGCCGGAACACCCGCCCCTTCGCCGCCGTACATCGCTTGCACGCATTGGCAACAACGCACCAGCACTTTGGCACGCGGAGGCAACCGCATGAGTGGCGCCAGTGCCTCTGCCAGGGCCAAAGGCCAAGAGCCCAAAAGCCTGCGTCATCAGGCCTTCGGCACGCCAAAAGCCTTATCTCAACGTGCGCTGATTGCACCCGTGGTGCCTCACCCACCTCACGTTCCTCCGCCTCTCCTCGCTTCCGGCCACCTGCTTGCACCTTCCCGCAGCCCCACGACGCTGCTGGAGGTGATGCAGCGCTGCGGCTTTGCGTTGGACGACTTCCTGGTGCACGAGGTGTTCCAGGACGTGTGCTGGGCCGTGGCGCACATGCACAAATGCAACCCGCCGCTGGCGCACAGGTAGCTGTGGGTGATGGGTGCCAGCCACCGTACGCCGAGGCAGGCTGTCGCCTGCCACCGCTGCGTCCTCTTCTAACCAGGAAGCATACGGCACGGCTCACTGTGCGAAGATGCGATAAGGCGCACTCCTGGGGTGCGATAGGAGCACCGCAACGGTCTTGGTGCTGTGGGCATGAGGCACCCCGTCATTGGAACTGCTGCAGGGACATCAAGGCGGAGAACGTGCTGAAGAACGGCGAGGGCCGCTGGGTGATCTGCGACTTCGGCAGCAGCACCTCCCGCGCCCAGGTGTACGACACGGCGGCGGAGATCGCTGCTGAGGAGGAGGTCATCCGCCGCACAACCACGCCCGCCTACCGCTCGCCCGAGGTGCGCACACGGGGGGCTCACGGGCGGTAGCGACGTCCCGATAAGCGCCCAGCTGGGCAGGCGGTTTGCATGGAACAGGATTGTCCCGCTGTGCTGTTTGCTGTGGTCAGAAGGTGAAGGCCAGTTCGGGCATTGACATAACGCTGCTTCGCAACCGCTGCAGATGTGGGACCTCTACTCGCGCCAGCGGATCGACACGGCCGTTGACGTCTGGGTGAGTGGCGCTCAAACTGAGCCAGCACGACAACATGCCCTCCTGCCGTGCGTAGTGTTGCATCGGTGGCAAGCACGCGCACCGGCTGTCGAAAATTACATGTCCTCGCAAAGGCCGCGTGGCTGCATAGCTGGCATGAGTCATGGTCATGGATCCGGCACCTGCCGAGCGGCGTTGACACAGCCGCAACTCCTCGGCTCGCAACCCGTTTCTCGCCCCTGCGCAGGCCCTAGGGGTGCTGCTGTACGTGCTGTCGTTCGGCAAGCTGCCGTTCCAGGGCGACTCCAAGCTGTCCATCCTGTACGGCAAGTACGACATGCCGCCGGGGAGACCGGCGGCGCTGCGGTCCCTCATCCAGGACATGCTGCAGGTGCGGGCGAGGCCGTACGCAACAGCAGTGTGTGAGCTGTCCCCCACAAAGAGCTTCTTCGGCCCCTGTTGCTTTGTGTGCCATGTGCCCAGGCAACACCGTTGGCCCACGTGTTTGCCCTTGCAGGTGAACCCCGCCGACCGGCCGGACATCTTCCAGGTCATCTCGCGGCTGGACGTGCTACGGGCCGTGCTGAGCGAGGCAGGAGCAAGCGGCGGCGGCTCCGGGCCGATTGCGCCCCCAGCTGCGTCGCAGCCTCCCACGCAGCCCCCAGCTGCCCTGCAGCGCTCCAGCGCTGTAGGGCCAGCAGCGGCAGGCGGCGCAGCAGCAGCAGCTTCAGCCGCGGCGCCCACATTGCTGACAGACGCGCAGATGTCCCGCAGCGCCCATCTCCCGCTTGGTCCCTTTCCTCCACCCACCCCTGGGGTGTCCCTGCCGGGCCACCCAAGCTCCCACTCGTACGCTCTGCCCCCGACCTCTGTGTCGGCCCACTCGCAGCTCGCGTCGGCATACGCAGGGCCGCTGCGCCAGCAGGCGCCGGGACAGGGTCCACCGCCGGGCCCGCGCGGGCCCCTGGCGGCAGGCCTGCAGGACAAGGCCCAGCACCAGCACCCCGGACACCCGCATCCCGGTGGGCCCCAGGCCGCCCCCTACGCGGCCGGCCCCAACGCTCACCACCAGCAGCAAGGCCACCAGGCCGCCCATCTGCCCCAGGGACCCCACGCCACGTACCACCACCCCCAGCAGCCGCAGCAACAGCAGCAAGCCGGTGGTCCGCAACGGCCCGTCGCTGGGCGGTCCTCGTTGCAGCTGCAGCCCCATTCGGGGGCAGCAGGCGCTGCCGACCCGGCGGAGTTTGCGGTCACGTTCGATCTGCCCCCGCCAGGGGCAGTAGGCCCAAGACCGGCACCTCCTCAGCAAGCTGCAGCTGCAGCAGGGGCGGGGCCGGGGGCCCCGCCCGTCAGCCTCATGGACGAGCCGCTGGTGGTGCTGCCGCCCTCGCCCGCCACAGTGCTCGACCCGCCGCCGGCGGAGTGGGGAAACCCCGCTGCGCCGAGCGCTGGCACACAGCCGGGACCGGGGTAGGTACTTGCGAGTGGGCACAGTGGGCGGCGTGTGGATTAGCGGTGTGTTGTTCGCCGTCACATTGTTGCGGCAGGTGCATACCAAATTACTGCATCAACAGCTGGAATCTTGGAACCATTGCGCGCAATTGCACGGCAATTACGCTTTGTGCTTCCGGACTAAACGCAGGCTTCATACCTCGGGCGGCGCCCCACCGGCGCAACACTTGCAGCCACAGCAGCAGCAGCACCCGCCGCGGTCGCAGCAGCCACAGCACTTCGAGGACGCCTTCGGGGATAACTTCTTCCCACAGCCAACACAACCGTCGCAACCGCCCCAACCGCCCCAGGCCCCGCAGCCCTCCCAAGCGCCTGTGCACGCGCAGGGGCGGCACCGACGACACGGCTCTGTGGGTTTTGGGGACGACCCCGTGGACTGGGGAGACCGGCCGTTTGCCGCGGAGCCGCCCCCAGCTGCCAGCCAGCCGCCCCAGCAGCAACCTCCGCCGCCGCAACCCCCGCAGCAGCAGCCCCACCCACCATCCGCCCAACCCCTGGTAAGTCACATAGTACACGCATGCATCCAGACATGTGTGCGCGCTCTGCGGGCTGTTGTGTCCTGTCACCCACCGACATAAACACGTGCAATCCCTTCGCCGTCGCAGTACTGCACTAGCTGCCGCCGCACGTGCACCCCTTGCACTGTTGTAGCCTGCTTTCCAGCATAAGGGGAACATTGCCACATGGCCTGCGTTGCCGACCTGCTGCACCGCAGGCGCCGTCAACCTCCCACGCCAACGGCCCCATCCAGCCGCCGCCGCCACCCACCGCCGCGCTGCATCCCGTGGGGCAACCGCCCGCTGCCCGAATGGGCCCGACGCCAGTGGCAGGTCCCGAACCCGACCGCCCCTCCTTACCGCCCGCTGCCGCCGCGGCCGTGGGGACCCCCGTTGGCAGCAGCAAGGGTAACAGCAGCAGCGGCAGCCGGCCCTCGTCCCAGCAGCAGCTGCCCGTTGTCACGGTTGCGGCACTGCACCCCGCCGCAGACGGCCTGGTATCGATGCCGTCGGCTGGGGGCCGGAGGAGCCTGGGCGGAGCGGCGCACGCAGCAGCGTCAGGGGACGTCGTGGAGGCCCTCAGGTGGGTCCGGCCGGTGGTATCCACTGCGGTCGTGCCTTACATGGAACAGTGCCGCTTCGCCTACGATGTGGCAGTGGGTGTACCAACACACCCACTGCCTGCATGCGCCAAGGCTGTGTGGGGCGTGGAAGGGAAAGCAAGGCCCAAGCTACGGATAGCCCAGCATTACCTGAACGTTTTGTGTATGAAAATCTCTGAAGGTGACTTCTCTCGCGTACACAGGGCTCAGGTGCGGCAGCTGTCTGCACACAACGCGTCGTTGGAGGGCCGCGTGGCGCACCTGGAGGAGCTGGCGGCCTCTCAGGGCGCAGCGCTGCAGCGCCTGGCGGCAGAGCTGCTCGCTCTCACGCGGGGCCAGCAGCAGCAGCAGCAGCACCAGGCATCGCAGCCTGCTGAGCCTGCACACGCCACAAGCGGTGTGCTGGCGCGCGCTGGCAGCTCCGTGGGCCGGCCAGTGTCCCCCGGGCCAGCGGCAGGGGCGATGGCGCCATGGGGGAACGGGTACGGAGGAGACCGTGCGGCGGGCGGGGTGGCACACGGGGCGGGCGCGCGGCCTGCGGCGGTTCCGGAGCAGGTCCTGGACGAGGCGGCGGGCGGCGTGGGGCCCATGGGCAGTGGTGGGCTGCTAAGCAGCACCGACAGCGTGGGCGCTGGGAGGGACGTCGTGGCTGGCTCAGCGTTCGGCGGGGTGGTCCCTTCTTGGGTGAGTCTAGTATGAGGTCAAGAAAGCCTTAGCCATGCTGTTGTTATAGAGTTTTCGGGCTTGCCTGCGATACCGCCTTGTGCTGAGCGTGTGACATGCAAACTGAAGACGCATATGCAGGGAGCATTGGGGCTGCCAGGGCAGGGGTGCTGCTTGCTTCGTGCACTGGCCTGACTCGCTGCCCGCCCTCCTGCACGCTTGCGACCCCCAGGGTGGCACGCCGGAGCGCACCAGCGGGCCGTCCGCCAGCGCCGTGTACCCTCCCATCAGCTACCAGGACCTGGCCTAACGGACGTTGCCGGCAATGGCAGCGCACAGCGTTTGTCGGTTGCTGGGGGACGCAACGCTGTGACGCCGGGACGGGAGCTGCTGGCAATCCGCGTGTGCATGCCGGGTGGCGCAGCTCCGTTACGGTGTATGCTGTGGCGCTTATGGAGCGTGCTGTGCTCGATGGATCGGGTGGTTTCGCCAACATGATCTGGCAGCACCACAGCGGAGTTTCCCCGCAAGCAGCTGGTGCACTGCTTCTGCTTCTCGTGCAGCTACTATGTTTGAAACGTTGATCCGGTGATCCCCAAGTGGGGTTTTGGCCCAGATAGGGCAGGGTGATCGAGCAGGGTGTTCCTGCCAGGGACGTTGGTGTCCGCCCGGGATGGCTGGCCACGTGGCCAGCAGCCGCAGTTACAGAGCGTGCCGTTGTGATGAGCCAGGATGAGCATACATGGAAGAGCGTTATGCGGTGTACGTGAAGAATCGTGGTCCCAAGCACATAGAGTCTATTTTCCTACGCATGTCCCGACATTAATTTCGAGCATACCAGCAGGAGGAACTACGTTGCACAACCACCTTGATTGCACGAAGCCCTGCAGTTCCCTTGTAACAGCCTACTAGGGCACACCGTACGAGTTCCATGGCATGCTGCGTCCAACCTTCGGTACGCTCCTGTCCGAATAAACACAGAAACCCCGGCCTGGCCGTACCGTCGACCGCCCAACACCACATGTTTGCCACACCCAATAACAATTTGCAGCACGCAATGGGTTGCCTTGTCAAATTCAGTACACCAGCGTCTATGCAGCAGTGCATAAGTATGCAGTACACATTCATTGCCCACAGTGAAGGCGTGGCATGCCCCTCCTCCAGGCTATCTGTTGGGGTCGATGATGCCAAGGCCGTACGCCGACAGGTCAAGGGCCGCAGCGTCCAATGCTCGGTACACTTTGCTGGACAGGATGCTCTCCCCGGCTATGGCGTACACGAGCAGCCACGGCAGGAAGAGGCACGTGGCCACGGCAAAGGAGACCGCGGACATCCGTGTAACTGCAGGGGGTCACAGGAGGTGGGTGGGGGTGGGGGGCTGTAAGTGCGTGTGAGCACAAGGGTTGCAGCCCAACGACATCTCCAGCGGTCCTTTGTGGTGGTACAACTGAACGACTAGTGCTGGTGCCGTTGAGCAGAGGCCCCGTGGGCTGCATAGCTATGGGCGGCCTTGCGGGGGAAGGTCGGGCGGAGGCCAGCGAACAGGGCGGGTGACAACCAAGAAACGCGCAACGCCAAGGTTTCTCTCAAACAAGCACATAATCGTACATGGTGCATGGTAATCACTGTTCGCTGGCCAGGCTAACTACACGCTCGCTCACATCGACGTATCACCGGGTCGCCCCGCGATGCTTTGAAGTCCGGCCAGAAGAGCCATACGTTCATCGCCCACATCAAGGGCAAGAAGCAGAAGCCGCTGTAAAACACTGCTCACAGAAAAGGGGAAAGGAGTGAGTGACTGCCTAGCACCTGAGTTGTGTTTAACTGCTGTCTCCAGGTCCTTACTCCGCTTGCTCAGTGTCCTTGCTTTCTCCAGAGGAAGCACTTCGCCATCACATGATTCCGTAACAGGCTCTGGGCCTCCCTCAGCCTCCCGGTCGGCCATGTGACTCCTATATGTCTCTACCTCGTGGCGGCAGGCTCGCTGTTCTGGAAGGTACTACTTAGTAACTCAAGTACCTTAGGTGTTGAAGCCGTTACAGAGAAGTGGGCAAATCGGGTGCCGTACTGTAGGTCCGTGCACAACACAGCGCCATTGGCGCGAATGTGCATCACCGTGCTCCACCCAGGCTCCATCCAGTAATCGGACATCGGATACAACGGAATGAAGTTGGTCAGCACCGCTGTACGCATGTTGCTTGAAAAACAGACAATATGGTGATGCAGTGAGGACCTTCTGGCCTCAGACACGTGGACCTTCTGGCCTCAGACACGTGTCATGCTGTTGCACTCCTCAGGCACACAGTATGCGTATGCCGCCAGGCGCGCCAGAGCTGGCCTCGTCTACTCAAACATGTCGAGCATGCTCAACAAGCAGGCGTGCAAAGGTTGACGTGCACCAAGCCAACCTCCCAGCCTACCGGTGACCACACTTCACTGCGTCGCCTTCAAAGTACAAGTTGCACTGCCCATAGCTTGCCCACGTGCGTGTCTGCCCACACGTACCACCCACAAGTGTATAAAAGTGCTCAGGAACCCTTCACCGTCATTGTCATTGGTCTTTGTGAAGAGGATGGGTGCACACCTGCGCAATGGCATGCAAACGCGGCTATGCTTCCCCGCCCCTTTGTCACCGCTGCCCCCCGCCATTCAGGTGCACCCGTCAGCTAGTGTCAGTGTCCTGTGATCATGTCATCTGCCTGGCTCGGTCTAGAACTTATGACGCCTGCTGGATGCAGCTTAGCGGTCGGTGCAGCCCTGTAGGTAACCTAAGCTACTTTCCTCCTCCCCCGATGTGCACAGCATCCCTAAACGATGAGCGGGAATGCTGCTGCCGGGTGCGGTGCCCCCGCATGTGACGCAGGCAGTGCCGACGGCAGCCCCACGCCGTGCCCCGCCTGCTGCTGGCCCTGCTGCTGGTGCTGCTGCCCCCCTCCCAAGGAAGGCGCCGATGGCAACCCCTGCCCCGCTCCCTGCCCCTGTGGTGTCTGCGCCCCCGTGCTCCCCGCCTGCTGCTGCTGCACCCCGGGCGGCCCCATAGCGTGTGTTGCCAGGGGTGCGACAGCGGGCAGGCCCCCGCTCACACCTGGTGTCCCTCCGCCTGCCTGCTGCTGGCCTCCGCCTCCGCCCCCGCTCGCGCCCGACAGCCCAGACAACTGCTGCTGCAGCGCGGGCGGCAGCGCCACCTGGCCTCCTGCCGAGCCGAGCCCTAGGGGCGGCGGCGGGTGAAGGGCGGGCAGCGCGGGCAGGCCCAGGCCATGTGGCATGCGGGCCTGCTGTTGCAACGCGTGCAGCTGCTGCAGCTGCTGCAACTGTTGGAGCTGCTGCAGCTGCTGAACCTGGAGCTGGAGGGAGCAAACGACAGCGGAGGAAGGGCGTGCGTAAGCCTGGGTGCGGTTATCCAGCTACTGGACGTGTGCCAACAGCCACTGGTGTCTCAGTGCAAAGCTTCAAGTGTTGGCATGGACCAGCAGTCAGCTAGTGGCACGAGCAAGCGCAATGCGCGGCAATCGGGCAGGACTGCCGCGGCCGGCGCACCTGTGGCAAGCTTGGGGCCTGCGGCTGCGACCCGCCCAGCGACTGCTGCTGCTGCAACGATCCCGACCCCTGCCCCTGCCCCTGCTGCGACGCGGCCTGCCCCGCCGCAGCCTGCTGCGCCTGGCCCTGCTGCTGCTGCTGCCGCTGCTGCAACAAGTGCTGCTGTTGGAACAGCACCGCTGGTGGATACCCGTACGGCAGCCCGAGCCCCGCTGCCCCCTGCGCCTGGGCCGCCGCCGCCGCCAGCTGCGCCAGTGCGGGATCGGCCAGCCCTGGCACCGGCGGCGTGGCCCCGGACCCGCCCGCCAGGTGGCCCCCGGGCCCCGCCCCCGCGCCAGTGCCGGCTGCAGCCGCAGCTGCCGCCACGGCCGCCGCTATGAAGTTGCCGGCCGCGCCTGAGGGTGTACCGGAGAGGAGCGGCGTCAAGAAGTGCAAGTGCTCTCAGCCATGCAACACCACGAAGTAGCAAGGTACACTACGGTGCAGTTGCGCTTGTGCACCTGCGTGGGTAAAGCACGTAGCTCCTACCGTTCGGCGCCTGCCACGGCAGGGCCAACCCCGGCGGCAGGGGGTTGGCGAAGGGCGGCTGCTGCCCGGCCGGCTGCTGCTGCTGCTTGTTCTGGTGCTCGACCATCTTCTTGAGCACGTGGGAGTCGTCGTGGATCTGGAACGGGGAGCTGCGGGCGGGCACCGACAAGAAAGTAAATACCAGTAGGAGGCAAGGCCAGCAGGAGAGAATGCTGCAGCATTGCGACGGCGTTTGCAAGATGCCAGTCACTTGCAAACGTCACTATTTGTGCCTAAGAGCCGCGCTGCTGCGCACTCACTGGTGGAAGTCGAATTGCACGTCCTGCATGTCCGGGGAGATCTTCACCTCCACGGTGGCGTCCGGCTTTGACTGCATGCAACGTGGGAAGCAGGTCCGAGGACCAAAGGATCAGTCCCAGGCAAAGGGCAACGGTACTCACATCATTAGGACAAGCCCAAGGTACAAGCCCAGCCGATTACGCCAACAGGAGGTAGACAAAAACAGCCTTGCCAGCTGGGCCGCATTACACCTGCATTTGCTACGCTGCTGCCTTTCAGGCCCACCTGCACGAGGATGAAGGGCAGGAACAGCTGTGTGCTGCCGCTGGCGGAGGGAGCGTTGCGCCCCGCGTTGCGGTCCAGGAGCTTCTTCAGCGCCTTCTGCTGCTCGATCATATCCTGCACAGGCAGTAGCAGCACCGCGAGCCATTCCATTGGCAGCGTGCCGGAATCGGGACGTACGCTTTCGGGACCCGGCGTGCGAAACGCAACGGCAGGCCCAGGTGCCGCGCAAGTACACAGCGCGGTGCCCAGGGCTCCACTGGCACCACATAAGACACCATTTGCAACAGGGGCATATGCAGGGTACGGGTAAACAGCATACGGGGAGCACCAGGTCCACACAATATCCAGCACGCCTGACCTGCAGGTACAGCTGCTTCTGCTCCACCTCCTTGATCTTCGCCAGCCGCTCGGCTTTCAACTTGTCCAGCGAGTTGTGCGACAGCTTCGGGAAGCCCTTCCACAGGATCTCCTTCTTCTCCTTCTGGATAATGTCCATGGCCATGAGCACGTTGATCGCGTCGTACACGCGCCGCCGGATGTTCTTCTCGTCGTACTGCCCGTTCTTGTTGGCCGCCTCTATCCTGCTCATCTCCGCCACCAGCTCGTCCGCCACCTCGTTGTAGGTGGTGCGGCCCTTGGCCTCCACCTTCTCGCACACCTAATGCACGCGTGCGTGTGTTGGTGCAGGCATGCAAGGGGCATGAGGCACAGGATTAGGAGTTGCAGCACGGTGGAGTGCCAGCCGAGAGGCGGCACGCGGCTGTAGGTACGTGAGTGGGTGCATGCACGTGTGCCTGAGTTTGTGACAACGTGTCTAACAGGATGCGTGCTGGCATCTGGGTGCAGGCGGAGGCAGGAGCCACGGAGTAGATGCCTATCATCAGAGAAGCTATGCACTAATGTGCCGGGGGCGTATATGTGAATCCTTGCACGCACGTAGTGGAGAATGCATAGGCAGGAAGGGGGGTGAGTTGCGATGTCCAGCAACGGCGGGGGGCAGGCCGGCAAGCCCTACCTTCATGCTGAAGTGCCGCAAGCCCTTGCTCCCGGAACGACTCCCCGAGGCGTCAGCACCGCGAGAGGTTTTACGGCGCTTCGAGCTACCGTCAGTTCCTCCCGATGGTGCGGCACGAGGGTTGTACGAGTTTACTAGTTGGTGCAGCCCAACTTTCGCAAGGTGCAACACCTGGATTGCGCGAGCTGTCGCCAGCTCTGCCGCGTGGTTAGCTTCATGGCACTGCTGCACATCGTACGTAGACGTTGGCTGCGGAGGAGGGTTGTTGTAGCCAACTTGGGCCTGCCGCGCTCGCGCTGCTGCAGCAACGACAGCAGACGGCGGGTCATGCCACACGTATGCCAAACGTATGAGCCATGACCGCACTTAGGATATGCTCATGGGATTTTCACGCACCTTCTTTGTCAGCAACGCGGGCAAAATCCACCTCCTGCTCCTCGGCGAACTCCAGCAGTCCCTGTGTATCGGTCGATGGGCGTCTCCGGGCTATGCCCACTTAGAACGCCCACTGATGCGCATTGTTCACGCCACACCCACCAACTCTTGAAGGTCCTGTGCCCATTGCGCTAACGGTGCAGACGGGTCCGCCATGCCCGGCCCGCCTTTAGCTGCGTCCGTGTCCATCCTCCAGCTTAGGCTTCCCCTAGGGCTACCAGTATGCCTCTACGGCAGCTTAAGACGTATTCCCGTAAGAGCGAGGCCGTCTGGGGAGGCGCGGCCAGGCTGGACAGAACAACTGACCGCGTGCCTCCCGAGACTGCTCACTCGTAAGCTACCCCGACGAAGCGTTGTGTATTTATGTCCATTGGAACAGTGCTCGTTACTACAGGTAAGGCAAGGGCGGTTGGAGACTGGACGTGACACTGACGCTGAGTATCACCACTTTGGCGGTCCCAGGTAACGCTGTAATTTCGTACAGTATGCTTAAAGTAATTGTATACTTGGAAAAGCTGGTTGCATCGCTGTTGCTCGGTGGGGGCCTTCCCGCCGGTTCTGGCTGTGATGGGGGAGACCCCAGGATGCGAGACATCATGACTGACACGTCTCAATAACCATGAAGACCTTAATTTGTTCTGATGAATTATGCACACCGGCTGTTGGCGCTGGGTTTGTCAGAGCCGCTGCCGCTACCCACGGCTGCTACCCACGGCCGCTACACCAGGCCCCAGCGCTTGAACCAGAACAAGGGTCTAATCCGTAACCGTGATCCTGGAGCCTTTGGAAACCCCCACTTGGCCCCTTACAAGCATTATGCATATAGTTTGCACAAGTCATAGACACGTGAGGTACGCTGTGAGCACGAGCGACTGGGCAGCACCAAACACTGCACCAGGGGATGCTGCTACTAGGTCTCCCCTGCTGGGTGCTGGCTGCAGCGCCAGCGCGGGGGCAATGGGCTTGCGCGCACGCGGAGGCAGTCGAAAGCCAACCTGGTTGAGACTATGTGCGTATACGGTTCATGTTGCTTGGAAAGGGAGCGCGTGGCCCACGTCGTGGTCGTGTCTTGGACCGGTCATTGTTACGTCAGGCCCTTTCCTGCTGTGACACTGATTAGCAAAGGCTGCACTACACGGCCACACTTCTCAACCTCTCCACTGGCAAAGGATGGCTGCACGGTCACAATGCGCCACAAGCTGCTTGGCTCCTGCCCGTGCAGCGAGAGGGATGGGAAACCCCCGTGCTCTCGATGGGGAGGGGATCAGCCGTTGTTCGTGTGGGGACCGGGCTGAGTTCTGGAAGGGGACCAATCACCGCATATGCATACACGCTGTAAGTCCGTAGCCAGGTGAGCGTGCCCCGTTCGCATGCGCAACTGCGGTACTGTACGTAGGGCAGAGCTCGTTGGCGGCTGGCATCAGTTTAGGTGCGCCGTGGTGCGCCGCTGGCAGACCGAGTGGCCGTACAAAGTACCGCCGGCGAAGCACGCTGCTCAACAATTGGGGGTCCGTACGCAACTTTCAACGACGTATGCCGTCTTCACATTCGGCTATCCCCTATGCCCTGCGGTACCTCCAGGTGCCTGATCTCTGACGCTCTGATGCAACACTGCGGCTGCACAATGATATTCCATGTGCCTTCCAACGCATTCGTTGCATACACAATATGTCAGTTTAACCAGTACAAGGCAAAACAAAAACAAGGCCCACAGCCTGGCGGTATACCACGGTACACATACCATGGGGCGGTGACGCTGCACAGTGGACCTTGGTCACCTAGCCAACATGGCAATCACGGCCACTTTCGTATCACGTGTGGACAAGCCACGCTGACACAGCGCAAGTGGCAGTTGGGGTCACACTGCCACCACCGCACAACAGCAAGCTGCAGCAAGGCCTACCGTGGGTGGCGGTTCATTCTATTTCGGCACGCGCGGCAGGCACATTTTATGCAGGTGTAAAATGAGGCACGGAGTGCATTTCAAGGGTTTCCAGGGGGGCCCAACGTGGTGTGGCGCGCTTGACAGGTAAACCTAATTTGACGTGTGCACCACCATGAGCTGGTGCCAGTCCGGAAGCAATGGGTGGGGTAGGAAACAGAAGGTAAGCAAGGCCCCCTTGGGCAGTGCGCCGACAGGCTGCGGCTGTAATGGGCTGTGCTGGTGAGTAGGAATCACTGCTTGCGGGGGGCCTCATCTATGCTGGCTACTGTTGGCCCGTACCCACGGCCCTTGCAGGTGACTACACGTTCAATTGAGGGCACTTCTGGCAATGGTTCCAGTACAGGGGTGGTGTTGAGAAACACCAGGTAGTTTGTTGAGGGGCTGTGGGTGGAGTTTAAGCGTCCGCCTCCTCGGCCTTGCCACCCTTGGACTTCTTGGGCAGCAGCACGGCGTGGATGTTGGGCAGCACACCGCCCGAGGCAATGGTCACCTCGCCCAGCAGCTTGCCCAGCTCCTCATCGTTGCGGATGGCCAGCTGGATGTGGCGGGGCACGATGCGGTTCTTCTTGTTGTCGCGCGCGGCGTTGCCGGCCAGCTCCAGCACCTCGGC
>VFQN01005250.1_pt1 | contig 16054 bp, 16 predicted proteins | sample 3512371 | NCBI WGS metagenome assembly VFQN01 (sample SAMN10412370, study PRJNA504923) | tailings metagenome | isolation source: Replicate 2 from Balatoc abandoned mine | place: Philippines: Itogon, Benguet | collected 2017-08-28 | reverse complement strand
GCTCGTGCTCACTTTTTCACTTAACCCCCCCCCCCCCCACTTCCGCGAACCCCCCGCTCCCCCCCCCCCCCCCCCCCCCACACCCCCCCCCCCCCCCTGCACCGTCTGCGCCTTGCCATGGACCCGGCCCCATCCAAACTCAGCCGCAGTATTCAGCCTGCCTGCGATCAAACCCCCCGTCCACCTAGCTCGTGTTCTCCAAACCTCCTCCTTACGAATATTGGATGTGGAGGTTATGTTCGACAACGGAGGTCTAGCCCACGGTGTGCACCTGCTGTTCCGTGTCCTGCTGCCTCCCGCCGAGCCCGCGCTTTAGGATGCTTTGCAAACTAGTTCTCGTCTCGTGTGACATCCTCACCTCCTTCTCGCTGATGTGGAAGATGTCGGGCCGCGCGATGCGGCGCGTGACCTGCCGCCCCGCCTCCCAGCTGACCTGCACGTCGTAGCTGCGGGCCGTGAAGTGCTGGTCCTCCACGGCGTCCTGCAAGGGCCAACAATGTCACATGAATTGTGGTGATCAACTGTAGATAGCGGAGAACCAGAGGTGCAAGGCACGCGCCACCACACATTGGGTGTTGGCAGCCCGTTTTGCCGAAGCCCTCGCCACGTTGTACAGAACCACGTGCCCGCACGCACAGCTTCGCAACCACACGTGCGCGTTCGCCTGGCCGCTTGCCCGCCCCCGGGCAGCAGCCCTGCAGAACCCCATCCTAGCCACAACCTGTGGCACCCCATCCTAGACACCAGCCACCCACGCACCCCACCGTACCAGCCACCCGCGCACCAGCAAAACGCAAAACCCACAGGCCAGTATGTAAAGTCCACACCCACACACCCACACAGCCACGCACCGCGGGCAGCCCGATGCGCGCCCACTCCTGCGGCGGCAGGTCCCCCGCCGACAGCAGCCGCTGCCGCGCCCGCTGCCGCAGCTCCCGCTCCGCCTCCACCTCCGCATCCGCCTCCGCCCGCGCCGCCCCCGCCCCCCACTCCCCCTGCCCCTCCTCATCAGCCCCCGTGTCCTCCACTACCCCCGCCCCGTCCGCCTCCTCCTCCTGCTCCAACGCCCCCCTGCTGCCCGCAGACGCGTAGCTTCCCCCATGACCCACACCACCCCATGGCCACCCGCCCAGGCCCCCAGCCTCCTGGTGTGCTCCTGCCACACCGTCCGCTGCTCCTGCTCCTCCTCCTCCTGCTCCTGCTCCTGCTCCTCTCCCACAGCTCTCCTGTCCTTCCCCGCCATGCACCATCCTTTCTTCTTTCAGCCCGCAGCCCTCAGCCCAGCCCCCGATCGTCAGCTCCCCATGAGGTGTGGACGACCCGCGCGGGCTGCACGGGGCAGTGCCAGAACCCCGGGCACCAGGGGAGCAGGTACCGCGGGGCGTGGAGCTATGGCTGTTGCTGTGGCTGTGGACGCCGCCTGCTAACGCTACTGCTGCTGCTGCTGCCGCATGATTAGGCATGGTGGGGTGCTGTACAGGGGAGGCGTAGCCAGACGCGGTGGCAGGGGAGGCGCCCCGTGCCGTCTGCAGCAGGGAGGAGGGCGTGCCCTGGGTACTCCCCCGTGGGGTTACCGAGCGCGGCGTGTGGGGGTTGTTGACATGGGTTAGCAGCAGGTCCTCCAGTACCGACGTCAGGTCGCTGGGCCGGCGGTTGGAGGTGGTGGCTGCGGCGGTTGTGGCGGTTGCATGGGGCGCTCTGGGCGTGCCAGCTCCGGAACCGACCCAATGCAGGAAGGAGCCGTGAGCCGGCGGTTGCGGGGTGGAGCCGCCGGGGCCGCCCTCGTGTTCCTCCTCCTCCTCCTCTTGCCACATGTAACGTGTTGTGGGTGAGCCGGGCTGGGCGCCTGGTGCTGGCGACCCAGATGGGCTGCCGTGAACACATCGCGTGAGCGCAGACCTGGGCCGGGGGGTGCCTGTGCCACCGTGATTGCCGCCATTTGGGGCGGCATCCCGCGATGGGCGGGCGCTCACAGGGCGTAATCGCTCTGGCACGCTCTCAGGCTCTGGAGGGGGCAGCTGGGTTTTGCTGTAGTGCGGCTCGGACTCCAACGCCTCGAACACCTCATCCCTGTTCTGAGAAAGGACGTACCCCCTGTGCAAGCAAAGCGCATGATATTGGCATCGTATTCCTAAGAATTGTAAAGAGTGCGCTGGTAGGGGTGGGGTTATGGATTGGGAAGGAGGCCGGAAGGGGCAATCGTGAGGGCGCATGCCTGGGAGGAATGTGCACCCCTGAAAGTAGCCTGCTTGCCCTGCACACTCACAGGTTCATGAGGCCACGCTGTGGTACGCCAAATGTTCCATCATAGTGCTCCTTGATGCGGCGAGCCTTCTCTCTTGCTCGCAAGATATCCTCAACCGACGCGGCCATCCAGCCTAGATGCACTTATATATCTAGTTAAGGCAGTTGTCCTGAAATGATGAAGCAAACCCTGTGTTGTTGAGGGTATGCGCCTTGAAGAAGTCCATGACCTTCGACTTTCGAAAGCAGCCCGGTGACACAGTGGTGATGAGAGGCTGTGTAGCAGCTCAAAGGATCGTGAATTGCAGATGCTCCTGGCCGTTGTAATTGCGACCATCAGTAAGTAGCACCGAAACCATGTATGTGTGCTGCTTTCGGCGTCCAGGCCTTCACGGCTCCAGCACCAAAACCATGCTGATCAATATAAGCCTGTAAATAGCAAAGTTACATGAATATAGGAAGCGTTCGCGGGCCTGGTGGGACCCAGCGTCGGCCCCAACTTGTGCGCGGCATAGTACCAGCGCAGCCATGCAAAGGAACAACGGCCCTACAATTTAAGAGGCATAATTGTTGCCGGCTGCAACGCTTGTCCCCCAGCCCATCTACATCCGCCAACGGCCCAACGCAGTCAGCCACTTCAACGCCGTCCCCCCACGACGCCAATCCTGTGCCACCACGTAGTCCTGAATCCCCTAGCAGCGCCACACAGCAGAGTCCAGCTCCATCAGAAACATCGGAACCCCAATCCAAATCGTCCGCTGGCTTAGCAGCCTCTGGCTCGCAGAGCTCTGCGGACGAGCAGCCAAGCGCCTCCCTTCCCTCCTCGCCCGACACACCAGCAACCCCAACACAGGCGCAGCCAGCCGCGCTCTCACACGCCTCTAGCCCCCGGACAGCGTCCGAAACACCAGAATCCTCACCGGCAGCTCCTGCAGCAGGAGCAGCAGCAGCAGCAACAGCAGCATCACCCGCACAGCCCACAAATGGCTCCTCCTCCTCACACTCCCCGCACTCCGCCATCTCCTCTTCCCCGTCCTCAGCTGCTAGCCCCGCTGCCTCTACAGCAGCACCAGCTGCTGCTACTGCTACAGCTGCTGCAAAGGCAACCGACGATGACTTCGCCAAAGCGTGGCGGCCCCCGCCAGGGGAGCCCCCCCTGTGGTGGGTGGAGAAGTTCGAGGCCCGGCGGCGGCAGGAGGCGGCGAGGAAGGCGGAGGACCCTACCTTCGTGACCACGCAGGTGGGGCAAGGCAGGTTCTCACCTTTATTAACCCACGGTGCTGTCCTGTCCACAGCCCTGGACTCGTGCGGTACCGCAAGGCGGCGGACGAATGTACTTGTGACTACGTAGGTGTGACTGCAACACTTGAAAGAACGTGACTGTAGTTGGTGGTTGACAATGGTGGCCCATCTAACCCCCTGGCCTCCTGTTTCCCTGGCTACATGTCCAGAGCATTCATCTCGGCCCAGCGAAGGAGTGTCCGTGCAGCTGTGCAAACGTGATACTGTGGAAGCAAGCCTGGCCACAGCCAGTACCCACAGCCGCCACACGCCTTCGTCTTATCATGGCCTCGGCCGTTGGCCGTTGGCGTGGATGCTACCGCTGTCAACTACAGCGGGATCACTACTCGCTTATCACTATTCACTCATCACTTACCTCTTACCCTGCGTGTCACCACCAACACAGGAGCGGGTGGCGGCGGGCGGTGGGGATGTCCGGAGAAACCCGGCCCTGGCGTTCGTGTGGGGCGTGCTGCAGGTGAGCTTGCAGGGTGCCTTGCGGGTTGACTGCCGGCCGTGCACTGCGTTTTTAGTTGCAGTTACAGTAATAGTTACGGGTCCCAGAAGGGCGCGCCTGGAGAGCCAAGAGGGCCATAAGGACGGAACGTGGAGTTAGATGCAATTAGCTCATCAGAACTCGCCAAAACAGTAAGGGACAGGGACCTTTATGAGCAGTATGCGTTGTCCATCGGCGTCGTGAGCTTGCAGGAGTAGTGCTGTGGGATTGGTGTGAGCGTGCGGGCATGCAGCTGCGTACGACACGTTCTCCTACCACCGCACCCCAGTCTGTAACACACTGTTGTTGGTGGCCATGCATCAGTACGTTCACATCGCGTGGCCCGTGTGCTGCTGCTGCTGCTGCCGGGAAGCGCCTTGCGCTTGTGAGCAGCCGCTGCTAGCTAGTGCTGTGCGGCCCCCTGTCCCCTTCCCCATCACATGCCCCGAGGGCCTGCTCAAGCGGTGCAGCTGTGTGCGGCGCTGGCCGCAGCCCGCCCGCTCCCCAGACAGATGACTCGTCCGCTTGCCCTGTCCTGCACTTCTCCTTCCACCAGCCACAACGTGACCCAAACCTACGTTCCGGGCACTCTCACCCTTGAATCACATGCAGGTGGTGCAGCTGTTTGTGGTGCTAGGTGCGCTGCTGCTGCTGCCCGCCGCCATGCACGACGGCGGGCTGGGCCTTGCCCGCGTGTGGTGCGTGTACGCAGCCTACCTGGGCTTCTTCGGGCTGGGCAGTGTGGCTCGCATGGTCAGGTGAGGCACAGGTTCTTACTGTTCTTTTACTCTTATATTATCATTATAGAACATGGTTATCAACGGCGTATAATGTCACTCACAACAGCAGTATGGTGGGGTGGGGCAGGGCGGTAAGGGGACGGAGGGGGAGGTGAGGTACTTTGTCGGATGGGCAACATGGCGCACGTGATCGCGTGGGTCTGTTCTCTGTTGGCAACTACAGTACTGTACGGCTGAGAAGCACGTGTCCATGGCCATCCGGCAACTCTTCCCTCGTTGTAAAGTGCATGAGCTGGGAAGGGGTGTGACGGCATTGCACGCGGAGCTGCTCAGCTGGCCCTTGCTGCCATCGTGAGTTCTTCAAAAGCCATGATATCCGTGGTTCGCACCTTCCGGCACACTCTCATACCCCCATGGTGCACCCGAAGGCACTGGGCCGCTGGTCAGGGTGTGCTGGGGCATACCGGTACCTCAGTCTCTTTGGCTGGCGTGCGCTTCGCAAGCCTTCGCTACGAACAACATCATGCAAGGTTGTATAAATTGTACCGTGCGACCTCGTTCCTTGCGTGGTGCACCCGCAGGCACGGGCCGCTGTCCCCCGCTCCGCCGACAAGCAGGTCTCGTAAAAATCCCTACAATCAATAACCTGTACCATGTACACTTTACTACATGTTACTCACTGTAGCGCACCGTGCGCCCTCCTCCCTCGCAGGCACGGGCCGCTGTCCCCCGCTCCGCCGACAAGCAGGCGTCGCCCAAATCCCTATCATCAATCACCTGTACCATGTATGCTAGACTATGTGTTAATAACTGTAGCGCACCGTGCGCCCTCCTCCCCCACAGGCACGGGCCTCTGTCCCCCCGCTCCGCGGACAAGCAGGTCTCGTAAAAATCCCTACAATCAATAACCTGTACCATGTACACTTTACTACATGTTACTCACTGTAGCGCACCGTGCGCCCTCCTCCCTCGCAGGCACGGGCCGCTGTCCCCGCGTTCCGCCGACAAGCAGGTGTCGTCCTGGGCCGGCCGCCTGGCATTCGCCGTATTCGTACTCACCGTACCGCTGCTTCACATGGTCGCCATGTACCGCTACGTCGGACTTTCGCTGTACACCAAGCTGATCCCGGCAACCACCACGCTGTACGACATGCTGGGAGCCGTCGGTACGGTGTTCGCCATCGTACTCAACGTACTGGCCAGCCTGGAGCTGGGGCCGGCGTACGACAGGGTCGCCGCGCCCAGCGTCCTGTGTACGAGCGGGCCGTACAGGTTCGTACAGCACCCCATCTACACGTCGTACATGCTGCTGTTCGTGTCGTACAGCTTCCTGCTGCACTCGGCGCCTGCTGGGTTGCTCATGCTGCTGGTGTGCGGGCTGTACTACAAGGCGCGTTCGGCGCTTGAGGCGCGTGTACTGCGGGAGAAGTTCGGGTCGTACTACGAGTCGTACGCGTCCCGTACGAAGCTGTTTGTGCCGTTTGTGCTGTAGAGCACTGGGCGAATTGCCGGCGAGAGGTTAATATGCATGGCGGTAGGCGTGCTGAGCAGTGGTGCGGTGGGAGCCCTGTTGTGCCGTGCGTGCTTTTCCCAGTGTGCAACTGATGGAAGAGGGACAGCCTGTCTTTACGTGGCTGCCTTCTGGGCGCAAAGACACGGCTTGGTTGAGGCATGGTATCCGAGCACGGAAAATGTAAGCGTGTGGTGCTGTAATCAGCACTGTGACTCAATTCCGGAGACCCTTGGGTGGCTGGCAGCCTTTTGTGGCAACCCATATGCCCTTTGGTTCGGGCGCCGCTCAGCATACCGTAGTCATGCTGACAAAGCTCAGCGGCAGCGAAAGCTCACCTGCTCTGCACTTCCGCACCGACAGGGCAGGATAGGCTGGACAGGGGCTGCCTTCTTGCAGCAAGCCGTGGGCTGCACGATTTACAGTAAGTGGTCCACTGGTGCCAGTACCTCACGTAAGGAGGTCACAGGGGTGTGCAAGTCGACAGGACCGCCCGCCTTGCCTCCTCACGGTTATGTACGTACGTGCGGTCACTGTATCGATGTACCACCATGCAGGGTAACGTTACCAACTGTTACCGGTACCACCAGCACGTGTGCGCAGCACAGCGCATCGCCCGCCAGCATTCTTGCACACAACGCTCAACACCGACGGACGGCGTGTCAGCTCCTGTGAACGCACATCCAGACATGAGGAGGAAGGGGACCAGGTCACCAGAAGCCGCACAAAGTGCAACGGCCGCAGCCAAGCACCCAATGAGGCGAACACCCAAGCCACATAGCAAGCAGCACAGACGGGCCGCCTGTCGCCAACCCACCCCAGCCACATGCAAACACAGCAAAGGCACACGCAACTCCCTGCATTCCCCTTGGGACACACGAGCTGGAAGAGGCAATCTCGCGTGGCCCACAATATAGACGAGCAGTCGAGCACCGCACTACTCAGGTGGGCGTTGACCAAAACACCTACAGATCACCGTACGCTGACCGCACAGCCTAAGCAGGTGTGCCCCAAAGTGTAGGCACGCACGTAGCGCATTACGTGTTAATCCGAGCGGGACAATAAAAGAGAAGGCAAAACCTGCGCGCCGTGTCAGATAGCATCTTGTGGTCGGAGTCACGGACGCAATAACAAGTAGCCGCCGCCAGGGCAAAAATGCTTGCTTGGAAGTATGTAATGGGCCAGGGCGGGCATAATGCAACCTGATGCAACATAGGGGATCATAACAGCTTGTACGACAGCCAGGCCAAAAATACCGCGTATGTACAGATAGAGCGTATGTAGCAGTCGGAAGGGGAATGTATGATGCGTGCGTTGCTGCGTTCAGCTATGTACACGGTAGCCGCCCCCTACATGCTACCGGACCAGTGCCGGTCATCACCCACAAGCAGATTCCGTGTGTCAGCAGATAGACACATGCATCAGCTTGTCAGCAGGAATACGTGAAGGCGCAAGGCCTTCGCTAAGCGGGCAGGAAGGTAAGGCAGCCGCTCAGCTTGTGGTCCGGACCCAGGTACGCAGCCCAGCCGGACAGCAGGGCGGCTGTTTGCCCACCGCCGCCGCCGCCGCCGCCGCTGCCGCCACCACCAGTGCTCCTATTCCCCACGCCAGCGCTGATATCCATCGCCCCGATCTGTCTTGACAACACGTGGACGTGTGTGGCATCTCCCAGGTGTACGCTGCTGTGGCCGCCGCCGCTGTGTGCGCGGGCGGACAGTAGGGGCAGCGGCAGGGGCGGCAGGGGCGGCAGGGGCGGCAGGGGCGGCAGGGGCGGCAGGGGCGGCAGGGCGGCGGCCTGGGGCAGGGGAGACCCCAGCTTGAGTGCGTTGTTCAGCCCCCAGCCGCGGTCGTAGCTGATCACGTGGTCCCTGGTGTAGCTGTACGTGTACGCGACGTGCCGTACGCCGCCCGACCAGCCGTACACCTGCAGTACGGCGACGGGGCTGGCGCCGCCGGAGCTGCGCAGGAGGCCGGCGGCGGCTTGGGCGGCGATGGCCTGCGGGACGTAGCACCTGCGTGGGCGGCGTGGATGGTTGTGTGTTGGCTTGACATGCAACCAACTTGCATGTAGGAAAGCGGCGCGGGAAGCCAATTGAGCCAATGCTATTATTGGTGGGAAAGGTACGGCGCGAGCTCTCACCCACAGCACTTGGCCCACAGGTGTAGGTAACACGGTATCACACTGACGCAGCAGCATACAGGAGCGAAAAAGCCGGAAGCCCGAGCCCGTGCACACCGTGCCGTATGGCGCCAACAAGCAAGCAGGAAAGGGATATAACGCCTCTTGGTATGGGCTACTCGCGTCGACAGGCAGGTCCACGAGGCCCGACGTGCCTACCCAGTGGCCCGGCTTGGCTTCCCGTTCAGCTGGTTAAATACACACGGGAGCGCCCCTGCACCCACCTGAGGTAGACGCCGGCGTGGTCCTCCCCTGGCGTGCAGCGCAGCGCCACGCGCCAGTCGAAGCCACGTGCCGTAACGCTGCTGGCGCCGCTGGCACCGCCGACGCTGCCCACCGGCCCTCCCGCGCCCCGAGCCCCGCCGCCCGCTCCTCCCTGCATTCCTCCGCCGGCGCTGCTGCCTCTCGTGGCCCCTGCAGCACCCGCGCCGCCCTCACTGCTGATGCCCCTTCCCTCCGTGCCGCCCAGCAGGAACGTAGCGCACTGGTACGCCGCCTTCCCGCCCTCCGCCGCCGCCGCCACCGTCGCCGCCAGATCCTCCGCCGTCACCTCCCAGCTGTACGACAACCCCTCCTCCCCCACCACACTCGGTGGCCGCACAATGCCGTATGCCGCTATCGCCGTGTCGTACCGGTTGCCGTACAGCTCGTCCAGCCGCCGTCGTTCTGTCGTACCTGCGGCGCCGTACCGGAAGAGTAACGCCAACCGCTCGGGGGTGCTGGCGATGTCGCAGCCCGACCAGCGCAGCCGCGGCAGGATGTCGGTCAGGTAGGCGGCGTTGGCGTTACAGAGGCGCAGCAGGGAGCGCAGGCGGTCTTGTGCGGAGGACGGCGGGCGGTTGGCGGCGATCCAGCGCTCCAGCAGTACGACAACCGTGCCCTCGTCGTCGGTTGCGAGGTGGTTGGAGCGGAGCAGGGACTCCATGGCGGCGGTTGGGAAGGACAGCAGCTGCTGCAGCCTGTGGGCGGTGGGCATGAAAGCGGCGGGGTGCTAGGGTGTCAGAAAGGTAGGTTGGCACCGGTACGGTAGGCGTCACGTATCGTGATGTTGCCAGGCTACTACGTGCGTCATTCGTAGTCTCAGAGTGTGCCGGATGAACAGGGGCACGGCCGATGGCGTGATGTACACCACGCAAACCCACATCGCACCCTGCCCGGTGCCTTGCCCTCCCTCCCTCACGCACCTGTGCGGGTCGTTGGCGATCCCCAGCGCATCCCCGCCCATCAGCCACACCAGCAAGTCTCCCCTGCTGCCGCCGCTGCCTGCCGCCCTGTCCGACCCCGACCCCGGCCCCGAACGGACGCTGCTGCCCCCGCTGGTCGTCCCCAGCTGCCGCAGCTGCTGCTGCTGCTGCTGACCCTGCTGCTGCTGGCTGTGAAACACACCCCACGGCGCAGCCTGCTGCTGCTGCTGATGCCCACGTGCAGCTCCTTGGAGGTTGGCGTCCGGCTGAGGCCCCGGCGTGCCGTTCGGCACGTGTCCACGGTCCGACGCGTGCGCGTGGGGGTGCGGGTTACGGCGGAAGCTGGCCAGCAGCAGCTGCAGCGCGGCGTCCAGTACGGCACCGACCCCCGGGTCGGCGGTACGGCAGGGCAGCAGGTCCCTGCTGTCGTACAGCTCCCGTACGGGTGGGAGCGGGTCATACGGGGGCGCTGGGGGGCTGGCAACAGCAGCACCGCCGGTGCTGGTGGTGTTGCTCGTGCTGCTTGTGAGCAAGGCGGCCAGGGCGTCGTGGAATATGTTGGCCAGAGCTGTGTCGCACGCACCTACGCAGCCCGAGATGCGCAGGTAGCTGCCCTGCCGTCGCAGCATGAGCAGGTCCCGCACGCCCATTGCAGCTGCCTCCGGTGGGACCACAGAGCCGTGACCCGAACCCACAGGCAGCCCACCCCGCGGCCCTTGCCCACCGTTGTTGCTGCGCGGGGGCTGCATCTGCTGCTGTTGGGTCCGTCCCAGCCCCTGGTCCTGCTCCTGGCCGGGACCCTCAACAGCATCTGATGACCTGGGCGGCGCTGACCTGTACGACACCGGCAGCGTACGGGTGTACAGGAAGCGCAGGGCGGCAAGGGACGGCTCTAGCTCATCGGCGCTGCCTAGGGGGACCAGCAGCTCGGGCAGACGAGGCAAGTGTGGCTGGAGTGCAGCTGACGGGCCGGGACCGGGGGAGGTTACGGCCTGGGGCTCCGCCGTGTGGGGCCTCCCCTGCATGCTGCCACGCCAGGAGGGTGCCGCCGCTGGAGCTGCTGCTGGTAATGCTGTTTGCGTTGTTACTTCTTGTTGCGGGCTGAGACTGAGGCCGGTCAGGCAGGGCAGGGAGAGGCTCTCCTGGCCGAGATGGAAGGGGCAAAAGGGGCCGCAGTCAGCGGTGGGTGTTGTGGAGGGTGCGTCGGCTGGGTTGACCGAGGGAAGGGTGGGGGCGGAGGTGGAGGTGCGCAGGGGTGACGTCGGACGGCCCAGGGCCCAGACGGAGGCCGTCGTCGCGAAGCGGTCGGCTGGAGCTGCTGTTGCGAGGCTCTCGTGCCAGCGTTCAATTTGCGCTTGGAAGCGCTCGGAGCCGCAGTAAAGGACCAGCAGGTGCGCTGGCAGCGGCGCGCCTAGGAAGCGGCGAGAGGCCGCATCGTCCTCGGCGAACCCCGCAGCGCGCGAGGCACTGCGAGGCACGACGCCGTCGTCGCCGTCTTCGAGGTAGAACCGCACAACGCAGTCGGAGAGCCAGCCGCTGCCGAAGAGCGTTGCGAGCTCGCTGCTCAGCCGGTTGCTCATGGCGTAGCAGCTGGCTGTGCGGCCATCGGCCGCGAACACAGTCTAAAGTCCCGCACGTCGACGCGTGGCGACGTTATGGCTCGGATAATTGCCTCGCAATTCAGAAACTAGGCGCCTGACGAAATTGTACTGCCGGTGGGCTTGCAGGTGTTGCCGACGCGACCGGTGGTTGGGCATGTCGTTGCACGCGGCCGTGCCTCGAACAGCTCGCGCAGCGGGATGGCACAACGCCCCATCTGCCACAGCCTGCAAGAGCAGCAATAACCAGTCCCAATTAGTGCGTAAGCGTAAGATGTCCCTGGTCGTGTTGCGCTCGACTGGGTAGTTGGAGCAAGCGCAGACATGCGAAGGGCACTGGAGTGCAGCTGCCTGGTTTGGCGGAGAATGTGGCAGATACATCGGTCGATGTGTCGGTTGATTTGGCCGCAAGAAGGGGCAGTTTGAGCGTTGCCATGGCCTGCCCTTCCCGGGCTGCTCCTCCTCACGATTGGGACCTCCCCTGCTTTGCCTGCTGAGTCCTGTACAGCATGGGAGCCACAGTGGTCAGCTACACGCCTAGACACGCGGTTGCTTCAACAAGGGAGTCACGACACGATGGAAGCAGGTGGAAGAAGCTTTGGCGTGAGCGGGCATGACAGCTTGCTTGCTTGGCAGCACTTTTTTTGACAGACCTGGCTGGACCTGGGCCGACATGGTACCGATAGTGGCCCGTCGGCACGCCCCATGGGGAGGGAGGGGGCGTGCAACCGTACCGGTGTGCGCACGTGCAGGAAACAGGGACTGGGGAGTCTCCACGCGCAACCACGCTTCCTTGTTTCCTTGGCTGACTCTTGGTTAACCGACTCGGGAGCCAGGGAGGGCCTGGAGGGCAGGGAAGCAGCATTCCTGCAGGCAGATAGCCGTTGTGACGGACATGTTCGGCAACGCCAGACAGGGCCTTCCCTTCGACATGACCTGTGCATGCATGCTACTTGCTGCCTCACACGTTAGCCACGTGTGGACACAGCGGGGGCCGGCGCGCACGGTCAGGGAGCACAGTGCTTCAGTTCTGCGGGCTGGGGGCGCGAGCGTTGTAGCGTCGGCTGAAGTTCCTACCTTGTGCACGGGCTGTACGTGACCCTTCAGTCACCCCAGGTTATTGTGCTTACCTGACTGCTGCCGTGCGTGGAGTCAGTACTTGGGTGGCCAAACCCGCGATCGGGCACACGGTGAACTCCATGACAACTTGGGCCAGTGCGGCCCGCGCATACAGCATATAACGTGCGGCAGGGACTTACGGTACAAGCGGTTAAGAAGCTTTTGCGCGCGAAGGCACACGATTGGCGCCTCTTTTCAGCTGTTATTGACCCCACTGCAACATCCATCATGCCCTTCACCTAATCTTCATATCATTGGACGGGAAAGTTGGTGGGGCCATGGAGACCCGAGCTGCCCGGCGTGGTGAACAGCCAGACCCGGTCCCTCACCTGCTGAGGAATTTTCGCGACACGAAGCGGGATGCACTGACAGCTATTCAAGATATCTATTCTGGGTGAGAGGTGCCGTCGCATAGTTGTTGCGAGGAAAGTCCAACGACTCAGCCCGCATGCTCATTACTTTCGTTCTGAGCGCAGGGCCAGCAAGCTGCCAGACGCTTGCATACGGCTCAGAGTTTCAGCTTCACAGTTTCTGGATCTGATCAAAGCCGATGAGCGGCAAGACGACGACGGCGGTGCCTCTGCAACGCCCCCGCCTCGGCTGCCAGCCAACAAGGTGCGTTGACGCCTTGTGACCGTTTCATAACTCCTTTTAACATCATATGTATCAACAGATCACCCAGGCCGCCTGCAGGTCAAGGCCCGAAAAGTCAGCCCGTCCCCGATATGACCACCTCGCCTGCCGTGTCGGATACGCACATACTGCCGTAGCACGATGCACGCCGCGATGTCAGATGTCCCCGGTCCATCCCGCAACGCCCGACCGCCCGGCCCCGCAGATCGGCAAGCTGGCGGTCGCGCTACTGGACGGCTGTGTCACCGCTGTGCGCGCGGTGCTGGTCCTGTGCGAGCCCCCGCCGCCTCTGGAGCCGACAGCGGGCGATGGGAAGGCCGAGGAGGAGGTGCGTTGACCACAGCACCTGGGCCGTTGACCGCACGGCCTGTGCTGCACCCGGCCCACAGGCGAGGCCAAGGCCCCACACGTGCCTCAACGGCACTACCCCACACCCTGCCCTGTGCGACCTGACCTGTGCACCGATGCCCTCACAGCACTGCGGTTCACCCCAACTCTTGCCCCTACACCATGCCAACCCACTACCCACATGTCCCAGCCCCATCCCCATCCCACCCCGCTCCCACCCTGCTCAACCCCCGGCAAGACCCGTCCCACCGCTTTCCACCGTCCCAGCGTACCACCTCCCTCCCACCCCCGCGCCCCACTCCCTCAAGCTGTCTCACACCTCCTTTCAACCCCCGCGCCCTGCCCACTTCCTACCACTCCTACTTCGGAATAATATACCACATTGCTGCTATTTGTACCCCCTCCCGCAGGACCTGTCCCCGCCGCTGCCCGCCCCCCGCGTGTGGATGACCGCCACGCAGCTGGCCACCGCGCTGCACTCCGCCGCCCGCCTGCTGGCCCACCCCCAGCTGTACAAGGCGTACACGGTCAGCGAGCCCTCCGCAGAGTGCCTGCTGTCCCTGGGCGAGGTCTGCGCACGCATCGCACGGCAGGCATGTACGGCAGCGGCACGTGCGGCGGGCGCCGCGGCAGGAGGAGGGGGCGGAAGAGGGGCCGGGGCAGGGGCGGGGGAGGTGCGGTTGTGGGGCCAGGGGCCGAGGAATGAGTTGGAGAGGGAGCTAGTTAGGGTGGGGTCGGAGTGGGCGGCGGCGGCGGGGGCGGGGGCGGGCGCAGGGGCTGGGGCGGATGGTGCCGGCGGGGGGGATGGCGCGGCGGGGAAGAAGCGCAGGAGGAGTGTTGCGGATGGGGAGGAGAGCGAGGGGGAGGAGGAGGAGGAGCGGGGTGGGAGGGACAGGGGGCGGGAGGGGAGGGCGGACAGGGAGGGCGGGGAGGGGGAGGGCGGTGGGGGGTGTGGTGGCGGCTGGCCGGACGACGTGTCGTGCATGCTGGCGGCGCACGCCTTCTCGCTGCTGCTTGTGGCGTGCGAGCAGCAGCCGGAGAGCCTGCTGGTGGGTGGGGGCTGTGCAGGGAGTAGGGGCAGGAGGGGGCTGGTTGCTCCGAGGCGTTGCACGGGCAGGCAACTGTGGAAACCCCCACTCGCAAGCCAGGCCTGCGCACCGCCATCGATGCTGGGTCTGTGATTGCAAGTGCGCAGCTCGGGTGCACACTCTGAGCGCGACAGTAACCCTCTGCATGGGATTTCCGTGTACGTCTAGCCAACTTCCGCACTCAATGGAACATCCCAGCCTCACGTTGGCCCCGATCCCGCCTTGCGCTAAGACACCATTTCCCGCAATCCCACGGGCTCAAAGGGCACGCACCGCACCAACCTCCATGCATCCCATGAACCTCCTGCCTAACTCCCTGCCGGCCGTTGCACGTCCCCCCTCCTCTCTCGTGTCCCCAGGACGCCATCTCCCGCCACCCCACCGGCTCCAAGCGCATGCAGCGAATCACCGCCGCCACGCTGCAGCTGGCGGGCGCACGCTTCTCCGAAACCACCTGGGCCGCCGCCGCCGCCGCCGCCGCTGCACTGCCGCCCAGGGCCCCTCGGGACGCGATGGTCAACGGCGGCGTCCAGCTGCAGCAGGGCCCCCAGCCGGCGGGTGCTGCCGCGGCGGCAAACGGCCTAGTGAAGGCAGAGGAGCAGGAACTGGGCCGGACGGCAGGCCCCGCCGGGGCTGACGCGGCCGTGGGTGTGTCCAACGACGGAGCAGCAGCAGCAGCAGCAACAGCTGACGCTGGCAGCACGTGCGCGGGCGCGGGCAGCGGCAGCAACACGGATGGTGGCGGCAGCTCGCCCGGCCCCCCGCTGCGGGAGCTGCAGCTGGTGTGTCTTAGGTTCGCGGAGCTGCTGTGCGATGACGGCAACTGCCGGCTGGCGGCGCGGGCGGCGCTGCTGCCGCCGCTGGTGGACCTGCTGGTGGCGGAGCCGGCGGACTTCGCCGCATGGTGGGTGTTGTACGCATTCGCAGTCTGTACGGGTATCCTAAAAGACATGGGTATGGGTATGGCGTCGCGGTGTGGTGAGGGTCATACCGCTATTGTGGTGGGATATGTGGACAGGATGTCAATGTGGTTGGCTGTTTGCTGGTGACGCCGACGGTGGGTCTTCTGATGACCCAGCTGGTCGACTTGGCCGCATAATGGATATTCTGGCCAGTCTAAACGGAAGCCGTGCCGTTGTGGAGCGGGGCTTGGTCTTGCCGGAGGGGTTGACATGTCCGCCTTGGACTCCAGCGGCAGGGCAAGCAGAGCTCGTGCGACTGCGCCCCGGTACTCACCTGAAGAGTACTCACCTTGTAGAGTCCCATTCATAAAAGCTGAGGGCATACTAGCCCGGCCAGTGCGGCGCTGCGAAATGCTCCTAACTCGTGCCGAAGCTACCCGCAAGAACGACAACAAAGGCGATGTGCAACTCACCTGTGTTAGGCCACAGCTGGGGAGGCAGATTGGGTATTGTATCGTTACCAGTTTGCCGCTGGTAAGCCGACGTGCTACATCCCGGCCCCTGCCCTCCCATCCCCGTCCCCCCTCCCCAGGTGGTGCTGCGGCGCCTCATCCATCCGCGCCCAGCTCCCCGTGGCCCTGCTGCTCTCCGACTCCCCCATCGCAGCCGCCTTCACGCACCCTCCCCCCCCCCCCCCCCCCCCCCCCCCCCCCCCCCCCCCCCCCCCCCCCC
>VFQN01005249.1_pt1 | contig 16056 bp, 15 predicted proteins | sample 3512371 | NCBI WGS metagenome assembly VFQN01 (sample SAMN10412370, study PRJNA504923) | tailings metagenome | isolation source: Replicate 2 from Balatoc abandoned mine | place: Philippines: Itogon, Benguet | collected 2017-08-28 | reverse complement strand
CCGACACTCCGCTAAATCAAGCAGCCATCAGCGCCAAATGTTCTGACGACGGACACTACTTCTCCAGCCCCAGTAGTTTCGATGCACCAAGCACGAACGGTCAAAGGCCCACCCAGGCCCGATAACTTCCAAGCTCTCGCTAGACCGTTATCTGGGAGCAGCAGCCGTAGGGAGCCGGATATGGCCCTCAACATCGCTTCTTTAGAGTCGAAGACGGCGTGAGGGTGAAGCATCTGAAGATGTGCCTTCACCGTCTCAATTAGCTCAGCATCGTTTTTTTTCAGATGTCCCACTGATCACGCCAGCCATAAAAGAGGAGCCGCACTACCCCCAGCTTCGCGTGTTCTACCTCCTCAACACCGCGCTCAACACATCCCTGATCCCGATCGCGCCCACAAACCGGCTCTGGTCGTCGAACAGCGCCACCGGAGAGGTCTGGCTTCTGTGCATGGCAAGCATCACGGTCTTCAGCGGCGTGCCGGGGCGGGCCCAGAAGACGTGCGGGGCGTCGTCGGGCAAGGTCTCGACGTCGTCGCACGAGACCCACACCGCCGGCTTTCCGTCGCGCTCGGCGGCGGCCACCAGCCCGTCCGTGTCGATCTTGAAGCGCGTCGTGCGGCGTCGGTCGAGCCACAGCCACCCCTCCCCCGCCGTCTCCAGATCGCGCCGGTCGCGCATGACGTTCCAGGCGGTCAGCACCGACAGCGGGTTCACGTTGGCGATGAAGTCGCGCACATAGGCGTTCGCCGGCTTCAGCACGATGTCCTCCGGCGCGCCGGACTGGACGATCCGCCCGCCCTCCATGATCGTGATCCGGTTGCCGATCTTCAGCGCCTCCTCCAGGTCGTGGCTGACGAAGACGATCGTCTTCTTCAGCTCAGACTGCAGCTGCAGCAGCTCGTCCTGGAGCTTGGTCCGGATCAGCGGGTCGAGCGCCGAGAAGGGCTCGTCCATCAAAAGGATCGGCGCCTCCGTCGCGAAGGCCCGGGCGAGGCCGACGCGCTGCTGCATGCCGCCCGACAGTTCGTGCGCATACTTGTTCGCCCACTGGTCGAGATTGACCAGCTTCAACTGCCGCGCCACGGGCTCCTTGCGCTCGGCGTCCGGCACGCCGGCAAGCTCCAGCCCGAAACCGACGTTTTCCGCGACGGTCCGCCAGGGCAGCAGCGCGAACTGCTGGAACACCATCGCAACGTTCTTCTGGCGCATGTGGCGCAGCGTCGCCTCGTCGCACGAGACGATGTCGACCATCCGCTCGCCGTCCTTCACCAGCACCTGGCCGCGCGTGACGACGTTGAGTCGGTTGACCGCGCGCAGCAGGGTGGACTTGCCCGAGCCCGAAAGGCCCATCAGGACGGAAATCTCGCCCTCCTCCACCGTCAGGTTGGCACCCGCCGCGCCGAGCACCTGGCCGGTCTTCTCGAGGATCTCTGCGCGGGTCGCCCCGGCGTCCAGCATCGCGAGCGCCGCCTTCTGGTTCTCGCCGAAGACGATATCGACATCCTTGAAATCGACCGCGACGCTCATTTGACGCCTCCCATCTTCACGCGGGACATGCGGTCGAGGATGATCGCAAGCACGACGATGGCGAGCCCCGCCTCCAGGCCCAGCGGAATGTTCACCGAGTTGAGCGCCCGCACCACCGGCTTGCCGAGCCCGTTGGCGCCGATCAGCGCGGCGATCACCACCATCGACAGGCACAGCATGATGCACTGCGTCAGCCCGGCCATGATCGTGGGCAGCGCGGCAGGCAGCTCCACCTTGTAGAGAAGCTGTCGCCTGGTCGCGCCGAAGGCGGCGCCCGCCTCCAGCATCGGCTTCGGCACCGAGGTGATGCCGAGATAGGTGAGCCGGATCGGCGCGGGCGCGGCAAAGATGACGGTGACGATCAGGCCAGGCGCCACGCCGAGGCCGAACAGGATCAGCACCGGGATGAGATAGACGAAGGTCGGCATCGTCTGCATCAGGTCGAGCACCGGGTTGAGCCAGGCCCACGCGCGCGGATTGTGAGCGGCCCAGATGCCGACCGGCACGCCGATGGCCATCGACGCGGTGGCTGCGCCCACGACCAGGATGATGGTCTCGACCGTCTCCTTCCAGAGCCCCTGATTGATGATGAAGAGAAGGCCGAGCGCTACGAACAGAGAAATCCGCCACGAGCGCTGCAGATAGAAGGCAAGCACGGTGATCGCGGCGACGACGAGGATCGGCGGAAACCACAGCACGATATCGATCAGCCCGTCGAGGACGAAGGTGGCGCCGTTGGCGATGGAGGAAAAGAACCACTCGAAGTTCTGCGTCAGGAAGTCGAAGAACTGCTTGCCCCATCGCCCCACGGGGATCTTCATGCTGCGGATGAGTTCACTGAGCGGATCCATGCTTACTCTTCCCCCTTGCCGGGAGGCGAAATACCCCCCTCTGCCCTACCGGGCATCTCCCCCCTCGAGGGGGGAGATTCGCAGTTCGAACGCCGGTCCCACTTACTCGCGATCTCGATAAGCGCCGCCCTTGGCGAAAGCCGATCTCCCCCTTGAGAGGGACATGCCGCCAGGGCAGAGGGGGGCGCAGCGCCCGCCTTACAGCGCGCCCTTCACCGCTTCCAGCCCGTCCTTGCCATCGAGCGTGGTCACGCCCGCGAGCCAGGGGGTGATCGCGTCCGGATTGGCCTTCAGCCATTCCGTCGCGGCGACGGTGGCGTCCTTGCCGTCGTTGAGGATCGCGCCCATGATCTCGTTTTCCATCTTCAGCGAGAAGATCATGTTCTTGAGCAGCGTGCCGACGTTCGGACATTCGGTGGCGTAGCCGGCCCGCACATTGGTGGCGACGATGGCGCCGCCATAGTTCGGGCCGAACACGTCGTCGCCGCCCGACAGATACGCCATCTCGATATTGGCGTTCATCGGATGCGGCTCCCAGCCGAGGAAGACGACGTCCTGCTTGGCGCCGGCCGCCTTCTGCACCGCCGACAGCATGCCGGCCTCGGAGCTCTCGACCAGCTCGAACTCCTTCAGGCCGAACTTGTCGGCCGAGATCATGTCGAGGATCAGCCGGTTGCCGTCATTGCCGGCCTCGATGCCGTAGATCTTGCCGTCCAGCTTGTCCTTGAACTTGGCGATGTCCTCGAACGACTTCAGGCCGGCGTCGAAGGTGTATTTCGGCACGGCGAGCGTATATTTGGCGCCTTCGAGATTGGTCACCAGCGTCTCGACGGTCTTGGCCTCGAGATAGGGCTTGATGTCGGCTTCCATGGTCGGCATCCAGTTGCCGAGGAAGACGTCGATGTCCTTGTTGGCGAGCGAGGTGTAGGTGACCGGCACCGAGAGCAGCTGCGTCGACGGCTCGTAGCCGAGCGCGGTGAGCACGACGGAGGCGGTGGCGGTGGTGGCGGTGATGTCGGTCCAGCCGACATCGGCGAAGCGCACGGCCTTGCAGCTTTCGGGGTCGGCGGCGAGCGCCTGGCCGGCTACGAGGCCAGCGCCCAGCGCCAGAAGCACTGATTTGGACTTCAGCATGAACAGTCTCCCATATTGTCCCGATCGAGGGGGATATCTCTCGTTGTGCCCCGAACGAAACACCATTCTTCCGTTCTTTCAAGCCACGCGCCTGTCCTTTAGCCGTCAGATCGCTGCCTGCCTGCGACGCAGGCGCCGGCTTCTGGCAATTTTCGGTGGAACCGCGGCAGGCCCCCTCCCCGTTTCACGCCGCAGCAATTAAAGGCAGCTGAATGGCCAAGCTCTACTTTCACTACGCGACGATGAACGCGGGCAAGTCGACGATGCTGCTGCAGGCGTCGTACAATTATCGCGAGAGCGGCATGCACACGCTTCTGCTGGTCGCCGGCCACTACCGCAAGCAGGACCAGGGCTACATCTCCTCGCGCATCGGGCTCGAATCCGACGCCGACATGTTCCGCGACGGCGACGACCTGTTCGAGCTGGTCGCCGAGCATCACCGCCACCGGCCAATCCACTGCGTCTTCGTCGACGAGGCGCAGTTCCTGGAGGACGCGCAGGTCTGGCAGCTCGCCCGCATCGTCGACCGGCTGGACATCCCGGTGATGTGCTACGGGCTAAGGACCGACTTCCAAGGCAAGCTGTTCTCCGGCTCGGAAGCGCTGCTGGCCATCGCCGACGAGTTGCGCGAGGTGCGCACGATCTGTCCCTGCGGGCGTAAGGCGACGATGGTGGTGCGCCTCGGGCCCGACGGCAAGGTTGCCAAGCAGGGCGACCAGGTAGCGATCGGCAAGGATGTCTACCGCTCGCTCTGCCGCCGCCACTGGGAGGAGGAGATGGGCCGCGTCGACCCCGAGGATTTCATCGGCTTTACCGGTGGGTGACAAATGCTGGAACCCAAAAAAGCCAGATATTACCGATAATTAATGGAACGAATCCGGCGCTGCTCTCGTTTGCTGCATAAGGGACTTTCAAGCGAGGCAACCATGATCAACATCAAATCCACCGTCTGCGCGGCTCTCGCGCTGACGTTCGCGGCGGGATCCGCGCTGCCGGTGGCGGCCGCTCCGGCGTTCGTGCCGAAGGCGCAGACGCAGGCGGTCGACGGCGATGTCGTCAACGTCCAGATGAACCGCGACGAGCGGCAGTGGCGCCGCGACGGCCGCTACGAGCGTCGCGAGGATCGCCGCGAGACGCGCTTCGAGCGACGGCAGGACCGCCGAGAGGCGCGCTTCGAGCGCCGCAACGGCCGCTACTACTACAACGGCCACCGCGGCTATCGCGAGCGCCGCGACGGCTACCGCTATCACAACGGCTACTGGTTCCCGGCCGGCGCCTTCATCGCCGGAGCGATCATCGGTGGGGCGCTGAACAACGCGCAGCCGTCGAGCAGCTACGATTCCGCCCATGAGAGCTGGTGCCACGACCGTTACCGGACCTATCGCTCGTCGGACAACACCTACATGTCGAGCGCAGGCTACCGGAAGGCGTGCAACTCGCCCTACAGCTGATCGACGCCCCGCGCGAACAGGCCCGCCCCGGACCTCCGGGGCGGGCTTTTCCATGCCGATCGGCCAGGCCCGCAACATTCCTCTGGCCCGGCGACTTTCAATCGAAACACTGCACCCATATATTCGCCCGCGTGACCGAACGTCGGCCCCGGAGGGAATTCATGGCGACACTGCAGAACTTCGATTCCGAGATCGAGAAGACCAAGCGCACCGTCGAAGACATGCGCTCCAAGATCGAGCAGTCCGGAATCCTGCTGGAAAAGTTCGCCAAGACGGACGCCAAGATCGGCCAGGCCGATTTCGACATCGAGAACGCCCGCATCGAGGACGTGCTCAAGCAGCAGAAGACGATGGAGGCGAACATCGCCGACCTCATCATCGGGCTCGAGGACGCCACCAACGTGTTCGGCACCGAATTCGAGACGATGAAGAGCTACACCGGCTGGGAGAACTTCATCGGCATCTTCTCGCAGCAGCGCAAGCAGCGCATGCGCACCGAGCGCGTGCGCAACATGTCGCTGGCCGGCAACCTGCAGGAACTGCTCGCCAAGTCCGACACGATCGTCGGCATCCTGCGCGAGCAGAAAAACGTCCTCGAGCAGCGCTACAAGACCTCCGAGGCGAGCCTCAGCCAGGTGATCGAGCGCCGCAAGGTGACGATGGAGAACCTCACCGCGACGCAGAAGCGGATCGAGGAGCTCAACCCGCTGCTGCTCGACATCGAGAACAAGATCGCCGCCTCCACCAGCCAGCAGGAGCGCACGCAACTCGAAGGCGAGCGCTCGAAGCTCGCCACCGAATACAACGAGCGCCAGGCCAAGGAGCAGGAGCTTCTGGCGGAGAGCCAGACGCTGGAACGCTACACCTCGATGTTCCAGACCTTCGTCGATTCGCTCAACAACCAGATCGCCGCGCAGTCGACGCTGATCAACAAGCTGACCATCGACACCGAGCAGCGCATCGTCCTCTACAAGGCGCTCGAGGATTCGCTGAAGACCGCTGCCCAGCAGGACGTCGCCCACAAGATCAACACGCTGGGCTCCCAGGTCGACAACACCGCCGAGGAAACCATGGCCGGCATCGGCGCCGCGGCCCAGAAGCACATCGGCGACCTGCTCGAGATGCACGAGAAGAACATGGTCACCACCGCCGACATCCAGCGCCGCAAGAAGCTCGCCGACGACGCGTTTGCCCGCCGCTTCGACGAAGTGATGCGCAAGCACAATTCGGCGGACTATGTGAAGGCTTGAGACGACATACGACCAAGCCGGTGGATATCGGACCCCCCTCTGGCCTGCCGGCCATCTCCCCCTCAAGGGGGGAGATTCGCCCGTTATTGTCCGTAGCGCCAATCGCTCGCGATGTGAAAACGGCAGGGCTGGAACTGCCGATCTCCCCCCTTGAGGGGGAGATGGCCGGCAGGCCAGAGGGGGGTCCATGCAAACCACAGCGCCCGCAATGACCCCCGACACCCCCGCCGCCCGCTACTTCGATGCGATCGCCGCCGCGCTTGCGGGGCTGGACATCTTCCTGCGCGACGATTCCTCGCCGCTCTACCGGCACGACGTGATCGCGCAGGTGGTGGCGGAATATATCGTGCGGCTGGAGCATTCGTTCGGGGCCTGGCGCAACCGGCTGGGCTTCATGGAGAGCTTCCGCATCTCCCGCGCCGAGAGCGGCTTCCCGGTGTTCCAGAACGTGCTGGAGCTGGAGAACGACCGCCGCACGGCCGAGCAGCGCCTGACGGCGATCCCCTCCCCCGAGGCCCTGCGCGCCGAGATGGCCGACTTCATCCTGCGTCACAAGGCAATGCCCACCGATCTGCAGCGCATGATGGCCGAGCGGCTCTATCTGCAGGAGGTCTCGACCGGGCAGGTCTTCGCCCCCTTCGTGCTGCCGAAGACGGTGAAGGTGTCGGCCAACCCCAAGACCATGCGGCCCTACTATTTCGTCCACTGGGGCGCCTTCGACGGACTGGCCAACCTGCCGCTGGTCTACATGGCGGCGGTCGAGGATTCCTCGGACAATATGGTCGACACGCTGGTGACGCGCGACGGGCGGCTGAACGAGAAGGTCGAGATCCCGCTGCCGGTCGAGGGCCTGCTCAACCCCGACCTCGCGCACAGGTTCGACGACTTCGCCGCCAAGAATTCCGCCTACACGCTGACGCCCGCCACCATTGCCGGCAACCTCGACAAGGATTTCGAGACGCTGCACCCCAAGCAGCTGCGCCGCTTCGTGCTGGGGCCGTTCTATTCGGCCGGCATCACCGAGCACAATTCGACCGTGGCGGAAGTGCTGAACAAGGTGCGCAAGGCCGAGAACGCCTGGCTTCTCACCTGGACCGTCCAGGAGGTCTATTCGAAGAACGAGCGGCCGGGGCGCAAAGGCCTGTTTTCAAGCGAGAAGGCGACGCAGGAGTTCTACATCAACACCGACGACCTCGAGGCCGCGCGCATGGGTGTCTCAGCCTACGAGAAGCACGCGCTGATCCCGCACGAGGCCTACCAGGCGCTCTATGCCGCCGGCGAGGCGCAGAAGATCTTCGGCGGCTACAAGGTCCACATCCTGTCCGGCGGGCGGGTGATTTCAGACGTCTAAGGAGGAACGATGGACACCGGCCTGACGACCATCGACGAGAAGGACATCGACAAGCACCGCTCGACCGCGCAGTCGATGGTGACGCGCGTCATCGTGCTCGAAGCGTCAACCGGCCTGTCGAACACCGCGCTCGCAGGAACTGGTCGCCGCTTCGTCTCGACGGTCTCCACTGGCTCGGTGCAGCGTACCAAGGAGGTCGAGCTCGCCAAGCGCATCGCCGCCCTGCGCCCGGACGACCAGATGCTGTCGATCCTGCAGCACACTTTGCTGTTCCGTGCGCGGCGCGGCCTCTCCGTGGCGCTGGCCGTGGCGGACGTGTTCGCGCGCGGTAACGATCTCGAGGCCCTGCAGGCGAAGAATGCGCGGGCGCCGCTGGAGGGCGAGGAGGCGTCGAACTTCAAGAAGCTGATCAACGCCTCGGCCTATGTCGCCGCCTTCGCCTTCGCTTCTTACCTCGCGCAGACCATCGAGGCCGACGGCGAGCCGCCGAACGACATCGCCGAGCCCGACTTCCTCTTCGACACCGCGCAGGACGCGCTGAAGTCGCTGGTGGCAGGTCTCGACGCCGCGCTCGCCGGCGCGAAGGACGACCACGACATGATGGCGCGTGCGAAAGCCTTCGCGCGCATCGCCATCGAAGGCCTCCTGACGCGCAAGGGCCGCTTCGACGGGCTCGGCGCCTTCGAGGACGCACATATCCGCATCGAGGCGGACGATTACACCCTCAACGGCTTCGACGTGGCGCCCGGCCAGAAGGCCAAGCCGCTGGTGATGACCTTCAAGAAGCCGGAGGAGGTCGTCGGCAACCACATCGCCAAATACCAGGCGGTGAAGCTCGCCAAGATGCTGGCCGCCTACGATTTCGACCGGCAGCTGAACCCCTTCGTGGAACTGGGGGGCTTCCTCTTCACCTTCATCGGCGACGGCGCGCCGGGCACCGGCAAGACGACGCTGATCCAGATGATCGCCGGCCTCGTCAACGGCCACTGCCAGGTGGCGGGCTATCCGTTCCACTACCAGAACTTCGGCGTCGACCAGATCTCGTCCTACCAGGGCAAGTCCGGCCAGAACTGCCGCGCCTTCGTGGAAAACGTGCTGAATCCGAAGGCGATCGGCTTCGGCACCATCGACGACATCGACCAGGTGGCGGCCAAGCGCTCCGACGACCGCGCGTCGGCCGGCCAGCACGAGATCACCGGTGTGCTGATGGACGCCTTCTCCGGCGCGATGACCGTGGTGCGCGGCAACGCCTCCTTCGGCATGTTCTCCAACTATCCGGAGAACGTCGACGATGCGCTGCGCCAGCGCGCCGGCGCCCGCTGGCTGGTCGACGGCCCGCAGAGCCGCGACGACTATATCGACATCTTCGTGCTTCTCGCCGGCAAGAACCACAAGATCCCGCTCGGCGAGCACGACCTCTATGCCGCACAGGAGATCCAGCGCGCCGTCGACAATGCCTATGAGAGCCATTCGAAACCGCACGAGGACGGGCTGATGCGCGTCTACGAGCGGTTCATGAAGGAGAACGGCCAGCCGAAGACCATGGCCGACATCGGCACCTACCTGCACCTGATCAAGGAAGCCGAGCCGCGCTTCACCGGCCGCGCCATCAAGAACGTCACCGACGCGATCAAGATGCGCGCCATGGACATCGAGCTGCCCGACGACTGGTTCGAGAAGCCAGAGACCTTCATGCACAAGCCCTACGACGACAAGAAGGCGATGATCGAGGAACTGCGCGGCCCCTTCGACATGGAAATGGTGATGCAGGAGGTGAACCGCTACGCCGACTCGGAATTCCGCTACTCCGACAAGTCGGATGATGCGGCCGTGTCGAAGCTCATCCGCGATGCCAAGCTGCGCGAGCGGGCAGTGAAGGAGATCGAGGAGATGAAGGCGAAGGGGTTGTGGGGGTAGGACGGTGGAGACGGCTTCCGAGATCTACCTAGCGTACGTGCGCCCGCACATGTGGATGGTATTTCTTGCGGGGCTTGCCGTAATTGCCTTTCGCAGTGGCGATCGCTGGAAAAAATATGATCAGGCCCAGCGAATTCCGCGTCACAAGAATGGATTGCCCAGCGTCGAATACTTCCGGGAAGCAGGTTATGCTTCGCTTCGTCTAATTTTTCCTTTCTGGATATGGATGTTTGTGTTTGGCATTCCCATGATAGTTATCGATGTTATCTTTGGGCCACCCGCCAATTGAAATCCTTGGCCCGAGACTGTAAATTGTGGCGTGGCTGGCTAGAAATGGTGATGACATGCCCGAAGCAGGCATTCTGGAAGCACGCAACTCATTCAGCGCCCTGATCGAACGGGTCGAAAAGGGCGAAGAGATCACGATCACCCGACACGGACGGGCTGTTGCTCGGATCGTTCCGGCGTCAACGCCCCACGATGTCGAGAAAGCACGCGCGGCCGTTGCGGCGATCCGCGAACTTCGCAAGTCTGTCAAGCCTGACCCCGAGGGGCTGACGATCCGCGACTATATCGAGATGGGGCGGCGCTATTGAGTGTCGTGGTCGACAGTTCGGTGGCCTTGAACTGGGTCATGCCTGATGAGGATCGAACCTTGACCGAAGACCTCATGGACGCGGTGGCCTTGAACGGCGCGGTGGTTCCGCCCCTTTTTCAGATCGAGGTGGGCAACTCGCTCTTGGTCGGCGCGCGAAGGAACCGCATCGAAGGCGCCTACATCAGCCAGGCGCTGGACCTGATCCAGAAGATGCCACTGCGTATCGACAGTTCGAGCTTGGATTATGTCTGGAGCAGCACCATCGAACTCGCGGCGGCCTATGGTTTGACGCTCTACGATGCGATCTATCTCGAATTGGCCATCCGGCTGGACCTGCCGCTGGCGACATTGGACGAGAAACTGGCTCAAGCTGCAGCTATAGCTGGCGTGTCCTCTCCCTGGCCGCAGATGCAGAATTGATCCATGGACCTCCTCCGCGACAACGACCTCATCTACGGCCGCCTGCTCACCGTCGACGAGCCGCATCTGGTCGAGCGCTACAACAAGGCGCTGAAGGCGTTCGGGGTGAAGCCGACGAAGCTGCAGTCGTTCGAGATCGACCGCACCGGCTTCTCGCCACAAATCGCCGGAGAGCTGGATGATCCGCAATATCTCGATCCCAACGAGATCAACCGCCGCTTTATCATCCTGACGCCTGCGCAGGCCGAGCTGCCGGTGGTGCACACAGCCTTTTCAAACACCTCGCAGCTGATGTTCGAGTTCTATTCGAGCAACCGGCGGGTGATCGACGCGCTGACGATCAAGGACGTGATCTACGGCGAGATCGAGGATTCGGTGTCCAAGGTCGAGGACATCGAGGACCTTTTGTCGATCAACCAGGTCGAGTTCCGCGTGCTCTCGGCCGAGGATGTGCTCGGCAAGGCGGGAGAGCTCGGCACCCTGGTCGACCGGCTGAAGCTGGAGCCGGACGCCTGGCGCGACACGGCCATGCTCGAGCGGATGGTGGAGCTCGCCAAGGTGACCGGCGACATCCGCGAGAACAAGCTGGTGCCCGACCGGGTGATCTTCCGCCACGAGGCGTTCTGGACGACGCATTTCGGCGGCATCTATGTCTTCATCGACAAGGACATGACGACCGTCATCTCCGACCCGGCCGCCCCCGGCTTCCGCCGCTCGCGGCCCTGGCAGGTGAGCTATCTCGGCATCCGCGACGCCGAGCGCGTGTTCCGCTTCCTCGCCTCGACCGGACGGCTGGACCTGCCGCGCGCCTCGTGGATCGAGACGTCGAACTATCTCGAGCACCGCGCCGAGATGGCGATCCGGTCGCTGATCCACCGCCAGCAGCCCAACCTCGACTTCGACAAGGTCGACAAGGTCTGGCTGCAGACCTGGATCCATTCCAATGCCGACCTGATCAACAAGGACGGCGTCTTCCCCTTCCTCAACGCGGCCAAGCGCGAGCTCGCCCAGACCGGCAAGCTGCGGCTGGAGGAGATGGACCCGGAGCGGCGCTTCCTGGTGGTGAGGGCGAAGCCCGACCATCCCGACGCCTGGCTCACCAACCGGCTGATCTCAGACTTCGTGCCGGACGATTTCGTCTCGCTCTACGTGTTCTCGAAGCAGACCTTCTACAAGGAATACGAGGCCGGGCCGGCGCGCTGGCGCGCGCATGTTGTCGAGACGCTCAAAACCACATATCTCAAGGACAAGGCGGCGTTCCGCGAACGGCTCTACGGGCTGAAAGACTGATCCGCGCCGCTGCGCCAGACTGGGGGACCCATGCTTGATCCGATTGTCTCGTTCTTCACCATGGTCTTCCAGTGGATCGGCCGCGGCATTGGCCTCGTGATCGGCATATTGATGTGGCCGTTCCTGTGGTTCGGCCGCTGGTACATGCACAAGGGCTGGATCCTGAAGACCGTGCTCGGCGCGGCCATCGCGGTGCTGGCCGCGCTCTACATCTATTTCATCTATTCGACGCAGTTCTGGAACGGCTTCGATCCGGACTATGTCGCCAAATATGGCTTCGAACAGCGCCGCCGCTCCGCCGGCGAGCAGGCCATGGGTGCGCCTCCGCCCGCGCCGCGGACGCTGTTCGCCCAGGCCGAGGCGGAAGCGAAGCCCGACGCGCCGGCGACCGCCCCGGCCTCGACCACGGCAACTCCGACCCCCCCGCAGACTGCCACGACGGCCACGGGCCGCAGTTGCGGACGCTCTGCGATCGCCGAGGTCGCCGCCGACCTGACGGACGTCAACGTCAACCAGAACGCCTGGATCTCGTCGATGATCCTCTACAAGGTCGGCCTGTTCGGCCTGTCCTGGGACAAGACGCCCTTCCTCGACAACAAGGCGTCGTTCCAGCGCGGCGTCCACGAAACGATCCGGCGCACGACGATCGAACTCGCCGACAATCTCGGCCGCGTGCGCGGCACATCGCAGATCGACGCCAATCTGCAGAGCGCACGCGGCAACGCGCAGTTCGACGAATACACCTGGTATATCGGCCTGAACCCGCCCGGCCCGAAGACGCCGACCCCGTCCTATTATCGCCAGATCGTGCGCGACCTGCACGCCTTCGACGACCGCCTTGCGCGCTGCGATGCGGTCTTCGACGCCCGCGCCGACAATCTGATCCAGTATCTCGACCGCATCGCCAGCGCGCTCGGCGACACCTCGGCCATCCTGCGCGAGCGCTCCGAAAACTACAATCGCGGCTTCTTCGACGTTCGCGCCGACGACCGCTTCTGGTTCTCCTACGGCCAGCTCTATGCCTATTATGGGCTGATGAGCGCCGCGCATGCCGATTTCGAGGACGTGATCCGCGAGCGCAATCTCGACACGTTGTGGAACGCCATGGAAAGCCAGTTTCAATCGGCGCTGAAGATCCGCCCCTGGATCATCGCCAACAGCGCCGAGGACGGGCTGTTCGCGACGCATCTGGCGACGATGGGCTTCTACGTGCTGCGCGTCCGCTCCAATCTTGTCGAGGTGCAGGCCGTCCTGCAACGCTGAACGAAGGTGGACATTCGCGGCGAAGGGATTATGTGAGCGGCGATCGCAATCCGCAGAGGAAAGCGCCATGCCTCCCGAAATCGTCACAAAGCCCAGGGTCAAGGTCAAGCCGGAGACCGAGCGGCCGAAGCTGCACAAGGTCATCCTCGTCAACGACGACTTCACGCCGCGCGAATTCGTGGTGATGGTGCTGCGCGCCGAGTTCCGGCTCATCGACGACCAGGCCTACCGCGTGATGATCACGGCGCACCAGAAAGGCGTCTGCGTCGTCTCGGTCTATCCGAAGGACGTCGCCGAGACCAAGGCCACCCGCGCCACCGACGCCGGCAAGGCCGCCGGCTTCCCGCTGATGTTCACGACCGAGCCGGAGACGTGAGCAACGCGTAGTCACTGTCGTCTGGCCTTCACGCGCGCACGCGATAGAGTGTCTGGACAGGACAGGGATGGTGTTCCAAGGAGACGATAGATGAACAAGCTCCTCGCCGCGGCGTTCGCCGTCGGCTTTTCCGCTCAATTCGCGCTGGTCGGAGTGACGATGGCCCAGGACAACCGGATCGACCAGGTGCGGCCCGACGCGCCGGAACTCGCGCCTTATGGCGAGCTGGAGATCGGCGTGCGCACGATCGACCTCGTCAACAAAGACCAAGTCGATATCGCGAAGGTGGAGCCCGGCAAGGAGCTTCCCCGCTACGACCGTCCGCTCAAGGTCGAGGTCTGGTATCCGGCCGCGCTGTCACCGTCGGCGCGGCCGCGCATTTACGAAGGTGTGTTCCTGCGCGACGGCGAGACCCAGGTGACGCTCTACGGCAGGGCGCTGCGCGACGCGGAGCCGATAAAGGGCGAAGAGCCCTACCCACTCGTCATCATCTCGCACGGCTATCCCGGAAACCGATTCCTGCTCAGCCACTTGGCCGAGAACCTTGCCTCGAAGGGTTATGTCGTCGCGGCGATCGACCATACGGACTCGACCTACAACGACCAAGGCAAGTTCGGCTCGACGCTGGTCAACCGGCCACTCGACCAGAAGTTCGTCCTCAACGAGATCGAGCGGCTCGGCGGCGAGGAAGGCAGCTTCCTCAACGGACTGGTCGACGCGGACAAGGCCGCCATCATCGGCTATTCGATGGGCGGCTACGGCGCGGTCATCTCGGCCGGCGCCGGTGTCACGGAAGCCGCCGTCGGCTACGAATGGGGCGCGCCGGAAAAGACGCTCGCCGTCAACCAGGCCGGCTCGGAAAGCCACAACGGCCTGCCCGACGAACGGGTGAAGGCCGTCATCGCTTTCGCGCCGTGGGGCATGGAGCGCGGCTTCTGGGACGAGGACGCGCTCGCGAAGATCCAGAAGCCGATCTTCTACGTCGCCGGCAGCGCCGACGACGTCTCAGGCTACGAGAAGGGCATCAAGAAGATCTACGAGGGCACGATCAACGCCGACGCCTATCTCCTCACTTTCGAGAACGCCAACCACAATGCCGGCGCGCCGATCCCGGCGCCGGTCGAATCGTGGAAGAAGTCCGAGAAGCTCGGCTGGGCGCCGTTCGACCACTATGCCGACCCGGTCTGGGACACGGTCCGGATGAACAACATCTCCCAGCATTTCGTCACCGCCTTCCTCGGCAAATATCTGAAGGAGGACGAGGAGATGGAGGCCTATCTGGATGTGGTCCCGAGTGCCGCCGACGGTGTCTTCGCCGCCAACGAGGACGGCACGTTCAAACCCGAGCACACTTACTGGAAGGGCTTCGCCGATCGCACCGCCAAGGGTCTCACGCTCGGCCACCGCATGGCGGGGAGCAATTGAGGAACGTCGATCCTTACTCCACGATCTTCCAGTAGGAGTCCTTGCGGATCACCTTACCGTCGCGAAACGTGTAGAAGTCGCAGCCTCGAACGTTCCTCTTCGAACCGTCGCGGGCGGTGCCTGTAAGAGTCCACTTCGAGATGCCGGTGCTTGCACCTGAATCCACGAAATGCTTGGCATCGCCATAATGAACGTCAGGCAAGCCTTCGAAGCGCCCGGCCAACGCGTTCCGCACATTCGCCTTCCCCGCAAAACGAGCCCCCCAGGGCTCGTTTCCCCGCGGCATCTCCAGGACGCAATCGTCGGCGAACAGGGCCATGATGCGGTCGAGATCATGCGCGTTGAAGGCGTCGCACAATTCCATCAATGCCGCTCGAATGTCCATCGCCAGCCTCCTTCGGATCGTCGGTGTTGCCGATCAGAATAGGGTCATCGACAGTCGGGTGGGTCAAGCGCATCACATTCATTCAGCAATTGAGGCGGCAAATGACCAAATGTCGGATTGTTGGTCCGATCCGACGACAAACCCTGTCCGCCTAAGCCCTTGCCCTCCCCGTCCATTGGTGGTTCCATACCTGCATGGCCCCAACCGGCCGCACGGCCGGACAGGCCATGCGACGGCCGGACGGGCCGGCCGCCGCTCATGGGAAAACATGAGAGGAGGAAAGCATGGGCAAGCGCGCCGGAGAGAGGCGCAAGGGACCGAAATGCATCGCCATCATCGGTCCCTTCGCAAGCGGCAAGACCACCCTTTTTGAGGCCATCCTCGCCCGCACGGGCGTCATTCCCAAGCAGGGCAGCATAGCTGCCGGGACCACCGTCGGCGACAACACGCCGGAAGCCCGCGCCCACCAGATGAGCACCGAGACGACCTTCGCCACGGTCAATTTCATGGGCGAGTCGATCACCTTTGCCGATTGTCCCGGCTCGATCGAATTCTCCTACGAGGCGGTTCCAATCCTCGCCGCTTGCGACGCGGCGATCGTCGTCGCCGAGGCCGACGACAAGAAGATCCCCGCATTGCAGCTGATCCTGCGCCAGCTCGACGATCTCGGCCTGCCGCGGATGCTCTTCCTCAACAAGGTCGACAAGATCAGCGCCGGCGTGCGCGATGTGCTCAAGCTTCTCCAGCCGGCCAGCTCGAAGCCGCTTCTCCTTCGCCAGATCCCCTTGCGCAAGGACGGCATCGTTGTCGGCTCGATC
>VFQN01005248.1_pt1 | contig 16060 bp, 28 predicted proteins | sample 3512371 | NCBI WGS metagenome assembly VFQN01 (sample SAMN10412370, study PRJNA504923) | tailings metagenome | isolation source: Replicate 2 from Balatoc abandoned mine | place: Philippines: Itogon, Benguet | collected 2017-08-28 | reverse complement strand
ACATCGTCCACTGATAGCCACCAACCACCGACACGCCTTCCCCATGGGTCCGGGCCGAGCTGCTGAACCACGTTGACATCCAGGCACAGCTTCGATGCGCTGCACTGCAATGAACGCCCATTTTGTTAGGCCTAGTACGGCAGCCGTTCGGTACATTGGTAGTCGTGAACTCGTGATATCGTACACTGGTATGTGCAGCTGTTGTGTACACAGAAGCAACCCGCAAGCATCTTGGACAGGCAGCACCGGTCCCCGCGCCACAGACTGGTGCCAGGTGCTGGTGCAGGCACGAGGTGCAGGTCTATTGATTGCCTTGGATCGATCCGCGCTTGGACGTGTTGCACAGATGTCCTTTATATTCCTTCGGCTAGTACGGTCACGCGCCGGGGTCGCGGGCTGTGTGGCGTTGCTTTTCGTATCTCAGAACGTTGGCGTTGGTGTTGCTCATGGGAATGGCTGTGTTGTTTGTATGGTGATGGTGATGGTACAGCACCAGCTGCGTCCCGGCTGTTGATCAGGGAGCTGCCTCCTGCTTTTCACCACTGGCCGTGGGGATAAGGGAGAATTGGTGTACTTCAGGGGTTTTGGTGCTGCTGCTGGTTGCGGACAGCCCAAGGTGGACGGACAACATACTGTGAAACAGCTGACGTCCAGAGGTCGGATACGCCGGCGCGTTGCAGGCGGGTCGTCGGTCACAAGGTGCTTCCGGTACGGGTGGCGCATGCATCTGTATCGCAGCGAGGCCTGAAGCGTATGACGACAGTCGCAGCTTCCACTACGTAGGCAACTTGGTGGCACCAAGCATGCGAGCAGCAACGGCCACGTGGTCGTGCAGGGTCATGCCACGTACGCCTCAGCCTCGGCCGCTAGCCTCACTAGAAACCGACCCTGCCCATGCTCCCTAGCCACCTTTGCCGTGTTTCATGCTGTGTCCATCCCTGCTCCGCATCCTACAGCGTACCGTACGCCTCAGGAGGAGCATGGGAATCGAAGGCGCTATTCTATACCCAACAAAGCCAGGCGGCTTCAGGTGGCTTGGCCACACCTGTACCGGGTCATCCACCCTCTATCTGACAGCGGCTGTGTGCTCGGAGGACCACCGCCTTATAGGTCATGTCCCGGCACACGACCCCACAAGCCCGAAGGGCCTTCTGCCACAAGTTAGGTAGCCAGCAACCAGTTGTCCTTCCCATGACTGGGCGTGCTGTGGCTTCCCGTCATCGGATAGTGCTACCACAGACTTGACGTGCACTGCAACAAACAAATGTACCAGGGTGTACCGCACACAAACAATTAAAGCCAGCCGTACAGGTGCAATTGTCAGCCACCAGCGCCGCTACCACTCGCTCACACCGCACGCCACATGCTTGGCACCCACACGCCACACCCATATCCTGCACCAAGACACCACCAGCAACACCACCATTACTACCCCTGCACCTCCTTGGCCGCCTTGCGCATCTTCTTCTTCCGCTCCGCCTCCCCCTTGAGCGCCGCCTCCGCCTTGCGCCGCTTGCGGTCCGCCGCGCTGCCGCTCTGCCCCAGCATGCTGGGCGTCTCCAGCAGGCAGAACGCGTGCGCCACGTGGCCCAGGTGCAGGTTGCGCACCGCGAACACGCGCTTGATCTCGCCCGTGTGCGTGGCGTAAGCGCGGACGTAGGAGCGGAAGGCATCCTGCAGAAAGAGGTGTGCAGTGGCCAAGGCAGGAGGCGGCGGTTGTCGGATAGACGCTGGGGGGCTCTCGCGCGAGCACAGGTAGGCAGCAGGGATGCGGAGCATGGTAAGAGGGTGTAAGACAGTGGGAGGCGTCCCTCGCTGTACATGCGCTCGCACCCACCTGCGCCAGTTGCAGGGCCGCCGGGTCTTTAGACACCGCCACCGCCAGCTGCCGATGAAACTGCTGGGCCAGCTGCCGCGCTGCGCCGTCGCCCGAGGCGGCCACGCCGCCTTTGTGCTTGGCGGGCCTGCCGGCGTCCATGTGGCCATCCTCTGGGGGCAACAATGGCCGGCACCAACGGCAGGTTAGGGAGTACCGTACTAAACGCAGGATAATCTGCTACCGGTGCGTCCATGCCAGAGTCGAGCTCCGGTAACGCGGAGCGGCCCTACCTGGAACAGGGCGTCCTAGTGCGCGCTGTACGCCTGCGTCCCCCTAACAGCTTCTACTCTCAGCACCTCGGCGCGACAGCGAAGTATGCACAGGTGCAAACCCGCAGTGCAGTGCTGCAGGGCGCCGCACGCGGCTCACCCATGGGCGTGGGCAGGTGCCTGCTGAGCCCCTCCGCCGCCTCGCGCTCCAGCAGCACGCCCTTGCTGCGCAGCAGGTTGACGTACGGCACCTCGTGCGGCAGCAGCAGCATCACCGCCTCGCCGCTGGCGCCCATGCGCGCGGAGCGGCCCACGCGGTGCACGTACCTGGGGGCGGGGGCGGCGGGGATGTTGTGGGTAAGGATGGGAGTGAGGAGCGTGGTGGTGGTGGTGCTGGTGGTGGTTGTCGCGGTGGTTGTCATGAGGTTTATTAGCGCTATAGCGGTGGAGTGGGGGTTGGTGGTGGGGAGGCCCGGATGTGAATAGGCGGACCTTGTTGTGCATGCACGAACGGGGCAGTCCAGAGACCTGTGTTGGTACGTCACCGGTCGCCACCAATACTGGTACATGGCTCAGGGGTCTACGGCGTTACGATGGTATGCCCGCGAGCCAGGGCGCTTCCGCGGTGCCGTCTTTGAAGTATGTCAATCAGATTAGACGTCATCATAACTTCTCTCCCCACCCTTCCCCGCGCTGCTCACTCTGCGGGCGCCCCCGGCACGTCGTACTGCACGATGGTGGTGACGTTGGGGAAGTCCAGCCCGCGGGCGGCCACGTCCGTGCACAGCAGCACGCCGTCGCCCTCCTGTGGGGATGTGGGAGTGGGTAAGCTAAGCCTTGCATGTTGGCAAGTCGCCCTAATCCGAGAGCACATCCACGTGTATACGGTAGGTTGCAAGTAGCCGTACGCACGTCATACAGTCGGAGTAGGCGAGTCAAACCTGTCCAGCGTGCGTGCATCTCAGCTGGTGGTGCACCGTACCCTACTGCACGCGCGCTGCGGCCCACCTTTGCGAAGGCCGCGAAGGTCTCTGTGCGCTGCGCCTGCGGCATGTCGCCGTGCAGGCGCAGCAGCGGCACCGAGGGCGGCAGCAGGGCGCGGCCGGTGACCGCCTTCCACAGCCCGCCCAGCAGCAGGTGGTGGAACTCCACGCCGTCGCAGGAGGACAGGAACACCACGATCTGCACCAGAGATAGCACGGCGCGATGTGCACGCATGCTCATGGGCGAGGGCACGTGAGCGACAATAGCCCAAGCTCCCAGGAGCAAGGGAGCAGCATGCATGTGTAAGGTACATAGGCTCGCCTGGTAGTCGCAAGGTTCCCGCCACTGAACCGGCAGGGTATGCAACGCAATTCCATGTGTTTCAGACCAACTTAGTCCTCATCCATGTACCGGCACCGGTACCGGTACCACTCCCTGGTCAGACGCGCACGAGCGGAAACCAGGCAGCCCCCTACCTTGGTCCCCCCCACGCGCCTCCGCGCCGTCTTGGCCCTCAGCAGCGCCGCCAGCCCCATCAGCCGCTCCTTGGCCGGCAGCTCGATGAACGTCTGGCGCAGCGTGGCGGGCAGCGAGTACAGCGCGGGGGCCTCGCCGTCGCCGGCGGCTCCGGCCCCGGCGCCGCCGCCCTGTGCGGGGTCCGTCAGGTCCGCCAGCGTGAGGGCGCGCCCGTTGCCCTGCGGTACGGAGCGGCGGGCCGTCATGAGTGGTCAGTGTCCGGAGGGGCGTCATCGGAGGGCCGCTGGTGCATACCGAGTGCCGGGTGTTGGAGGTTCGGATACGCTGATAGGGTACTGCAGTACGAAGTAAGAGCTTCGGTAGTGGTGTTGGTCTGCCGGTGTCCCACCTGCTGCTTGGCCTGGAAGCCCAGCACGGCGGGGTCCTTCAGCGCCAGCTCCGCCAGCGCCCCCAGCTGCCCGTGCAGCGTGGCGCTCAGCAGCACCGTGCGCCGCCCCTCAGAGCCGCCGCCGCCGCCGCCGCCTTCCTCCAGTTGCTGCTGGCGCTTGTTGATGAGCTCTGTAATCTCGCGCAGCTTCTTCTCAAAGCCCAGGTCCAGCAGGCGGTCCGCCTCGTCCAGGACCAGCCAGCGCAGCTCGGCTGGGGGGTCAAGGCAGAAGTTACAGAAGGCACAGGACATGCTGGGACCAGGACGCCGTGTGTGCAAGGTTCGACAGCGAATGCCGAAAAAATGAAATTAGAGACCCAGGTAAGAGGGGGCCCAATGAAGTGACGTATGACCCTTTACGGGCGACCGTGCGCAACGCAGGTGGTGCGAGCGCGAATGCCTAAAAAGCGAGTGCACGTGCGAGCGTTCCCGCTGAAACCAGGGCACTAGCGCTGTCGGGTTTCGGGCACATGGGCAAGGGGCAGCCCAGCAACGCCGATACACTATTGCACTGCGACGCACTTCGGCGTGTGGTTTAAATCCGGAGTGCAAAGCGGCTCAGTTGTGTTGCATCTTGTCGCTCACGTTGCCCCGCGCCGACACGCTTTTGGCGCGGGTCGGAGCCCTTGCGCAATGTGGGGTTCGTCATCGCCGCTGTGCCATGCGCGTGCACACCCCCGATCCGTCACGCTCCCGCTCCCGCCGTCTCCGCCTGCCGTACCGCAGACCAACTGTTACCATTACCTTCACCCATGCCCGACGTGCCTTCTGCCCCAAGACAGTCACCTACACCATGCACGCATGCCCCAGCAGCAAAACAACAAGCAACAAGGACAGGCCTCCGCACACACACAGCGCCCACGCAGCACCTACTGGTCTTGAAGGACGCAGTATTCTGCAGGTGGTCCAGCAGGCGGCCGGGGCTGGCGGCCAGCACGCTGACGCCCTTGCGCAGCCGCGCCTTCTCGTGCCCGCGGTGCTCCCCGCCAATCAGCAGCCCCGGCACGATCCAGCGGAACCTGGGTGGCCACACGTAACAAGCGGTGGCAGGCCACGTGTGGGGTTGGCGCCGTGGGAGAAATGCAGGCAGCCGCAGAGGTAGCCTCCGTCACAATGGCATGAAAAGGGCGTAGTCCACGCCTTGCCCGTTTCCACCCAAAGCCCGGCTCCCGGCACGCCGTCTCCTGTCCCCATCGGCCTTTTGGCCCGAGTACAGGTAGAGTCGTCAGGGGAAGTGGAGCACTACCAATGCCACCTGAGGGCAACTCAGCACCCCTTCCACCCTCCGCTCGCCGCACCTCTTGAGCACTGCGCTGGCCACGTCGTGTATCTGCAGGCACAGCTCGCGCGTGGGCGCGATGCAGATGGCGTAGGTGCCCTCGCCGCGGGATATGCGCGGGTCCATGGAGCTGAGGTCCTGGGGGTGGGTAGCAACAGGCAGGAGCCGTAAGGGCTGGATTGCCATGGCACTGCACCAGGAACGTCGTTCCTCAGGGGTATGACTGTCACAGGTAGATTAAGGTGCCGACATGCTGAGGTCTGCACGTCGTTCAGACATGCCGTCATTCGGTGCCCTCTGCACCGTCCAACCACACCCGAAGGTGCATACACTCTTTATGTGCGGACACTCCCAGGCGGCGCGTACGGCATTGCGCGATCCGCCCACCTGTATGATGGGCAGCAGGTAGCACAGCGTCTTGCCGCTGCCCGTCTGCGCCTTCACCAGCGCGTCACGGCCCGACAGCAGCACCGGCAGCACGTCCCGCTGGATGGGCGTGGGCGCCTTGAACTCCAACTGCTCCAGGTGCGCAGCCAGCGCAGCGGACAGCCCCAGCTGCGTCCAGCTTCCGCCACCTTCCGCCCCGCTCCCGCCCGCAGCCCCGTTCGCGCCGCCGTTGGCCGCGATGTTCCGTGCCGCGTGCACTAGTGTGCCCGGCGTGAAGTTGCCGCGCGCGGCAGGCTTTGGGGTGGCTCCGGAGCCGGCGGCCACGGCGGCGCCGCCATGGCCCTTGGCGGCGCCGGCATCGCTGTTGTTGAGGCGGCGGCGCTTGCGCACGCCGTCCTCCCCGGCGTCGTTGAACTCCACCACGCCCTCGGGCTCCTGTACGGGCAACACCACACGGACGAGCGTGAGCGGGTGTGTGGGACCGATCGCGTGCGCTCGTGAGTGCAGCAGCTTGCGGCCATGTCCTTGCAGGAAGTGCCAAGGCGGTTGGCCCAAGACACCGACTACATGTGGCTCTCATGAGGCAGATCTCCATGCCTCCGCGCCGTGCGCTCTCTGCTAGCCCCTGCCCGCCCCGCTTTGCTCCTCGCACCTTCCGTCTCCCCTCTCCCGACCCACTATGTCTACCCCGGCCCCGTACCGCCATCTCAGCACCGCGACCCCACCCCGTCCCACTCCCCACCTCCGCCGGCGCCCTGCCCGCCCCCAGCTCGTCCCTCAGCGCCGCCTCCCTGGCCGCCAGCGCCGCCATGGCCGCCGCCACGTCGCCCTCCTCCTCGTCATCGGGGCCGCGCGCCGTCAGCAGCTCGTCGGGGTCGTCAGGGTCCATGCTGCGGCCCTTGGGGCCCTTGCGGGGCACGCCGCCGCCGCCGCCGCCGCCCCGGCCGCTGCCTCGGCCGCCGCCGCCGCCGCCAGCGGCGGCCCCGGCCCCAGCTCCTGGCCCTGGCTTGGGGCCGCGGGCGCCGCGCCCGGCGGCGTCCGCCGAGCCACGGCCTCTGCCACGGCCCGCTGGTACGGGCCCTGAGGAGCCCCTGCCGCCAGCGCCTCTGCCGCCGGCATTGTCTGCAGGCAGGGGTGCCGGTTGTGCGGGGGCAGCGGTGAAAGGGAGCTTACACGGGACATGGACACACCGCGTGGATGTCGGCCAGGCATGCGTGAGGCTGAGGCTAGAGGGCAAAAGGCCTTGCTGTTAGTGCTTGATGGGCGGTGTGGATTCCACAAGGAGAACTGGGCTTGCAGGGTAAGGGACGTCAGGGGCAGAGGAGGTGGCAGGGGAGGGGCAGCAGTTGGGCGCTTGGCTACTTGGGAGTATGAGCTAAAACCAAGTGCGTCGCTGCCACTAATGAGATGGCGTTTGTAAGACAGTAATTGCGGTCGAGGCCAGAGCCAAAGCCCCAAGGGTGAAGCCCGAAGATGCTCAGCGCGAGACGCACCGCGTTGCTGCTCCCGACGCGCTCCTGATGTGGCATCAGCTGCCCTGTTGGTTGGTGTTTGAGCTGATGGGCTCACATCTGAGCCCTTCCCCTTACGCGACCCTGCAGGGCCGCTCGCGTCGTTTCGCTTAGCGCCGCCGGCAGCTTTTCGTGGCACTGAGGATGGTATCGCTATATTTATTTCAAGCTCATCGTCCATCTTCAATCCCCACTTGCCCGGCGAAAGCTCGACAGTCCACGCTGTTAGGGACGCTTCAAGGTGCTGTGCATGGTTCTTCCCTAGTTACTCAATGTTTGCGGTAAGCATTACATCCAAGAATGCCTCATACTCGTGTAGCAGTGCAGCTCTGACTTTACACAGCACGCACAGCATAACGGAAAGGAGGTCGTTGAGTACGCTGGAAAGCGTGACACTCACTGAACCGCGCCAGTCGCTATCCTGCCGCATGCAAGTGTGAGAGCTTTCGTAATGTATTGTGTCACCAAAATGCAGCGCACTGGAGCGCATAGGCTTGTGGATGTGCAGATGGTTTTCGGTCACATGCTTACCTTGACGAAACCTGAAGCCATGCTTAGCTGTCAATAATGGGGACTCCAGCAATGGCGCAGAGCACAGGGGGCTCACAGGCTCTGCCTCCTATTCCCTAGCGCGTTAGGGGCTAGGCTTCCTTGCAGCGACGACCAGACCTCGCGAACATACCACCACGCATTTTGAAGGTGACATGATCGGCGTGTGTGTAGCTGTACGGTACCTACAGAGACGGCTCATTTGCAGTGGCCCGCGAAATCGCATGCAGGCCCAGGGGGGCACCGGGCCCATGGGTCAGCATGGGCAGGCATGGACCATGCCTCAGTGTCCTGTGCCTGGCCCAACGCAAGTCGGATGATCACAGCAAGTGCAGTTGTAAACTCGCCTGGTCCAGGGCAGTGCGAGAGGGCTTACGGCCATTGTCTCCTCTTCCCGCCATTATTCCTTGAAGGGATCATTCTGTCCTTGCCCAAGCCTTTGTGAACACATACACGCTACGTTTGTCAGCCAACTGCTATTTGACTTGGTTTCATGGAGCACTTGGGCAGCGACGCAGAGCTGTCTGCACCACCAGCAGCCGCTTCGCTCCCGACAACCGATGCGGCGCCTACACGGCCTGCGGAACAAATGAATGCGTCTCCCAGGATGCTCAGCAGCATCGAGGGAGCCGAAGGTGCAACAGCTGCGGAGTCGACGATGCAGCGTCGTGCCTGGGACGAGGTATCCTTCCGACTACCCTATGCGGACTCGGCTCCCCCATTGCGACGGCCTGCCCAGCATACAGACAGCGACAGCACAAGCCCCAACTCGCAAGCAAGCCAGCACCCGGCTCCTTTCCGCCCACGTGTGGAGGCAGCCCCGCCAACCGCACCTAACAGCCTCACACCCAACAACCAGAACCCAGGACCGCAGCCCCACCACCTCGGGGCTCTGCCGGCCCCTCGGCCCCCGTTGCACGGCTGTTGGGAGGACAGACACACGCACGCAGGTGGTAGTGTAGCGCACAGCGCTGATACAGGCGCCCAGCTACCGGGCAGCGGTGACGCAGCCGCACACCTGTGCTGCCCACCCGCCTGGGCAGCAGCAGGCGGCTCGGTGCAGCCAGCGACTGGAGGCCACGCCCAGCCGCGTGCCGCGCCAACCCTCTGCCGCAGGTCCACCTCGCAGCTGGGTATGCCGACAGCGGGGCAGCAGCACGAGCACAGCCTGCATCCACACCACCAGCAGCAGGGTGGGGACGGGGTGCACAGCAGCCATCAGCGACAACAAGGGCAGGAGCACTTCTGCGCGGAGCTTCCACAGCAGCAGCTGGACCACAGCTGTCCGCTGCCCTGCCCTCAAGGGAGCCAGCAGCCCACGCAGGAGCACGGCAGCGTCGGGCCCCACTCCCCACGGTCGCCCCCTGCACCCATGACATCACCACCAGCGCAGAGCCCCCCGGCCGCGTCCCCGCCCCCCAGCCGCTCCCTCGGCGGCCCCTCCCTGGCGCTGGCCCGATGGCGCCGGGCGGCGGCGGCCGTGGGCCAGGTGCAGCTGCTGCACAGGCACGCCCGGCAGCTGACGGACAAGGACGCAGACCCATCGGGTGAGCTGCCTGGCTTGGTCCGTAGTCATTACGACAAGTTCTCTAGAGTTTGCTGCGCATAGCTTTCGCGGACGCTTGCACTACAGGCCGCCTGTTTGCCGCTTAGCCGTTGCAGTTGGAAGTAACCCACCTATGCACACGCTGTCCGCCCCTTCCTAGACCGCCTTTTTGCCGCTGTGCGGCTGGCGCTGCAGCGCGAGGCGTGGGACAGGCTGCTGCTGGGGGCGGCGGCGGCGGGGGCGGCGGGGGCGGCAGCGGGAGGGCAGGACGGCGGCGGCGGGGGCGCGGCGGGGGCCCAGCAGGACAAGGGCTCCGGGGGTGCTGGGCCGCCGGCGCCCCACCGCATGCTGCTGCGGCACTACCAGGAGAAGAAGCGGGCGGGGGCGTTTGACAGCGCGTGGGAACGGGTGCAGGCGGGTGAGCAGCGGTGGAAGGGGGTGGGGGGCCGGGTGCGGTGTGCGTGGCGAGCGGGCGTTGAGTATTCCTGTCGAACGGTACGGACACAACGCGCATATGAGTTGTAGGTTGCATGCCAGCATCCGCTGTGTAGTGCTATGTCCAGGCTTCGTCTTGACACCACTTTCACGTGCCCGTCTGGTCGCAGAGTTCGTCATCACCGGCACACTGATCTTTGACTGGTAAGGGTGCGGGTGTATTCGGGACTAACCTGCGCTTGAATCCAGTTGTGGGTGTATGCGCTGTGTCACAAGAAGTTCGCATGCGCACCCGCACGTACTCGGCCTGCCCAGCAATGACGCAACCGCAGCTGGGAACAGCATAAATACCGCTGACCCCAACCACCGCATTGGAGTAGAGCGCAAGCACCCCGCCCCACGCACCCCAGGTGCACCCCCGCCCGCATGGGCGAGCACTGGCCCCTCTTCACCGTCTCCTTCGCGCTGCTGGTGCTGCTGGTGTTCGCCTTCATGGCCGCACAATACCCCTACGCAGTGGCGCTGCAGCGGTCAGCAGGCTGCGAGGCCATGGTGCAGCAGCAGCAGCAGCAGCAGCAGCAACAGGTGGTGCTGAGCCCAGCAGCCAGTAAAGCGGCCCTCCGGCCGGGGCCTTCGTGGAGTAACGCGTCGCCTGCGGCGGCGCCGTCTCCTCCCAAGCCAGCCAATGTGAGCAGGAGTGATGCGGAGCCTGATGGGGAGGAGGGGGCCTCGCTGGACATCATATGGCGATGGTGAGGGTTGGGACTGCACACGCTGCAAAAGGGGAGTGTGGGTATGGTCACATCCGCTGGCCGCAGCAAGTGCTCCAGCCCGAAGGCAAAGCTGCCGGCCGAGGCAGCGCAATGCAAGGCAGTGCACAGCGTGTGTTGGCCCAAGCCAGTGCTGTATCTGTCCACGTCCTGTGTCCATTGCATATTGTGCAGCCTAACCCCCCGTGTTGCTCGCAACCACCCTGCAGCTGGGGCTCCGTGTTCCCCACGCCCCGCGGCGGCCCCGGCTTCCTGGCCGACGTGCTGCTGCGGGGGGGCACCTCCCCGCCCACCACCTTCAGCTTCGCCTTCCTGAGGGCATGGGGGGCGAGGTACGCCCCGGACCTGCAGCGCGGGCAGGCCTACAGGTAGGGAACCCATCCCTTAGTATGTAGTCGAAGCTACGTGCGCGCAGGCTTGCATTGAGACGTGGTATGTATACATGCAGATGGCACGTGCGGTGCGGAGTTTGTCCATAAAAGCTGAAACTGCTGCTGTGCCTGCAACGCTCGGTTCACGTGCAGGTGGCTTAGCTGCCAGCTGGTGCACACCGACTCGCGGCACCTGGCCGCCAACCTGCTGCTGTTCCTGGGCCTCAGCGCGCTGCTGGAGACCAAGTACGGCAGCGTACGGCTGGCGGCGGTGTGGCTGGCGGCGGTGGTGGGCGGCGGGCTGCTCAGCGCCGCAACGGAGGACCCCTGCCAGCTGGTGGGTGGGGTGGGCCGTGGGCGGCTGGGCGGCGGGCACCGGGCAGCAGGGGCCGCAGCAGGGCGGCTGGTACACCAGGACAGAAATGAACTGCGGGGCTACGGGCGGGGCTGCAGTAGGCGTGCTGACCCAGACCCAGCAATATGCAGGCTTCGCACGGCAACCAACCATGGAGTTGTATGTAGCACAGCAACCGCGCTCATCCTGAAAGTACAGAAGCCGATCAACAGGGGGTGGCACCCTGGCCCTACGGGGTTCACAGGCCTGGATAGCGCTCGCACAACAGCTGGGGATGCACCGGCACGTGGCGCCCCGTGCACCCCGGCTGCGCGCCCTGCCACGTGCCCAGCTGACCACACGTGCATGCCACGGCGCGACGGGCGCTTCCCTCCCCCGCCCTGCCCTCCCCTGCCCTGCCGGCAGGTGGTCGGCTGCAGCGGCGGTGACTTCGGCCTGCTGGGCCTGTTCCTGGCGGACACGCTGATGGGCTGGGGCGCGCTGCGGCGGCCCATCCTGCGCTGCGCGCTGGTGGCGGTGCTGCTGGGGCTGCTGCTGGCGACGCTGGCGCAGCAGCAGGTGGGTTGGCAAATACTGAGGGGTACTGAGAATGGGAGGTGGTGCAAGGGTTGGTGGCGGGGCCAGTGGGTGGGAGTGAGGGTGGGATCGCTGCTGGGGATGCTGCTAGGTGCTAGCGCTTGCGAGGGCCACTGGCGCAAGGGTAAGTGGTTTTGTTTATGGCAAGGGAAGTGTTCTGGCGGTACGGTACGTTTGACGTAATGGAGAGGGGTGCTGCGCAGCCGGTAGACGGGAGCAGCAGGGATGCAGCGGCAGCACACCGGCCAGGACAAGGTCGTTGGTGCATGAGAGTCTCTTGAGTTGTGCGTCGGCGGATGGGCACATGGCAGGGACGGAGTCCAGTGTGTATCATGCTGTCTCGTGCGTACCGTACAGGAAAGCCAGGGCATTTTGCCTGAACTGTCAGCCAAGCATGTTGCACAGCGTTCCTTACATGCCGTACACTACTCGCCATGGCCGGTAGACCCCATGCTCATACCGATTCTACCAGGTGCTACCGCGCGCTGCGCGTCACCGCAGCGTATACACGGCAACCCCACCACGCAACCTTAACACTACAACCTCACCAATACGTTGCCTCTACAGCCATACAACGATGCAATGCACGTCTTCCTTCTGCACATGCCATGCAAAGCAAAATGCGCACAGCCGCAAAACACGGTTCACCCACTATCCCACATCTCACCAACCACTCCAACATCAACCCCACTTCCCATTTCACCCGCCCGCAGTCCCACATCTCCCATATGTCCCACGTGGGCGGCCTGCTGTGCGGCCTGCTGCCCGGCCTGCTGGTGCTGCCGCGCCTGGGCTCCGAGCGCTGGGAGGCCGCCTGGCCCGCCCTGGGTGCGCTGGGCGTGGCCACGTGGTTCGCCGTACTGCCGGCGTGGGTGTACGCCGTACGGCTGCCGCAGGCGGTACGGCAGTGCGGCACGTGGCCTTAACGCCGTGATTGGGATGGCGCTGAGGCGGCGGCGTTGATACCCCAGGCGCCAGGTTGCCAACATTGTAAGCAAGAAAGATATGCAATATGATGCGTGCAATGACGTCTACCCTCTCCAACCTCACTGACACAACTGTCACAAAACCAGTAGCTCAGCGGTGCGAAAACAAATGCTCACACCTGCGGCAGAAGGATTGCCACGGCTGTTGCTCAACCCTTCCATGACGCACCTGCAGCACCTCGCGTTCCACGCAACCATAATAATCAATTCATTGTGTAATACAAAGCGGCACACCTCCACCTGGTCAGCAAAATTGGCCACGCTCCCAAACAAAATCCGCTCCTGCGCACCTCACAACTCCACCTAGGACCAAAGCAGGGCCCCTTGCAAACAGTCCCGCCGACCTACGTCCCATGATCAGGGTAGACCACTCAGTCATGCGCCTCTCACGTACAGTGCTGGGCCCAGCCCGGGGCCAGTCCGCACCCGCAGCTGGTAAACCTGTTAGCCTCTCAGAGGAGCTCCCCTATGGTAAGCCCAGCCGGGCACAAAAGGCCCAGCCCAGCATGGCGGCCGTGTCCCGCTACAGGCGCGCCGTCCTGTCGTCCATGGTGAGCACGAACAGGTTGTTCTTGTTGCCCCGGGACACGCGGAGGTCCTCGTCCAGGTAGGTGACGGCCAGGTCGCCTGGGGCGTGGGGATAAGGGACGAGGCGTGGGGCAAGGTGAGTGCGCGAACAGGGATCGTGCAAGTCTCGGTGGTGAGGATACCGGACCAGTAGGTGCGTGTGTGAGGCAGCCTGGACGGTGTAAACGGTGTAGGCAACGAACGAGAGGTGGCGATACAGTAAAAGGGGGTGACGATATTGTGCTGTGGCAGTACAGGAATAGAGAACGCAAGTAGGTGATGGCCGGCAGACCGGGGAGTGGGGTAGTAGGTACAGGGGACGGGGCACACGGGTGCACCAGTATGCGTGGGGTGTAGATTGGTTACATCCACCGGTTGCAAGGAACTGAGGGCGGAGGATCAACCCGGATGTGCCGAAGGCACGACACAGACATAATGTGCACTTGGGTGTGGCGGATACGGCGTGCGGCGTGCGGTGGCTGGTGTTGCGGCACGGCCTACGTGACGGACGGATCACCTTCAACGAGTACGTAGTGCCCCGGGACCTCACCTATCGCTCCGGGCGGTGCGGTGATGGGGATGAGCCCCAGCAGCTTGAACTGCGTGAACTGCACAGCCACCTTGTTGGCTGACAGCGGGGTGAGCCTGGCGGTGACCTACGCAGTGCAAGGGCGAGCATGCCGGAATATGCCATTACGGTGGGCCAATCAGGCGCACACAGGCTGTTACCCGAGGGAAGCACCCATGCCTCTTGGCGACTTAGCGAGGGCACATCAGCGTGGATGTGGCATCTGTGAGCATCGACGCTCCCGGCAAGCTCTCCACGCAAGCCAGCCGCGTGTGCAGAGAACCGCCTCCACAGCCACTCAACCAGCTCTCGGTGCAACACCCCTAGTCAAACCACTCAAACCCTATGCTACAGCGCGCAAGTGGAACGCAAAAGGACACGTTTCCAAAGATACCTGGTTGAAGAAAGGGGCGGTCTCGTTGTTGCGGGCCTGAAGCTTCTCCGCGTCTGGAATGCAAAGTTGCAAAGGTGCAGAATAAGTAACAGACTCTGCAGCTGAGCGTGCAAACTATGTCCAATAAACTTATCTACTGGACCTACCGATAGTCTGGTAAATAGGACCCTGCGGCCTCAAGAACGGGGGCCGCGTTTCAGCGAGGATGGAGCTGGAGGTTGTGTAGAGCAGGCGCCACCGACCAGACAGATACTCTGACTCTAGTGGCTTTGGCGTGGGGTTCAGCTTCTCCAGGGCGCTCGCTAGCCGCTCCACCTCAGCCTTCTGCTCGTCGGTGGCGTTTACACCTCGCGCCAGGCCTTCAAGGCTTGAGAGCAGCGCTTCCTTGGCCGCCTCACGCTGCTTGGCTTTAGTTGTAGACGCTGCACTTGTAAATGCCGATAATATGCCAGCCTGGGCAGTAACGCGCGGCCGGGCTGCTGGCGCATTTGCAGAGCACCGAGCTGCCACCGCCGAGGGCTTCGCGTTTGAAATCATTCTGTAACTGTAACAGCAGCCAAAGATACGAGACAATTGACACTGATGGATGTCTGGGAAAGCCTGCTTTGCACACGAGCACCACTGTAACGGCCAACTGTCTGTTGGCCCGCGGGTCGGCATGGCACATTCCTCATTCGCGGAGCTGTGCGGACCCACATTCTCCTGCTTGGGCAACTTTTAGGTGCCAGATGTCACTTTCACAGTTGGAGCTCACGGATTCAAGTGAAACAATTGCCCTAACTTCCGCTATCGTCACCTCGTTCATGCCACACCACAAGAGCATAGGTGCATTCATGACCGACGCTGCGTCCCAAACATAGCCATTTTCGCGGCATTGACTCCTGAAGCACTGGAGATTACGGCAGCTTGCATCCCAGCACACGTGGCTTCACCTCCCCCCTACACCTTTCAAGCCCTGCAAACACAGTGAACCCCGGCGGAGGCCACCGCCACGGCGGCATGGGCGCAGAAGAAGCTGCCTACGGCACTACTGGTAAGCTCCAATCTCTCTTGAATTCCGCCCTGAGAGCTTGCAAAGTTTCAGCAAATGACTGCCTTTCTTAGCCCCATTCTACCTGCACGGCACATCCTAGCCTGCTGCTGTCCCTGTCCGCTCGTACTGCACAGCCGGCCGCAGCGTACGCCCGACGTGTTCGCACATGGGCTACGCTTTGGCAGGCAGAACGTTCCGCGCTTGCCAGTACCAGCTATGTCCACTGCCTTCAATTTGCACAATTTCACCGCTGTCAAAGTTCCCCTGCGCTGTCAACGTCCCCGCCAACCTCGCCCCACCCCTTGCCCTCCTTCCCCCTTGGCCCCATCCACATCCGTAGGCGGCCAAGGCGGTGGCGTGTCGGGCATGGTGGGCCGTGCCGCTGACGCCATGGGCATGGGCAGCAATACTGGCAGCGGCATGGGCAGCGGTATGGGTGGCGGCGGCATGGGCACCACCGGCCACCACCAGGGTGGCGGTGTGTCGGGCATGGTGGGTCGCGCTGCAGATGCGGTGGGCCTGGGCGGCAACAACAGCGGTATGGGCGGCACAGGCATGGGCGGCACGCACATGGGCACCGGCATGGGTGGTACGCACATGGGCACCACGGTCCACCACCACGGCGGCGGCGTGTCGGGCATGGTGGGCCAGGCCATAGACGCCATGGTGGGCCAGGCCATAGACGCCAGTCCCGATTCTCCCGGGAATCCGACCCGGGTTCGATTCCTACCTCGGGCGAGATTCCAGTCCTCGTCCG
>VFQN01005247.1_pt1 | contig 16062 bp, 28 predicted proteins | sample 3512371 | NCBI WGS metagenome assembly VFQN01 (sample SAMN10412370, study PRJNA504923) | tailings metagenome | isolation source: Replicate 2 from Balatoc abandoned mine | place: Philippines: Itogon, Benguet | collected 2017-08-28 | reverse complement strand
GTCCTCCCACCGTGCCACCTGCCCCTCTCCGCACCTGCAAGCGGGCATGCTGCCATCGCACCACCCTGTGCAGCGTGTGGTGGAACAGGATGGCCAGCGTGATGCCCAGCGTGCAGTCCATCAGGTACACAACGAGGTACCTGGAGTGGGTGGGTGGGTGTTGGCAGGTGGGTTGTGTTGAAGGAGGGAGCACGGAAGCAAGAAACGGCAAACAGTAGACGAGGGGGGCTTTGCGTTTGTGGACACGCTCGTGACTTGAGCGGGGTACAGGCCTACTTGCTGATGCTAGTCACCAGGAACGCCCGGCCCACTTGAGGGTGTGTTATGTATAGGGTAGCGGTACCCGCAACGCCAGCAACATAAGCAGTCGCAGCAACAGGAGGGCTCAGCAGCACATGTTGCATGCGCTGCGGTGCGCAGTACAGCACTGTTACTGCGGAAACCACCTCACCCGATCCACAGCTGTGCAGGTGCGAGCATAGGCCCGTCTGCAAACTGGCATGGTGCTCTCAAGCTGCGTTTCAAAGCGCAATGGTAGCGCTCTTACCAGCCGCACTCCGAGACGCCGGCAGCGCTCCGGTGGGCCACAACGGCAATCAGCATGCCACACGCGTGCCCCATCCCCGCGCTGCACGCCTGCTTGCTGACGTCCAGGAGCCATACGTTCCAAGCTCGTCTAGGCCGCTCACTGTGCCTGCATTGTCATGAACGGAAGGCCCAAGTTACGCAACATGGCGGGAAAGGGCGCACAGCGAACGCATGCCAAGCTGCCGTTGGCCAAGCTCACTTTGCCACCTTTCCTAGGGCCACCATAGTGCACTGGCACCCACCTTTTCAACAACAGCGCAGTGATGACGATTACTAGTAGCGCGAGCTGGGCCAGGATAGCCGGGGGCCCGACTAATATCCCGCAGCTGGCTGGGGGCTCCATCGCAGGGACCTCCTGGAACGCGCCCATCGCAGGGCTGGATGACCCCAGGACAATGGATCCAAGCCCTCGTTGCGAACGTGCCGAAGGGTAGGCCGTCCAGGAGACGTCCCACCCTTGGAGACGATGCACCACCCGGGCCCAAAGCCCCAAGGGCTCCATGGCCCTACGGGCCGGATTTGTTACAATAGCATATTAGTCTTTGTCGTAGTGCATAGGCGGCCGGTCCTACCAAGACTTCAAGGTGGGCGGGTCCTGGAAAACCGTTCGAAATGCACAGTGTTCCTTGTGTGTCGGTGCAGGTGAATACGCGATTGACACGGTTACATTGCCTCTTCTGCCTTTGGCCACTTCGCTCGTCCGCCCAGTCCCATGCCATGTGCACCCGCATGAGGGTCACTGTTCCTCTTCGCTGTTTCCACAGCACATCGATGCTGAATACTTTCATTGGCAAGGCTATTCATACAACGTTCATTGCATTGCGGGCGCTCGTCCTCAGAAACCTGCTCGGGTCTTTTCCGAACTGTTTCCGCATCATTCCCCTCTGGGACTGGCATATCTTGACGACAGACAAACAAACGGCTTCTTCTTGAGGATGATTCGTTTTATAGGCTCACGGTAGCTCCTTGCGCGCTGCTCGCTGTTCCCCGTTCTTTGCCTTTGAGTATGCCAAACCGGGGCATTGTCCAGGTATGTGCAAGCTGCTTATGCGTACAGCTACCATAGGAAAGCTCGTGGCAGAGCCCTTGGCTGGGGGCGAGGAACCGCACACACCGCAGCACCTCGCACTAAGAACGCTCAGACGACTAGCCCCACGAACATGCGTTCATGTTGAAATCTGTGTCAGCGAAACTGATAGCTCGGCAAGCGGTACAGGTTTCGCACCCGAGCGCACAATGCAAACGCTACCTCGCAACTGACAACCCGCTCTCCGCAGGCCCTTGGCAACTTCCTTCTTGGCAGCGACAAGTTCCAGCGCTCTCCAGATTCGGCAGTTGGCGCACCCGAGCCGGGCGACCCCGCCGACCCGTGGCGTAACCACGCATACGGCCAACGCACTAACGGACACCCACCAGTCGGGCACCACTACGCAAACGGGCAGCCAGGCGGCTTTACCTTTCCACATGCGTCTTCAAACAGTGGGCCAACGTGGGCTGCTGCGCGGGCCGGAACCGACTCCAGCGATCAGCAGCTAGGCCCCGCCACCGCACATGCCACCAGCACCGCCAGCACCACCAACGCAGCACCCTGCGCCACAGACGCCCCCAGGCCCGCACAAATACCTCCCACCTTCCATGGCATATCAGCCCCACCCATCACCTCATCCGCAGCCCCATCCGACCCGCTCACTCTGCCCAGCTCCCCTCCACGGCCCTCCACCACCCCCATTCCCCCCGGAACCATCCCCGACCCGGATCAGCCTGGCGCGGGAAGCGGCAGGCAGCTGGAACCCACGCTTTCCAATGCATCCAGCTGCTCCAGCCCTGCGGGGCAGCCCATGCGCGCGGGGCGGCCCAGCTTCAGCGACGCGACGGCCAGCGCTGCAGGGGAAGCGCTGCGGCAGGCCAGCATGGCCAGCAGCAAGGCGCAGTTCACACGGGACAATTTGGTTGCCTACATGCGTTGGGTGCGGGCGTCACGGGGGGTGATGCAGCTGGCGGGCAAGGTGAGCTGGGGTGACTGGGTGCACGTGTGGGTGGTCGAAGGATGGTGGATGGAGCATGGGCTGGAGTGCGGCGGGGCCGGGGCTCCAGGGTAACTGGAAGTGCACGCAGAAAAGGAAGGACGGCGCGGGGGCGTAATGAGGGTGTGGGGCAGGGACTGGGAGGAGAGGAAACGGTGGGCAGGATAGGAGCGCGCATCTACGTTGTGTGCGCGGGGGCACTGCAATGCTTTGTTGCAGTGAATAAAGACGAAAGACATTCTGACTGTTGTGCGTTTGACCTTCTGTGATGCGCTCCGCAGGGTTCGTGCCGCAACCCGCACCCACAGCTGCTTCTGCGCTGCGAGCATTGGCTGGAGGTCACGGATGACCAGCACAGATACGGCTCCAACCTGAGGTGCGGTCAAGGGAGCTGTAGTCAGAATTGTAGCGTCGCATTACCACGAACGCGGCTCGCTGGATCTGCTGCTCAGCTACAAAATGCGCATACCTGCGTGGCCGGCTGTCCACAGAGGCCTTCCGGGTAGTCATGTGCTTGCCACCTGCCGGTCGCTCATAGTTCCACGCTTGCGTCGCCTGCTCCCTGCCTGGAAGCTTAGCATGCCGCCAGCGCAGCTCTTGCGTTCATCCCGATTGGACGGATACCACAACACTATTTCCAGGACTCGCTAGGGCCTTGTTTTGTACGGTATGCGTAATAATTGCGTCTTGTCTGTCCCTTCCCAGAGTGTACTTTGACTACTGGGTGGCGGAGATGGAGGCCGCGGAGCTCACGCCGCCGCCCAGCCCAGCCCTGCTGTCGCCCTCGCCCTCGTACCAGCACCTCGTGGCCCTGGCGCAGCAGCAGCAGCAGCAGCAGGGCACCACAGGCGCCAACCCGCCGCTGAGCACACCCGGCTCGGCCCACGCGCAGTTCCGGCGAGGGGAAAGCAGCGGCCTGGCGGCGGGCAACGGAGTTGGCGGGTTGACGGGGCTCAATGGGCGGGCTCCTGGCAGCAGCCCGCTTGGCCTGCCGACTTCAAAGTCCAGTGCCGACCTCACGCGCTTTGGGCAGGAGCAGCAGCAGCAGCAGCAGCGCCAGCACGAGAAGAGCAGCGCGACGGCGGGCAATGTTGCGCAGGTTTGTGCGGCTGCAGCTGCACCTATGAGTATCGGCGGGGCAAGGAGCGTGGAATGCGGCAACAGCCCGCGAAAGGGCCCGGCCTCCTGGGGCCCCTCGGGTGAAGGAGGCCTGCAGGGAGAAGTGGCGCATCAGGAGGCCGAACAACAACAGAAGCAGCAGATACAACAGCAACAGCAAGCGCAGCAGCAGCTTGAATGCCACGCGGGGCCGCAACACCAACGCCGCCACAGCTGCAGTGTCCCCAGCGAAGGGTGCGGCATGGAGGCCGAGGGGCAGCACGGGGCGGGCGATGGGACTGGGCGCGCGGGCACACCCAGCAAGGGCCGGGCGTCCTCGGACGCTGCTTTGGGCCACGGGCAGGGGCACGGCCGCGCAGGGGCAGGTGCTGGGCCCGTGGGGCTATCGTCCCTGGGCGCCTGCTTTCCAAGCTTGAGCGCAAGCAGGCCGCAGTGCTTCAGCCCGTCCATGCGGTTTGCACAGGCGATGGGTGTGGACAGCAGCGACAGCACGGGACACGGTCCGCAGCGGTACCAGCAAGTGCAGGGGCAGGATGGGGCAGTGCCGGAGCCGGAGCACGGGGGCGTGTTGTCCCCTGATGCGGGGAGATCGCCCACTAGTGGGCTGGTGTGCAGCGAGCTTGGGAACGCTGGCGGCGCGTCCAGTGTCATTGGCAACGGCGGGGACAGCTCGCTTGGGCCGTGGACGGCGTCCGCGGTTGATGGGAGGTCATCGGCCGGACTGCAACGTGCGCCGTCGCAGCAGCAGCAGCAACAGGCGGGGCAGGGTGCGGGAACTGCGTTTGCTGCGTCTGCGTCTGCTGCCGCTGCTGCGGGTGCGCTGCAGGGGTTCGCGGCACAGCGGGCGGCCAAGGCCATGTCCCACCGCAACAGCGTGGGCAACGGGTCCAACTTCTTCAGGTGCGCGCGTGGCGGCATTCGTGCGCCTTGCGCAAAGCCACACGGCTCCGTTGCCATGGCTGCACCCTGCTCCCTCCAAGCATTGTTCCCCCATTGCATTCCTGTCCACCGTCAATACACCGCTTTCCAGCGCGCCAGAACCCGTCCACGCAGATTCTACTGCTGCAGCTGCAGCTCCTTCCCTGTGTCACTGCTGCTTACCACGTGTGGCCCCATTCCTGTGTCGCGCAGGTGGCTGGACCACGGGCCGGGCATGCACGTGGACCTGGCTGGGCTGGGCGTGCCCAGGGCCAAGCTGGACGCAGAGCGGGTGAGCGGCGTCACAGTTACCCTCCCTGCCTTGCCTGCACCCTCCCTGCCCTGCCTTGCGCCCTCCCTGCCTTGCCTGCAGCCTCCCTGCCCTGCCTTGCGCCCTCCCTGCCCTGCCTTGCGCCCTCCCTGCCTTGCCTGCACCCTCCCTGCCCTGCCTTGCGCCCTCCCTGCCCTGCCTTGCGCCCTCCCTGCCCTGCCTGCACCACTGCTTGCACCTATCAACAGCGCGTTCACTCCCTTCCCTTTCACCGACGCTATGCGTACCACCGTGCCGTTTGAACACGCCCTGCCGTACGCATCCTGCCGTACAGGTGAAGTACCTCACCGCCGAGGAGCTGCTAGAGTACGAGCTGGACGTGGAGGTGGAGACGGGGCTGCTGCGATACAAGCGCAGCGGCAAGCTGCTGCACACGGGGCACAACGACGGCCGGACCTCCCTGGACCTTGGGTCCGACACGCGCCGCCCGCACACGCCGCCGCCGCCCGCCGTGCCCCTGCACGCCGACAGCTCTGACGCGCCCTGGTGGGCGCAGCTGCCGACAGCGGCAGCTGCGTGTAGCACGGGATCCGGGTTGCCGGAGCCAGGGGGGACGCAGGTCGGGTGCGGCGTGACGCGTGAAGGGGGCATGGGCCAGGGGAGCTCCTTCCGGCGTGCCATGCGCCGTACGACGTTGGCCACGCTGCATGAGGGGCAGGGGCACGAGCGGCAGGAGCCAGGGGATGTCCTGGAGCCAGGGATGCTGGGGGCGGGGCAGCGGGTGCAGGGGGTGGACGGGGCAGCTGGGGGCGGGGTGGAGGGGCGTGTGGAGGAGGAGGGCGAGGAGGAGGCCGAGGTGGAAGGTCAGGAGGTGGGCAGCATGATGGATGGGGACAGTGAGGGGGGCAGCTCCCTGCCGCAGGGGGGCAGCAGCAGCGACGACGCGTGCGGGAGCGGGGCGTCTCCGCAGAGCACCGGGTCTACTGGGCGGGTAGCAGATGGGGGGTTGTTGGACGTCGATGGCGATGGTGCCGCGAACGCCCAGGCCAATGGCCGGAAGTCATGTGGGGGAACCAATGGGTTCGAGGGGCCGGCCCTGGTGCGGGAACCGTCTCTGCAGGTATCGAGCAGTGGTTGTGGGGGCCTGTGCAGCCCCGGGACGTTGAGCGGCGGCGGGGGCGGCATGGACGTGGCGACGGCGGGAGGAGCGGCGACGGCGGCGGAGGAGGCGCCCGCAGTGCATCATGCGGGGTTGGCGGTGGACAGCGCGTTCTACAAGGCGGCTGAGTTGGTGGCTGAGGAGCTGCACTTGCATGGCCACCGTGAGGAGGAGCAGCAGGAGGAGGGGCACGTGGAGGTGGAGGGGCAGCAGCAGCAACGGCAGCAGCCGCACTCCCCGCAGGCCAAGCTGGCGGCGCCGCAGCCGGTGACGCCGCCGGCGGTGCAGCAGCTGCGCCAGCACTCGGCGCCTCCCCTGGTGGTGCACCAAGAGAAGGAGAAGGTGGCCAAGTGGATCTACGTTGTGGACCCGGAGTTGAGGCTCTTCGTGCACCCCAAGGTAAGGAAGTTCCCCTGTGCGTGGCGAAGGGAGAAGCCTGGTGCCTGGTGCTTTGGCGAACTTCTGAGCCTATGAACTCCAGGTCGAAACGACTGGGCGCTGGACTTGCGTTACCGCGGGCAATGCAGGAGGCGGCTGCTATGCGCGTTGCTCCCCCAGGTGCCCTTCAAGCGTGCAGGGAGGCAGTGACAGTGCCAAGTAGGCCAACGATATCCTCTGCCCTGCGCATCGTCGTGTTTTGAAACACACGGTATCGTGCCACACACGTGCAGGTGCGCGGGCGCTTCCACCACTCCAGCTTCCTGTGCGGCGGCGCCGTGGTGGCGGCGGGTGGCCTGGCGGCGCGGCACGGGCAGCTGCGGCTGCTGACCGCCGACTCGGGGCATTACTGGCCACGCGAGGAGAACTTCAGGTGCGGAGGGTGACGAGGTCGTGATGTCTAGGCCTTGCACGCAACCACCTACCCTGAAAGCAGTAGAGTACCTTACTGCATCGCACGAGTACCGTGTCGGTACGCCAGCCGCCCCTGCATTATTGAGTGGGTGTTCAGTATGTCTCCCTGGCTGACGCGGAACGTGCGCTGGCCCCGGTCTTGAAGTGCCATGCAACTGCCCCAACCGCTCCTGGCCCCAACCCCCGCAGGTGGCTGTGCGAGCACCTGGTGTCCGTGGGCGCGGACCTGAGCAACTGCGAGCTGCGCTCCAAGCACATGCCGGTGCCGGCTGCCACGGGGCGGGAGCTCATGGAGCGCATGGGGGTGCCCCCGCCGCCGCCAGCCGCCGCCATGCTGAGGAGCTCCCCCTGGCGGGGCCTGCAGCCGCACCTGTCGTACCCCCTGCTGCCCGCCACCGGCAGCGGTGGGCTGGGGCAGGGCCAGGGGCACGTGGGTGTGGGCGTGGAGCAGGGGCAGCAGGGGCAGGGGGAGGGGCAGCACCGCCAGTTGATGCCGTTGCAGGTGGCGGTGCAGCTGGGCTTGGCGGCGGGGGCGGGGGCGGGGGCGGAGCCGCGGAGGCAGATCTCGGTGCTTGAGGACGAGGAGGAGTCGGTGGTGTTTCCTGGCCTCAGCTGGTGCAGCATACCAGACCTGAAGCGCGTTTGCGGCGGGGAGCGGTGACGAGGTCGTTGGGCGTGAGCACATGCAGGGGCGTGGAGTGCTGTAGCAGTTTACGTAGCAGCGTGGAGGGCAGAGGGTTGCAGCAGGCGTGTGGACTGGTTGCGGCTTGTTATGCATGTAAGTGTAGGGATGTCAAGGAAGCTGCTGTCGCCAATTGTGTCACGGGTGGACGCTACTATTCGTGTGCGCAATGTGCTTCGTAACATGCGGTTGTGGTCAGGGGTTTGGGGGTGGCTTGTCTGTGCCGTTGTGTGGGTTGGCGTTGTCGGTTGCCGTGCAGTGGGCGAGCGGGCGTAGCACTAAAACGTGGGTTGTCGTTCAAACCGCTTGGCCGTTCACGTGCTTGCGTTGCAGGCCGCTCGTGCAGCAGTTCTCGGCTCTGCATGGCCGGCCGCAGCATTGTGGGTGTTACGGTCTGTGCCAGTGCAGGTGCCCAAGGCAAGCTCGGAACGTCAGCTTACGCTGCCAAAAGAACCAGGAGCACCGTTGTCCATGGTGTTGCAGTAATGGGCTTGTAACTGGTGCGCGACCCTGTGATCTGACAGGTGCACAGAGTGTCAGGTGTTTTGAACTACGTGGCATGTGTGTGGTGGTGGGGCAAGGCAGGGACAGACAGTCGCCGACGCAAGGGTGTCGCGGAGCGGTGGTGATGCATCAGACTGATTTGACACGGCTCTTCGCGTTCAATGTTACCGTATGTGTGGTATGTGGCATGCGAGCTGGGCTATCTGATAGAGTAATACCTGCAGGTGTTGTAGGGAAGCGCATCGGTGTCTTGTGCTTCTACGCACGGCCGCATGCGGCTTACCGGTATGTGCTGCCACGCGAGGAGTTGCTAGCTTATCATTTGGTTGTTTGAGGCGACGGAGTTGTACGTGCAGAACTTCATCTTACATGCCTGATCTGTTGGACGGCTTGGTGCAGAGGTGTTCCTGTGACTTGGAGCTGCTTGGAGTGTCTGGGGGGCTCCCAGGTGTTCCTGTGACTTGGGACTGTCTGGGAGGCTCCCAGAGGTTTTCCTGTGACTTGGGGTGCCTGGGGGGCTCCGACCGTCCCTAACGTTCGTCGGCATCGAGAGTGGGCCCATGTAAGAACCTGCTCGCTTGAACACGTACCACGTGTCGCATCGATCAGCCCAGGCCAGCCCCGTCCCCGTGCCATGACCGACAGGATGTTGGATGTTGGACCGGTTTCTGCACCAGCAAGTACTAGTGAACGGACCATGTACCGGTATTGGCCCCTGACGGTGCTTCAGCATAATATCGCACTGTACGAGTTGCGAACGGCGGGGGAACGGGGGGCCAAAACTGTGAAATCATGCATACGGTACGGAACGGCGCTTCCTGGGGCCGGGCAGGAACCCCTATGCACCTCAGCCAGCGCACAGGGCGCTCAGACACTTCAACACCCGTACCTCGCCTCCCCTGATGCCATCATTATAGCAGCAAGTTATATAATTACATAACGCCTCAGTAACCGGAGTATGGTTACTCGCCTCAATCCGCATGAGCAGCAGCGTGCCGTTTTACAGCAACACTGAACGCACGCCTGCCACCCACATATATTATGATGCCATACAGGAGATGCATGTCGAGGGGCTGGGTGTAGGCTCAACAACAATACGTCCATGTTTAGCAGCTGCTGGCTACGTATCACGACCATGCGATGCAGTACAAACCGGGCGCACACCAAGGGCCTGTTATATGTTGCCCAGGCTCGGAAGCGGACGAAGGTCACGTTACCACGCGCGCAAACGCTAACCACGCTCCCCCAAAAAAGTGTGATCACTTGCTGGGCAAGGCAACCGGCCTTGTAAATACCGTACATGGACTACGGCAGACAGGACGCACCATACGAATTGGATCAGACACCGTCATCACCAGCACACCAGCGCCACCGAAGCACGTGCCCCCCACTGCGCCATGCCACCCCATGCTCCAACCCACCGCTCGTGGAATCACCGTACAGCTACCGTATGTGCAGCGCGCGGTGTAGAAAAGCCCATTTTGAGCAAAGAAAGCGCAACGCAGCTCACACACACCTGCCAGTCGAACACTTGCAAAGCCAACTTGCCAGAGCATCAAGCACGTGGCTGTAGACCAACCATCCCCTCGCCGGCCCGGCGAGGGACCAGGCCTGCCAGCAGCCGCAAGCTGTACCGACGTGCACCAGCTCCCACCTAGGGTATCACGAGTTGCCACATCAGACTCGCTCCCGGCCTTCGCAGGTCTCATGCGCACAGGACCGGGAGGGTGCCCCCCGTGCAGCCAAAGCCTAGGATTGCCTTCCATCCACACGTGGTCGCACTGCCACCGGTCTAGCTATATAACAATCATGCCGTCAAGCCAGCTGATGATCACGGTGCACGATTTAAGCGACGGTCCTTCTGATAAAGGATCACAAGCACCTCATGAGGCCGTGACAAAAAAGGTCACAGTGCACGGCTCGAAAGCCTCATACCGTAGTAGCCCCTGCTGATCACAGCTGCGAAGAATACCCTTGCGTCCCTAATCGCACGGCAAGGTAGGGCTCACACCTAGCACCAAGGCCCCATGAGGCCATAAACTTGATCGCCCCCGTCAAGGCATCACGTATGCCCTGCGCCGGCGCGTCCACGTCACCGCCCACCCCTGACGCCCCCTCACCACCCCCACCCCACGCCTCCCGCACGTGCCGTGTACGGCACCCACCGCCCTCCACGCACTCAGTGCCGTACGTGCTCGTCCACGTCATCCATGCCAGCGGTGTCCTCCCCCGCCAGCTCGATGCCCACCATCTGCTCGTCAACCACCCCCATCAGCCCGTCATCGCCATCCCCATCCCCATCACCGTCCACATCGCCGTCCAGCTCCACGTCGCCGTCCGTGTTGTCGTCGCCGAGCATGTGCTGAACGTGCTGCACGTGCGAGCGCCGGTGCACGTGTGTGTGGTGGGAGTGGTGCACGTGCGCGTGCTGGTGGTGTGCGTGGTGGTCCAGGTCGTCGTCGGCGTCGCCGTCCAGCCCCACGCCGTCCACCTCCATGTTGGGGTCGGAGCCAGGACGGCGGAAGCTGCCGCCGCCGCGGGAGTACGACCTGCGGGGTGGCCATGGGGCCAGGGGCAGCACAATGTGGAACAGACACTCAGTGCGTTACCCACACGGCGAGGTAGTGTTTGTGAGCGGCAAGGAGGGGCGTCAGGCGGAAGCTGCCGCCGCCACGAGAGTAGGGCCTGGGGCATTGGGCATGACAATGTGGGATGCCGGGACGGCCACGAAGTGTGGTGGATTGGACAACAGCACGTTGAATGCGTTGAAGCCACGTTACCCGTAGCCTGTCGCACCATGTACCGTACCCTGACGTACAGCACAGCGTCACTACGGTACAACGAAAGGACTGTCCTGCACCCGGTTTAGATCATCATACTGTACCCCGGAGCCCCGCACACCACCAGCACCACCAGCATGCTAACCCACCTGGGCGACAGCATGGCTGCCCGCAGGTCTCCCCCCAGCAGGATGTCCTCTGGGCCCACCGGCCCGCCCACGTCCATGCCGCCCATGACGCCGCCGGCCCCCACCGCCGCCGCGTGCGCGTGCAGGTGCTGCTCCCACTTCCAGTGGTCCGCCATGGACATGACCAGCGAGGAGGCGCGGCGCGCGGGGGCCACGCTGGACACCTGTTGTACGACATGCATGGTACGGCAGAGAGCGGTCAGGGGTATGGCACGGGCACATGCAGGTGTACGGCACGGGCGCCAATGCGAAGGACTGAATTGCAGGGTTTGCAGCACAGCGGCCGGCGGCCGAAGCGCAATCGGGTGGGTTCGGCTGTGTAGAGATGCGGTTGCGGGAATCTGGCTGCATAACCCGTACACAGCCAAGGTTAGTTGTTACGGAGCGAGCAGGAGGTTCGGCTGTGTGCTTGGGCCGGCGCTCACCTTGCGGCAGTGGTGGATCTCGATCTTCTCGGCCACGCCCTTGAGCCTGAACTGGCCCAGGCTGGTGCCCGACACCTTGTTGGCCGCCATGGCCGCGGCGTCGCCGCTCATGGCCAGCTGCCAGCTGTCGCTGCTGCACAGCACCTGGGGGGCGTGGGGTAGCAGGTGCGTGGGGTCTCGAGGTGGATATGGCTGTATGAGTGGTGCCGACCGTACAGAGTCTGACCGGGACTGCACAGCACCTGGGGACGTGGGGGGTTTCGGTCCCTACCGCACAGCACCTGAGCAGGTGAGGCCCGTTCCCGCATCCGTGTAGCGCCGCCTCCATTCAACCTTACGGTGGAGGTGACACAACTCTGGACCCAGGTGTCAGCTTGAACGCTACTCCCACGCAATGGGACACGCCCGTTCGCAAGGCGGTGTAGGCCGTGTGACGGTGTGCAAGGCTCACCTGTCCTGTGGAGGCCGTGGAGGCGATGCGCGCCGCGCGGTTCATGACCTTGCCGCGGTACGTCATGCGTCCCGTCATGGCGTGCACCTCGCCCAGCACCTGGCCCGTGTCCACGCCCGTCTTGAGCCGCAGGCCCCTGCGAACAAAGACGTACATTACATGCTGTACGTAAGTACGCTACGTAGAGTAGGGTGAGCTTGTGGCCACGCAGGTCTTGAGGCGCAGGGCCCTTAAGGTTGGGGTAGTGCGCCAAGAGACGGAGCCCGGAGAGGCATGTACGTACCGTTGTGAACATACACAAGACAATCCTGGGCCCATGAGAGGGCCATACTACACTACTACACTACCGCCCAGAGGACTGGAAGGCGGCAGCATGCCGCTGCAAGTAGCATGCACCCCGACAGGTGTTGCCGCGTGGGTGCACACTCGCGTTCTGCGCCCGCACCTGAAGACCACTGTGTTGATGACCTCGCCCTCCTTGGTGGGGGCGGAGATGACCAGCTCCTCGCACAGCTCGTGCGCCAGCAGGTCCTCGGGCCAATCCTGGGGGCATGAAGGGGTGAAGGGACATGTGTATTAGCGGGTATGTGTCTTGACAGTAAGCGACGTGGGGTGACGGCTCTCCTGGACCAGCAGGTCCTCGGGCCCCTTCCGGGAACTCGTTACATCTGGACACGTCGCCCGAACTTGAAGGGACGCAACTATCAGGCACTACAAGGCAGGAAGGCATGGAAACGGTTGCACAACAAGGACCAGCCTCCGCACCTGCTTGATCATGGCCTCGTTGCACTCCAGGGCCCACAGGATGGCGTCCGAGGGGCGCTGGAAGGCGGCCAGGAACAGCCCGTCCACCGCCTCCACCTGCGGTACAGGCAACACAGGAAGGTAAGGAGCGGCATTCAGGCTGGTGGGCTTAAGGCCCGGCGACGAGCATGGCGCCCTGGACAATGGCTGCTGCACGCAGGTGATGCAGCGAAATCCCACGCCCGTTACCTCCCCGGATGGCGCTGTTCCTTACTCCAGAGGAAACATGGGCAACCGCCATCTCCGGGCAAACGCCATCGCCCCAGCGTTCCATCCGTGGTCCGCCTGCTTTCCTTTCCTTACCCACTAATCCCAGTACTGATCCTACCCTCCCCCCCCCCGTGCCTCCCGTGTCCTCCCGCGCCTCACCAGGTATCCCTTCCTGCGCTTGAGCTCCTCGCCCACCACGTTGTGGAATATCTTGATGGCCTGCTGCGCCACGTCCGCGTTCCACGACAGCAGCGTCTGCGCCCCCACCACGTTCATGAAGGCAACCGTAACGCAGCCCACGGGCGCGTCCAGCACGCCGGGGTCGGCCTGCGGGGAGGGAAGGGTATGCTTTCAGTATAAGAGCAATAAATATAATTCAGTTGTGCATATATTCACGTTCATGAAGGCAACAGTCACGCAGCCCACGGGCGCGTCCAGCACGCCGGGGTCGGCCTGCGGGGAGAGAGGAGTTGACGACATTCCAACACATATTGTACGTACGTAGATTGGGTCACGCAGCCGGCGGGGGCAAACAGCGCGCGGGGTTCGGCCTGGGATTCACGCATACGAGCCTATCATTGTAAGCGCTACGTAGCCTCACGTTGCAAGAGGGGAGAGCGCACGACCCGCTGCCCCTCCACACCCTCCAACTTACTTGGGAGCACACGGAATCTCTTATACCCCAGGCGCCCCTCCATTCCGCCTGCACAGCGCCAAGCCACACCCCAACACGCTAACACACACGTCGCACTGTACACGGCTAATACACATGCTCCTACCTGCATGAGCGAGCAAACGGGCCCCACATACGCCAGGCGGCCCTCCAGCGTGCGGTTGAGCGCGTGGTACAGGTTGAGGTGCGGCAGCGTGTCCCGCAGCTTGTGCTCGCCCATGTGCAGCACCTGGGGTGTGTATTAAGGGAGGTGTGGGTCAGGGAAGTTGTGATGTCGGGTGCGGCAGCGTGTCCCGCAGCTTGTGCTCGCCCATGTGCAGCACCTGGGGCGTGGGTTACGTTTTGACGATGGCAGGCGCGGGTTACGGGGGCCGACGTGCCGGATAGAGCTTAGGCAAACGCAGGGAGAGGCCCTTGAATGCATCGCCAGTCCGGCCATCCTCAGGGGACGCACTGGTGCGGGACTATGAACATGCCAATCGGTCGCCGGGGCTTCCCCCATTGCCCTTCAGACCCCTCTCAACCCACCAGGTACTTGTCCCACAGGCGCTCCAGGGGCAGCTTCTTGTACGTCTCCTCGCTCAGCAGCACGGTGCCGCCCTGCGCCGCCTGCGCCACGGCGCGGGCCATCACCACCGTGTCGCCGCTGGAGAGGGTGGGGACATCCGGGACAAGAAAACGAAAGTGGTGTCAAGTGAATCCGCGTTTGCAGCGACAGCATATGCAGTTTCCAGGGGCATCAGCCTCAGGGTAGGAAGCAGGCATGGGCGACGGCGCGCGCCATGACCATCGTTTAGGCTTTAAGGCTGGACGTAAGGCATTGCGTTGCGCAAACCAAGCCATGCGCGCAGACAAAGCAGGCCTCGGGGAGGCTCGATTAGTATTGGGCTTGCCAGTGAGGGTGTGGCTGGGCTCGTGGGGTGAGCGCAATCACCGTGCAGGGGGTGCAGGCTGAGGGCCACAGGCACGGGCACGCGTGCTGCGCCCGCCCACCCAGGCACCCACCTGTACGTGGTCCTGCCTCCATCCGCCTTGGAGGTGCATATGTCGTGCTCCGAGTGGATGCCGGCGTGCAGCCCCATGCGCACGCGCGGGCCGCGGAAGATGAGCACCTGGTGAGGGTGAAGGGGTACGGCAGAGCGACAGGGGTACGTGTGTGGTAACGTGGAACGCGGGGGCCGCGGAAGATGAGCACCTGGGGGCAGCGCAAGGGAGGAGGGCGGCGGGAGGTCAGGGGCCGCGGAGGTGGGACCATGCGGGCTGAGCGAGGGATGCGACCGCCAGGCATCACATGCCCGAAGATCGCCAGTATACGGACGAGCTACTCGAACAGAAATGGCTAACCAGTTTGCAATTCGTCCCTGGGGCCCCGGCGCGACCGCACCCCGCATCCCGGCTCTGGCCCTCCCCTCCGCTTTTTCCGCTTTCCCTCATCCCCGGCCCCCCACCCCACCCCACCCTCCTCCCTCCCCTACCTTGTTCGAGTCGTCCTTGCTGGCCTCCTTCCACGCCCTCCTGCACGCGTTGCTGAACGTGTACGTCTCCGTGGCCGGCACGTTGACCAGGCTGGGCAGCGTCGCCCCGCTGCCGCCATAATGCCCCCCGTTACCCAGGTGCAGGTGGTGGTGCCCGTTGCCATGCTCCCTGTCGCCCCGGTCCCTGTCCCTGTCCCCACCGCCCCCCAGCCCGCTCAGACCCCCCAGGGAGCCCAGCCCCAGCCCCAGGCCGGGGGCCAGGGCCTTGATCTTGGAGGCCCCCATGCCCATGCCGCCCATGCCCATGGCGCTGAGGGGGTGGCTGTGGTCGGCCCCTAGGGGGCCCTCGTCGGTGGCGTCCAGGATGTCGTCAAGGGCCTTGAGCTTGGCGGTGGACATGCTGCAGGGGGCAAACAGCACAGATCCGATTGATGAGTGAGTAGCCCATGGGACAGTGATGTTGGACGTTGGGCACAGATGCAACTGGAATCCACACACAACATTAAATGCGTTCCTTCAACTTCCGCAGCTTCCCGCCGCACCCCAGCGGTGCTGTCCTTGGTCCCAATTTGCCCGATGTTGCAAAGTTGCTGCAGTCGTTACCCACATGCCCTGCACGTGCAGCTGCCCGCAGCTGGTGGCCGCCAGCACTTCCTCCGGCCAGCTGCAGGTGAGCAGCGCCGCCTGGGCCTCCATCGCGAACAGGAGAGCGTCCTGGGGGGTACCGTAGTGATACGAATTTTTCGTGATATTATCGTTCGGGACGCCTGCCAAAATGGGCTGATAATAAATTCGTGATATTGGCATTTCGGGACAGCGCTTGGGCCCATTATACACCGTGATATACAGTTCGGGACGGCGGATGGGGTGCCCAGGGGGGCAGCGGCATGCAAGGGGTGACCAAGGCCGTTCCGAGGCACGGCAACCCACCATACAGGC
>VFQN01005246.1_pt1 | contig 16069 bp, 16 predicted proteins | sample 3512371 | NCBI WGS metagenome assembly VFQN01 (sample SAMN10412370, study PRJNA504923) | tailings metagenome | isolation source: Replicate 2 from Balatoc abandoned mine | place: Philippines: Itogon, Benguet | collected 2017-08-28 | reverse complement strand
CGTGCGACGGGCCGCTTCGCGGGCCTGTTGCACGGCGGGCAGCAGCAGGGCGATCAGAATGGCGATGATCGCAATCACCACCAGCAGTTCGATCAGTGTGAAGCCCGGGCGACGAGCGAGACGGGTGCCAGAATTCCAGGAGGACTGAGGCATGATTCCGTTCCTGATAGCAATGAGTGCGCAGAAATTGCGTCAGCGGCGTTGGCAAGCAGTACCAACGCCGGGAATGGGAAGAGGAACGCCGACCGGCGGGCGCTGGGGCGGAACCCGGAGACAAAAGATTCCACCCCGGCGCATCGCTGGTTCAGTGCGCCAACGATTCCAGAACTCGTCCGGAATTCACGGTGTCGGCATCGACCTGCAGGGAATCAATCACCGATTCCACGCCGGGCAGGCGTTGGACATGCTGAAACACCAGTGATCTGGCGTAAAAGCTGGAGACTTGTCCGAGCAGCACGACCACTCCGGAGCGGGCGCTGACGGTCACATGACGGAAGCGAATCGGGTCCGTGCCCGCGAGGGCAGCGGTGACGCGTTGTTCCAGATGACGATCGGCGGGGCGATGTTGCAGACTTCTGAAGGCAACCATAATCATCAAATCCTGTTGTCAGGGTGAAGCATGTTGTGTTGGAAGGAACTGGCAGATGGCCAGGAGACGCGCGACGGGAGTCCGGGACTCTCAATCGCAGCACTCAGACGTTCTTCAGGACCGTGGGAAAGGCGACCTGGGCAGGTCGGCCACGAGCCCGGGGACATCTTCAACAGCAACAGCCACAACAGGACGCCATCGCCGGCATCGGCTGGCGGAAGGTCACCTTCCGGCCGTTCTGCGGGGATCGCACAGGAAGAGAGGCGGTCGTGAGTGTGAACATGACGGAGACCTTCATCGGTCTCTGCAGCGGCTTCTGGACGACCAGTCAGCACCGCAGTCAGGAAAGATTCAGAACCTTGCGGGTTATCTGCCTCGCAAAAACTACCACCAACCCGGTGGTGGATATATAATCGTCCCGGACAGGCAAGTTGTCAAGTCGTTCCCGGCCAATTCTGGCCGATCTGACGAAAAAGCAGGGCGGACAGACAAGCTGTCCCCTGTTCATCAAAAAAATGGCAGGGATGCGGGAAAGACTTGAGCGGTTAAGAGTGCTCGCGGAAGTCTGCGATCAGGAAAGAAGAAACCACGGAAAACGACGACACCTGCGGAAATTGAAGCCGGGAAAGGGCTTGATAGACCTGCATCCGCCCGGAGCAAGGTCCTTCCGCTGGTGTCGTGGCTTCCGTGGTTGAGCCTTGCTCTCCCGGCGTGTGCGGGAGAGCAAGGGGGCCACGACGGGTTCCGCAGCGATTCAGCAGGAACCACAGCAGACCGGGGTGCCGTTGTAGCAGACACAGCAGGTGCAACCGGCGGCCAGGCATTGGGCGATGCACTCACAGCAGGCCTGAACCTGCTGGCAGCAGGCTTCGTCGCCCGAGCAACAGGTAATACAGACGCCGTCTTTTGTGCATTCCATCGTGCAGTGGCACATGGCGAAATTGCACTGGCAGATACAGATCCCGTTCTGCATGCAGCAGAGCGAACACAACCCTTCGCAGAGCTGTTTGCACAGATTCTGCAGAGTCGCGCACGTCAGGTCATCGTCGCAACAGCAGTGAATCTTGCACCCGTCCGCACACTTCTCAATCCGCATCGTGCAGCGAGGAATCACCAGCGCTCCGCCAGCCGGTGTTGTCGGCGTCATCATTCCCGGCAGTGAGGTTGCTCCCAGGGTACGTTCCATCATCACGACTCCAGCCATCCCGAAACTCCTTCATGTGGGGGATCGGCGACCGCAGAAATTTCCTGGAAAACCCAGGAGCTGTCGCCGGCTGGCTCGTCCTCCGCGGTATGCGGTCAGTCGCGAGCCTTGCGTGGAGAAACCGCCCGTTGTCGGGTCGGAGAATTGAAGGGCGACAGTACAGGATGCTGTCCGGAGTGGCAAGACCGACCTGATGACCAATTTCTACTGCCCGCGGCGAGAAATGATTCGTTTCTCCCGATATTGGGTCCGCGGGGCAGAACGCCTCATGTTTGACCGAGTGCGATATAACGATTGTGGGGACAAAGGGAATTGTTCGAGTTTTAACAGGCGAGCCTCGCCGACAGATTTCCAGGGGACAAGAAAAGCGGAATTCGATGGTTGACGCAAATCTGGCTGTCGATAAAATAATCACGACTGAATTGGTGGTTGTTTGCCGCCCCAGACAAATTGAAGGAGACTGCAGTGTTTCAGGATCGATTGACGGCCTGGTTTTCGCCTGCCCCCGCCTCTGCTCCGGCCGCAGTCGCCTGTTGTCACGGCAGTTTTGCGGCAGTTCCGGCCTCACTCCTGGGGAACGCAAGTTCCTCCAGTCAGGCATTGCAACAGATTTACCAGGCGGCGTTCGATGCTGCCCGCCGCCAGATCGCCCGCCGCGCCGTCATCGAATCCTGGCAAGTGAGCCTGAACTAGGCAGACGGAGATCGTCCAAAATCCGCTTGAAACGCAGCAGCCCCGGAAATTCCGGGGCTGTTTCTGTTGGTATGACCCGCATTTGAGGGCGATCAGGCATCGCGAACCCGCCAGCGGTTTCCATGGTCCCAGGACGCGAACAAAAACCGGCGCCGGGAAGCTAACAAAAACCGGTCCGGAATTGATCAATTCCGAACCGGTTTCTTACCTGTAGAATCGGCCAGGGGCTTAACCGCCGGAATCCTTGAGGCGTCGCCGTTCCGTGCGATCGATCTGGACGACACGTCCATCCTGGATGATGACGGTGATGGTCCCATAGCGGACACCCCGCATGGCTTCGGCAACCGCCTGCAGGACGTGGTCAGGCACCTGTTGTGGACGAGTCGTTGTCCGGGTCTCAAGATCGGGCGTGTCCATTTACTCGTCTCCCACGTCGTTCGGGTCGAGGTAAACCGCCGGAGTCGTCAACGGAGCCGGCGGTGGAGCACTGGTTGAGGGGGGGCTGTCACGCACGTCGTCGAACAGCGCTGTCGAGAGATAGCGCTCTCCGGAATCCGGCAGGACAACCACCACGACCTTGTCGGTCAATTCGGGCCGGGCTGCGATCCGCAACGCTGCCGTCATGGCAGCGCCACAACTGATCCCCGCAGAGATCCCTTCTTCACGGAACAGACGACCGGCCATTGCAATCGCTTCGTCATCAGTAACGGTTTGCACCTCGTCAATAAGCGAGCGATCCAGAATCGCGGGCACAAACCCGGCCCCAATTCCCTGAATCTTGTGTTTGCCGGGAGCGCCACCCGATAAGACCGGGCTGGCAGCTGGTTCCACGGCGACCACGTGCACGGGATGCTGTCGTTCGTGTTTGAGATATTGGCCCACGCCGGTGATGGTTCCCCCGGTGCCCACTCCCGCGACGAAGACATCAATCTGATGGTCGGTATCGTGCCAGATTTCCGGCCCGGTCGTCTGGAAATGAATAGCAGGATTGGCCGGATTCTCAAATTGCCGTGGCATGTACCAGCCTGGCTGGGCAGCCAGTTCTTCTGCCTTCTGAATTGCCCCGCGCATGCCGTCGGCTCCCGGAGTGAGCCACAGGTGGGCACCGTAGGCTTTCAGCATCATTCGTCGTTCCAGCGACATCGTTTCCGGCATGGTCAATGTCAGCGGATACCCGCGCACTGCGCAGGCATAGGCGAGCGCGATCCCGGTATTGCCGCTGGTGGCTTCGACGACGTGCGTGCCCGGCTTCAGCAGGCCGTCTTTTTCGGCCTGCCAGATCATGGCAGCGCCGATCCGGCACTTCACGCTGTATGCGGGATTGCGACCTTCAATTTTGGCATGGATTTTCGCAGGAAGATCGCGGGCCAGGCGATTGATGCGCACCAGCGGCGTGCGTCCGATCGCCGCCAGATTGTCGGGAAAAACGGACATGTTGAGTCCCTTTTCAGATCCGGTTCACAAAACTGCAATTTGCCAGGCGGAAAGCTAAAAGCGGAAAGCCGAAAGCGGAAAGCCCGATCAGCGGCAGTTGGCTTGCTCTGGCTGTTTGCTCTTCGCTTTCCGCTGTTGGTTCAAATCACATAGTCTTCCGGCATGAAGACACGGACGCGGCGCGGCAGGGCATAGACTTCGTCGCCGGGGCGCAAGGCCAGTTCGGCATACCGTTCCGGACGCAGGTCGACATTCATCGCCACGCCGAACACGTCGGAAGCCACGCGCACGCGCGTCACTGGTCCGGCCGGATTCACGTGCAACACCTTGACCGCCAGACTGGAGCCGTTCACAGGCACCCGCTCCAGTTCCACTTCGTGAGGCCGGACGTAAGCCGTGGTTTCCCGGGCTTCTGTCTGCTGATATTCCGGATAGGCGAAAGCCAGTTCCCCCAGATGCACCTGACCGCTTTCCAGTCGGCCATGAAACACGTTCACGTGGCCCAGGAAATCCATCACGAACGGGTTCGCCGGTTGATCGAAGACTTCCTGCGGGGTGCCGGATTGTTCGATCCGGCCGCCATTCATCACCACCACATGGTCTGCGACTTCAAATGCTTCTTCCTGGTCATGGGTGACGAACACGGTGGTGACCGGCATTTCGTCGTGAAGCTGCCGCAGCCACTGTCGCAGCTCCTGGCGGACCTTGGCATCCAGGGCCCCGAACGGTTCATCGAGGAGCAGCATCCGCGGACGGACTGCCAGAGCCCTTGCCAGCGCGACTCGCTGGCGCTGTCCGCCGGAAAGCTGTGAGGGGTACCGTGCCTGCAGGCCCTCCAACCGGACCAGATGCAGCAGTTCTTTCACACGCTGACTGACTTCACTTTGCGGGACACGGCGGATGCGCAGGCCGAACGCGACGTTTTCAAAGACAGTCATATGCCGGAACAGGGCATAATGCTGAAAGACGAACCCGATCTGACGATCTTTCGGCGCCTTGCGGGTCACGTCTTCCTCTTCAAAATGCACGCTGCCCACGTCGGGCGATTCCAGCCCGGCGATAATCCGTAGCAGCGTGGTCTTGCCGGACCCCGACGGACCCAGCAGGGCCAGCAACTCGCCGCCCGGCACCTTCAGCGATACGTTGTTCAGTGCAACGAAATTGCCAAAGCGTTTCGTCAGATTCGTAATCTGGATCGACATAAAATCTGGACCTTGAAGACGCCAGTCGGGTGACATGCTCGCCCTGTCAGGCAAGCATGTTTCATGTAAAGGCTGAAATCTGATCGATCTTGTTTCCGCTCAATTCCATGCTTGCCAGACAAGGCAAGCAGGCCACACCTTCCCGATCACAGGAGTGGCGTTTATCCGGGATGCCATCAGCTCGCTTTTGAAATCAGATTTATCGAGCGATTGTCTGCCACTGCGGGTTCCGCTGTGGGGTCGTTATCTGCGAGATCGCGGGCGGTCTGATGTTCCAGCACCGTCTTGACGACCAGTGTGACCAGGGCTAGCAGGGTCAGCACGGACGCCACTGCGAACGATCCCGGCAGGTTGTATTCCTGAAACAGTTTTTCGACCCGCAGGGGCATGGTGTCGGTTTGACCGGCGATATGGCCGGAGACGACATATACCGCTCCGAATTCTCCCATTGCCCGGGCATTGCAGAGGATGATTCCGTACAGCAGGCCCCACTTGATGTTGGGCAGCGTGACCCGCCAGAACATCTGCCAGCCGTTCGCCCCCAGCGTGATCGCCGCCAGTTCTTCATCCGGCCCGAGCGTCTGCATGACGGGAATCAGCTCTCGGGCAATGAAGGGCAGGGTGACGAACGTGGTCGCGAGAATCAGTCCCGGAGTCGAAAAGATTAACTGGATACCGTATTGCGACAGTGTTGGACCAAACAGGCCTTTCGCACCAAACAACAGCACCAGCATCAGGCCGGCGACAATCGGAGAAATCGCAAACGGCAAATCCACCAGTGTCGTGAGGAAGGTACGGCCCGGATATTGAAATCGCGTGAGTGCCCAGGCGGCGGCCACTCCGAACAGAATGTTGGCCGCGACCGCCACGGGAGCCACGACCAGCGTCAGTCCGATCGCATGCAACGTATCCGGATCGCCGGTCAGGTTCTGCCAGTAAGTCCCGATGCCCGCGCTGAAGGCGATCACAAACACATACACGACGGGCACTGCGACCAGCAGGATTAACGACCCGATCGCGGCGGCGATCAGCAGTCGTTGCAACCAGACCGGTTCCGTAGGACGACCGCGACGATGGACGACCAGAGCATGAGCCAGTTCAGCCTTCATAGCGTCGGCTCCAGCGTTCCAGTCCGTTGATCACGGCCAGCATGGCAAACGATCCTGTCAGTAAGACCAGAGCAATTGCCGTCGCTTCCGCGTAGGCAAATTCTTCCAGACGCGAGACGATCAGCACCGGGGCAATCTCAGTCTTGAACGGCATGTTGCCGGAGACGAACACCACGGAACCGTATTCCCCCAGTCCCCGGGCGAACGTCAGGACAAATCCGGTCAACAGGGCGGGGGTCAGGGTGGGCAGCACGACCTTCAGAAATGTCTGACCGCGAGTTGCTCCCAGCGATTCGGCCGCCTCTTCAATGTCGGCATCAATGGTTTCCAGCACCGGTTGCACCGCTCGCACGACGAAGGGCAGCCCGATGAACGTCAGTACCAGCACAATCGCCAGCCAGGAGTAACTGCCCTGAATGCCCAGCGGCACCAGGAACCGGCCGTACCAGCCTGATTCCACATACAAGGCGGAATACACCAGGCCAGCCACCGCTGTCGGCAAGGCAAAAGGCAGATCGATCAGGGAGTCGAACAGTCGTCGGCCGGGAAATTCATAACGCACCAGCACCCACGCCAGCAGCAACCCCAGCACGGTGTCGATCGCCGCCGCCGCGAAGGAAGTGGAGATCGTCACGAAGTAAGCTGCCCGCGCCCGCTCGGTCCAGACCGCATTCCAGAATTGCTGTGGAGTCAGGTGGCTGACCTGCAGCAGAACTGCAATGAGCGGCAGCAGAAGCAAGCCGGTCAAAATCAGGATCGTGTAACCCAGGCTCAGCCGGAATCCCGGCAGCACCCGGTGACTACTGGACATCATCCTCCGCCTCCCGTTTTCGGGTCAGCACACACGCCCCCACGTACACGCGCCCGTGGTGAGTACCGCCGTAACAACCCTGCACCTGCAGGACGCAATCCCGTCCTGAACCCCGTTGCGTTATTCGCGATCGGGATTCTGAATTGGCCGATACAGCCCATCGAACACGCCGCCCTCCGCAAAAAATTTCCCCTGGGCTTCATCCCAGTTACTGACGAGGGCTGTCACTGGAAACAACTTGATGTCCGGGAATGTCTCCTGGTGGGCTGCCAGGACGTCCTTGTCGATCGGCCGGAAGAAGTGCTTCACGATGATCTGCTGTCCCTCGGGCGTGTACAGGAATTTCAGGTATTCCTCAGCGACCTTGCGAGTCCCTTTTTTGTCGACGACCTTGTCAACCACTGCGAGGTGCGGTTCGTGCAGGATGCTCTGGGGCGGATAGATGATCTCGAATTTGCCGGGGGATTCCTTGATCGCCAGATGAGCTTCGCTTTCCATGGTCAGGAAGACGTCGCCAATGGCCTTCATCGTGAATGTGGTTGTTGCTCCCCGCGCTCCCGTATCCAGCACGGCGACGTTCTGATAGAGCTTGCGGACCAGTTCCCGCGCCTGCTCCTCGGTCCCGCCATTCAAAACCACGCTGCCCCATGCCGCGAGGAAGCTTAACCGACCGTTCCCGGATGTTTTGGGGTTCGGCGTAATCACCGAGATGCCCGGCTTTTCCAGATCGCTCCAGTCGCGGATTCCCTTGGGATTTCCCTGACGTACGAGAAACACCACCGTGGACGTGTAGGGAAGTGAGTGGTTCGGCAGTTGCTCTTCCCAGCCGTCCTTCAGCAACCCCTGTTTCCGCAAGGCGTCCGTATCCGGCCAGAGCGACAGGGTCGCCACATCCGCTGGCAGGCCATCGATAATTGCCCGGGCCTGACTCGCTGAGCCCGCGTGCGACTGCTTGATGGTGAGCTTGCTGCCGGTCTCTTTCTCGTAAGCGGGGATAAAGGCGGCGTTGAGATCCCGCCAGAGTTCCCGTGTCGGGTCGTAGGAGACATTCAACAGTTCTACCGATGGCTCCCGCGAGGCCGGCTTACAGCCCCAGGTCGCGAATGCCAACGTGATGGCCAGCAGGTATCCCGCACGAAATCGTAACAGCATCGATCTTTCCTTGGCCCTTCTGTGGAGGGTATGGCAGCGAGGTGCACGAGCAGGGTATCGACTGGCTTGGCTGGTGGCAATAATAAATCGCATTGGTTTGGTGATATTTAAGGGAATCTGCTGCCGGGCCGGAAGGCAAGCGGGGAATCCCGAAGGGTTTTCGTGGTGGCAGTCCAAGGATTATTTCACGCATCTGTAATAACAGGATGAGTTTGCGAGAAAACGCCCTCGATGGTCCCCGGGCGGGATTTGCGAATTTGAGATTGTGGGTTGACATCCGTGCTGGTCGATAATTATTTTAACGCCTACTAAATAGGTGATAATAAGTCTGCTAGGTTGAGGGCTTGCTGATTGAGTCTGTTGCTTCAAGGGAAGCATCGTTCGGGAGAATGCTTTTTTGACTCCGCCGTCGACCAGGCTACCTCACCGGTCCTGATGATGAAAAGCGACGCCACGTGTCCGGGGTACTGGCTGAGATGATTCCGGGCTGAAGGTGTTGTCAAAGTCGTGACGCACGGTTGCCAGAACTGTTCCCGATTCGTTACCGGTTTTGCCATGCCGTCAAGGTTGGTAGCAGAGCAGCCTCTGGCGGTTGATGTCTGAATGTGTATTGAGCGTGAGTCGGGCCTTCCACAACCCGGCTGGCAGCTCCTGATGAAATTCCACGGTCGATTTCCAAGTTGGAGAAAGGTTTTTCGTGATGCGCCGAACGTTTCAAACCTCCTCAGGCCTTCTACCGCGATCACCTCGCAGCGGATTTACGCTGATCGAACTGCTGGTCGTGATCGCGATTATCGCGATTCTGATCGCACTGCTGCTGCCGGCAGTGCAGCAAGCCCGCGAAGCCGCGCGGCGAACCCAGTGCAAGAACAACCTGAAAAATATGGGGCTGGCATTCCATAACTTCGAGAGCACCTACAGCTACCTGCCGACCAGCCTGCGGCCTCCGGCTGCCGGAACCGTGCGGCTGGCAGTCCTGACGGAGTTGTTGCCGTACATCGAGCAAGCCACACTCTTCAGCAAGTACGATCAGACGATTAACTGGAGCGTGGGGGCCAATATCCCCATCTCCCAGACCAGAATTCCGGTCTTCATGTGTCCTTCCGACGTGGATTCAGGCGTCCTGGATACAGCACCTCCGGGATCGGCTTACACTCCCAACATCGCGGCCACCACCAGTTACTCGCCAGTCTTTGGAATCGCACCGGGCGTGTTTACGACCACACTGGGAATTCCCGCACCTGCCACTTTCGTCGACCCTGCCGAGCAATTTCAGGCGCTGTCCAATCCGTACACCTACGTTCCCGGCTTCTTTCCCAAGAATGCAACCATCGATCCTGCGACCGGCCTGAGAACGCGTCAGGGTAAAAAATTCCGGGATGTCACCGACGGCCTGAGCAACACCATCGCGATCGCCGAATCTGCCGGACGTCCCTACGTCTACATCAAGGGCGGGAAGAAGCTGTCCGGCGGCAATGCCCTGAGTGATACGGATGCTGCCTCTGCGAATACCGACCGGCTGAATTCCGGTGGCTGGTCCCGACCGGCCAGCGATCTGATTATCTTCGGTGAGACGGCGTCCACAACTGGCGTACTGGGTGGGGCGATTGCGATCAATGCGACCAATGGTCACAACATTCGCGGCCAGTCTTACGGCAGTGCCGGCATCAGTTCAACGATTCTGGGATTGCCGATCGCCACTCACGGCACCGGTTCCCCGTATTCCTTCCACACCGGTGGCGCCCATTTCACGATGGGTGACGGAGCTGTCCGGTTTATCAGCGAGAATATCGATTTCCGGACATTCATTGGCGCATGCACTCCCGCTGGCACCGAGGTTCTCGGCGAGTTCTAGCAATATCCCGCCTGGCAGGGATATTGCTGTGATCGGTCCGGGCACCCTCACGTGAGTCGGATAGATGTCACTGGTTTGCTGGTTTTGAGCCGCGTTATGCGGCTCTCTGCAGGGCACGGCCAGTGGCATCATTTCCCCGGTTGTATGAGAAAGTGTTGACGGCGTGGCTGTGGAGACCGTGTCCAGAGTCCTCAGCTGCCACGAATCGTCCGGACAAACTTCAATAAGTGTGCGGACTGCGTGTAGAAGGTCGCAGGGTTCTGGCACAAACGGGCCAGGAGTGACCTGCATGTGGAAATCAATCTCCGGTTTATGAGTCCGACCTGCTGTCACTGAAGTGTCAGGTCGGACCAGGAAAACTGTCACGGGAAGGAAACAGACGCAATGTCGGTGGTATCTCCTGGGTTACGTGGAACTGCGATCTCGCTGGGTCTGTTAGCGCTCGCAGTCGCCAGCGGTTGCGGACAGAGCCAGCCGTGGGAAACCGCCTACCCAACGAAAGGCGTGGTGACTCATAAAGGCAAGCCGGTCAAGGATGCCGAGATCAGGTTTTTTCCGGTGGATGAGAAGTACCCGGAGTCAGTCCGGCCGTGGGCTCGATCAAACGAGAATGGCGAATTTGTCGTTTCCACCTATGGCAGGGATGATGGTGCTCCCGGCGGGGAATACAAGGTCACCGTCGTCCATCACGAAATTGTCGTCTCCGGAGAATCAATGACGACCAGGCCGAATGACCTTCCCAAAAAGTACGCTTCCAGGGAATCTACGGACCTGACCGTTAACGTCGACCACCAGGCAACCACCTTGCCTCCCCTCGAATTAAAATAACTGGCTGAAGCGGCCCATAAGAGTGACACGGCTGTTGCTCATCGAGAGAGGGCATCCCCTCTGAAATCAGCTGATGGGCGTGGGCCAGTTCCAGCCGGGCCGTGTTGTCATTGATGACGGCGTTCACTGAGCAGCCTGCCGAAGCCAGACCCTGCCACACCCGTCAAGTCCATACGAAACCAGGTGGGAATTACTTCAAGGGCACTGCCAGGGCAGTGCATGGCATGATTGCATCTTCGGCTACGGCGAAGATCAGGTCAGCGATTTGTGGCTTGATCACACCGTGATCAATAAAGCGGCCGAAGGCCGGGAGAACGAGGCTTTGTTGTCGTAGCAGGAAACAGGGGAGCTTCAGGTCGTCGGCGCGGGAGCGTGCTCTCCATTTGGGATGCAGATGACCGGCAAGATTCAGGGTCCTGCCGTCGAATAGCGGATAGTGTGTCAATACAAACGGGCCGGATTGTGCGGGAGCGCTGACACAATGCATTTTCCAGTCGGGCGGTGGATCTCCGGTTTGCAGATCATGGTTGCCGCGGACCAGTGTCATGGCGACGGAAGCATGTTGTTCGCGCCAGGCAGCCAGAGTTTCATGCAGCCGTTGTGACCGTCCGGCGCGGGCATGCAGCAGATCTCCCAGAATGTAAAGCTGAGTCGCCCCAGTGTGGGTCAGCAGGCGACTCAGGCGGGAAAGGTCGCTCGTCAGCAGATCGGGGATGGGGATGCCTGCCGTGCGGAATGTCTGCTCCTTGCCCAGGTGCAGGTCGGCGATCCAGAGCGTGGCCGACGCCGGACACCAGGCGGCATGTTCGGGCAGCAGCCGCAGATCGACATCGCCCAATCGAATCGCGAACTGACCATCCATGGCGTGAGTCACCGGCTACCTCGACTTCTCAACGGCGTTTTCCAGCGACTGCTGCATGCGTGCGATCCGGTCCGCAAGTTTTTCGGAAGACAAGCGTTCCCGCCAGCGCTCGACCAGCAGCGGGAAACAGAGCGGGCTGAAACGTGGCAGTTCACGCAGCACCAGTGTATCGGCTGCTATCTCGTCGAGCGTCTTCACCATACGCGTAAGTTCCAGTTGTTTCTCAAGGACATCCAGCCGTGCCTGTCGCAACAGCAGGTTGTCCGGGTTATACTCCTGCAAGACGTCGAACAGCAAGCCGCTGGATGCCTGCAGATGACGCGCACTCTTGCGTCGTCCGGGTAGCCCCTTGAAGACCAGTCCGGCGACGGAAGCAATCTCGCGGAACTCGCGTCGGGCCATTTCGACAGAGTTCATACAGGCAGCGATGTCCTCACCAAGGCCGACACTGTCGAACAAGCCTTTTTCCAGCGCTGCTTCGAGTGGTGCGGGGGTGGGGGATAACAGTTCCATTCCGTAATCATTGATTGCAATGCTGAAGGTGATGGGCATCAGTCGCGACAGGCGATAGGCCAAAACGGCTGCCAGTCCTTCATGCACGAGGCGCCCGGCGAAGGGATAGAGATAGAGGTGGTATCCGTCGCGCGACTTGATGCGCTCGATCAATAACTCGTGCTGCCGGGGAATGCATGACCAGTCGGCCTGCACTTCCAGGAGCGGTCGCAGCCCCTGCATCTCCGCACCTCGGAACTCTCCGCCGGCGGCGGCATCCAGACGCCGGCGGATGGCGTCGGACAGTTCGCTGGAGAGCGGCATCCGGCCTCCCATCCAGCGGGCCAGTCGGATATCCGAGGACGACTTCGCGCGCCGCACCCATACGGTGGAGTCGCGCACCTGAACGAGCTCGACAGGATGGCCCGCGAAGATGAATCGCTCACCAGGGGAGAGTCGGGCCACGAACCCTTCTTCGATGCTGCCGAGGCGGGCCCCTTTCAGATATTGAACCGACAGGGATGCGTCGCTGACGATGGTGCCGATCGAGAGTCGATGCTGCGTCGCCAGCCGTCGGTCGGTCAAATGATACCGTCCGTCCGCGTCACGCTGCACCTTCTGGTACTCGGGATAAGCCCGCAGGGCAGGGCCACCGGTCGAAATAAAATCGAGCACCCAATCGAAATCGGGTTCCGGCAGTCCTGCGTACGCCGCCGTGGTCTGAACCTCGCGATACAATTCGGCCGCGTCGAAGCCGCCACCCAGTGCCATTGTGGTTGCATGCTGCGTCAACACATCAATCGGGACGGTCGGCGGAACGCGACTTTCCAGAAGTCCTGCTTCCATGGCATCCCGCGCTGCGGCGATTTCCAGCAGTTCCAGAGCGTGAGCGGGCACGAATGTCACACGACTTTGTCGGCCTGGTGAGTGTCCGCTGCGTCCCGCACGCTGCATCAGTCGGGCGATTCCTTTGGGGCTTCCGACCTGAAACACACGCTCAACCGGCGCAAAATCGACTCCCAGATCCAGCGTCGACGTACAGACAACGCACTTGAGCTCACCGACGCGCAGCTTGCTTTCCACCCAGTCGCGTTTGTCGGCGTCCAGGGAACCGTGATGGAGCGCAAGTTTGCCGGCCCATTCGGGACGGGCTCGCAGCAATCCCTGGTACCACGCTTCTGTCTGGGAACGTGTGTTTGTGAAGACGAGAGAGGTCGCCGCCCGATCCACCTCCCGGGCCACGTCTTCCACCAGCCTCATTCCCAGATGTCCGGCCCAGGGGAAACGTTCGATCGACTTCGGAATGACCGAATCGACCACGGTTCGCTTTTGCTGCACGCCGCGGATCAGCGTTCCGGAACGTGACACTGGCTGATGGTGGGTGATTTCGGCACCGTTCGGCTGTCCCAGCAGAACCGTCATCGCCTGTTGTGTGTTTCCCAGCGTGGCGGAGAGTCCCCAGGTCTGCAGGTTCGGGCGCCACATACGGAGCCTGGCGAGGCAGAGTTCCGTCTGCACGCCCCGCTTGGTCGACAGCAGTTCGTGCCACTCGTCGACAATCACCGTGCGCAAATCAGCAAACTGTTGCGCGGCATCATCACGGCTCAGCAGGAGCGACAGGCTTTCCGGAGTGGTGACCAGGGCTGTCGGCAACCGCTGTCGCTGACGATTGCGAACGGTGGACGAGGTATCGCCGGTCCGGGATTCCAGTGTCCACGGAAGTTGCAGATCGATCAGCGGCGCCTGCAGCGCCTGCAGCGTATCGGCGGCCAGCGCACGCAATGGCGTGATCCAGAGCACCCGCAACGGTTCATCTTTTCGCTGGCCGGCAACCGCGGGTGGATGCTCTTCTGCCAGCCAGTCCAGCAGAGGCCCCATCCAGGCTGCGTATGTTTTTCCAGTCCCGGTCGTCGCGTGAATCAGACCGCTGGTTCCGAGACGCGCCGCGGTCCACGCCTGACGCTGAAAGCGGAACGGAGACCAGCCCCGTCCGGAAAACCATCCGACAACGCGATTGAGCGCCTGTTGTTCCGCACGATTCGGGCGCAAGGACGTCGACGGGGCAACTACTACGGCCATGGTCACGTCCCTTCCTTGAGCTGGATCAGCTGACGGAGAGACTCCAGCGTATCCGCCTGTTCGGGCCGTTTGTCGCGCCGCCAGCGGGCGATGCGGGGAAAGCGGACGGCAATTCCGGACTTGTGCCGTTTGGACAACTGAATGTCCTCGAAGGCGAGTTCAAATACCAGTTCCGCGGTGACCGAACGGACGGGGCCAAACTTTTCCAGAGTGTGCTGACGCACGTAGCGGTCAACTTCGCGAATCTCGGCATCCGTCAGCCCGGAATAGGCCTTCGCGAACGGAACCAGTGTTTCGCCATCCCAGGCCGCAAACGTGTAATCTGTATAGAGACTGGCCCGCCGCCCGTGGCCGCGCTGGGCATAGATCAGCACGGCATCGCAGGTATAGGGCTCGATTTTCCACTTCCACCACAAGCCGGTTTGCCGCCCGACCCCATATTCAGAATCGGTACGTTTGAGCATTAATCCTTCCACTCGCGCCTCCCGGCTTGAGGATCGCAACTCCTTCAGATTGTCCCAGCTAGAGGCCTGAACCGCAGGAGACGGCATGATCGCCAGGTTTGGCGGCAGAGTCGCCAGCAATGTTTCCAGGCGTCGTCTGCGTTCACTGAAGGGCCGTTTGCGCAGATCGACGCCCTGTTCCTCCAGCAGGTCAAATGCCACGAATTTCACGGGCACTTCGGCGAGAAGTTTCTTGCCGAGCGTCTTGCGCCCGATGCGACGCTGCAACTCGCTGAATGGCAGCACCCCCGCGTCATTCCACCCCAGAATCTCGCCGTCCAGCACGGTGCCATCCGGCAATAACTGTGTGGGATCATGGAGTTCGGGGAAGCGTTCCAGCACCGGTTCCTCACCGCGCGACCAGACAAACGATTGACCGCCGCGACGGATGATCTGCCCGCGAATGCCATCCCATTTCCATTCGGCGAACCAGTCTTGCACCGCTCCCAGCGACTCCACGTCTCCGCTGGCGGGATGCGCCAGGCAGAACGGATACGGACGGCTCAAATCGGTTTCGCCGCTGTCCGGAGAAATCAGCCAGGTGAAAAACGTTGCCGTCGGTTCCCAGGTTCCCATCAGACGATGGGCAATTACCGGGGCATCGACCTGACTGGCGTCAGCGAGCGCACGAATGACCATCTGCTGGGCGACGCCCACCCGAAAACCGCCGGTGACCAGTTTGTTGAAGACAAATCGTTCCTGTGCCGTCAGTTCAGACCATGCCCGCTCCAGAGCCGCGCGACATTCGTCATCCGGCAGACCCATGAGCGGACGAATGCGCTGCTCGACCCATTCCGCCAGCGATGTTGTCGAACCGGTTGTGGTTTCCGGGAGCAGCAGGGCCATCGTCTCTGCCAGATCTCCCACGGCTCCATAACATTCGTCGAACATCCAGTCCGGCACGCCGCTGATCTGCGCGCCCCACTCTTTCAGACGTCCGGTCGACAGCAATCGCTTGAAACGGCGACCGCTGAGAAAATAGACGGCCCAGGCACCGTCTGCTGCGGAACACTGCGAGAAATACTCGCGCATGGCGGCAATTTTACAGGACGTTCGAGTCGTTTCATCCAGGGCACGGTAAAGGGCGGCGAATTGTTTCATGATTCGCTCTCCACCGGTTCGCCGGATTCAGCATCACTGGCCGCATCCAGATCTTCCGGCGAGTCAATATCGACGTCATCCCGTTCGCCAACGAACTGCGTGTGTAATGAAGCGGCTTCGATGCCGGCGTTGTTCAACCACCGCACCATCGGTCC
>VFQN01005245.1_pt1 | contig 16069 bp, 17 predicted proteins | sample 3512371 | NCBI WGS metagenome assembly VFQN01 (sample SAMN10412370, study PRJNA504923) | tailings metagenome | isolation source: Replicate 2 from Balatoc abandoned mine | place: Philippines: Itogon, Benguet | collected 2017-08-28 | reverse complement strand
AAGAGCGTAAATCAGTTGAATAACCAAACATTACAGCTAAAGGAACATCAGCTTGAATAGTAACTTGACTTCCATCATCGTTCAAATCAGATCCCATAATTAAACCATTTCTCTTATTAATACCACCAACAATAGTTCCTTGGAATTCTGCTGGCGAAACGACTTCTAACTTCATAACAGGCTCTAAGATATTTGGAGAGGCATTTTTCACTGCTTCACGAATCGCATATTGCATAGCCAACTGAAAGGCCATATCATTTGAATCAACAGCATGTGATTGACCATCAGTTAAAACTACACGAACGCCTGATAAAGGATATCCAGCTAAGGCACCTTTCTCACTGGCACTTTTCGCACCTTTCTCACAAGATGGAAGAAATTCAGGTGGAATATTTTGACCAATTAAATGATTTTTAAATTCAAATTCAACACCTTTCTTAAATAATTCTTCTTCAATAGGTTCAATATAACCAATCACACGACCATATTGACCTGATCCACCACTTTGCTTTTTATGTAAATAATTAAATTCTGCACGTTGTGTAATGGTTTCTTTATAATTTACTGATGGATTACCAACAATACATTCAACATTATATTCACGTTTCATTCTTTCAACATAAATCTCTAAATGTAATTCACCCATACCACTCATAATCGTTTCATTGGTTTTAGGATCAGTATGAACACGTAATGTTGGATCTTCACGAGTAAATTTACGAATAGCTTTGGTAAAATTACCAGATTGTTGCATATCTTTAGGTTTCACAGCTAAAGACATAACAGGTTTAGGAACAAACATACTATTCATGGTATATTGAACAGTTCCATCAGTGAAAGTATCCATAGAAGCACATTCAACGCCGAAGACAGCAACAACATCACCTGCACCAGCTGCATTAACATCTTCCATTTCATTGGAGTGCATACGAACTAAACGTGGAATCTTTGTCTTCTTACCAGAATTAATATTAAGAAGATTCATACCTTTTTGTAATGTACCTTGATAAATACGAAGATATGTTAATTGACCAAATCTACTTTCTTCTAACTTGAATGCTAAAGCTACTAAAGGTGAATTTGGTTCACAAGATAATTTAACAGTGGCTTCATCATTTCTTTGATCTAAAGCAGAATTCTCAACCTCAGGTGGACTTGGAAGATAATAGTTAACACCGTCTAATAATGGTTGAACACCTTTATTTTTAAATGCTGAACCCATAAAGACTGGAACAAAGGTTCTTGCAATAGTTTGACGACGAATTGCAGCATGGATCTGTGCTGGTGTTGGTTCTTCTTCATTAAGGAATAATTCCCCAATTTCATCATCAATATTCGCAAGATTCTCAACTAGCTCTCTTCTCCGTTCATCAACTTGTTCGAGGAATTGCTTTGGGATTTCTTTTCTAACAACTTTAGTACCTTTCTCTCCTTCGAAGTAAAGCGCCTCGCGTTCGATGAGATCAATAACTCCTTCGAAAGCACTTTCTAAACCCATAGGAATCTGAACAAATGCTGCATTTAAGCGTAATTCATTACGAAGACCATTTAAAGCCTAAATTAACAAGTAAGAGAAACCGAAGATGTAAGAGAGCTACTAACCTTCACTGGGTTGGCACCCATACGATCTAATTTATTCACGAAAGCAATACGAGGCACTGAATAACGCTTCATTTGACGATCAACAGTTAAGGTTTGACTTTGGACACCAGACGCACCACAAATAACAAGAACAGCGCCATCTAAGACACGCAGCGCTCGCTCCACCTCAATAGTGAAATCGACGTGACCTGGAGTATCAATGATATTGATATGGTTTTCACCCCAACGGCAATATGTAGCAGCAGATTGGATAGTAATTCCTTTCTCTCGTTCTAACTCCATAGAGTCCATCTTTGCACCGACACCGTCTTTACCTTTAACATCGTGAATCTCAGAGATACGACCTGTGTAGAAGAGAATACGCTCAGTTAATGTTGTCTTTCCACTATCAATGTGTGCTGAAATTCCAATATTTCTAGAAGATAAACATTTCGTCAGATGGAACAGATTCAACTCAAAGGAATGAAGGCTGACCTAGTCTTGCTCATATATCCATCATTCGCAGCAATTGAAAGGAATCTGCTGCCTTGCAATGATAGTCTTTGCGTATTTTGCAAGTGCGATGGTCTACATCGTAAAGTCGTCGAAAGGAACTGTCTCAACATGGTTGTTCTTGCTGATTCACCTCGATCACCAGTTTTCTTTTCACTTCCTAAGAATCGTTTTCTATCGTTTTTGAATCGTATTGGTACAATACGACGTGTCGTTTCATTTCAAAGTTCTCGATGGACGTTTCTCAGTTGTTCACAATAGGTCTTGGAATAGCCACATCTATCTCCACGATATACGTTGGGTCACATATTGACATTATTGAGGAGGTAGAAAATGCGACTGAAAATCCTGATCGAAGTGTTGTCCACCATAATGTTACGATGGGTCAAGCAATTTCCTATCCAGTTTATGCATCTGTGAGCTTACTCAGTTTATACCTGTTCTTCGATTACGTGCAATATATACTCGTATTTTCTATTATTTTCTCCTCGACATACGGTCTGTATATCCTTTTATTCACTGCATTCAACAAATACCAAATTCTTCCTTCTTCGTTCAGTCCAAACCTTTGCAGCTTGATTATCTCTCTAGTTGTTGTCTTTGAGTGGATTAGAAGTGGAAATTTTCTTTGTCATGATCTCCTTGGCTGTGCTTTGTGTATTTTGTTCATAAGTGCCTTGCGCTTTCCCTCTCTGAAGATCGCCACCATTACTTTGGGATTACTCGTACTTTATGATATCTTTTGGGTGTTCTTCTCAGAATATTTTTTCGATAAAAACGTGATGGTTGAAGTTGCAACGAAGAACGCCTCTAATCCCGTGCAAGATGTTGGTGAGTATTTGAATATTGATATGTTGAAGAAGACCACTGAGACCATGAATCTCCCGATAAAGCTAATCTTTCCGAACTTTTTTGCTACTAATGCCAGAGCTATGATGTTAGGATTAGGGGATATTGCACTCCCTGGTGCTCTTATCGCCTATGCTAGGAGGTCTGATGTTGCCTTTGCAGGTGTTAGCAATCATAAGAGAAGAGAAGACATTGAAGAGCAAGCCTTAACCGGACATGCAGATACCTCCTCTGGTACTTCGCTTTTTACTTTTGCATTAGTAGGATATTTGATTGGATTATTTTGTGCTTTTCTCGGCAGTATTCTCAGCCAACATGCACAACCAGCGTTAATTTATATTGTCCCAGGGGTCATTATATTTCTGTCTTACCGAGGATACACAATAGGAAGATTTAATGACATGTGGATGGGAACTTATAAAGTAAGTGAAAATTAAGGAGACTACTTAAGTTTTGTTAGAAGTGTCCCGCTGTTTTGTAAGCTGACATTCTCTTTTGCACCTTGTTGGGACCGCCTTTATCTGCACGATCAAGAAAGTGGGGTGTATGGCACAGCATCTGAGACAGTAGTTCTTTCGCGTTGATTGTTTTCTCGAATTGAGATAAATCTAAGTTTTCGATATCAACATTTACAGCCCTTCGCAGCGTCTCGTTAAGATCCTCCAGTTCCTTCAAATGCCTAAACACACGGTGAATTTCACAAATCAGCGAGGAAATTAGAGATAATCTTACTTCATGTGAACTGCTCGTTCAGCGATCAAATCATCAATAGTTTTGCGGAGATAAGTAATTTCTTCAGACAAGTCTGCATGCTTTTTATCTGCTTTAGTCAATTTCTATCGTGAGTGCAAAATCAATAATAAGGAGATAAATCAACGAGGGCTGAACCTTTTCTAGTCTTTTAATATTAGCTAAAGCAACAATATTCACTTCCTTTAATTGACGGATCTCTTCTGCTGAGCCGTTGCCATTCATACTACCGTTATGGAATGATGCAGATCCACCACCACCACCACCACCACCACCAAGGGAAAAAGCATCCATACGCATATTTGCAAGCTTTTCATCTCTGTCTTGCGATCTTTTCTTCCTGCGTTCTTCCTTTTCAACTTTCCTCTTCTCTAAATCAAGCTCCAGCAACGAGCCAACCTCAGAAACCGACTCTTCTTCATCATCTTCACTATCATCAAGTTCTAACTCGTCATCAGAATCATCTGATGTACTTTCAGCTTCTTCATTCACAACCACAGCTAGCATGTTATACTTCTGTTTGAGCTCTGACGTTTTCATCCTCATTTCTCTGATTTTGTCTTTCAGAAATTGAATTCGGCGATCTTTACGATCTTTCAACTTTAAGATTTCCTTCTCATGAGTTTTAATTGCCTCTTCCAAATTCTTTTGACTTTGCTTCAGTAAACTCTCATAATGAGCTTCCAGCTTGTTGTATTCCTTGTTATACTGGTTGTTCATACTTTTCTTCTCTTCCTCAAAACCAGCTTGCATATCCTTCATCTGATCTTCCAAAGAGGATAATTCTTGATTAAATAAGACTCTCTGTTGCCGGCGATCATTCATGACCGTGGATCTGTACGAATGTAACTGCACATCCATAGATCTCAGAACAGCGGAAACATCATTTTCTCGCTTAGTTTTCTCTATCTGGAGTTCATCCTTTAATCGCTGAATGTCTCGCGCCTGATTTGCTAGAAGCGTTGCGATAGCTTTTGGCGAGCCGATTGCACCTAAAGAGGGCGGAAAGTGTTCATTCCATTCCTCTAACAGTGACTGATAAACTTCAGGCTCTCCTCGATTCATCTTAATCTCATTTGCGACTCCGGCAAGTTGAAACATTATCTCTTCTGCCATTTGATGGACATATCTAGCTGCAGCTTTGTTATTTTGGTATTTTCCCGAGCATTTATTGACATAGTAAAGGCATATTTCCTTCACTTGCTGAATGCTTGATTTTGGTATGGATCGAATTGACTGTTGCGACGTTGCTCCTGTAGGAGGAACTCTATGCATCGGTTCTGCCATTCTTAAAGGCTGTCCTGTATTGACATGTGCCGTAGAGTCCTTCCACCCCGACATTTTCGAGTGCTAATTGATCAAAAAGATTCAAATTTTGAACTGTGATGGGCGCTAAAAGGTGCATGATATAGGAATCGGGGATGCAGGCTTTGCAAGTTTTTGTTTATTTTCTGTTAGCTCTTATTTCCAACAAATCTTTAAGTATGCTTGCAATAAAAGCATCTATTAGACAAGAAATGAAAAATCGATTGCTCAACGTCGTCAATGAATCAGTGACCTCCCAATCAGAGAGAGTTTTAGGGCAGCTCCTAAGTTTACCTTCTGTGGTAGAGAGTCGGACAGTTTGCATCTATCTATCCATGCAAGGAGAAATCGATACCTACCCAGTTATAAGTCAATGTTTAGAGCTTGGAAAAGTTGTGTATATTCCGAAGGTCGTTGGAAAAAAGGCTGAAGATATGCGCATGTTCCATCTCCAAACTTTTGATCAGATTAGAACATTTCCGAAGAATAAATGGGGAATTCCTGAACCTTCAATTTCTCTGATTAATCTCGAAGACGAGTCTTACTTAGAATCGATTGATGTTGTCTTTGTTCCCGGCGTAGCGTTTGATTCTAGATGCGGTCGAGTTGGTCACGGAAAAGGCTACTATGGTAAGTTTTTGAAACTTATTTTCGAATTTCTTCTAATTTGATATTTTAAGACTGCTTTTTGAATCGTATGGTAGCCAAGAAGAAAAGTAGTGGCTTGCAAGAGCCTGTTTTCATTGGACTCGGTTTGGAAGAGCAAATTATTGAAAGGTGCCCCATGGACAGCCACGACAGGTACAATTGAGGATATTATCTTATTTTCTCTCATTTACTCCCCTTCCTCCCGCTCGATCTCAGATTCTTGCACTCAGTTGTCACAGCTTCTTCGATCTTCCATTCTTAAGAATAAGTTTATGTTTTCAGCAGCCTATTGTTTTGTTTAACCCTGGTTTTGTTTTCGAATTGTTGGCTTTAGTTTTACTGTTACGATTCTTAACGAAATTCTACCCAATCGAACTGAGAACTAATGTGAGTAACGGAATTGGGTCTTTTCTCCTCAATTCCCAGGACCTAAAAAGGCGGGGCAGAATGGCCTGGGCAAAGTTTTTTTTGCTGGGAATGGAATTCACTTTCCAGTTACACGACCTGCATCTTACCACTAGTTTAGATCATTAGATTCGCAAAGGAACATCAAGGCATTCTTATCCTTGATTCAATCTTTATCGTTTGTTTGTAGTTGGTATCAAAATTGCGGTTTCCCAGTTCATTCCTGCAAATACTCAAGATGTTTAAGCGAACCCCATCCAAACCATCATTTGCTACGAATAAACGGCAATCTTTTGGACCAATGGTCCAATTATCAATTATCTGTTTATCATTTTTAGTATTTATTGGATTAGTTGTTTATTTCTTCTTCACTCCTGACGAATACACTTCTAATGCACCTAGTACAAATTCTATTATTTCGAGATCTTTTAGTGGAGCTGTTCAGGATCATACTTTATCCAAAAAAATATTAGAATGGATGCCAAATCATAATCATCCTTATGTTACAGGACCATCAGATGATCCAAATGGTAATTCTTTACCTGATTGGAAGAAAGAGTTTTGGACACCCATCGACATTGATGTCACGAAAGATCCTGTTGTCATTTTATGTAAATTAAACTATCAGAAATATTTTGAGCAACCTCATTCTTATCCAATGTTTCGTGATTTAGAATCATTATCATCTTGTATTGCAGGGAATCGTCGTCGGGAACGATTATCAGTACTACTGGCCGATATTAAGAAGAAGAATAGTACTGTTATCCCTCCAACTGGTTTCGTATTTCATGAAAGTCGTGTTGGATCAACATTAGTTGCTAATTTTCTTGCCTCTGATCCTTATAACATGGTGTTCTCTGAATCAACGCCTATTGCTAATGCCATCTTACACTGTTCATCCTGCTCCAGAGAAACTCATATTCAGCTCTTTCGTGACGTTCTTACTCTTATGGGAAGTTCTCCTATTCATAAGCGATTATTTGTTAAGTTTCAATCCATTACAGTAACAAATATCGATATCGCTCTAGAAGCATTCCCTGATACTCCTTGGGCCTTTGTATTCAGACAGCCAGTGCAAACGATGATGTCTCATTTAGATCCGAAGAAAGGCAATGGAAATGCTGCTCCATGTTTGCGATCGAAGAGAAGTCCCCCCGAAGAGGTGCGGAAAACACTAGCAGAGGCAATGCCAGCAGGCGTAAGACCCACGAACGAAGCTTGGTAAGTATTTCTCCTTTTATCTATTGATTCATTTGTATTTTACTTGGAATTTCTTTTGCGAATTAGGTGCGCTGCTCATTTAAATATGTTATGTAATAAGGCAATCAATGCTTATCTGAAGTATAATACCGCAAAATCAGCAAACCGTCAAAGAGGATTATTAATCAATTACGAGTCAATGCCAGGTGTAATACCAAAATTAGTTGTACCTTATCTTTTTCGAACAAATTTAAATTCGAATTGGTTATCAAAAATGCAAGCAGAATCCAAGCATTATTCTAAAAGTCGTGGTTCAAGATTTCGTTTATTTTTTGGCGATTCAAAAGATAAAGATGAAAGAGCAACAAAAGAAATTCAAACTTATGCTGAAAAGATATTAACACCAACATATCAATTATTAAATCAATACTCTTTTCAAGCGATGCAAACATTAGCTTCATCGATGATTGTTTCAAATGATATTAATCAAATCTCTTTAACATGGAATGGTTTAAAAGATTTCCCTGAGAAGTCTTATATTGAACAATATCATTTATTTAATTTAAATTCGATTGCAAAGCCATTACCCCCTAATGCTGCAGCAGTTGCAAGTGCGGCTTCGTCATCATCGTCTTTAAATGGTGCGAAGGAACAAGTTCCATTAACCTTTGGTGTTGATGAAATTCCTCATTCTAATGTATTAAAAGAATTAGAGTTTGCTCCATGGGCACCCTTCTCTAATCATCATCATTCAAAAACCTTTTATAAAGCAAATTGTCCTGCGAAACCAGAATCTGACTACCCAAAAGCCTTTAATATGTTGGATATCTTAAAAAATTGGAATACTGATAATACAGAAATTCCATCATATCATTATGATTCATTATGCCATTTTAATTATTTAAATGCAACTGAAGTCAGTATAGCATTAACCTATCGTGAAAGAGAATTACCATTTGTTATGTATAATATACCAGAATTAGATAATGTTGTAAAGAAATGGAATGATTTAGATTATTTAGCATCACGGTTAGGATCCAAGAAATATCGTACAGAAACATCAAAGGATAATCATTTCATGTATTGGCGTCATGTTGGTGGTTCCTTTTTAAGAACAAAAGAAGGGAAAGGATGGAAACCACCAACATCAGTGATTTCGACCAAATTTGATAATTGGTTAGAAATTGCGGTTAAGGGGCAAAATAAGACATTAGAAGATCGCGAACATCAATATTTTCGTGTTTCATCGGATATGGGAAATGAGTGGTTGTATAATGAATTGCCGTTCTTTCAACCTAAGAAGTCTTTGTTTATCGTTCAACCGCGTGAACAACGAGGTATTCATTGCCGATTTGGTATGAGATCAGTCATTGCAGAAGCTCATTTCGATGGGTCAAGAAATGCTGTTGTCATGATAGGAGGACTGAGAAGATGGATCTTAACACATCCTGATCAATGCAAGGATATGCACATGTTAAGTTCGAGTCATCCATCAGGTCGTCACTCAGCTGTGGATTGGTCGAAACCTGACGTACAGAAATATCCTAACTTCGCTAAAGTCATGGGAAACGAAGTAATTCTCAGACCTGGTGATTATTTGTTTGTTCCGACTTATTGGATCCATTATATTGTCTCCTTAAATGTGAACTTCCAGTGTAATACAAGGTCAGGGGTTTATGCAGGATATAATAAGTATATAAGAGAATGTGGCTTTTAAAGGACTACTGTTTCTTTTTCTTTTTTTTTTCGGGAAGGAAGAGAGTTAGTTGCATTGTAGCGAATTGTGCCGAATTTGATAGGTGATTCGTTGAGTAAGCAAGGGCATGTGATGATAAACCAGCTTTTCTTTTGCTCTTTGTATTTTGTAACATTACCTTTACTATTTCTCGCCTCTCTCAAATGTTGAACTGCATCATATCTTAAAATAAGGGCGTAGGAGACAATCATGATTCATCCTGGCGAAGATTGCTTTGTTGAGAAAGAAAATTAGTCTTCCGAAAGAATTTATTTGAATTTAAGAATTTTATGAGGTGTAAGTAAATTTATATTTTTTTCTGTGAAGCGTTGGAAAACATCGAATATATTGGGAACATTTGAATATAAAATGAATTTACTACAATCTTATGCATCCATCTTCTTCCGTAGACGATAAGGGGCCTCTAATTTAAACTTTTTAAACTTTTTATTTGTCTTATGGGTTTTTTTATTTATTTGGTAAAGAATTTCAGACAGGGGTTTGGATTTATATGTTTGATACTTGAAGAGTTGTCTATTTATATTCTTTTGCCTTTGAACATCTCATATAAAATGAAAAGCAAAAAATAATAGATCTCTTCAAAATCATGGTCAGCAAACTGCTGCAAGGGGACAAAACTTGCTATTCACATTGATAGTTTATGTTTGTTTTCAAAAGAAACAATGAGGACGGTAAATAAGGAATTCGCTCAATATTCATCTTCTCGAGGTTGTGTTAGGTTGAAGCTAATTGTCATCTAATTCCACATTATTATCATCTGAGCCTGTCTCTGATGATGTGCTATTTTTCATTTGATTCGAAGAATTGGAAGTTGTTTTGATATCACTCGAATTATTTGAATTATTGGATTCACTTGGACTTCCCATTCTCGTCGGTCGATCAGTCGGTGAAATAGCTGTTGTCCGAAGTTCAAGATCATGTGCTTCGATAGAAGCAGCTGATAAAACTGAAGCAAACATTAAAATATCTTTGGACTTGTATGGTACAAAGCAATCTTCACTCGTTCTAATGACACACACAAACTCCTCTTCATAATCCACAGGAGAGGGAGAAGGTGTACCAACTTCACTCTTTGATTTGAGACTCTGCGTTGAGGATGGTGCGGCTACCGCGCTAGAACTTGACTTTTTACTATTACTACTGAGGTTAGTAGTACCCTTTTGTGACTCAGTGCTGGTATTCGTCGTAGTATCGTTGCTACTCGTCGGAGTATCAATACCCAATGCATTTTCTTCAGTTAATGACGAAACACAATCCGCTAAAAGTTTGAAATTTGCTAAATTCCAATTTGCGGGATGTCCGTTTGTAGCATTTATCGCCCCCAGCAAATCAGACGACGATTTATTTATCGTTGCAACAACATTAACGTTAGCAGCTGAGGACGTATTCTTTGCTGTTTTTAGTTTTTTTGTAGGGGGTCCTTGTAAGGTTTTTTCAATATTTTCAGAGACTTGTAACTCTTGTATTGTCGTTCTTCGATGTACTTTTGAACATCTTAAATATCCCACAATTGGTTGACCAACAGCATCATGGAAGTTCACAGCCTACGAAGGGTTGATCAAGATAAGACAATCATACTTGATTCCACCAACTTACTTTGACGGAAAATAACATATTGAGGTCGTTTTCACTTCTATTCACAGAGTATTCGTGTAGCTTTGCAATAGTTTCAAGAACGTCTGACACCGATTCTTTCGACAGAATTTGATTGATATGAGTAGGATCATCATCTGAGTCTGACTCTTCACCAGCAAAATTAACCTTCATAAAGTTCATGGTTCTTTCTGAGACGTACGTAATTTTTCCTGAAAGAGTCACGCAAAAGACGAGTTCTGGTTGAGAATCTAGCACATCGACAAGTCTTTGAAGCCGCGAATTCTCAGCTTTTAAATCCTCTAAATGGGCCTGGATAAATTATTAACCGCGTTAAGAAGAACGAATCGCTGATCTTACCTTCTTTCGAGCCCTGGAAAGCTGCGCCGAGCGTCTGTTTGCTGCACGGCGCAACATTTTTCTTCTGTGGTTTTGTAAGATCGTTTCGATATTCGCATTCGGCGGGATTGCCTGTGGATCTGCAGCAAAATCAGCTCTTACGAGTCCAGGTGGTACTAGTCCAGGTACTGCAGATATAAACGGTGGGAAAGGGGCGTATCCATGCTCCTTCGCAAAAATTTTCGGTATCATAAAACAAGGCTGGTGAAGAAATTCTAGAGCCCTTTTCCCTTATACATCCTCGAGAGATGATTACTCCAAACAAGAAACAACAAAGAAAGTTGATTCAATAGAAATTATTTCTGCTGCGCAGTCACACTCGGTCGCTTTGTCTTTTCAACGTTGATGATGGATTGTTTCGTATGTTTGCTGTTCTTGCGTGACTCACCTTCTAGTGCGAGCACTTTTAAGTACACGCAAGTCCTTCCTCACAATCTTCCTCTCCTCCTGCTTTCCATTGCCTTATCAACTGCCTTCTTGTGTTTTACGAATACGTACTGAAATTAATGAAAACTGAAATTCAGTTGAACTTGGTGCGTACTTCTAAAATAAACGCGTTTTTATCAAGCAAGAAAAATCGTTTCTCAGAATTGTGTCTTCTTTCTAGAAAATCGAGCTTTTTATCTCAACCGTTTCACTCCAAATACTGGATTTTGAGATCTAGAGAATGGAAGGAAAGCTTTTTGTTCTGCACAGCGAAAAAGTTGATCACAAAGCGTTTGAAATCTTTGAAGCATTAGATTATGATAATAGTGAAAGCGCGGATTTCTTTAAAGAGAAGAGTGCCGAGTTGGTGCCATCACAGCTTGTGAACTTGAGAGATAAAAGATTAGGGAATGAAGGAAGAACATTATTACATAATGCTGCAAGAAAAGGCTCTCTGGCGGCGGTCCTTTCTTTAATTCGACAAGGTCATGCAATAGAGCCTGTTGATTCATGTGTTAGCAAAATAACCCCATTAATGGATGCTATCATCAATCGTCATATTGAAATTTCTGTTGTGTTAATCGAGGCAGGGGCTCATCTATTTCGTATTGACATTAATGGAGAGAACGGTTTGCATTACGCCGCAAGAGGTGGAAGTTGCAGACTCCTTAGAAGTATTATTTCTGCCAGTAAACTGAGTAAAGAGGATTGTCTACGTCTCGCTTCTTCGAAGAACGTGAAAAGGCAGTATCCAGAAGACCTAGCGGCAAATAGTATGATAAAAGAAATCCTACGCGGGCTGCGTGAGAACGGCCATCATGGAAAATTATTTCAAAAATCCAAATAACCCCAGAAACTGCGGCTATTCCGAGTTGACGAGAAAGGAATTTCTTAATTTAGGGATTTTCTCTGGAAGTAGCAAGTTGTAGAGAATGTTAGTTGTTGTATTGTTTAATGAGAGAAAAGAAAACGATTTGAGCGCTTAGCCATTTCTTCGCTTCTCGTATCCATCAAAGAAGTCCTCAGATTCTTGTTGGGATGACCATTTACTATATAAGGGGAAAATGATGACTGACGGAATTAATGCTGCCCACACTAAACTTGGGTCATCAATACCGAAAGGCTATAGGAAAACTCGCATTAGAGTAATCATTGAACGAAAAGTCCCTTACTCGTCCAACACCTTCAGCAGCCATGGAAGTCAAAGGAGCGATGAAAGGAATAACAGCAGCAGGAATAAGATTCTGGACCTTGAAGGTATCGCCCTTCATGGTCTAGACACATGCCTTAGAACAATTGAGAAACACTCAGCAAGGCTTACCATGGATCGAGCAACAGGAGCTCTGATCATTCGGGTTGGCTTGAAAGCTACTGCTGAGATCAGCAACATAGCAAAAAGGATGAGTGCAAACTGCATTGTGAATTTCTTATTATATTCTACGAGCGAAAGGCAAATTGAATGAAGACAGATATGATTTTGATTCGTCTTCAAGCTGTGAGTCGGACAATGAAAAAGTACGAAAGTTCGAAATTGCGAAAAAGCTCTTTTTCGAAATTTTGGTGATTAGGTTTAATGAAGTCGTTTCATTTTATCAAATCAATAATTTTTCAATATCTGAGTTTTGTTCAATTTTGAGTACCACTCACAAAGCAAAAATGAACAGCCGCTTAATGAAGGAGTTTGAGGAGTTTGAGGGTCTTAGTGGACTCGCTGTTGATGAGTTGGTCGTTGATGATAAAGAGGACGATGACCCTTCCTTTCGTCCAGCGCAAGCCTCCCTTCTCACCTCCAACGACATTTACTACGAGGTACATTTTTGAATAAATCTTTCCTCTTTTACATCGTAATTTATTGTGTTGTCATAGTTGGAGAAAAGAGGTCTTAAAACGACAGGTTTCCCGGATACCGACAGAGATCTTTTGCAACGAGCTTTTGAAGAAGAATTTCGAAATGATTTAGAGGAGATGAAGGCACGAAAGCGAGAAAAATTGAGAAAACAGGCTCAACAATTGGGTTTACAAAAACGACGTATGATGATGGAGAGAACCTTGCAGGAAGAGCAAGATGAGCTCGCAAAGAATCATCAAATTGCCATGATGATAGAATTGGTTAAAGAAAATGGAATAGGAAATTCCCTCAGAATCAACGTGAATTCTATCAGTGCAAGATCACTGGCGAAGTCTATGTGGGTCAATGACACGATTACTTGTTTGGATCTCTCATCGAACGAATTAAATGATCATGCTGGCACTTACATTGCTCGGATTTTGAAAAGAAATACAACGATTAAGAAATTAGAGCTGGATAACAACCATCTTGGGCCGAAGAGTTGTCAAGCTTTCGGAGAGGCGCTTTCTCATAATAGATCAGTGACTTATCTCTCGCTTGATTCAAACCCTATCGTCCCGGATCATGAAATTTCTGGGTTCAGAGCATTAACAGAAGCCCTGAAAGTCAATCGAACTTTAACTTCTTTGAATCTTTGGAGAACTGGGATTAAAGAGCACGGTGGAAAGTTGCTTGCCGCCGCTTTGGAAGAGAATCCTACTTTACTATTTTGTGACATAGGTCATAACAGCATTTATATTGGAGATGTCAAAAGGATCACTGATAAATTGGATGAAAATCTAGCTCAATATGAGAAAAACGAGCGAGCGAGGCGGCATCAAGAAGAAATCGATTCGGCGAAGCGAAAACAGGAAGAAGATTTAAAGGAACAAGAGAAAAAGCGGGTAGAATTATCGAAATGGCTACAAGAACGTAGAGAACAACGAGCCGAGGACAAACGAAGTAATGAAGAATTACGAATTCAGAGACTGCAAGAAGAGTTAGAAGAGAAGAAAAGACTATTAGAGATGCAAAAAGAAGAGGAACGAAAGGCCGCAGAAGAAGCCGCAGCGAAGAAGGCCAAGAAGAAAGGTGACAAAGGAAAGAAGAAATAGTTCAGTTATATTACAAATTCTACATTTTCTAGGCATAGCTACCTCCTTTTCCCTTGTTATTTAAGCATTGACGCCATAATTTGCTGAAGGGTCTTGACTAACATCGTAAGGATAGATCGAACAATCTGATAACTCTGCTGGAAAGGTGAATATATGCATACGAAACTCCCATGGCAGCCGAGGATCTTCTGTAGTTATTCGATGTCGAGAAACATTGCCATTATTAGAGTAGATGGACCTTAAACAATGTTGCAAACTATACTTCGCTGTGCCGGGAACAGGAATATCAAAAGCATGAAACTTTAGATCTTGATTCCATTCATGGGATCTTTCAATATTTTGCAAAGCTACAATTACTCGAGGAAATGGATCTTCACGCCGATAAATGGTAAACTGACTTGATCCAGGTAATTGGTGATCAAAACCGTAGAAACTACCGATAATCCTCCAGTCTTTCTTTGCGTACAGGATTGGACCTGCTTCTATGTAATACGTCACTCCGGAACCTCCTTCAGCGTCTAAAGACTGATGATGAACTACTTTTTCTAGAACGTAATATTGTGTGACAGAATAGCCGGCCAACTGATATAATCGACGATTTCCCAGTGTTGGCACTTCTGCGTTAGTGATGAAATAACGATCTGGGAAATCCTGATAGTCGACAAAGAACGAAGAGCTACCAGGAATTCCCATAGGAGTATTAAAAGCATACACTTTTGTGACTGATTTCCATTTCGATAGATCGCGACTATTTTGTTTGTTATGTGGTCTATATTTGCTTCGTCTAGGGGGTCCAGTTGTTTCAAGTAAGATTTGCATCGTATATTCAGTTGGAACATTCATGAAGAATACAGAACGTACCGGATACCACTCTGGTGTATTTCGAATTTCAGTAGAATCTTCTCGATCTGTTGTTCCGATTTGAAGCTTTGGAACATCTTTCTCGAAAATATCCATTCGAACTAACTTTACTAAGTGAGGAACATCAGGCCATACAAAAGGACTGGTCCAACCCCAATCAGCTTGGGAACTATATTGAGGTTTTTGCCAGCGAGAAACAAATCTAACTAGATCTTCTGGTAAGTATTTGGGATCGATGTATGTTGTCATGTCAACCAATAATCGCCCCTCCTCATCGATCGTTTGACCAGCTAAAGGATAAAATTCTTGTGAAACATTAAATGAATCGTAACTATCAGCAGAGTAATAGGGGAGAATCGAATAATTTGATGCTTCATTCGGAAAAAAGTCTGACTGTGAAGTTCCGGTATTGGACCTGGTCAACGCCTCTCTTGGAGGTCTACTTGATCCACGCTCTTCTGACTGAAAAGAAACTCCCTTTTGAGACTTACTTTGTTTTATTTGAGGTTGAGACTGAAGAATAAGTGCGCCGTTCTTCATTAAAGTTTTCGAAGCCATCTTGATCTCTTGATGTAACGATTTCAAACCGTATTTTACAAGCGTACTTTACGAAGCGTATTTTGTCTTTCCACTTTCCACTAGATGAATTTATTGTTGTTAATTGTTAATCTCCTGAGCAAAGATGGAGATATCTCATGATACAGAATTTGGTGAAGGTTCTAATTACCAGTTACATTCAGAACCTAAATCCACCGCGAAGTTATCACCCGTAAAAGGAAAGGAAAAAGAAAAGGAAGAAGGAAAGCTTTCAACTTTTCAAAAAATACGACAATGTCGCCA
>VFQN01005244.1_pt1 | contig 16069 bp, 31 predicted proteins | sample 3512371 | NCBI WGS metagenome assembly VFQN01 (sample SAMN10412370, study PRJNA504923) | tailings metagenome | isolation source: Replicate 2 from Balatoc abandoned mine | place: Philippines: Itogon, Benguet | collected 2017-08-28 | reverse complement strand
GCTTTACCTCATGCCGCCTACCTGGCACGCCCCAACACACCCAAACACGCTGTTTAAGCCTAGTATCCGTCCCCATACACCCCCAATCCCCAAGACCCCTACAGTACGGCTTAGGCCATAAGGGTCGCAGGGGTCGCACCCCCAGTAATAACTCTCGTTCTGGGTGCTGCTGCTAATCACGGAACGTCCGCGTCTGCAGAACGCCGTTGGGAGGTTGTGGTTCTGCTGGACACAGCCAACATGAGCTGAAGTACTTAGTGGCACCGGCATGCACGTGTGCCTCCTAACGCGGTGCTGACCACCTAAGGTTAAATTCTGGCCTTCGTGTTGCCCAACACCGTGCACATCATTACGTCAACCTTATTGTTTGCGCTTGCAGCTATGTAGTTCGTTACAATGGGATCTCTCGATGTCAGTCACACCGGCATCGCCGCGCCAGCTTCCGCAGCAAGCGCCCCAGTCGCTGGCCAGCGGACCGGACGGTACCTCACCGTGCCCGCTCTCCAAACCGTGTACACCTCAATCCACTCGCCATAAGGCTGCCATACCATCGTCAAAGCGCTTTATGCGAAATGTATGGGCCCGTTCGCACCCTCAATATGCACGTAGCTTCACATACGCTCCTCTGCCACACTCGCGACTCACCACACCCATAACCACTGCCTCACCACCACCAGAACCACATGGATACGCTTACAGGAACCAGAACACGCACGGGATGCAAGACATGACGCACCGCCGCCCAAGCGCCCCCGGGCCAACCGCCCGGAACACGCTGTGGGCAGCCGCGGGCCAGGCCCTGTTTACATTCTTCTGTGATGGCGAATAGCAGGAAAAAGATCAGGCACAACTTGAATGACCACGAGAACTGTACAACAAAAATCAGCTCAACTCACACCGTAGCCCTCCGCTCCAAAAGTAAGGAGCGGGTCCGAAACCCGCCGCCCCGGACGCCCGGCCTCCGCTGCCGCCTCTGCCACGCACGGAGGATCTCATCGTGCTTTCGACAGATACGGCCCAGCGTGGCCCGCCCACGTCCCGCTCGTGCCGTCAGCAACCAGGGGCTGGAGACCCACTCACAAGCAGACCAGTCCAGCGACGTGCCAGTCAGAAACAGCTCGGCCCAACGCGCAACGTACATCGTACCAAGCTGCCCCAACCTCCCTGCTGGCCCGCAGCCCGCCGCAGCAGCACCTCCCCAGCCCCCAGCCGCCTCCGACTACCCCACCCGCAGCTTCCCGCAGCTACCGGACGCTTACACGGTGTCGGGAATGATGCGGCGCTGGATGGCGAACAGCGGCTCCTCCTTCTTGAAGTCGAAGGGCTTGTAGTTGACCTTCTCGTCGTACACGTGGCACTCGGTGCAGATGTTCTTCACCACGCGCCAGTTGAAGGTGCACTCCGTCATGTACTGCAGGGCGGTAACAAAGACGGGCGGCAGAAGAATTGTTCAGCTTGGCCTTGGCCCCGCACAGCACGAAGGCGTAGGGCAGCTGGTGCGGACAAACAGCGAGGAAGGCGACCACGGTCATCGCGGGGCGGACCTGGGCGCATTGCTAATCCACCTGCCCCAAACAGCAGGTGGTCCCAGTTCTTCCCGTTTCTGTAGCTCATCCCGCCCCGCCTAAATAGGTATCAATTCCAGCGCCTGGCCGCACCTGGCCCCAGTTCTTGCGCAGGCTCTCGGTGGCCTTGCGCAGGTTGTACCAGGGGATCTTGGAGGACACGTGGTGGGGCACGTGCCACGAGATGTCGTGCGTCAGGAACTCCACCCTGCAGGGGGCAATACGTGAGGGCAGGTCAGGTTATGGAGCATCCCTGCAATGCGTGTGCTGTGTCACGTGTGCCACTGCACCTTGTGGCTTCTCCAGAGCAGTGGGGATGCGAAAATCCCGACCTGCAGCCCCGCACGAGCCCCTCACAAAGCCCGCCCTGTGCCGGAAGGGCCGAAGAACCCTGTGAACCGCCACCTTCCAGCCGAATTTCCGCCCGCGGATTGCACTACCGGAAATGCCGCACGCGGTCCCTTCACTTGATCCGGTACTCAAATAAAACGAGGCCCGTATCTCCGAGCAACAGCAACAAATGTGACTTCTGCATGCGGCCAACCCGAACACCTGCTGCATGGACAACACGCTGCACCTGCTGCATTCCTGCATACCGTACCCACCACTGCGGGAAGTCGCAGTGCACGGTGCCGCTGAGCTGCGCCTTGGCGGCGTTCCACTCGCCCGCGGGCTTGAAGGGGATGTGCGGCGCGGTGTGGTGCACCACGGTGAAGGTGCTCATCCAGAAGTGGTAGCCCAGCCACGGCATCAGCCAGTACTTGACCAGCCCGCCAATGCCGGTGTAGTAGGTCAGCGCGCCCAGGCCGAAGAACATGAACGCGTAGACCACGGCCAGGGAGATGATGACGCGCGGGCGCTGCTTCTCCGTGTACTTGTCCAGGTCGAAGTGCCAGATCCACCAGTGGCCCACCGAGGCGAACAGCTTGAGGGGGGTGCCCAGGAAGGTCTTGTACAGGGCGGCCGAGGTGGGGTCCCACTTGGCCATCTCGGCCTCCGTCACGGGGTGCCACGCGGTGTCCTCCACCAGCCTGGTGGGGTGATGGGGGACGTGGTGGTGCATCAGTGCTGCTTCCTCACAAAGGTACTACTGTGTTGGGGTACGGAGAAGCGGAATGAGCAGGCAAGGGATGACAGGGAAAAGATGAAGGGGTGTGGATGCGGGGGCGGCGCCAATGCGAATTGGGTCGGGCTCGGTTGAGGGGAGGCGGGGAGGGAGGATGCTTGGGTCGGGTGTGGTCGGCGGACTGCGAGTGCAATGGCGGGCTTGTGGCGTACGTAACACATGCGGGCGGCAGCGCGACAAGGGTATTGTCGATGAAAGCGAGTGTCATGGTGCTGAAATATTCGTGCGCGTGCGGTGCCGCAATACGGTGGAATCTGCGCGCGCACTGCCAACGTGGCCAAGGCCATCGTGGCCAGGCATGTGCTGTGATGCGCCCGCCTATGCAATTCATGGTCTTTCAATTAAACCTGTTGGCCTTGAATCCTGCCTTTATAACTGTGCTCTATGCTAGCGACGCGGATGCTTCCGGTAAGACGGTACTGGACGCGTAGAGCCTGTTGAGCCTGTCCTGCAATGCTCTCTATACCGCAACATAGTGCGCCTCGAAGCAGCAACTGCTGCACCGCTGCGTCCTTGCTAGGCAGCATCCGACTCACTTGTTGGTGTGAGCGTGGTGGTGGTTGTGCTTAATGCGCCAGGGCTCGAAGGGGTAAATGAGGGGGGCGAACATCAGGTGACCCACGATGTCCTCCACCAGGTTGTTCTTGTGGAAGCTGCGGTGGCCGCAGTCGTGGCCAACGACGAAGAACTGCATGCAGAAACAAAACGGTATTGCACTTCAGTGGCAGGTGCAACTCAGATTGGGTACCTCTGACAGGGCGCTTACTCAGACATGTGCAGGCCCACGTGCCCCCGCACGCGTTTGCCCAGCGAGACCCACCCCGGTGAACGCCGTGCCCGACAGGAACCAGGCGAACGGCAGCAGGTACCAGGGGCTGATGGAAATCAGGTACAGGCTGGCAGCCATGGACACCACGGAGGTGAGCACGGAGCGCCAAGCCTTGCCATGGTCCAGCTCGAAGACCTGCAAGCAGTGCGTCGCTCTGTGAGACAACTGAAAAACATAATTCCAGATCGAAGCGGCCGTAGGAAAGCAACGTACCTCAGAAGGCATGGACTTGACGATGTCGGTCAGGGTCACCCCATCGGGGAGCTCCCGGCCAATGGACTTGTAGCCCAGCTCCTTAGCAAGCTGGGCACGCTCGTCATCGGACAGCTGGTTCACAGGGACCGTCAGGGCCGCCGCGTTGGTCTGGACCTGCACAGAGGCGAGCCAACGGTTTAGTAGCAAGCCCGAAAAGCAAACGGCCAAAACTCGCCCAAACGCCTCACCTGCGGACGAGCGGCAACGACCGGAGAGCGCAGCAGACCAGGCTTGGTCACACGTAGGCCTGCGTGAAGCAGCAGAGTGCGCGCTTAGCACTAGTCCGGGTGAGCGTCGCTGCGCAGCCAGTGCCCAAGTGTCCTTCCCGCTTACTTGATCCACGCTGAGCGCAAGCGGAGCGCTGCAAAAAGGTAAGAAAATTGAGAAGGTTCAGCTACGGAGCGCTTGTAAAGGAGGCAGTCGGCTGAGGATTGCAGCTAGCGGTCTGGGACGCACCACGGGGGCGCTCCGGGCGTGCGCGGCGATAGCCATTGTGTGAAGTTGGTCTCCTGAAAATCGGTCGGCGCTAGCGCCGTGGTGACCTGAGTAAAAGGTGCCAAGGTGGTCGCGTGGTCGCGTGGTATGCAGATTTGCGGGGGCCCGATTGCATGGGCCGGGCCGGTACAAGTATGTGCGTGTTTCCCGGGGAACCACAAACTTCCAGACAGGATGCATACAGAGTTGATCTGTGGAACCAGTCTTGCCGAAGCATACTATGAGAGCGTTACAGGGGGAAATGTTGTTGGCGTAAACGCAAACGCTACCAAGGGCCCAACGTACCGGCGTACCGGATACTTTTGCTCATTTCGGTAGTACTTTTGCTCATTTCGGTGTTGCAGATGTGTGCAGTTTGCTTGGGCACGGCCCGCAGCTCGGGCCTGTCGTGGCCGGACACCCTGTGCCCCTCCCGAACGGCCTGCCAGGATGGCTGCCTGAATTGCTGAGAGGCCTGGCCTTGACCATTTGGGGCGTTTTGTGGAAGCCATAGCTTCCTCACCAGCTTGGGGCTAACCCGCCTAACCGCACAGTGCACCGGAGGGCCAGCCCGCTGCTGCCTGCCACGTGCACCTGGCGCCACCCGCCACGTGTATGCTGTTGGCACGACGCGAACGTACGTGCCAGCATGTGCAAGTGGTGTTAGGTGCTCGGTCTCTTGGTTTATAAGGTGTTACCGACTGTCCTGTTGCGCAACGATGGCGTCACATTGCAGGGCGGTTGCCCGGTCTGTGAGGCTTGCCACGCTGTAAACGCGTCATGTCCATTGCACTGTGTTTGCGAATGGTATTGGGTGCCCACGGTGTTGTCCTGTCAAGACAGATCATGGCCTTTGTGCGCATTAGCGCTGCTCCACTCCGCGCAACCCGTCTTGGCGGCAGGGCGGGGGAAGCCCGTCACTGTTTTCCACGCGTACCTTGCTGGCGTGCGCTGAGGCAAGCCCAGGTGCCCTGGGACATGTGGAAGCACTGACCGACAGTTCGACATTAGCGTATGCGAAACGCACGGCAGTCGTTCTCCACACGTGCATTAGATTATACCAGCAGTCTGAGGAAGGTGTGCGCCTTTCCCCCACACGTGTGACGAGCCGTGTGCCTAACCCTTTCCCCCCCGGAACGGCTACCGCGTCCAGGCCTGGCTCCCCCTCAAGCTGCTCCTAGCTGCATATCTTCGTGTCCAACCCTAGTGCAGGTCAGTCAAAAAGCCGGTAGTCGCCCGCCCCCAATCCGCCACATGTCAACCCCTGGTGCCCCAGCCCCACCCGTTGCCAGTCAAAGTGCCCGAAGTCCGTTACATTGTCCAAGAATGACATACCGATACTCCTTTCAACCTCCTTTCAACCTTCACAACCAACCAACAAGCACCGCAACAGCATGCCTAGTAGTCTCCTCCTCCCGACCCGCCCCGCGGCACGCCCAGGTGCCCCAGCCCCATATGCTGCAGCTGGTGGGGGTCCATCATGGCCGGGTCAAGCATGCGCGCCGCCTGGCTGCCCTCCGACACGATCTGGTGCGTGTCGATCTCGGGGTGCTCCAGCACCACGGAGCGCCAGTAGTCGAACTTGGGCGCCAGGGACTTGACCTGCTTCTCCAGCGTGATGGACAGCAGCTGTGGAAAGGGATTCCAGGGGTGCAGTGGTTTAATTCACAGACAGCGTGATGGACAGCAGCTGTGGCAAGAGGGAGGCAGAGACGCGGGGGTGCAGCAAGCAGAAGTGGCAATCAGTAGGAGGGTCCACCAGGCCAAGTGCCAGTCTGCGGCAATCTAGCAGAAGGGGGTGCTGCCGTGAAGAGTTCTATGGCCGCTCCCAGCAGTGTGTAGCCGGAGGCTTGGTGGAGCACCACGGGGGACCACCGCTGCGTGGCCGCAGCCCAGACCAAACGACATTCCACTGTACCAGGAAAGAGCAAAGCGTGCTAGATGCCAAGTAGGACGTTTTGCCCTCCACCCAAGATACGCTGCAACACGGTATGCACGTGGCTGCTTGGGTCGTGTGCCTGGGGTGACCAGCGGCACAGCTCTCCTCACCATGTGGTCCTTCTCCTTGGTCAGCTCCCAGAACGACCCGTTCTCCCAGCTCCGTACGCTGCCGTACAGCTCCCCGTCCAGCAGTACGGCATCCCTCTGCCGTACACACAGCGACTCGGCCTTGAGCGCAAGCCCGATGTCGCGTTTTGAGCTGCCTTGCGGGAGCTGCAGCAGGGAAGCGGGGGTGCAAGAACACGCTGAACGCTCCACAGCACACCCTGAGTTAGTGCACACGTGCTAGCGCGGCGCCACAGGGGCAACCGACTCGGCCATGGTTTCAAGCGCTGGCACAGCAGCGAAGCGCGTCACGCTTACGGCCCGCCCTGCCGCAAGCCGTACACGTAGTCGTACTGTGCCGTACCTTGAACATGACGCACACCTCCGTGGCGTTCTGTGTCCAGCTGTACGACGCATCCGGCCCCCCCGGGCCGTACCCCCCGCCATCCACCGGGTCCAGCTTTGTACGGGAGGCCACGGGCTCGGTCCACCTGCACACGCACACGCATGGCACCACGGGTGTCTTGCATGCAGCACGGGGTGCAGCGGGAACAACTAACGCCATTCAGGGGGCCCCAAGGGCAGTGAATGCGCGCAACGCATTCCAGGGCAGCTGCTGCACGTGCATGGGATTGGGCATGAGCAGGGTGGTCGCTGGGTGCTGGTCAGAAGCTCTTGTGCAGGCAGCACGTGTAGCGCTGGAAGCCCACGTCCCGGCCCCTGTCCAGCTATCCTCGCACTCCGCACGCTGACCGTCTGATGCCTGCCAACAGGCAGCCTTGGTGGTGGTGCTGGTGGTGCTAGTGGTGCTGGTGGTGGTGCGACGATGCCAGCACCACCGTATGATGCCTTGATGCCAGCACCACATCCCGTCGCAAAGGGAAGGGGCCAGCCAGCAACCCCCCGCTACCCCCGCACAGCCCCCCTCACCCGCTGTATCCCTTGGCGTTCCAGGCCCGCACTCGGAACTCGTACGGGGCGTCGGGCGTTAGGCGGGCCACCGTGCGGGCGGTCAGGTCGCTCTTCCTGCGGGTGCCCAGAGCGGGACAGACAGTAGGACAGACGGTCACCAAGTTTGCCGTGAGTGTCTGTATGACCCCGCACCCAAGTGGAAGGGACAGTAGGTTGGGCGTCCGCCGCCGGTGGAAGCAGCCGGCGCCCACCTGGCACACAGCACGTAACACACAGCACGTTAACGCACAGCACGTTAACGCACAGCACGTAACGCACAGCACGTTAACGCACAGCACGTAGCACACAGCGCTGACGTGCGGGTGCTGGTGTTGCACAGGTGGCAGCGGCGGACAATTGAGGCACGCACGCGTGTTGCAGACACGTGGCAGACGCGCCAGTTCCTGCGCGCCCGGCCCCGGCCAACGCGGTGGGGCGCAGGGCGCTGCGCCTCATGCCCCAGCTGTGTGTCCATCACCGCCGTCCTACGATATCCTATCGCAACCCCCGCAACCCATCTCGTTCCAAGCCCTTGCCACCCCGCACTGCCACGGCATGCTGTTCCTGTGCAGCTACCGCTGGGAGGCACACGCACGCCTGCCGGTCGCAGACCTGCTGCAGACCTCGTCAGCTTGTTGATATAAACTGGCTGACGCCACGCCTGCCGCACTCAGCCTGTTCGGTTGACCCACGTCAGGAGCAATCTCCCCACCTCTTGACGCCTGCACAGCTGACAAGCTGCTCGCCTGTACCCACCCCACCCACCCCACACTGCCGAGGCACCCATCCCACGGGCCACTCGGGGGAGGCTCCTCCACTTATTTGTTGTCTCATGCAGGGCACACCCTCCCCTCCTACCCCGCCTGGCGCACAGGTGGCACAACAGACAGTGTGTCAGCCCACCCCACCCCACCCCACCACGCACCCGACGCTGGTCCACTCCGCAGGCGGCTCCTCCACCGGCCGCCACTCCACTTCAAACTCCTCCACGTTGAAGGGGGAGGCATAGCTGCTGTCTATTTGCAGCCGTATCTGTGGTGGGTCGGCGTGGGTGCGGATGTGACAGGTGGTACGAAGGTGCGTGGAAGCCCCGCGCCCGTGTAGGTGAGACACAGCCCGTTCTGTACGTGCACAAGGTTCCTGACAAAGTCCACAGCCCGCACGAGTACGCCGCAATGTGCATCTGGCAGAAGCCGCGACGCAGTCTAGTTGCAGTGCATGCCCAGCATTTCGGTACTGCCACATGGAATATACGGCACGGCCACCCACCCGCTTGGCGCGCACGTCCTTGACCGCGACCTTTGGGGGAGTGGGCCGCCTGCACAGTGCAGCACGCGGGGCAAGCAACAGGTGTGCAAGCGGTGTTCTGGGAGCGAGAGGGCCGCACAAGCATAACTGCCCCTTTTCGGAAACTCCTGCAATTTGGACCATTGGACGAGTAACTCTTGTCTACAGGCAACGTTTGCCGAAGCGCGCCTTTTGGTCCTGCACTGCTCCAGTTGACACAGTTTCCCTCCCGCCCACACTCAGCCTGCAAAGCCCCTTCCACCGCCTTCCTTCACCCACGCCCCCCAAAACCACCTTCGTGTACACCTGCCTGCTGAAGAGCTTCTTGGTGACGGGTAGTGTCCCCTCGTAGAGAAAGGTCTTCACGTAGTTGATCACGAACACCGCTAAGTCTATAAAGAAGAGGCGTATCTCGGCCAGCTCTTTGACCAACTGTCGTCGTAACCGACGGAAGTTTGGAAGTCCCGGCATCTTTCCGAAACCGACAGATCGGGTCCTCTTACAGCAGTGTGTCAGCAACGTTCGCGTCACCATCGCATGCTGCCGGGCGGGCTGTCATTCATAGGGCTGTGTCCTCTATGATTTTTGCAAGCATAGGCATATCGTTGCACACCGGGCATGGCCTGTGGCGTCACCGCTGGTTCCTGCACTTGCCACGAGAACCTTCATGAGGGCGGGCTCCGAAACCGGGCTCCAAGTGGTTTGTTGGCCACTAGCCCCTTCAGGTTTCACGCTGCAACTTGCTCATCAGTAAACAACTCTAGCTGTCGCGACATCTACATTCTTAGCTTGCCGCTACAAGCACTGCTGCGACGCCTCCCTTTGCATAACGTGAGGCACTTCCCCAAAGCTCCTCAACCCTTGTACCACACGCTTAGCTGAAGCAGAGCAAACCTATACATCTATAGCATAGAATGGAGGACCTGCCAGGGAGCGACAGTCTCGGGTCCCTAGCGGACTATCTGCGCAGTGGCTTCACTGCTCTGGAAGAGGACCCCGCGGCCTACACATTCAATCTTGCAGGTAAGCGCTTGCTGGATTCAATGCGGCTCAGGCATGTAGCCTGTGTACGCCTCTGACACGACTGTTTGGAACTGCAGACCCTTTGGCGGGGCTGACAAACTCTCCCGATACGCTGACACGGTTCGACGTGAAGCTAGAAGTGCAACAGTGAGTACGCGGGAGCTCGCTGCTTTGCGTCAGGGAGTAGCTTGGATTTGCTTTGGGGTTTCGTGGCTCTCGGGCTCCACGCGCCTTTGGTCGACTCGCCAAGTCTTCGATCATCTAGTTTTGTGAGGGTAGTGCTGAATCTATGCTGCATTTAACCTTTGGGTGCCTCAAAGGGCAATCCGCCTCTTCCCGCTCTATGCGCTGGGACAGCCGCGTCCACACACATTCCCCGCGCATTGCCAAACGCGAGCATACATATATGTTCATATGGGCTGAGGTGCCCCTGCGCACCTGTCCGCTTCACCTCCGGTCCCAAACAGTCGTGTCTGGGGCTGGCCCCTGAGGGCTGGGCCCCCGACACCTGCTGCCTCTGCAACCAGTACCTTGCAACGACATGACAGCATCTTGTAACGGTGCCCCTCCGTCCGTTGCCTGCGCCTGCAGACCTGAGGAACTACCAAGCACAAGCGGTCATGACACAAGTGGCGGACAGCAGGGCAACGCTTACGGCCCGATGAGCACGGAGCAGGACGGGGACCAGGACCAGGACGACGCTGGGACGGACGGGCAAGGGGAAGCGTCAGGGAAGGGAGGGAAGCGGCGGCGGCGAAACCGGACGGAGCGGCAGCAAGTGCTCAACCGGCTAGCGCAGCAGCGATACCGGTGGGTGCCGCTACCGCTACCGCACGCCGCTCTCATTGCTGCACTCTGGGCTGGCACGTTGTCGCAGAGGCGTATCCCCCTCTCGCTTCATTGCCACCTGCGGGGTCCGCTTAATCCTTCTCTCTGCGCACCGTGTGCCCCTCTTCCTGCCACCCCTCGTCACCACCCTCTCACCCCTGCCGTCCCTCCCCCTATCCCCCGCTCCCCTCCCTCCACAGCCAACGCAAGAAGGAGAAGGTGCAGCAGCTGCAGTCCAGCGTGTGCACCCTCCAGGTGCAGCTGGACCGCCTGTCCTTCCTGGAGACGGAGAACGCCGCCCTGCGCGCCACTGCCTCCTCCCTGGGCTCCGAGCTGGCCACCAAGGACGCCGCGCTCAAGACCACCTCCGAGCAGCTCCGCCAGACCGCCGTGCTGTTCAAGCAGTCCGTGGAGCGCTGCTCCGCCGCCGAGCGGTCCCTGACGGAGGCGCAGCAGACGGTGGAGGCGCAGCGGCAGCAGCTGCGCAGCAGCACGCTGCTGGGCATGGACCCGCAGGCGCTGGCGGACCGGCTGATGGGCATCATCAAGCAGGCGCTGGTGGAGGCGGCGGAGGCGGAGGCGGCGCAGCAGCCGGCGGCCATGGCGCTGCTGGGCAACGAGGCGCTGGTGGCCGCCATCGGGCGCAGCCTCACCAGCGCCTGCAGGCGGGAGCTGGTGTACGCCGGCAAGGGGGCGCAGGTGGTGGCGGAGGCGCCGTCGTCCATCCCCGTGTCGTGCTGCTGAAGGGGAGGGGGCGGTCGCGTGGTGTGGTGGGTTGGTGGGGGCGCGGTGCGGGGTGGAAGCTGTGCGGCGGGGGTGGGGGTGTGCAGGGCAGGAGCGGCGGCGGAGTGGCGCGCAGGGTGCGGTGGTGGGCCGGGCAGGTGTGGAGGCGTCGCGGGCTGGTGCGGCGGAGGAGGAATGGGATGGTCGCGGGACTGGCAAAGGTGTGGTGATGGCAGCTGGCTAGTAGCGGCAAACTGGGTTTGTACGCATGGCTCTGGTCAGACGAATAGCTTTGGTTCTTTATTGTTTATCCAGGGGGGCCTAAGCCTGCGCTGCTTACAGCGGTCGCAGGACACATTGGGTAGTCATTGCAGCACAAGCTGGCCGGAGTTCACCAGGAGCGTAGCATGGTTTTTGCGTGGCAGCTGGAGGGTGTATAGTTGTTGTGTTTTGTTGTCGTACGTCGGTTGGAACGCTGCCGCCATGCCCCACGCGGCACACGGCAGGCTGCAGGCGCTGCGTTGGCGCCCCGCTTGGGCACCAGCAGCTGCCAAGCATGGACGTCTTGTCGTCAGGGAAGGGCATGTGGCCCTGGTTGAGCTGCGCGTGCGTGTCTTTACGCCATATGCTATGAGCGGGGGGAGTTAGTGCACCATCAGAAGACAAAGGCAGCCCATATGGGCGTGGACGGTTTTTTCTGCAGGGCTGGGCTTTCGGACATGCCGTTAATGGACGGTCCTCCGCCTGCTGGTGTGTACGTGCAGTGCAGTTGTGTGAGCGCAGCGCCGTTCTTCGGCGTTTGGGGAACCCCAAGCGCAATTAGCAGGGGCCCGTGTTGCTGGTACGGGCGCTGAGTCCAGGCGCAAGCTAGGCAGGCAGGGCCTCAGGTGAGGCCACTGTAGGAGTGGTTGCAGTGTCCAAAGCGGTGAAGGATGTGTGCAGGTATCATACAGTGTGCATTACGCAGAGGCGGGGCAATGTCTGGTGTTCAGTGTTGCACCCATTGCATTACGCATTGTCTTTCCTCCCGGGTTAGCTCTTGAGAGCAGCTGTACACTAGAGTCTAAGGAGGCTTGTCCGCTGGCCAGAAGCAACCGGGCGTGTGTGTTAGCGTGTTAGCAGGTACCCACCCTCTGTGTTTTGTGTGCCCATCACTGGTTAAGGTGGTCACGCGCAAGTAAACATGTCTATTGTGCATGCATGGCTTACATTGCGTGGGGTGTCCACTTGAAGCCAGAGTCTGCATAATGTGAACTCAAAAGGAACCAAGGCATTTGGCAGGGTCACAACGAGGGCCTGCGCATAGCACTGGCGCACTGAACTGTAACGCATTGCGACTCACTCGTTCACCTTCCTGGCGAACTCCTCGTCAACGGGATAGGAGTACCGGTATTCAGTAGTTCCAGGGCACAGGCCAAAACGCTGTGTGGGCGCAGCACGATTGTCTTCCCTTGTACGGTGCCTCAAGCCGCTTCTCATCACAAGCTATGTCCTATGCCAGGTACGGTATGCGAATAGCCCGTCACCAGCCATACCAGCTCGAACAGCCAAGACGCCAAGTGCCCATGTCGTTGTCTTATCACGTCCCATAAGCTGTCGACACCCCATGCAAAAGGGCTTTCTGCCAGGTCCATGCCACGGCAAGCTTGCGGCCAGGCTGCACCGGGCGATGAGATGGGTGCATCTCGCCACGAGACAAGAACATTTCTTCTACTTCTACATCAGTAGTGTTCGTGCAGCCTCGTCGCATGGGGCTGGCATGCAGTGCACAGTAAAGCAAAACCCGCTCGTCCTCGACCCCGCCGTCATGCCGTATGCCGTACAGGACCTTGAGCTGGTGGCTCGGTACATGCCGTCAAACCCAGGGAACCCACAACCCTGTGCGGGTCAGTACTCGTATGCCATACTCTGTCCAGTTCTGTAAGGTACAATACAAGGTACACGCTCTGCCGGTCGCTGCACATCAATGCGCCCTAGCCCTCCCCACGCACAGTAATTGCCTGCTGAAAACCTACCGCTACCGTACACTACCCGAACCTCTCTGAAGCTTTGCCCTCCTCCATGCACCCTCCCGCCAAGCCCTACCTAGCCAGCATATGCAAGACCCCACTCACAAACCCAATACCATCACCACCATACACCAGTATCCTGTAATATCTACGAGTTCTGCCTCCCTCGCTGCATGCCTGCTAAGGCACTCGAGCATCGTGCACACACCGACTCCCGCAACGCACACCCAACACCACCACCCCACGCAGCAGCGAAAACTCCCCTCCCCTTCCCTCCCCTCACTGCCACGCGCCCGCCCCCAGTTCCTGCACCTGCGCCGTGGAGTCCGACATGGGCGTGGGCTCCAGCCCAAACGTCTTGCGCACCTTCCATATCTGCTGCTTCTTGGCCAGCTCCTTCTTGAGCTGCTTGGCCTCCTGCGCGGGGATGGGCGCGGCGGCGGAGCGGCCGCCCATGCCCCAGCCCACGCCCGCAGCCAGCACCGTGGAACCTGGGGAGGCGCACGGGGCAGGGAGGACCAGGGTGAGGTCCGGGGGAGCGCGCATGACTGATGCAGCTGGCAGTTTAGCGCACTGCGAGGGAGCTAGGGGCCATCCCCGCGAGCCGCCTCCAGCAGCGCAACACGGGCAAACACGAGATGACAACCAGTAGTTAAGACACGGTATGCATTGTGCGAAAGCATCCAGGCCAGGCACCCCAGCAAGCCGCCACGAACCGTTTCCCCCACCCCACGCGCCGCCCCACCCAGCACCCGCCACCCACCATCGCCCTTCCCCTTGGAGCTGGTCGCCTTGACCTGCACCACGCGCCTCCCGCTCTCCGTCGCAAACTCCTGCAGCCCCGACACCGCCCCTCCCCCGCTGCCCCCTCCTGCCCCCGCCCCGTGCGCCAGCTCCTCGATCACCTCCCCATCCAGCTCCCCAGCCGCCTCGTGCGCTGCCCCCTGCAGCACCCGCATGGCGTTGGGCCCGCTGCACGCTGCTACCGGCCCATCGTGCTCCGCATGGTGCCCCCCTGCCCCCACGCCTGCCCCCCGTCCCCCGGGCAGCTGCTGCATGCCCGCCGGCCCCGGGCCCGCAGACGGCCCCAGCGACGCCTCCACTCCCGGCCCCTGCCCTTGCCCCTGGGCTGGTCGCCGCCCTGCGCTAGGCGTCCGGAGCCTGCCAGGGGCACCGCCGGCGCCCGCAGGGTGTGGGGAGGCGTGTTGGGAGGTCGTGGTGGTGCTGCAGGAGGATGGGGTGGTTCGGGAGCCGGATCGTGACCCGGGTTCACGGGACAGGCTGCGAGGCGTGTGGAGGGGATCCAGGGAGGCCGGGCCGGAGCCGGAGGAGGAGTGCCGGCGGGCGGCGGGGTCGGCAGTGGAGGCCGCCTTTCGGTTGGGGGTGGAAGGGCGCAAGGGGGCGCCTGCGCCAGGCGAGGGGGTCCGGACGGTGCCTGCATGTGGGGATGGAGGGCGTTTAGCGCGGTGCAAGCTAGGCAAGCACGCTGCAGCACGCTGTTGCCGCTGCCTGCTGCTTACGCGTGGCAACTTGGGTCTGTCCTCGTGTACAAGGCTGCGGATGTGTGGTAGGTCAGCCAACCGCGACTCCCTGCTGCGGGTATGCCTTGCCCCTCCACGGCGAACCAAGAGAGATGACATGGGCATGTCCCGTGGCATCCTCCATTCTTCATGAGGCCCCAGGTTGGGCCCCGCATTACAGTGCAGGCCCTCACAGCAGTATGCAAGCGTCCCAGGCGTGCCCACCTGCAGGCAGCAGTCGCCCCTTGTCCCCAGGCGCGCCCGCTACCGCCGCCCCTGTGCCAGGCGCCCCCGCCCTGCCGGTGGGTAGCGGCGGCCGGGACCGGCTGGCGCTGGGGGCCCGTGGGGGCTGGCCGGAAGCTAATACACCTGCTGCTGCGGCAGGCGGACCTCCCGGTGGCGGTCCCGTGGATGAGTCCAGGCTCTTACTGCTGCCGCCCGAGGCCAGCCCCGTGTGTGGCGCCGTGCTGGCGGCCGAGGGCTGTGCTGCAAGGGCCAGGGAGGCCCGCAGGCTGGCGGCACCGCTGCCTTCTGACAGTGTGGATAGGAGGCTGGAGCGGCCTGTCGCAAGGAGGGGCCCGGGGTAGGAGGGGGTGTGGGTGTTTGGGGCCAACGGGGAAGCGGTGGGCACGGAGACTGGCGTGTACCGGTGCCATGGGCCGCAGTACAGGGCAGGAGCTGATGCGAGTGCTCGCGGTCATAGTTGAAGTGGTATCGGCAGCTGGTCAAGGCCAGGTGTGGCTCATGGCCCGCTGCCTTGTGTAGGAAGCGACCGTGCCAGGCGCGTGTGGATAAAGGTGTTGCTCCCCTGCGCCAACCTGCTCCTACCTGTATGCGGTCTGAGCTTTTGCGCGCCAGGGGCAGGCAGCACTGCTAGGACCTCTTTGGCGGTGGCCGCTATCTCCTGGTCCTTCGCAGCCTGGCGTGCAAGGGCCTCGGCAGCACGTCTCCGAGCAGCGTCTATGTCGCGGTCTATGCGCGCTTCCTCTTGCGCTAGAAACGCTATTCGGTTCATCATGGCCTGTATGACACAAAGCATTCCTTGTCAGGTTGGCTGGCCGTGGTTGACGGGCAAAAGAGCTGTAGATGTGGCCATGATACTACTAATAAATACCGGCCTGCAGTTGTTCATCAGTCTCCTTTCTCTGCCTTCGAACGTCTCCAAGTACTGTCTCAGAGGCACGGACATTGTTCTGCTGCCTCTGCAGCTGGTCGCTTGACGGGGCCATACCTCTACCCCTAACAAATGCGATGCATATCCAGCTTATAAGGGAAATATTGTCTTCATGACGCAAATATGGATGTTGGTGAAGCAAAGCTGCAGCGCAGCAGTGCGAAGCGTGGCAATACTCCTGCCCATGTTAACCGACCCCATGCGAGCAGGGGTTGAGCGGTGCTGGTGGCAGCCTGTTTGCAGCGGCCATGCATGGGCC
>VFQN01005243.1_pt1 | contig 16070 bp, 12 predicted proteins | sample 3512371 | NCBI WGS metagenome assembly VFQN01 (sample SAMN10412370, study PRJNA504923) | tailings metagenome | isolation source: Replicate 2 from Balatoc abandoned mine | place: Philippines: Itogon, Benguet | collected 2017-08-28 | reverse complement strand
GAAGGTCAAGTTGCCAAGGTTGGGGTCGAGGGTTCGAATCCCTTCGCCCGCTCCAGAAATCCAGAAATCGGCAGAAAACTGCGACAGACCGTCCTCGCAATGGTCGCGTGCGAGCGTCGTTCCCATAAAGCGTCTACACAATGATGCAGTGGGACACCCTTCAAACCCTCATAAATCCTCGGGAAATGGTCGTTCTGGCTTATACAGAAACCTTCTACAGAAACGACCACTTGGGCTGCTTCGCAAGGGTGCCAACTATCATTATCGGCGATGCGTCCCGACCGATCTGATCGAAGTCTTGGGCAAGCGGGAAATCTGGCGCTCGCTGAAAACCGACAGCCGTAAGCTCGCGGTTAGGCGGCTCCATGGCGTGGCCGCTATGGTAGAGGCGGAGTTTGAGAGAGCGCGATCCAGTCTCGGTCAATCATTTGACCCTACGCTGATCACGACGCTGGTCGCACCGTCCTTCGACGGTCTCCCTGCCTTGCCAATGTCGGTTGAGGTGAGCGGAATCCTGTTCGCGGCCTGAAGCTGCGCGATCCCGTTAGGAAGCGTGACAAGCGCCATCCGTTCTCCGTCGAGCAGTTGCGTGCGATCTTTCGCACTTGTACCGTTTGCGCTTCGATCGCCTCTTCTTCGGAAGGCTGTGGAGTTGCCCGCGCAGCTTCCTTGCAAAACGGAGAAGCAGGCTGACCTGTTCACTTGCCGTAAGCTCCCCCTCGGGCCGAAGCATCGGATCACTCGCCGTCAGCCTATCGATCTTGTCATAGACGGCCTTCAACTGTCGCTTCAGCGTCAGCTTTATCGAGATGTCGGAAGAGGCGGGCTTTCTTCCCGATGTCGTCCTTCGGACATTGTGTTCTTCCGGTCCGATCGTGCGATCCACCGGCTTGGCTCTCAACTTCGCGATAGCAGGATCGACGGCGTGATCATCCTGCCGCAGTCCATCGTCGATGCGCTCGTTGATCTGTTCGGGAAATTTAGCCGTCCCCATGGATGTTATCGTGCCGCATTTTCTTGACGGATTCCAGAACTGGAGAGAGTCTTCTGGAATGACGAAACGAGTGGCTCTTTATCTCCGTGTCTCGACGGACTCCCAAACGGTCGAGAACCAGCGTCTCGAACTCAAGGCCGTGGCCGATCGGCTCGGATGGACGATCGTCGAAGAACTTGCCGATGAAGGCATATCGGGCGCGAAGGGCCGGGATCAACGCCCCGCCTTCGACCGGCTGATGAAGATGGTCGCGAGGAAAGAGATCGACCTCATCGCATGCTGGTCGGTCGATCGCCTCGGACGCTCATTGCAACATCTTGTGGCCTTCCTCGGTGAGATCAACGACCGAGGAGTCGATCTCTATCTCCACACGCAGGGGCTCGATACATCGACACCGAGCGGTCGCGCGATGTTCGGCATGCTCTCGGTCTTCTCGAATTTTGAGCGCGAGATGATCCGCAGCAGGATCATGGCAGGCTTGGCCCGCAGTGATAAGAAGCCGGGACGCCCATCCTTGCCGCCGATCATGGTCGAGAAAATCCAGCGGACGCTCAAGTCAGGCGTCAGCATTAATGCCACCGCAAAACGTCTCAAGGTCGGCGTCGGAACCGTCCACCGTATTAAGGTGAAGATGGCCGACGCGGCGTGATCCGCAAACGACATCGATGTCCGAAGTGCGGCAAGAAGACCGGCGTCGAGATCATCTACGGTTACCCGACTCCCCAACTGTTCCGACAGGCCAAGCGCAAGAAGGTCGCTCTGGGCGGATGCATCGTCAGGGGCGACGATCCCGACCTGCAATGCACTGGCTGCGGACACGAATGGCGACGATCGCCGACAAGCGACCCGCATCATTGTTGACGCATCGTCGATCTGTGCGACGATCAGCAGATGATCGACAAAGACGCTCCCGAGATCGCCGATCCGGCATCATCAGAGACCATGATCGAACGCTCGATCGAGGCGTCAGAAGATGGTCAGGATGATCCCCAGATTATAGCCGCTGATGCGGTCCCTTCGCCCGCTCCAGTTTTCTACATCGACGCGATGATCGAGCCGGCCTTCGGGTGCGGGCGCCTCCTTGGGCGCGCGGCGTCACAAAATGTAAGCCATTCCTAACTTTTCTGTGCAATTGCCGTTGCTTGGAACAGGGGGCATTGTGGACCACAGGATTGCGCTTGGGACGGCGGCGTACGCCGTTTTATTTATCATGGGACCGGCACATGCGATCCAATCGGGTGGCAGGCTGGTCGTCGGGGCGACGGTGATTTCGCCGTGCGCCGTCCAATCCGCCCCGACTGGAGGAGAAGGAAGGGCCACCGCTATCATCGCGTGCCGCGAAGCGCGGGCGGCCGAGATACGGCTGGGCGAGGAAAGGTCGCCGGAACCGGCGCTGTCATCGGCCTCGGATGCGTCGGGCAAGCGAAACGCCGTGCGAGTGGTTGAAGTTATATTTTAACATTATTGCCGATTGATAAGTAAAAATCCGCTAATTTTTTCGATTGAAATGAGTATAGTCAGGCTGTGCAGGCAATGGGATGAATTGCTGTATAGGTAATTGCCCCTATTGTATTGCCATGACAATTTTAATGCCGAGGGCGAATAGGGGTGAGGGTGCTCGTTAAGGAGGCTCCCTATGTCCTGGCGTATCCTGATTTCATCGCTGGCTTTCTTCCTCGCTGGCCTGTTCGCTGCGGCGCCTGCGAGCGCGCAGACGGCGACGACCACTTTCCCGGTGACGGCAACGGTGCTGACGTCCTGTTCGGTGACGGCCAATCCGCTGGCGTTCGGCAATTATAATCCGACTTCGGCGACCGCGCTCGACGCGACGACGACGATGTCGGTGCTGTGCACCGTGGGCACTTCCTTTACTGTCGGCCTCAATGCCGGGACCGCGGCGGGTGCGACGGTGACGACGCGGCAGATGAGCAACGGCACCAGTCGCCTGAACTACGCCCTCTATCAGGAGGCGGCGCGCACGACCAACTGGGGCAACACGCCCGCGACCAGTCCGGCGCCGATCACCGCGCCCGTCGCGGCGTCGACGTTGACGGTCTACGGCCGCGTGCCGGCGCTGCAGAATGTGCCGGCAGGCAGTTACACCGACACGATCACCGTCACGGTCAGCTACTAGGCCCGCCATGCAGGGGCTTGCGCGTCTGGCGGCCGCGCTTCTCGCCGCCTTTCTCCTCCCCGGCGTGCTCAGCGCCGCGGCGTTCAAGATCTTTCCGGTGCGCATGACGCTGTCGGCGGACGAGCCCGTGCAGACGATGACGGTTACCAATGACAGCGACGAGCCGACGCGCGTGCAGCTGCGCGTCTATGCCTGGCGACAGGACGCCGAGGGGCGCGACATTTTCGAGGATACGCGCGACGTGCTGGCGAACCCGGCGCTGTTCGAACTCGCGCCGCGCGGCGAACAGATCGCGCGCTTCGGGCTTCGCACCCAGGCCGGCGCGAGCGAGAAATCCTATCGCCTGTTCCTCGAAGAGGTGCCGACCGATCGTCCGAGCCTGCCGGGCGAGGTCCGCACCTTGCTGCGCGTCAGCGTCCCGATCTTCGTCGCGCCCCCCGATCCCGCCGCGCGGCTGAACTGGCGGGCGGTGCCGTCGGGCGCCGGGCAAGTCGGACTCGTCGTGCGCAACGACGGCAATGCGCATATCCAGCTCAATCGCCTGACGGTGAAGCGCGCCGGGCGGGCCGCGGCCTCGGAGGATGTGTCGGTCTATGTCCTCCCCGGCGCGACGAAGCGGGTGATGCTCGACGTTCGCGATCCGCCGCGGGTGGGCGAGGCGTTCAAGGTCGAGGCGGTGACCGACGGGGCCGACGTCGCGGTCGATCTGGTGATGGAAGCGGCGGCGCGTGAAGCCGGCAGCCCTTAGTGCGGCCGTGGGCGCTTTTTGCATCCTGATCGCTTCGCCGGTGCGCGCGCAGGAGGGCGACGCCCTGCCACCGCGCGCCGACGATGGCGGCAGTACGCTGATCCTCGTCGAGGTCGCGATCAACGGCGCGGTGCGCGGTGGCCAATATCTCGCGGCCGAGGTCGATGGCGATTACTGGCTGCGCGCCGAGGATCTCGACCGCTGGCGGATCGACCGCAGCGGGGTCGTTCCGCGCCTGATCGACGGCGAGACGATGATTCGACTTTCGGCGATGCCCGGCGTCACCGTCCGCCTCGATGTAGCGCGCCAGCGGCTCGAAATGACTGTCCCGGCAGAGCGCTTCATGGCGCAAATCATTGAAACCGACGCCGCGCGCGTCCGGCCGACCGCGGGCGCCTTCGCGGCCTTCCTCAACTACGACCTGTCGATCGAGGCCGACGACCGCGTCACCGGCGGCGCCTTTGTCGAGGCGGGCATATCCGACGATTGGGGGCTGATCGTCAGCAGCGCGACCGCGGGCCGCGCGAGCAGCGGCGGCGGACTGACGCGGCTCGACTCCTATTATCTGCTCGACTTTCCCGAGCGGCTGATGCGCCTCGTCGTCGGCGACACGGTCACCGATGCGCGCGACTGGTCGCGGCAGGTCCGCTTCGGCGGCGTTCGGCTCGGCACCGAATTCGCGCTCCAGCCGAGCCTCGTGACCTTCCCCGTTCCCGAGTTCGGCGACCGCGCCGCGGTGCCGTCAAGCGTCGAACTGCTCGTCAACGATGCGCTCCGCTATCAGGGGCAGGTTGACCAAGGCCCTTTTTCGATCAACCAGCTTCCCGTCGTGACCGGTGCGGGCGACGTGACCCTGGTGGTGCGCGATGCGCTCGGTGTCGAGCGGCGCGTGAAGACCAGCTATTATGTCAGCTCGCGCCTGCTCAGCCGCGGCCTGTCGGCCTGGTCGATCGAGGCCGGTGCGGAGCGGCTCGCCTATGGTTTCCGGAGTTTCGATTATGGCGACGCGTTCGTGGCGGGCAGCTATCGCCGCGGGCTGACCGACTGGCTGACCGCCGAGAGCCGCGTCGAGGTCGGCGGCGATGTGCGGATGGCGGGTGCCGGCGTCGATTTCGTGTGGCCCGCGGTCGGTGAGTTCGGCATCGCGGGCGCGCTGTCGTCGGGGCGCACGGGCAAAGGCAGCCTGTACCGCGTCTTCTTCAGCCGCGTGACGCCGCGCTGGAACGTCGCCGTCAGCTACCAGCGCGCCACGAAGGACTTCGACCAGCTCGGGATCGACTTCGATCGCGACCGTATCACGCGCCAGTTTCAGGCGACCGCGGGCGTGTCGTTCGGCCGCTTCGGTAATGCCGCCCTTTCATGGACCGATCTCCGCTATGCCGACGGCAACCGCACCCAGCTCGCGTCGGCGAACTACAGCGTTTCGATTTCGAACCGCGCTTACGTCAACCTTTTCGCCTTTCGCAGCCGGACGCCGGGCAGCGGCTGGGACACTACCGCGGGGATCGGGCTCACCATTCCGTTCGGGCCGCGGTCGAGCGCCTATGCGCAGGCCGACAGCCGCAATGTCATCGCCGAATGGCGGCGCACCGTGCCGAACGAAGGCGGCTGGGGGTATCGCGTCGCGGCGAGCGCGGGCGAAACCGACCGCCAGCAGGCCGAACTCAACTGGCGCGGCGATGTCGGCGAGGTCAGCGTCGAGGCGGCGCGTTTCGATGGACAGATCGGCGCGCGCTTGCTCGCGAGCGGCGGGCTGCTGCTCGCGGGCGGACAGATGCGCCCGACGCGGCGGGTGCAGGAGGGGATGGGGGTGATCGAGGTGCCGGGCCAGCGGGATGTCCGCATCTATCAGGAGAACCGCCTCGTCACGCGCACCGATGCCAAGGGCCGCGCGATCATCCCCGACCTTCGCGCCTATGAGGGCAATCGTATCTCGCTGTCGCCGTCGGACCTGCCGCTCGATGCGAGCATGCCCAGCGACGTGCTGATCATCGTTCCGCGTTTTCGCGGCGCTGCGCTCGGCCGCTTCGATATCAGCGCCGACCGGCCGGGCACGATCATAGTCACCGCGCCGGACGGTGCGCCGGTCGAAACCGGGGCGAAGGTGCGGACAAGCGGCGGCGAGCCGTCTTTCGCGGGCTACGACGGCGAGATATTCCTGCGCCGGATCGCGCCGGGCATGACGCTCGATATCGACGTCGATGGCGGAACCTGCCGCGTGCGCCTGCCCGAGGTACTGCCCGCAGAAGCGTTGCCACGGATCGGTCCGCTGCGCTGTGCGATCGAGGGAGCGCGGCCATGAACAAGGCGATCCCGCTGCTGTTGGGCGCTGCCCTCCTTGCGGTCCCCGCGCCCGCCGAAGCCGCATGCAGCCCGCTGTCCTTCTGCAGCTGCACGGTCAGCGCGACGGGCGTGTCCTTCGGATCTTACAATATGCTGACCGCCACGCCGAACGATGCGGCGGGGTCGGTGCGGGTGATCTGCACCTTGCTGCTCGACCTTGCGGGGTCGTTCACGGTCGACCTCAGCACCGGCGCGTCGAACAGCTATGGCGCGCGAACGATGCGCAGCGGCGCGAACAGCCTAACCTATAATCTCTACACGACCGCGGGGCGGACGCAGGTCTGGGGCAATGGCACCGGCGGATCGACGCGCGTGACGCAGAGCTTCTCGGGGCTTCTGCTCGTCGACCGTACCATTCCCATCTATGGCCGCATCCCGGCGGGCCAGAATGCCCGCGCGGGATCGTACAGCGACACGATCATCGTCACCGTCACCTATTAGCTGCGGTTCCAGCGACCGCCGAGCGCGCGGAAGACATCGACCTGCGCATCGGCGATGCGCGCGTCGGCGAGCGCGAGCGACGCTTCGGCTTCGGCAAAGGTGCGTTCGGCATCGAGCGCGACGAGCCCGTCGATCGCGCCCTCGCGCTGCTGCGCGCGGGTGATCTTCACAGCGGTTTCGGCCTGATTGCGCGCCGACTGCAACGCGGTGCGGCGATCGAGCATATGCGCATAGGAGGACAGCGCGGTCTCGGTCTCTTCGAGCGCGCGCAGCACCGTGCCGTCGAATTCGGCAAGCGAGGCTTGCGTGTCGGCCTCGGCGCCCGCGATCCGCGCGCGCGCGCCTTCCTGATTGAGGAAGTTCCAGTTGATCAGCGGCCCGAGCAGCCAGCGCAGCGGCCCGCCGCCGAACAGGTCGCCCAGCCCCGAGCTCGTTTGCCCGACCGACCCGCCGAGCGTGATCTTGGGATAGAGGTCGGCGGTCGCGACTCCGATCCGCGCGGTCGACGCGGCGAGGCGGCGTTCGGCCGCAGCCACGTCGGGCCGGCGTGCGAGCAACGCGGCGCCGTCGCCGACCGGGATCGGCTGGTCGAGCCGCAGCGTGGTCGTCCGCGCTGCGGCGATCGGCGGCAGTGCGGCGGCGGTGCGGCCGGTGAGCGTCGCGAGGCGGAACAGCGCGGCGTCGCGCTCGGCGGCGATCGCCGGGATGTCGGCGGCGCGCTGATCGCGCAGCGCCGCGACGCGCGCGGTGTCGAGCTTGGTCGTCAGCCCGACCTCGGCGCGGCGCGCGGTGAGCGCGACCGACTTGTCGAGCAGCGCAACGATGCGTTCGGCCACGCCCAGCCGTTCGGCGGCCGAGGCGGCGTCGGCATAGGCGCGCGCGGTTTCGGCGGCGACGGTGACGCGCACCGCATCGGCATCGGCCTCGGCCGCGCCGAGGTCGCTGCGCGCCGCCTCGATCCCGCGCGACACACGGCCGAACAGATCGACCTCATAACCGACGGTCAGCCCGGCATCGACTTGCCAGCCGGTGCGATCGGCACCGGCGGGCACCTGACCTTCGCTGACGCGGCCATAGGTTGCGCCCGCGCTGAGGTTGGTCGAGGGCAGCCGGTCGCCGCGGATTTCGCGCAAGGATGCGCGCGCCTTGGCGATGCGGGCGACCGCGACGCGGACGTCGGTGTTCGCGGCGAGCGCGTCGGCGACGAGCCCGTCGAGCACCGGGTCCTTGTAGAGCCGCCACCATTCGGCGTCGGCCGGGGCGGTGGTCGTCACGCCTTCGCGCGTCGAGAAGAAAGGGCCGGACGCCGTCACGGGGGAGGCAGGGGCGACGAAGTCCGGCCCGACCGCGCACGCAGCAAGCGTGAGCGCGGATACGGTGGCGATCAGAAGGTTGCGCATGGGCTTTCTCCTTATTCGGCGGGCTGAAGCGCGGGGGACGAAGGGCGCCCGCGGCCGCGACGGGCGGCGATGCGGTCGCCGATCGTGCGGCAGACGACGTAGAAGCTGGGCGTGTAGATCAGCCCGAAGAAGGTGACCCCGATCATCCCGTAGAAGACCGCGGTGCCGAGCGCTTGGCGCAGCTCGTATCCGGGGCCCGAGGCCCAGACGAGCGGCGCCACGCCGAGGATGAAGGCGAAGCTGGTCATCAGGATCGGACGCAGGCGAGCACGCGCCGCCTCCACCGCCGCCTCGACGATGCTCGCGCCGCGCTCCTCGGCCTGCTTGGCGAATTCGACGATCAGGATCGCATTCTTCGCCGCGAGCGCGATCAGCACGATCAGCCCGATCTGGGTCAGGATATTATTGTCCAGACCCCGCACATTCACCCCCGCCATCGCGGCGAGCAGCGTCATCGGCACGATCAGGATGATCGCGAGCGGCAGCGTCAGGCTTTCGAATTGCGCCGCGAGGACGAGGAAGACGAACACCACCGACAGCGCGAAGACCAGCGCGGCGACATTGCCCGCCGCCTTCTGCTGGAAGGCCAGATCGGTCCATTCGGCCGAGAAGCCCGCGGGCAGTTTCTCGGCGACCTTTTCCATCACCGCGATCGCCTGACCGGTCGAAGCGCCGGGTGCGGTCTCGCCATCGACCTCGACCGCGGGGAAGAGGTTATAGCGGGTGACGCGGTAGGGGCCGGTCTTGTCGCTGAAGGTCGCGACCGCGCCGAGCGGCACCATCTCGCCGGTGTTCGAGCGCGTCTTGAGCTGCGCGATGTCCGACGGATCGTCGCGCGAGGCGGCGTCTGCCTGCGCGGTGACGCGGAAGGTGCGCCCGAGCAGGTTGAAGTCGTTGACGTAAGCCGAGCCCAGATAGACTTGCAGCGTTTCGAAAACGCGCGACGGCGGCACCCCGAGCATGTCGGACTTGGCGCGGTCGATGTCGGCATACACGCGCGGCGTGGCGGTGTTGTAGAGGGTGAAGACGTTCGCGAGTTGTTGCTGCTTGTGCGCTTCGCCGATCAGCTGGCCGCCCGCCTGTTCGAGCGCCTGATAGCCGGCGTCGCTGCGGTCCTGCACGATCATGCGATAGCCGCCGCCGTTCCCGATGCCCTGGATGACCGGGGGCGGGATCACGAAGACGAAGGCGTCGTTCACGTCGGCGAGCGCCGCGCGCATGTCGTTCTCGATATTGGCTTCGGTCCGGTCGGTGCCCGCGCGTTCGGCGAAGGGCTTGAAGGTGACATAGGCGGCGCCGGCGTTCGATGCCTGCGTGCCCGAGGCGCCGTCGAACCCGGCGAACATCACCGCCGCCTCGGTGCCGGGCACGTCGAGCAGCTTTTTCACCACCTTCTTGAGCACAGCGTCGGTCTGCTGGATCGAGCTGCCCGGGGGGAGCTGGATCGCGGCAAGCGCATAGCCCTGATCCTGCGCGGGAACGAAGCCCGCGGGGGTGGCCCAGAAGAGCGCGGCGGTCGCGACGATCAGCCCGCCATAGGTGGCAAAGGCCTTGCGCGGTGCGGCGACGACGCGGCGCGCGGTATCGGCGTACCAGTCGCTCAATCGGTCGAAGCTGCGGTTGAAGCGGTCGCCCGCCTGCCAGGCGTAGCGCCGCCAGCCTGACGCGGGGGCTTCGCTGGCGCGCGGACGCAGCAGCATAGCGGCGAGCGCGGGCGACAGCGTGAGCGACAGGATCAGCGAGATGACGGTGGCGGTGGCGATCGTCACCGCGAACTGGCGATAGAATTCACCGGTGATTCCGGTGAGGAAGGTCGTCGGCACGAACACCGCGCAGAGCACGAGCACGATCGCGACGAGCGCGCCCGACACCTCGTCCATCGAGGTGTGCGCGGCTTCGCGCGGGCTCAGGCCATGCTCCATATTGCGTTCGACATTTTCGACGACGACGATCGCGTCGTCGACGACGATGCCGATCGCGAGCACCAGCCCGAACATCGACAGCGTGTTGAGCGAGTAACCGAGCGCGGCGAGCACCGCGAAGGTGCCGATCAGCGACACGGGGATGGCGATGATCGGGATGATCGCGGCGCGCCAGCTCTGCAGGAAGACGAGGATGACGATGACGACGAGGATCATCGCCTCGAGCAGGGTCTTCTGCACCGCGGTCATCGATTCGCTGATGAACTCGGTCGGGTTCCAGATGATCTTGTATTCGAGCCCCTTGGGGAAGCTCTTCGACGCCGCGGCAAGCTCGGCCTTGATCCCCTCGGCGGCGGCGAGCGCGTTGGTGCCCGGCCGCTGGGTGATGCCCATGATGATCGAATCCTGTCCCGACAGATAGGCGTTCACGCCATAATCCTCGGCCCCCAGTTCGACGCGCGCGACGTCGCTGAGGCGGGTGATCGCGCCGTCGGGCGCGGTGCGGACGATGATGTTCGCGAACTCGTCGGCAGTCTTGAAACGTCCCTGCGTCTCGACGCTGAGCTGATGCGCGGCGCCGGTGTCGAAGGGCGGCTGGCCGACGGTGCCGGCGGCGACCTGGACATTCTGCGCGCGCAGCGCGGAGACGATGTCGCCCGCGGTCAGATTGAGCTCGGCGGCGCGGCCGGGATCGATCCACACGCGCATCGCATAGTCGCGCGCACCGAACACCTGCACGTCGCCGATGCCGTCGACGCGCGTCAGCCGGTCCTTGAGCTGGGTCAGCGCATAATTGGAGACATAGCTGCGATCGAGCGAGCCGTCGGGCGACAGAACGTTGACCGCCATCAGCCACGAGGGTGATGTCTTGCGCACGACGACGCCCTGTCGCCGCACTTCCTCGGGCAGGCTGGGTTCGGCGAGCGCGACGCGGTTCTGGACGAGCACCTGCGCGGTATCGAGGTCGGTGCCGAGCTTGAAGGTGATGGTGATCGTCACCCGCCCGTCGCCGGTCGATTGCGACGACTGGTAGAGCATATTGTCGACGCCGTTGATCTGTTGCTCGATCGGCGCGGCGACGGTGTCGGCGACGGTCTCGGCCGAGGCGCCGGGATAGTTGGCGCTGACCGTCACCGTCGGCGGCACCACCGCAGGGAATTGCGACACCGGCAGCCCGAAATAGGCGAAGGCGCCGATGATCGTGATGATGATCGCGATCACGCCCGCGAAGATCGGGCGGCGGATGAAGAAATGGCTGAGACGCATGGCGAGCCTCCTCGGCCCACCGGGGGCCGGCAAATGGTCGATCGGGTGGAGCGCGGTGCCGCGCCGGACGGGCCGGCGCGGCGCATGGCGTTACGGTGCCAGCGTGGCCTGCGATGCGGCGGGCGACTGCCCGGCGCTGGCGGGTGCGGCGGGTGCGGCCTTGGGCTGGATGGTCGTCGGCTTCGCGGTCACCTTGGCGCCCGGCTGGGCGAACTGGATGCCCTGCACGATCACCCGATCGTCGGCCTTCAGCCCCGAACGGATCACGCGCAGGCCTGCGACGAGCGGACCGGTCTCGACCGGGCGCGCCGCGACCGTGCCATCCTTGGCGACGACGAACAGCTGCTTGCGCGCCTGATCGGTGCGCACCGCGGCATCGGGGACGAGCAGTGCCGACACCGTCCCACCCTGCGCGAGGCGCATATTGCCGAACATGCCGGGGGTCAGGAAATAGTCGGGGTTATCGATCACCGCGCGGACGCGCAGCGTACCCGAATTGGCATTGATCGCATTGTCGGAGAAATCGACGCGGCCCTTCCAGCGATAGTCGCTTTCGTCCTGCAGACGAATCTCGACCTGCTGCGCCGCGGCGCCGCCGGCTTGGCGTTCGCGCTGCGCCTTCAGGAACAGCGCCTCCGAACTGTCGAAGTTGAAGTAGATCGGGTCGAGCGCGTTGATCGTGGTGAGCAGGCTGCCGCCCGCGCCCTCGCCCGCGGCGACGAGGTTGCCCGCATCGACGCGGCGGTCGGAGATGCGGCCGCCGATCGGGGCGCGGACCTGCGTGAACTCCATGTCGAGCGAGCGCGAACGGACGCGCGCGTCGGCGGCGGCGAGCGCGGCCGAAGCGGCGCGGACTTTGGCGTTCAGCTGGTCGATATCGCTCTGCGACACCGCCTCGTCGGCAACCAGCCGGTTGGCGCGGGCGAGGTTGGTCTGCGCGAGCGCGAGTTCGCTGCGCGCGCTCGCGGCATCGGCGCGGGCTTCGGCGAGCGCCGCGGCGAACGGGCGCGCGTCGATCGTGAAGAGCAGCTGGCCCTTGCGGACGATCTGGCCGTCGGTGAAGTGGACGCCGACGAGCTGGCCCGAGACGCGTGGACGCACCTCGACCGCGCGGCTCGCCTCGAAGCGGCCGACATAATCGTCCCACTGGGTTATGTCGCGCACCAGCGGCGCCGCGACGGTGACGACCGGCATCGGCGGCGCGGCGTTGGCGGGGGTGTCGCGCTGGGTCAGGCCCCAGCCGGCGGCGACGAGCAGCGCGAGCGGAAGCCCGTATTTCAGGCCTTGGCGCCAGCGGCGCGGCGGCTGGGCGGTGGGCAAGGCGGTGGGCGGGGCGGCGGCTTCGGCCGTCTCGTCGCGCGTGATCGGGGAGAGCATATTCATCGGTCTTACTTTCGGAAGAGGCGCGCGACGTGGACTTCGGCCACGCGCTTGCCGAGCAGTTCGTAATGATCGGTCGTGAAACCGGCCTCGAAGAAAGAGTGGAGTTCGCTCTTCGGCACCGAGTAACTGTGGTGCCAGGTCAGCACCGCCATCCGGCGCAGTGCCTCGAGCTTCGGGTCGGCGAGACGACGGTTGAAGCCGTGGCCGAGCAGGCGCCCGAGGAAGGTCTGGACGCGGCCCGGTTCGCGCAGGCTCGATGGCCGGTCGTGACGCGCAAGCATCACGACCGACCACTCGAGCGCCGAAAAGCCGGCGGGATGTTCGGCTTTGGGCGCTACAGCATTCTGAGCAAAAGCGGGGGAGAAGGTCTTGGGCAGGCCGGCCGGCGCGATGGCGCTCGCGACCCCGTCGTTCAAAGCAAGATAGGCCATGATCGTCCTCCTGGATCGATTTGCCGGGCGCAAGGGGGCTTAAACCCCGGGACGCTTGCGCCCGGCGAGGGGAGATTTCGGATGCAGGAGACCGGTCGCTGCCAAGCGTATGGCAACGTGATATCCCGCGGAATATGTCTGGATGGCCTGGGGGACCAGGCCGGTACGCGGTGGCGGTTACGCTTTGCTTATCCCGTCGCTTCTCGCGGCGACTTCGGCGTTCCTACCATCTGTACTAAGCGGTATATAAAGCTCCCGTTCATCTTGTCAAGGAGTTTTGTACCGCTCGGTATCGAAAAATTCAGGCGCTCGGCCAGAGCGCCAGGCTGGTGTCGACCAGCTTCTCCAGCTCGGCGCGTGTCGCGCCGGCGCCGGCCTGTACGGTGATCCCCTGCAGGATCGCGTAGAGGAAGCTCGTCAGTCCCTCGGCGTCGATATGCGCGGGCAGGTCGCCCTCTTGCTTCGCCTGTTCGAACCGCTCGACGAGCGCGCGCTGCGACGAGGCACGGCGGCGGATGACGTCGGCCTTGATCGACTCGGCTTCGGGGCTGCACGCGAGCGAGCTCATCAGGCCCATACAGCCCTGCGGCTCGCCCTCGGCGGCGTGGACATCGACCCCGCCGCGCAGATAATATTCGGCGACCCTGCGCGCGGTCGGCTGCTGCAGCGCGGCGCGCGTATATTCGAGCTTTTCGGATTCGTAGAGGTCCAGCGCCTTGTGAAACAAGGCTTCCTTGTTCCCGAACGCGGCATAGAGGCTGGGCTTGGTGATACCCATCGCCTCGGTCAGATCGGTCATCGACGCGCCGTCGTAACCCTTCGCCCAAAAGACGTGCAGAGCTTCGGCGAGCGCCTGATCGACACAGAATTCGCGCGGACGGCCTTTGACTGGAGGGGCAGTTTCGACTTCCATAACGAGCGGTATATAATAGGCCGCGCCGAAAAGTCCAGTATCAGAAGAGACCGGGCGTCAGAACAGACCGGGCAGCTCGCGTTGCGCCGCGCGCGGCTGTGCGGGGACGAGCATCTCGGGTTCGACGACGATGCGTTCGTTCAGATCCTGTGCCGCAAGACCGGTCGGCGCATCGGCGATCCGCGTCGTACAGGCGCGGCCGGCGAGGAAATCGATCGCTGCGCGGATCGACGCCTCGTTCGCTTCGCCGAGCTGGACGGTCATATCGTCCGCGGCGGCGCAGCTGTTCGTGATCTTCGGCGCAAGGCCGCTGTAATAGTCGCTCTGCCCCGTCGCATTGCCGGTGGCGAAGGCGATCACGCGCATCCGGTCGTCGCATTCGGCCTTGTCGAGCGCGATCTGGCCGACCGGCTTGCCGAAGGTATTGCTGCCGACCAGCGTCATGTTGGTGCCCAGATACGGCAGCATCGAATTGATCACCAGCTCGCTGGCCGAGGCGGTCGATCCGGTGCCGATGAAGGCGATGCGCGTCGGCGCGATCGACTCGGGCTGCGCCGTAAAGAAGTGCCGCGTGTTCTCGCCCGATTTCGACGACCGGAAATTGGTCTGCGAGAAGACCTCCGACGCATTGCGGTTGCGCCCGAGCAGGTCGCCCATCAGCTCGGCAGTCGAAACCAGCCCGCCGCCGTTATAGCGGAAGTCGATGATGATGTCGGTGACGCCCTGATTGCGGAAATTCTGGAAGGCCGTGCGCAGCTGCGGGTTCGCCGACGAGATGAAGGTGCGCAGGTTCAGATAGCCGTAATTGCGGCCGCCATCGGCGATGATCTTCGCGCCATAGCGGTCGGAGATCGGGTCGAGCGCATAATCGGCCTTGGTCACGCTGACGTCGCGCGTGCCGCTGGCATCGACGATGCGCAGCAGACGGGTCACGCCAGGATCGCTCGGCCCCAGCGCATTGGTAATGCCCGCGGTGCCTTCGGATGCGACGATGTTCGCGACAGTACGGATGTTCGACGCATTGGTACCGATCGCGGTGATGCGCGCGCCGCGGTCGATCCCCGCGGCAAAGGCCGGCGCGGTCTCGTAAGCCTCGGCGATGACGACGCTCTGGCTCGCCGGATCATAGCTCAGCCGCACGCCGAAACCGGCGCTCGACCCGCTGTTGAAGAAGGCATTCTCCTCGGCGATCGAGGTGATGTAGGTGAAATAGCGATCCTTGTTCAGCGCCCGCGCCGGCGCGACGAGCGCGTCGATATAAGTCTGGACGTCGGTAAAGCTCGCCGGATTGACCCCGGTCGCGACGTCGCTCGGGAACAGATACCATTCGTCGATAACAGCCTTCGCAAAGGACTGACGCGATGTCAGGCCGCAAGCCGTCGGGGTCGGCGTAGGACTCGGGGTCGGCGTGACCGTTACCGGGCCGCTGCCCAGCGAGCCGCCTTCGCCTCCACACGACGCCAGCAGCAAGGACAGGATGGTCAGCGATGCAACGCCGCTACGCATGAAGCAATTCCCCGGTAAGCTCAGAACTCTGCCCGCACATTATCGGGCAAGCCGCTGAATTGGAAATGAAGAAACATCCGTCAGCGGTGCCGTTTTGGAAGCGCCACCGGTTTCGGCTGCGCTGCGGCGGCTTCGCGCGGCGAAGGCTCGACCAGATCTTCGTTGCCGAAGCCGGTGGTGAGCGGATCGTCGGCGATGCTGTCGGCGATCAGATCGCGCGGGGCGGTCGCATCGAGGAGCGCGTCGAGCAGATCGCGCCAGGGCTTGCGGCGCGGCTGACCGTTCTGCTCGTCGGCCTTTTGCTGTTGTTGCGGTGGCGGTGCCGCAGGTGGCGGCGGGGGAGGCGGTGGCGGCAGGAAACTGGCGAGCCGTGCGAGGTCGTCGTTGCCCGGCTGCGCGCCGAGCGAAGTGGGCAGGAACACGGCCAGCAGGAGCACCGCCGCCTGGCCCGGTCGTCGCAATCTCACTCGCCGTCGGCCCCGTCCGCTTTGCCGCGTCCTTTGAAGCCCTGCGCGATGACATAAAGTTCGGGCGATCCCTTGCGGCTCGCGGGCGGTTTGTCGTGCTTCACCGTCGCGAAATTCTGCTT
>VFQN01005242.1_pt1 | contig 16071 bp, 11 predicted proteins | sample 3512371 | NCBI WGS metagenome assembly VFQN01 (sample SAMN10412370, study PRJNA504923) | tailings metagenome | isolation source: Replicate 2 from Balatoc abandoned mine | place: Philippines: Itogon, Benguet | collected 2017-08-28 | reverse complement strand
TCAACGAACACTTCCTGCAGGAATGGCGTACCCGTTGCCCGTGGGCGGAAGTGGTCCAGTATCCCGACTGCGGCCATTATGTGCTGGAAGACGCCGCAGATGATCTGATCCCGCGGATTCGGGAGTTCCTGGATCGCTAGCAGAGCCCATCAACCCGCGAGGCAGACAGATGCCGCCGCTTTACGATCGTCGCCTAGTCGGCACCTGGCAGTCTGACCGCTGGAAGACGATACGGCATTTCAAGTTTCGCCCGAGTACGTCGCGAAAACATCGCCGTCTGTTCGCCGGCATTTTCGGCAAGCTCAAAATTCGCTGGGGCCGTCGGCGGTATACATGGTGGTGTGAAGGCGACGAAGAAACCACGCCGCCGAAAACAGAGCGTTACGAAATCGTGGCGATGGATGAGCACAGCGTCGTCATCCGCATCCACGATTTTCTGTTGGGCGAACAGACGCTGAGACAGATTCACTTTGAAGGCGACCGCTACTGGATGGCCGTTTCCGGCAACCTGATCGAGTGGTTCCGCAAAGTGGATGAGCGTTGATGACCCAGGAACCCCACTGTGGGCGAGGTTCCTGGGTTGAGTCGACAGAGCGTTATTCCGCCACGTTTAACTTCGGCGTGAAGTCCAGGATCTTCACCAGGAATGCTAACTGGTCGCTGGCTTCCTCGATCAGTTTGCTGGTGGGTTTGCCGGCGCCGTGGCCGGCCCGGGTTTCGATGCGAATCAGGACGGGAGCCGGTCCTGCCTGGGTGGCCTGCAAGCGGGCTGCGAACTTGAAACTGTGTCCGGGCACAACGCGGTCGTCGGTGTCTGCTGTCGTCACCATCGTCGCCGGATATTTCTGACCCGGCTGCAGGTTGTGATAGGGCGAATAGGCGTGCAACGCGGTGAACTCGTCCGGGTTGTCGCTGGAGCCGTAGTCGTCCACCCAGAAGCGGCCAGCGGTGAAACGATGGAATCGCAGCATGTCCATCACGCCGACGGCGGGCAGAGCCGCGGCGAACAGTTCCGGTCGCTGTGTGAGACAGGCCCCGACCAGCAGGCCGCCGTTGCTGCCGCCCTGGATCGCCAGCTTTTTCGGATTCGTGTACTTCTCTGCGATCAAAAATTCCGCACAGGCAATGAAGTCGTCGAACACATTCTGCTTGCGGAGCTTCGTGCCGGCCTGATGCCACTCCTTGCCATATTCACCACCGCCGCGCAGGTTGGCAACCGCGAAGACGCCGCCCATTTCCAGCCACAATGCTCGCGTCACGCTGAAGGAAGGCGTTAGCGAGATGTTGAAGCCGCCGTAACCATACAGCAGCGTCGGATGGTTGACGTTCAGCGGCAGGTCGCGGTGATGCGTCACAAACATCGGCACGCGGGTGCCGTCCTTGCTGGTGACGAAGTGCTGTCGGGTGACGTACTGATCCGCGTCGAAATCGACTTTCGAGCGTCGCAGCAACCGGCTTTCGCCCGTCGCCAGATCATAACGGTAGATGCTCGGCGGAACGGCGAAACTGGAAAAGGAATAGAAGGTTTCGGTCGCAGACCGTTTCCCGTCAAACCCGTTGGCACTCCCGAAACCATTGAATTCGACCGTGCGCGTCTGCCGGCCCGCGCGATCGTAGATCTTCACTTGCGACGCAGCGTCCTTGAGATAGCTGGCGAAAAACAGATCGCCCACGAGCGAGACCGACTCCAGCACTTCTGGCTGCTCCGGAATGATCTCCCGCCAGTGTTCCGGTTCCGGGTGATCGAGCTGCAGCGCAATCACCCGTTTGCGGGGAGCATCCCGGTCGGTCCGGAAGTAGAACGTCTCCTCGTCATTGCCGAGAAACTGATACTCGTGATCGAAGTCGCCCACCAGGTGCGCCACTGGCAGATCCCACTGGCCGACCGGCTGGTAATAGACGCGATAACGATCATCGGTGCCGACCCAGGTGGTGATCACGATGTAGCGACCGTCTTCGCTGACCGTCGCCTGAAAGCCCCACTCCGGATGCGCCGGTTCTTCAAACAGCAACACGTCGTCGGATTGCGGCGTTCCCAGCTTATGAAAGTAGACCTTCTGGTTGAGATTCAGAGTCTGAAATTCCGCGTCGGCAGCAGGCTCCGGATAGCGGGCGTAGACAAATCCGCTGCCATCGCGCAGCCAGGAAGGGCTGTTGAACTTGATCCAGCGGAGTTCATCGGCGATCGGCGTCCGGGTCGCAACGTCCATCACCCGCCAGACACGCCAGTCGGAACCCGCGTCCTGCACGCCGTATGCCAGCCATTTGCCGTCGTCGCTGAACTGTGTTCCAGACAGCGCGACCGTGCCGTCGGTCGACCAGGTATTGGGGTCGATCAGCACCTGCGGTTCGGCGTCCAGCGTGGGCTGCAGCATCAGCACCGACTGGTTCTGCAAACCGTTGTTCTTGTAGAAGACGTAGTAATCGCCTTCACGCGACGGCACCGAGAATTTCTCGTAGTTCCAGAGTTTCGTCAGTCGCTGTTGAATGGCTTCCCGCTCGGGAATCTGCTGCAGGAAGTCAAAGGTGATGCGATTCTGGGCTGCCACCCATTCGGCAACGTCCTGGCTGGTGCGGACATCGTCTTCCAGCCAGCGGTAGGGATCTGCCACGGTCACGCCGTGATAGACGTCCGTGTGATCCACAGTTTTCGTTGCAGGATAAGTCATCTCGGCTCCGGTCGCGGATAGCGTCATGAACAGGATTCCGGACAGGCCCGCGAGCGGCAGGTACGAGGCAAGGTTCATCGTCTCAGCGTCCTGAAACCTGAAATGGAAACTCCGGCGGGTCCGACGGCTCCACCGGATGCTGTATGATGCCGGTGGGACGAGGAACCTGGCAAGAATGCACGGGTTCAGATATTGATGGCCTGTTCTGCTGATTTCGCCAGCCCGGATTCCGGAAACAGAGGGGGCGTGGTCCGCTGGTCCGGTCTTGCAGTCGCGATTCTTGCGATTTCGCCACGTTGGTCTACTGTCCCCCAAAGAGCGTCCGGCGCTTCATTGAACCGGTCTGACGGCCACTGGTATACTGCCGGATGTCTGTTCAAACAGAGTCACGGGTCCGTTTCCTGCTTTCCGCCGACGGACCGGTCGCATCCCTTTCGGGAATCCCGGTCGTCGCCCAGCCTGAGTGAGAGTCGATATGTCTGCCGATGTCGCTGAGAAAGAATCGCCCGACAAGGTCGCCGCGCGTGGTCTGAAAGGAGTGGTTGCGGCCGATTCCTACATCTGCGACGTCGACGGAGAAGTCGGCAAGCTCATCTATCGCGGCTACAACATCGATGACCTGGCCGGCAATACCACCTTCGAGGAAGTCGCCTATCTGCTGTTTCAGGGCGAACTGCCGAATGCCGCCCAGCTGAAAGAATTCAAGGCGAATCTGGCAAAGCATCGGGAACTGGACCCCAGGCTGCTCGAATTCCTCAAGGGGATGCCGAAAGACATTCCGCCGATGACGGCCCTGCGGTCCGCGGTCTCGGTCTCTGCTCATTATGATGAACTCGCGGAAGATTCTTCCCTGGCAGCCCTCAAGGAAAAATCGATCCGCATGACCGCCGAGATGGTCACGCTGGTCGCCGCGATCCGCCGGTTGCGGGAAGGCCTGGAGCCGATTCCGCCCAAGGCGGAACTGAGCCACGCCGCCAACTTCATGTACATGCTGAATGGCAAGGAACCGTCGGCCGACGCCGAGAAGGCGATGGATCTGATCCTGATCCTCCACGCCGAACATGGCCTGAACGCCAGCACGTTCGCCGCCCGGGTGATTGCTGCCACGCTGTCCGACCTGCATTCAGCCATCACCGGAGCCATCGGTGCCCTGAAAGGCCCGCTGCATGGTGGAGCCAATACCGAAGTGCTGAAGACGCTGATGGAAATCGGTGAAGTCGCCAATGTCGAATCCTTTGTTGAGGAGACACGGGCGAAGAAGGGCAAGTTCATGGGATTCGGCCATGCGGTCTATAAAGTCGAAGATCCGCGTGCCAAACACCTGAAAGAGCTGTCACGCCGCCTGGGCATCGAGACCGGCGAGCCCAAATGGTACGACATGTCGATCGCGATGGAGCAGGCGGTCAAGAAGTCGATCAACCGCAATTGCAACGTCGACTTTTACTCCGCCAGCCTGCAGCACTACATGGGCATCCCGGGCGACCTGTTCACCGCGGTGTTCGCAGCCAGCCGCATCGTGGGCTGGTGTGCTCACGTGATCGAACAGATCAGCGATAACAAGATCATCCGCCCGTCGTCGAATTACGTCGGCCCGGCAGATCGTGCTGTGCAACCGATCTCCGCCCGATAATTGCGAAAGCTGCTTAAGCCCGGACATGGCCATGTCCGGGCTTCTTTATGCGCAGATCACAATTCTTGCGGATCGCGAACCTGAATTATCCAGCGCGAAATTCCGAGAACGCGGCGCTCATTGCGTCGCGCATCATCGACGAATCGTTGGAGTAGACGATCAGCTTCGCTCCCTGACGGATCGTCCGCAACTGCTGTTCGCGCTTGCCGAACCAGCACCCGGCGGCCACATGATACTTCGCAGACGTATCGATGATCCGCTGCAGCATGGCGATCAGATCCGGGTGATCGTACTCGTCCGGAATTCCCATGTTGACGGTCAGGTCATTTGGTCCAACGAAGACCGCGTTCACGCCGGGAATCGAGCAGATTTCATCCAGGTTCTCCACCCCCTGGACGGACTCGATCATGGGAATAAAGATCGTGTCCTTGCAGCGGGTCTTTGTGACATAGTCTGCTGTGGCCTGACTCGGCCACTGACCGGTCTTGATCAGACGTTCCAGCGCGGCACCCTTGAGCGGTCGATAGACGGCAGCTGCCGCGAGGCGTTTGCAGTGCTCGACGTCTTCTACATACGGCACGACGACGCCGTCGAAGGAATCGCAGACCTTGGCGACGTCGTCGGGATCGCGACTGTGGGTGCGGGCCAGACAGACGATGCCCCGCGACATCAGGGCATAGCGCAGCGGCAGAAAATCGGCGATGTCCAGAGCATTGTGTTCAGCTGTCACGATCACGAAGTCGAGCGAACCCGGCGGAATGAAATCGACAATTGCCGGCGTCACCGCATGCTGGATCAACGTGCCATAGACCGGTTGTCCGGTCTGCATCTTTTCCTTCAGTGCCCGTGCAGACATGGATGCCCCTCGTGGCGGGTGAACGAAGTCGCAGGATCGCCAGCAGTATGGCAAGGCCAGTCTGCCAGGAACTTTGCGACTGCACAACCGGACGAGGTGATCCACAGCATCGCGCCAGCGACGCGACAGCCGCCTTGCCAGTGTCACAACCCGTCCACAGGCGGACTACAGCTCACTCAGCAGAATGATGCCCACGACGATGTCATATGCAGCGTGACATCCGACCGCGATCCCGAAGCCGCGACAGACAAACAGCACGCCGAACAACACGCCGGCGAGGCCGCGGAACGCGAAGCCGAACCAAAGTTCACGGCTCGACTGCACCCGGCTGACGGCATCGGTGAAGATTGACAACAGCGTGGCATCGGTCGTGGGCGTCAGGTAGTGAGCCAGGGCGAAGATCAGACTGCTGATCGCAATCGCTCCGCGCAACGACCATTTCCCCGGCACCAGCAGGAATCGCAGCACCAGATAGAGCGCCGGGATCAGGCAGAGCCGAAACAGGAATTCCTCGTACAGACCGGCTCCCAGAAAGTGAATGAACCGCACACCGACCCACGGTGCTGGGATCGCCAGCGGCTGCACGATGTCCGGCGCTCCGAACCGCATCCAGCCGTCAGCCGCCTGACCGATCAGGACCAGCACGCAGGCATAGATCAGGCTTTCTGCCGTCATGCCGGCGAGAGCTTCCGTGCGAACTTTCCACGACTGCCGCAACGCCAGATGCCAGATCAACAACACGCCCGCTACCACCAGCGGCAACGCCCAGCCCCATGTCCAGGAACCGCTGCTCAGCCAGGTGCGCAGCCATTCATCGGCCCCGTTTCTGACCTGGGCCAGTCCGGCAGTATTCCACCAGACGCCGAGTTCGTAGAACACCAGCAGCGGCAGCACGAATAACAGATTGATCAGCGGCCGACGCGTTTCATTCCAGTAGTCGAAGCGGGAGGTTCCACTCATGGTTCGCCGGTCTCCCCGGTAGAATTGACGCGTGCGACCGGCCTGGCCAGCGGTGGAGCAGACTGGCGAATAAAGACGGGCCTGCTGTCGCGACCGCGTTGCCGACGCAGGTAAACCGGGGCATCCGGAAAGTGATCCGCTCCTCCGGCATCTGCCCGCAGACCGGGATGTCCTGTCAGCTGGAAGTCTTCCGCAACCGTTAATGGCGCTTTCGGACCGGACAGACCGTGCCGGGCATCCACCATCCGCTGCTGCCGCTGCAGGGACAGTTCCGCGACGATTTCTGCGAGGCCTGGCCGCAGGCTGTTCAGCAATCCGGCTGCCAGCGGTTCAGAGACAGAGCCGCGGCGGACTTCCCGCCACAATCGCAGGCCTGCCAGTAACTCTGTCGTTTCCCCGGACGTGACCGACAGGTCGAGCGTCAAGGGATCGCTGATCAATTCGACCAGCCGCACCACTACGGCGAGCCATTGGGAATCACGCGTCAGACGGGCGGTCGTCAGCCGCTGGGGAAATCCGCTGCCGTCCAGTCGTTCGTGATGTTGGCCAACTAATATGGCCAGGGCGGTGGGACACCCAGCCAACTGGCTGAGCAATCCGGCGCCAATCCCGGGATGATTCGGATTGGAATGACGGACCACGTTGGCCCTGTTACGGGACAGCAGCCGACGCGAGCGTTCATACGGGTCATGTCGCAGCCCCACGTCCTGCAGAAAAGCGGCTGCCGTAACGATTCGGATCTGATCCTGGTCGGATGCTGCGACAGTTGCTGTTAGTTCGCCGCACAGCCGGGCGGTCAGGATCGCCTGGCTCAAGGACTCTGCGTTCGCCAAGCCGGACTGCGCGAGCGACGTCGGAATCAGGCGGCAGTCCAGCGGCAAAAATGCGGGCGATAGCCGGCAGGCAGAAAGCGAGGAGACCAGTTCCTCCGCCAGATGTAACAGCCTGCGTGCGGAAGATTCGGTGCCTTGTACGACGCGCTGGCAGAGCGGGTCCAGCTGTTCTGCAACATCATGGGCGAGATCGCAGAGAGTCAACTGCCGTTCCACCAGACGCACCCGGGCGACAGTATTGTCCAGTAATTGCTGGACCAGACGCGTGGGTGCCGGTGGCCGTGACTGGAACTCTGCCGCCAGCAGTTGCGAGAATTCCAGGCATTCCCGCCAGCGTTGCGCCAGCAATCCGGAACCGGCCTGTTGCATCCATTGGGTATGATGGATGGTCCGGATGCGCGTCGTCAGTTCCCGGAACTGCTGCTGGAGCAATCCCCAGCGGGATTCCGACGGCAGTGCGGCGACAATCGGGGCTGCAGCGCGAGTCGCCGCCAATTGTTGCCGCCATTCGTCGACAGTGACCGGCCCATCGCTGGACGTCATTGCGGGCGTCCTGATGCTGAACGAAGAAATCACACGGCCTGCAGGAGACCGGAATCGCCACTCCCTGACCTGTCACGGAGAGCCACAGCTCTCGCGCCACGGACCCTCCTGGCAATTCTGAGGCCCAGACAACTCCGAGCCTCAGCGTTGCTCAGGTCATGGACTCATCGGCAGGACGGCAACTGCCACTTTGAAGACAACAGGAACCGGCTTACAGCATCCGCAATTCGGATCAACCGGATAACCGGCAGGCTTTCACAGCCCGCGCCGTCACGGCCGGGCAGAGCGCAGAGTGCACTCGCGTCAGTCCCAGGAAAAATCCCGGCGGTGAGATCGGTCCAGATGATCACCAGTCCGAAGCGCAGCCGTCCGGAATTGAAACGGAACAGTCCCGCACAACACGCGGCAGACGGACCGCTCAAGGCTGCTCGCCGACCATCTGCGGCAGGGGTAACGGAATGCGCGGCGGTTGACGGCAGCGACTGGTTTCCAGGGAAAAGGCTGCCAGGCCCTGGCCGTTGATTTCCGCCACCAGGGAATCGATGTAGCCATGCTGAACGCCGATGCGTTCCGCGCCGGTGGCCCGGATCGTCGACCAGATTTCGCTATGATCTGCGTGATCCGAAAGAACGAACCCATGACCGACATTTCGCTGTCGTGGTCCGTCCGGCAGCAGCATCCAGCCCGAGACGAACGCCGTGGAGTAGTGACCATGAAACGGACATGGTTGCTGCCAGCGGGCAGAAGGTGGCATCAATAACAGCGACCGTCCCCAGTTTGACGCCAAGGCGGCGTGATCAAAATCGGCATAGTCCGGGAACTCGACTCCTGCGTTACGGTAAAACCGGGTCATATCGCGCACGTGCGGATGCACCGCGATCGGTCCGATGGAGGAATCCAGGGCTGCCAGCACCCGCTGGGCTTTTCCCAGTGCATATGCATACAGAAAACAGGCCTTGCCGTCTGCCTGGCAGGCTCGCCACCAGTCATGAATGGCAGCGATGACGCTGGCCGGGTCCGGCCAGCGAAAGCAGGGATGCCCGAACGTCGATTCCGTCACCAGCGTATGACAGGCCACCGGCTCAAATGCCGCACAAGTACGATCTGCCACCGTGCGATAGTCGCCGGTGACCACCCAGACTTCGCCGGCATGTTCCACCCGCACCTGCGCCGAACCCAGCACATGACCTGCCGGATGCAGCGAGACGCGGACGCCGTTGATCGTCAGTTCCTGACCATACGGCAAGGTCTCGATCGCAGCCGTTGGTGCGAGCCGGCTGGCAACAATTTCCCGTCCTTCCCGGCAGGTCAGGTAGCTGCGACAACCTTTGGTCAGATGATCGGCGTGACCATGCGTGATCACGCCGCGGGACACCGGAGCGTTGGGATCGATATGAAATCCGCCCGCCTCGCAATACAGCCCGGCCGCCGTCATCCGCAACAAAGGCATGCCACCATTACCCTCTCGACCCCGGAAACTCGCGGAACAATTCCGCGTCTCCGTCCAGCATAACAGCCCGCGAACTGGACAGGCAGGGGCAGCGGCAATTTGCCGGAATCGGTTCGTGCCATCGGTCTGCCGCGGCGCGAAGACTGCTTTCCGTCGCAGCGCCCGGACGGCTGCGGAAGTTCAGCTATGGCAGCTGCAGATAACCCTGTTAATGACACGCGGAATGATGAAGATGAATCGCGGGCGGCATCGGAATTGTGGTGGCATGCCCTGAGTCCTTGCAGGGTGCAGTCGTCAAATGGTGGTGGAGAGTTTGCTCGCAGAAATTCCAGCATCGATCGGTGTGGCATGCTTGCCCTGCCAGGCAAGCATGCGATTCGTCATGAACGATCGTCTGTCCATACAAAGCCGCGGATCATGCTTGCCTGGCAGGGCAAGCATGCCACACTTTCCAGACAACACTCTCGTTAAACGCGCAACCGCAAAACGGTGCTTCGGGCTGTTGGTCCCGGACTGAAGCTGGTGCTTTGCCAAATCCAGAAAACGGGGTTAGGGCAAGTGTAGGTAGTGGACGTTAGTAGCGAGCAGGATCAGGATCGCCAATGGATTCCGAGATTTCCTACCCACTACCCACTTTTAACCAGCCCCGATTTCCAGCAGGGACAAAGCACTAGAAATCGGCATCCAGCACAATGCGGTAGCGGGCGTGACCGGATTCCAGACGCTCGAAGGCGTTATTGATCTCGCTCATGGGATAGTGTTCGGTCGTCGGCAGGACGTTGTGCCGGGCAGCAAACTCCAGCATCGTTTCAATCGCAACGGGAGAACCGGTCGGCGAGAACGAGACGCTTTTCTGGCCCATGATCATCGGAAAAGCCGTGATCGGAATCGGTTCCAGCACAGCCCCGACGACGTGCATCCGTCCGTTCGGCCCCAGCGTCGCTGTCAGGGCGTCCCAGTCCATCGGCACGTTCACCGTCACGATGAGCAGATCCAGCGTGCCGGCGATTTGTTTCATGGCAGCGGAATCCCGGCTGGAAACGACGCGGTGGGCGCCGAAACTGCGGGCCTCCTCAAACTTGCGTTCGCTCGAAGTGAACGCGGTGACTTCGCAACCATAGGCCGCTGCGAACTTCACCCCCATGTGCCCCAGACCGCCAATGCCCACAATGCCCACCCGATCGGTCGGTTTTGCAAACATTGCCAGGGGATTGAAGACCGTAATCCCGCCGCACAACAGCGGCCCTGCATCTGCCACGTTCAGACCTTCCGGGACAGGAATCGCCCAACTCCAGTGCGCACGCACGTGGCTGGCAAATCCTCCGAAATGTCCCCCGATCGTCGGCTGGGCCTGGGCACAGAGATGCTGCTCACCGGAGCGACAAGGCCGGCAGTGCTGGCAGCTTCCGGCCGTCCAGCCGATTCCGACACGCTGTCCGACCGAAAGCCCTTTGGCAGCGCTGCCCAGACTGACCACGCGGCCGATGACCTCGTGCCCCATTACGGCCGGGTATTGAGTTGCTCCCCAGTCGTTGTTCAACATGGACAGATCGGAGTGACACAGGCCGCAATGCTCGACCTGCACCTCAACGTCTTCTGCAGCCAGGGGACCGAGATCCACTTCCTGACGGACCATCGGACTTTTTGCAGAGGGAACAACCCAGGCATCAATTCTGGACATGAAAACTCTCCGGGAGACGTATGGGAATCAAAAATTGCGGTGAGCGACTGCCATCAATGACTCGGATTTTAGCGAAACCGCAGACATGGTCAGGCTGGTCCTGCGAGTAGCCGCGAACGAATCAGCATTCCTACCGGCACCGGCGAAGTTTCTTGCAGGTGAAAACATTTTTCATGCTTTGGAGCGACGCCGGACCGCATAGCCGTAGGAAATCGGCCAGATCTGGTCTGCGTCCAGTTCAGTCATCGCCCGTTCCGCCCAGTAGGGTTCGCGCAACAACTGCCTGCCCAGAAAGACGAGGTCCGCATCGCCACGACAGATGATGTCGTTCGCCTCAGCGGGCTCGGTGATCAACCCGACGGCGCCCGTTTTCAGGCCAGTCGCTGCCCGCACGGCCTGTGCCAGCGGCACCTGATATCCCTTGCCCACCGGAATTTTGGCATGCGGAATGATCCCGCCCGAGGAGACGTCCAGGAGGTCGACGCCAGCGGCTTTCAGCGCTCGCGCCAATTCGATCGACTGTGCAACGTCCCAGCCGCCTTCGACCCAGTCGGTCCCGGAAATCCGCACGAACAGCGGCATCTCCGCCGGGATGGTTCCCCGCGTGTCGGAGACCACTTCCAGCAGCAGTTGCATCCGGTTCGCCAGTTCGCCGCCATATTCGTCCTGCCGCTGGTTGGACAACGGCGACAGGAAGGAATGCAGCAGATAACCGTGGGCGGCGTGAATCTCGATCGTATCGAAGCCGGCTGTCAGTGCCCGGCGGACGGCCTGCTGAAACAGTTCACGGATTCCCGCAATTTCATCAATGCTCAGGGCGTGGGGCAGCGGATCGGATTCCTGAAAGGCGACCGCGCTGGGGGCTACGGTGTCCCAGCCCCCCTCACTGGCTGAAAGCCGGCGACCACCTTGCCACGGGACATCGCAACTGGCCTTGCGGCCCGCATGCGCGAGCTGAATGCCGATTTTCGCGCCTTGGGAATGTACGAAATCGACGATGCGGCTGAGTTGCGGGATCTGGTCATCGTGCCAGAGTCCCAGGCAACCAGGCGTAATGCGTCCCTCTGCTGCGACAGCAGTGGCTTCGACGAAGATCAGGCCGGTGCCGCCCGAGGCCCGGCTGCCGAGATGCACCAGATGCCAGTCGCTGGCCAACCCGTCCCGGGCGACATACTGGCACATCGGACTCATCACGATCCGGTTGCGCAAGGTCATGCCGCGCAACTGCAGGGAACTCAATAAATCGATATCGGGCAATTCCCGATCGTGCTGACAAACGGCCTGCGAACCAGCCCCGTTTCCTGACATCTGGATCATCTCCCCGGATTTGTCTGCGGCGCTTCCCCGGCATCCTATGCCGCCAGGGTTCCGGCCGACAAGCAGCAGCGCACGGGATGACCTGTGAATTCTCGCGAAGCACCCGACAAAACGACAGCACGACTTGTGATCGGCCCTTTCATCGGGTTAGATTGATGAAACCGCCGGACCAGAGTTTGTACTGTGTGGCCACGAGCGGTCCGTCCCGGCCGGTGTCAGCGGACCGGGCGGAACCTGGCCAGCGTTGAAGATCCGGGTTTTTGCAGCAACGTCGAGGAAATTGAGCATGCAGTGGCTGAAAGCGTGTCGGCACGTCCCGGCAGGATTGATGATGGTGGGTCTGACCCTGTGCGCGTCGTCTGCCGATGCCCAGTGGGGCAGCGTCAAGGGCAAGGTGATTCTGAACGGCGATGCTCCGGAACAGCAGCCACTCGTCAAGAAGGGCGATGCTGCCGTCAAGGACGCCGCCGTGTGCGCCGCGGTCACCGTTCCGAATGAAGACGTGGTCGTCGATCCGGCCACCAAAGGAATTGCGAATGTCGCCGTATATCTGCGGAAGGCCCCCTCGAAGATCCATCCGGATCTGAAGGCCGCCGACAGCATGTCGATCGTCTACGATCAGGTGAGCTGCCGCTTCATTCCGCACATGGCTCACGTGCAGGCCGGGCAGTCGGTGGAAGTGCTGAATTCCGATGCCGTGGCGCACAACACCCGCGGCAATCCGATCCGGAACCAGGGTTTCAATTTCATAGTGGCCCCGAACACTGCCAAGGGGAACGGGATCAAGATTCCGCTCAAGATCGGCGAAAGCGTGCCGGTGCAGATCGGCTGCGATATTCATCCCTGGATGCGGGGCTGGTGGGTCGTCACCGATCACCCGTATGCCGCTGTGACCGCCGAAGACGGTACTTTTGAAATCAAGAACCTGCCCCCGGGCGAACACGAGTTCCGCGTCTGGCAGGAAAAGGTCGGCTACCTGGAGCGTTCGCTCAAGGTCGTCGTGAAGGCCGACAGCGTGACCACCGTCCCGGACATCAAGGTGCCGGTGAAGACGCTGTTCAACTGAGTCTGTCAGCTGTGTAATCCCGACTGCACGGATTCAGCATTTCGGAAGCCCGGGGATCGCCATCCCCGGGCTTCCTTACTTTGAAGGACCAGGAACAGTCTCATGAAACAGCAGGTGGGCGTGCTGCTGCAATTCGTGGTGCTGGTCTTCCTGCCGATGCTGTGTTATTGGCAACTCCAGTTCGGATTTCCGCTGATCTGGATGCCAGGCCTGCTGCTGGCGGGAATTGTGGTATTCTGGATCGGGACAAAGCTGCGCGGCACGACCCCGGTCGAGCCCTGATCCCGGACCAATTTCAGTCCTGAGCGAAACCGTGATGCGTGCACACCGTCACCTGCCGCCGTTTACGACCAGCGGTTTCCGATTCGCCCTGTCGCTGGCCACGGCATTATTCGCGATCCCTGCAGCAGCCCAGCTGACTCCGCAATTTCCGCGCACCTTTCAGGAAACGGTCACGCTGCCGGTCGACAACGAAGCGGCCAAAAAATTGCTGACGATCGAGGATCGCTGGGCCGCAGGACGCTGGGAAACGGCTCTGGACGATCTGATCACGCTCGTGGAAACGAGCGGCGGTGCACTCGTGCAAGTCAGTCGGCAGGATGAAGCCGGCATCGCCCGCTATCAGCCGGTCTCGGTGGCCAGCGATCGCTGGCTGGCCACTCTGCCCCCGGCAGGCTTGCGTCGCTATCGCGTCCGGATCGATCCGCTGGCGGATCAACTCTGGCAGCGCTGGGAACAGACCGGCCGCGAACGGCTGCTCGAAGAACTGCTGGAGCGGGCGTACTACAGCAGCCGCGGCCCGGCCGCCTTGCAGGCACTGGCACAACACGCGTTCCAGCGGGGGGAACTTTCGCGAGCCCGGGAACTGTGGAAGCAACTGCTGCCTGCGAGTTTCCTGATAGCGCCCGCTCCAGTCCGCAGGGCACCGGAATCGCCATTGCCGCCGGCTGACGTCGCTGCCCGGGTTGTGATCTGCGATCTGCTGCTGGACCTGAACGCTGGCGGCCAGTCGCTCCATCAGTTTCGGCTGCAATTCCCGGAAGCCCGCGGTCAACTGGCCGGTCGCGATGGTCTCTGGATCGACTTGCTGGATGAGTTCTCTCGCCAGGTCATCGATCCCGAGACGTCCTTTTTTGAAGGCGATCTTCCCACGTTTGGCGGGACACCCCGGCGCACGCTGGTGTCGCACGGGACACTCGACCCCGGCAGTGAATTGTGGAGCGTGCCGTTGCGCGGCATTGATGTGCCACGGGCAGCGGTCACCTCGCTGCTGCCGACTCCGCGCCCGCTCGGATATTTCCCGGCGGTCGTGGACGACATCGTCTATCTGAACGACGGCGAACGCATCCGGGCCTGGAGTTTGTTTTCCGGACGCCCTGCCTGGGAACAGCCGACCGACAGCACGGACATCATTTATCCCAACGGCGCTGTGGATGAAATCCTGGCCCCGCGACGTCCGGTCGCCGGCTCGCCGCTGTGGACGGTCAGCATCGCCAACGGCAGGTTGTTTGCCTGCCTGGGTTCGATGGTCACCAACTCCACACCGCTGGAACTGCGTGATCAGTCCACCGAGCTGATCTGCCTCGACATCGCCGGTGGACAGGGCAAGCTGTTATGGAAACTGTCCAATGCCGAACTGGTGCAACGAATCGCCGTGACGGACGAGGATGCGCCTGGCTGGGTCTGGGAAGGCACGCCGCTGGTAGAAGGCAACCGGTTGTACGGCGTCCTGAGCCGTCGGCGTCCCCAACTCGAATGGAGCATCATTTGCCTGGATGCCGAGTCCAGCCAGTTGATCTGGCATCGTCCGGTCGGCGTGAGTCGGCCGACTCCGCCTGCCACCGAGAATCTCGCCAGCCATCTGTTGCTGACGGCCAGTGACGACCGCCTGTTTCTGGCCACGCACTGGGGCGCCATCATCGCAGTGTCCGCCCATGACGGTCACCTGCTCTGGGCAAACACGTATCGCAGCGAACTGCGCGACGAAAGCCATCCGCGCATCGCTGCCCTGGCAGCCCACCCGCCCTGCGTTGTCGTCGGCCAGCGGCTTTACACGGCTCCGGCGGACAGCGATGAGGTCTATTGCTGCGCCGTCGACACGGGGGACTTGCTCTGGCATCGGGCGGTACCGGACCGCCTGCAACATCTGCCCGGAGTGATCAGGAACCGGTTGATCGCCTCTGGACAGCAGTTATGGGGTCTCAATGCCACGACCGGAGAAATCGTCTGGAATGTCGGTGGGTTCGGCGACACCCCGCAAGGTTACGGACGTGGCTGGCTGGCGGGTTCGGTCGTCTACTGGCCCTCGCGGGAAGCAATCAGCGTTGTTGAAGCCGAGCGGGGACAACTGTTGCGGGAACAACCCCTGTTGACGCCGTCGCAGCGCCGCTTTGGCGGGAACCTGCTGGCAATCGACGGTCTGTTGCTAGTCGCCAGCGCAGACCGCCTGAGCGTGTATGGCGAATACTCTCGACTTGAACAGAGCCACGAAAACTGGCTGAGTCAGTTTCCGCAGAACGAGCGGATTCGCTGGAGACTGGGAGAACTGGCGCTGACACGGCAGGACTGGCCGGCCGCGGTCGGTCGCTGGCAACCGCTGCTCAAGGCTTCCGACAGTAACGAACCGTCCTCCGTTACCCGCTGGCAGGAACGCGCGCTCGATCGACAGATCGCCGCCCAGCTACAAAGGAATCCGGACGGACGCGCGACGCTGCGAGATCGTTATGCCGCAGCCGGTCGACTCGCGCGAACCCCGCGTCAGCACCAGTCGCTGTTACTCGCCGAATTGCGGACGCCTGCAGACGTCGAGTGGCGACTGACTACCTTGCGGCGCTGGTGGAACTTTCTGGAACAGTCGCCCTTCGACGCCGGCCTGTTGGCACCGCACGCACTGACCCGTGCGCAGGCTCGGACAGAGGTGCGACGATTGCACGAGCGTTACCCCGCCATACCGTTCCCGATTGACGTCCTCTTTGATGTTTCGGAAATTTCTTCCATGCCCGGCATGGTCCTGATCACGTCGCTATCGCCGACATCTGCCACCGCAACAGAGAACGTAACCGGGAC
>VFQN01005241.1_pt1 | contig 16071 bp, 24 predicted proteins | sample 3512371 | NCBI WGS metagenome assembly VFQN01 (sample SAMN10412370, study PRJNA504923) | tailings metagenome | isolation source: Replicate 2 from Balatoc abandoned mine | place: Philippines: Itogon, Benguet | collected 2017-08-28 | reverse complement strand
CCCGCCCCTGCCTCCGCCCCTCCGCCTGCTCCTGCCCCCGCCCCTGTCCGTGCCCCTCCGCCTGTCCCTGCCCCCGCCCCTGTCCGTGCCCCCGCCGCCTCACCAGCACCAGCAGGCTGACGTTGTTGGGGAAGCACGCCATGCCGCACTGGGGTGGGGTGGGGAGTTGCCAAGGAAAGCGGCATCAAGGTTCGGCATCAAGGAAGGAGGACAAAAGGTTGGGGCTTTGCAGGATAGCACTTGGATGGTGTGGTGCACACGCAGGGACAAGCGGACGCTGCTCGCGCCGCTCCTGTCCCGCCCCACGACCCGTACCTTTATGACCGCCTCCCCGCACGCCGCCGGGCCCTCCAGCACCACGCCGTCGCTGTCGAAGTGCCGCATGCAGCGCGCAAGCAGCTCAACGTCCTCTGGGGATGCGTGTCATAGGGCACGCGCAGGATTAGGGTATGAACCGTACTGAGGATAGGGCATGGGTAGGAGACCAGGGTACGGGACTAGGGTGCAGGACTATAGGACAATGCCATGGGACGGGACCAGCTTCTGCCCCCCTGACAGTCGCCTCCGCCCCAACCCCCAGCCCCCAAGCCTCAAGCCCCCACCCCCGCTCACCTGGTCCCCCGAACTTGTGCACCTTCTTAAGCTTGGCGGTGGGCTCCAGGTCGCGGAACTTGGGCACGGCCGCCATGCGGCGCCGTACCCACAGCGCCGTAACGCCCGCGCCGCCAGCCATGCACGGGAACACGCCGTACAGCACGTACTGCAGAGGGTTTGAACCGACGGCGTGGAGATGAGTTCATTCTTTGGGGTATGTCTCACGAAGCGTCCTGTAGACACCAGGGCGGCGTGTGCGGGAGGACTCGCCATTGGTTGCACAGCTGTGCGCCGCACCCAACGCTCCAGGCGCACAGTCGTCACATGAGTATTATCCCACCCCCCACACCAGCTCCCCCTGCTCACGTCTACCACACGCGCCGCCGTGTCCGGGTCATCCGCGTGCTTGCTGAAGCGCCAGTACGTCAGCACGCCGCACGTGTACAGCACGGCGCTCCAGCCGCCCACCCACACGTAATTGACGTAGAAGCGGAGGAAGGGCAACTGAGGGGGCAGGCGGCGGAGACACACGGTCCATCAGGGGCTGGGCACAAGCGTCAATGCTGGCACGGAAGCACGAAAGGGCGCTCACGACGCCACAGGGCGGCAGGGAGCCACGCCCGCCTGCCAATGCAAAAGTCTCCGTGCACCTGCTCCACCCAAAGCCCCCTTGCTCAACAGCACCCATACTCCCGACCTCCTGCTGCGAACACACGTGTAAACGCACCGCCATGAAGTTGTAGTAGCAGATGAGCGCCACCGCCACGAGCATCACGACGGCCTGCAGAAGAGAATACAATTCCCGGGGCATCACGGATAAAGAGGCTTGGGCGGGCAAGGGTAGGCTACCAGACGACGTGGGCGACAGGCGTGCACACGTATCCCAGCAAGCCGCGAGCCCTACAACACTCCGTGGCCCAAAAGCTGTTTGCGCTGTACACGTGTCAGCACAGGCTTACTCGCATCAGTCCAGAGAACGCATGCCTGCCTGCCCACCTGCACCCTGGGGTAGGAGGTGAGCACGTTTGCGGTGATGACGTAGGTGGCCTGAAGGGGAGGGTGGTGGGATGGGGAAAGGGTGGTGGGGTGAAGAAGACGGGGCACACGGAAGGGGGGCAGCAACGATAGTGTAGAGGATCAAGCAGGGCAGGACAGAGGACGCCGAGCACGCTGAGGCCCCCCAGCGAGTGTTCAGTGCCAGCCATGCCAGTCCCCACGGGCCCCTCCCCTCTGCACGCACCTTAAACAGCAGCACCCGCAGCCTCATCACGGCAGCTGGCGAGGCCATGATACCGCGGGCCAGGGGGTTCAGGTCGCAGCCGGCCACAAGCTACAGTGGGGTGTGATGGGGTGATGAGCGCAGGGGGAGGTACGTCAGATGCGGAATTGAAGCCCGCGCGGGTGTTGGCCATGGCGCAGGGTACACGTGGGCGGGTGGCCGAGGGCCCCACAGCAAACTGCGAGGCAGCCAAGCAGCAGCGAGCACACTGCCGAGTGCCGCTGGCCGCTCTACGCCTTCGCCAATGCATGGATGAAACAAGACGTGCCATGCCATACCAGCCACGGCACCAGTTGTCTGAACCGCCTATCCGCCATGCCCTCCCCCCAGCCCACCATGCACGCCGTGCCCATGAAGAACACCATGGCCGTCACCCCCGCCACCACCAGGGCCACCAGGTGGTTGCCGCTGAGGCACTCTGTGGGTGGGGCGGGACAGGCGGCAGGGGCAGGGATGGGTCAGGAGGGCAGCGGTAAGGGCGGACGGTTGGAGAGGCACTGTGCCGCGGCGGCAACAGCGTTCGGGTGTGGAGGTGCCATGGGGTAAGCACCAGGGTGAGGATACAGCACTGCCATGTTTGGGGCAATACGCACAAGGGTGCCACCTGCCCAGCCGTCGGACACGTCATCTCGTTGCTTGCTGCCATTCTACCTACAGTGGAGCTCGGCTTCCAAACGATGATGCACCGTGGGTGGGGCAGCCGTGTTGTGCCCCCCGCCCCCCCCCTCCGCCCCTTGCCCCTGTCCCCACCATCCCAGCGTCTGCCCCACTAGCCCACGGCTTCCTCGCATTTTACGCGTGCCCCCACTCACGGACATTCGACCAGAAGTTGTGGGGGTTGCCCGGCGAACCGAAATGGCCTGGAGGCATCAAGGGGCACGGACCGGAAGTCAGTGGGTGCACGGGCAGCACCGGCGGCGTGGCGTGCGGTGAGAGGCTCGTGTGGGGCAGTGCGTGGGCGGCACTGGAGCTGGGTGCGGCGGTCAAGGCAACGATGAACGGGTAACCGAAAAGACAGCACACAGCTCTGCCCGCACTGGCCACCTTGGTTTACTGCAGCGCGTTAGCCACAGCCACAGCCCCTTCCATACCCCTTGGTTTGGTTTTTTCTTTGTAACCGCCAACCGCCGAAGCACTCACAGTCGAAGAGGAACACCATGTAGTCGAAAATGGCCACGTACAGCACTCCGAAGCACATGTCTGTGAACAGCTGCAGCAGCTTGGCGAAGCGCTTTAGCCACTTGGAGTGCTCCTGCCGCCGCATGGCCACCGTCAGGCCGCCAACCGCCGCCAGCACGGCATACAGCACGCCAACCAACGCGTAAAAGATGCGGATGTACGTGTCGTAGCCCTGCAGAGGGAGGAGTGGGGGTTCGCACAAGGGTCAAGGCCAGCGTTGCGGCGACGCAGTGGGGGCAGCAAGGGACGGCTTACCAGTAAGCTCACCTTCCAGGTTGTCCTTCTCGCCTACAAATGCAGGTGTGGGTGGCCCCAGATTCGTGCCCAGACCCTCCGACATGATACTTACGGTTGCCTAGTCTTTGCTCAGTAAGAAGGACACAATTAGGTAGCAGTGCTGACTTTTGAGGACGTTCTTACAAGGTGCCCGTTCAGGTGCCCAATTCAGCGTACTTCCGGAGGCGACCACGGCAAAGCGCGCATGCGATCCCAACTAAAGAAACATGATTCAAAGCTGCTTCCGGGAATAAACATTAGCTGGCTAAGGCATGCCGCGGGCCCGGTCTGTCGCCGACAGTGTTCAAACGGGTAAGGTATCAAGACGTTGCAAGTTGCGCAGTTGGTGCCAAATCGTTGCTTCCTCGCCCGACTTTGGGTTCGATAAGGTCAAGCTCCCCTCCGGCCCAGCTCCCCGCGGCCGTACGCACCCAGATGCGCGCGATGGGTGACCTGGGAAGGGCCCACCGCACCGCCTGCCACAGCGGGTTGCCCGTTCGTATGTCCCAGCCCAGGGTGGGGTTGAACACCATAAGGAAGGCGGTGAGGCCCTCCAGGACTATGCGGATGGATGCCATCCGCCACGAATCTGCCGACTTGGAACGGGCCAAGGTATACCTGGGGGCCGCAGGCGGAGGGGAAAGGGCCCGAGCACACATACACGGTAAGCGCTACTGGAAAACGGCAGGAACACATTGCATGGCAGGAGCTGATGCAGCAAGCGGGGTTGGCGACGCAAGGGGCAATAAAGTGGAGGGGCCAGGCGGGCAAAGGGCTGGATAACGAATGGCCTTAGGACGCGCGTGCAAGCCCACGTGCAGCCACGTGGCCGACCCTGCCACCACATGCCCTTCACAACTGGAGCATTCACAAGCCCCAGCTTCGATTGCATGTTACGAAGCGTCACATGGTCAGCGGTGCTTGTACCGGTGGGGTACAAGGGTCAGGCTTCGCCGCGCGTCGGGGCACAGAGGCTGACCCAGCACACACAGTGCGCAGGCATCGTTGGTTGGCACGTGGCAGGCTGGGTGCGCGTAACAAACACCCCAGACACACATTGCGCTGTAGACTGCCTCCTGCAGCGACTTCTTCTGCTCCAGAAGGTCCTCCTCCTCCTCCTGCCCATTCTTGTTCTGTTGCCTGCAGGGTGTTTCAGCGCAAAGCGGCAGGGTAAGGTCGACGGACCCTGCGCCTTTGAAACAGCAACCCGCGACAAGTGCACAAGTCCAACATGATGCACGACCTTTCGTAAGCAGTGGCTGCTTACGTACATGCAAGCTCGGCAGGCAGGGCGCATTTGCTTCCCGTGCTCGCTGCATGCCGCATGGGTGCAAGAGCGTCCCCCCAGGTCCAACCTTTTGCGTAGCTTGTCTTGCGCGCTTTTTTGAGACGATGTAGCACTCATGCCAGAGCGCTGGCTCGCCGTCTCAGACATGTTGGCCAGAAGTTTCAGGGTCAGCTGCTGCGAAGTATGTTAGACCGTCACATGCGCCAACTTGCCTAAAAGGCGCACGTGTCCCGGGCCGATGTGTCTATGCATTATATCTAGGCGACCTTGACGGCGACGTATCGGCTTAGCGCGGCTCTGGTCTCAGGTCGGGCGTCTCCGGAGGTTACGCGGATTCAGCGACGCAAGTAGATTAGCCTTTTGCAAAGTGCCCTGATCATACATCGGGAACCTATTCCAGCTCCAATACAGTGTAGTCCCAGTTCGGAGCTTTCGAGCTGCACAAAAGTAGTGCACCAGCAAATCGGTCAAGATACTGGCCCCGTACGGGCACCAGGATCCCAACAGGAATGTCCCTAGTGACCTACACTTAAAAATTATCTTTAAGTATCGGCTAGCATGAATTCAGACATGACCTTCTCCTCAGGAGTCCCTTCCCGCCGCGCCCGTTCAAGTTCCCAGACGGCCTGCGCGCCGCGGTACCCCAACCAACCCCCGCCCCCGCTTCCTGCCCGCAGCTCTTCCGTCCTTTCCCTGACACACCCGTTGCTGAGAATGTTAACTTTCCTGCATGTGTCCAAATTGTCGTGCCCCGTTACGGAGGCTAGCAAAGTAGCAATCTACTGCACTCTCGACCTTGGACCGCTGCGGTACTCAGCTTGGGTTAAGGAGCGTGCCGGTCATGGTCAACCGCTATGGTACACTGGCGCCCAGGCCAGCCTGATCTACATGCTCTGCATTGACTGCATGTACCTGCCCCCAAAACTGAGCCAATGATGCCCTGCTATGCGCTGCAGCGAGTATGCTCTAGACATATAGACAGCACACATCCCTGGCACCATCTTGGCCGGGCCTGGCTACATGCCTACCCGCTCAACTGCGTACTCAAGGCTGGGCCAACCAAGCACGGGAAACCACCGAACAGGACAGGGGACGGGGGGCTGAAGATCCCGAAGAGCCCGCTGCCCGAACCAGCTGGCACACACTGTCTCCATGTCACCAAGTCCACGCCAACTCCGTCGGTCCTCTCACCTCGCACCTTTTACACCGAACTTCATCCGTGCGTGCTCTGCCGTCCGTCCATTAACACTGCGCACCACGCCGCTTCTTCTGGACCTACTAGCTGCCCGCACCCCTTGCGCCGCATAGCCCCCACTGCGCTTTGTACACTGCCGTACGCAAAACTTCGCTGCGCCTGATGTGCCCCCTCTGCCCCAACACCACGGGTCACGCGCGCTGTGCGCCCTACCGGCACTCTCGCCTCGCAAACCCACTGCCAAACACCGGTAAGCTCTGTGCGACTGCGGTACCGTACCACCGTGCACCCTCAACGCTGACACTAGAATCCGCGTTCCAAAGCCCCAATGATCAGATTCTGCCATTGATCGCATGCCAGGTATGCAATCCTCAACGGTCAGCTGCCCGTCCCGCATCGTCTCATCCTACACGTGCTCCTGCAGCTGCTGTCGCCTGAGCCTGCTGAGCCCCAGCCCCGTCCTCTGCACCGACAGCGGCCCCTGGCTCACCGGCCTGTGCCACCCGGCCTGTGCCACTTCCATCCGCACTGTTTTCTCAGCGGCTGCCGCAGGTGCCACCAGGTGCCACCTGCTGGCTTGACGCCGCTGCCTCTCCTTACCCGTTACCTGTTACCCCTCCGACGCCGTTGCTCAGTGCCCCGCGCCAGGCACTCGGCTCAGCGTGTGCTGCAGGCCTGCAGCCCGCTTTGCTCCATCCCTTCCCCTGCGCTGGACCCAGGGCCAACTGGGTCATACTAACAAGCATACATACAGCCTGCGTACACACAAAAGCCTCAGGGACAGAGTATTCTCTTTACTACTTCCGGTACGTCACAGAGGTGTTGTCAGGGGCAAACGTACGACTCATAGCTCAGTCCTACCGTATGGGGGCAGCTGGCAGGGTGGGGCGGGGCGGGGCGGAGCAGCGGAGCACGACCCTAGAGCGTGGCTTGGCGCCCATGCAGGCGCTCCCTCAACGCCAAACCGGGTACGGCTGTGGCAGCGCTTCGCAGCGTCGTTCTGACTCATGCCATTGCGCGAGTGGTCAGAGTAAAACGCAGTCCATCTGTCCTCCCAGAGTTGGCTCAAAACTGTCGACGAGCCTTCTAACGAGACCGTTCCGAAGCAATCGCGCGCCCGCTCCCGCCAACAGCACGCCGCTTCCTACCCACGCCTACTAGTTCAGGAGCAATAAAGGATGAACGATGATGTCACAGTAGTGGAGTATGGTGGCCGCTGGGTCAAAGGCGGCCTGGCGCTGAACTACCCTTCCGACGAGGAACCGCGCGTGTTGACACCCAGCGCAGTAACAGTTGAACAGAGTTCGTCTCCTGGATATGACAGCGAGGCTGCCGCCCTGGCTGCGGGTGCGACGGTGCACCGGCCCGTCCGAGGCGGCAAGATCGTTTCGTGGGACCAGTTTGAGGCGCTGGTGCACTACATGCTGTACGAGCTACTTGGCTGGGAGCTCGGAAAAGAGGGCAATGTGCTTATGTGCGAGCCGGTGCTCACCAGCCGCACCGACCGGGAGACCATGTCGCAGCTCATGTTTGAAGCGTTCAACGTCAGCGGGCTGTTCATCCAGGACCAGGCCGTGCTCTCCCTCTATGCCTTTGGGAGGACGCACGGCTTGGTGGTGGACGTGGGGCACGACAAGGTAGACGTTAGCACGGTCATCGAGGGGCTGGTCAACCAGTCCAGCGTCCGCCGGCTCAACTACGGAGGCGCCGACCTCACGCGCTACCTCCAGAAGCTCATGGCGGACAAGCCCCCCGCTCAGGCCCAGCCCCAGGAGCAGCAGCCGCAGCCGGACAGCATGCAGGTGGACGGGGAGCAGCAGCAGGGGACGCCACAACAGGACCAGCAGCCGCAGCAGCAACAGCCCTCCCGGCCGCTGACCGCAGAGGGCGCCATGGAGGCCCTGAAGGAGCTCTGCGCGCGCTGCTGCGAGTCAGAGCGCGCGCTGGAGTCCGCCTGCGCCGCGGCCGCGCAGCAGCCCCAGAGCTACGCCCTGCCCGACGGCCAACGCTTCACGGTGGGCGACGAGGGGCTGCGTGTGGCCGAGGCGCTGTTCCACCCGCACACGCTGCTGGGCGTGCTCAGCCCCAACCTGGTGGAAGCTGCCCTGGACAGCGCGTCCGTGGTGCCGGAGCTGCTCATGCGCAAGGTGCTGTACGAGAACATGGTGGTGGTGGGCGGCGGCGCCGTGATCCCCGGCCTGCAGCAGCGCTTCCTGGCCCACATGCGGGCGCTGGTGCCGCCCTCCGCACTGTCCTCGGCCGCCGTGTGCGCGGTGCCCGAGTACCTGCCCGACCCGCACCTGGTGCGCCACGCGTCGTGGATGGGCGGCGGCGTGCTGGCGCAGGTGGTGCTGGCGCAGGGGCACTTCCTGACCAAGGCAGACTACGACGAGGCGGGGCCGGGCTGCGTGCACAGGCGGTGCACGTGAGGGGGATGGCGGGGGCTGGGGCAGGGCGAGGGAGGGGGGCAGAAGGAGAGTGGGGAGCGGCGGCAGGGTGAGGCGGCAGCAGCGGAATGGGGAGCCTAATAGGGGCCCTGGCGTCGTGGGCAGATGCCTCCACCGCGGCACGGGCGTGCTGCAGCTACAAGCCGTGAGCCGCCGTGCGTGGGCCGCCGCGGCGGCGGCCGCCTGTGCCAACGTTGCGGCGGCCCGCCAGCAGGGTTACCGCCGTGGCGGACGCGGCGCTGGGCTGTTTGCCCCGGTGCTGCGCCTTGGCTGGCCGCCGCCTCGTTGCTGCGCAGCAGCAGCTCGTCCACGCCACGCAATGACAATCGTCCCTCAGCAGCCCCTGTTTCCCTCAGCCTCTTCCTTCTCATAGCCCAAATCAACAGGCCCCAGCACCGGCCTGGTGTGCCGTTTCAATTTGGGGCTTGCCCAGCAGGGCCGGAGCCCTTTGCCTCTTATCGCCAATGCGCCCACCGTGCGCTGCCCAGAGGTGCTGCTCAAGCGTGATCCCACACCAACACCCCGTGATCCCGCTTTTCGGAGGCGGCCACTGCTGCCTCCTGTCCAGCAGCCCACCGCCACGTGCCACGCGCTCTTGGACCCACTGGCGCACGTGCTGAGCAGCACGTGGGCTCATTGCAGCACTGCCCATCGGCGCCGTGAGTCCGTTGCTGCTGCGCTGCTTGGCGCCCCGCCCAGCCACACCCGCCCTGCCGGCTGGCCCCAAACACCGCCTGTCGCGGCGGCAGCGCGCAACGCACAGGTGAGGGCAGCGGACGCGTTGATGGGGGGTGGCTGGTTGACTGCATGCGGCGGCGGCGGATGTAGGAGCATGGAGCGTGCAGGCGTACACCTGGATAGGGTTGCCAATCTGGCACGCATGTGACGTACCGTATATCGTCCTCCACCTGTCAGCACGTGCCGTTTGCTCTTGACGCCGTCCTCTGATTGTCCCCTGCAGGAGGCGGTCGCCGTTGGTTCGCTGTCTCCACGCGAGAAGCCATGGCGGTCACCATGCCACGTGCCACATGCGTTGCTGGACCTAAAAGGTGAGGATGTGGGTCGCTGGGCGGGTGGGTGCGCACCAAGGGCCTTCCATTCTAGACGAGGCTGCAGTGCAGGGCAGGGCACCTTGCTTACTGGCTAGTTTGAAGTTGCAGACTCACTACGGATGAGGCCATTGACCTGTATATTAACCAGTGTGGCACGTCCCTTCACTTGCCATCGGCTTGCTGCGCAGGACGTCCTCCGTGCGCTGTGCCCAGGGCACGGCCCAGCGCGCGCCCAGCTGTGGGGATGGCGGGAGTGCTCCCACTTATCAGCTCCTACGCAGAGGCGCGACCGTGGGCGCGAAACGGGGGGGCGGGCAGCTTGGTGTAAGAACAGCACACTTGCTTTGCAGCAGCACACGTCGGCGCTATGGCGGAGCGTGTCGTACGGTGCACGCTGCCGCGTGTGCCAGCAGCCAGGAGGGCGCATGGTGCAAGCGTGGGCGTATCGGACACCTGCAGGGTGCGGGTCGTGTTGGTGGACGGTAGCTCAGGCTCAGGAGTATGAGTGGCGGCACAAGAGGCTAGGCAGGCGGTGGAGGTGGGGTGGGTGGCGGCTGTGCTGCTGCGTTGTTCACCTGTACTGGCGGTGCGATGGGGTTGGCGCCTGGTTAACATTGCGCCACGAGCGCAATGGGTTGACATATGTGCGTTGCTTGGGACCAAAAGTTTGGTTCAGTGCCGTCGGTTACTGTGGCCGTGTAGCCACTTGCCAACGGTTTGACGCTGAAGCAGTCTGTAAGAGGGCTGTGTAACCAGATGCCACGAGTTTGCTCAGTGCGATTGCACCGGGTGAACCTTATTTCTGTTGCTTGTCGGTGTTTCGGAATTGAGGCAGGCTGCAATGGGGGCTGCATACGGTAACCTCCCCACACTGCCACGTGGCAAGGTGGCATGTACCGACCAGGTACCTGCCGCGTGGCAATGCTGCCGCGCTGGACTAAGTACTTACCGCCCTTCGTAAGCCTGTGACATCTCAATCTTTGGGTGTGTTGTCGTGTGGCGCTGAGGGGGGAGCAGGGCGAGGGTCAATCGGCAATCGTTACAAGGGGGCCAACCAGGGTGCATCGGAGCCAGGGGCAGCCGAAACGGAGCAGCATGGGGGGACCGGCCAGATGACGTCAGACGAGGTAGGCTGAACGTGGACAGGAGTCCTGTCTCCAACGAGTGCATGATTAACTATTTTTTTGACAAGCAAAGTCAACATAAGCACACAAATGATTGACACTTCGTGGGTGTGCTGACTACACAGCGAGCGTTTACCAGCTTTTATCGAGAGGAAAGCTGCGCGTGGTATGTCAGACAAACGGTTTTAGCTGGGAACTAGAACTAAATGTCATTTCCGTTACTAGAGCTGTACCTGGCAACGCAAGCTGGCGAATGGGCACTCCGCTGGTTGAGGACGCTGGGCCACAGCAAAGTTCAGACGGATGGCAATGCAAAAACCAAATCCAAGGGCAAGGGCGGTCGCAAAGCGCGGTCTGGCAAGCAGCGGTCCCCAAAGGGCGCTAAGTCCCGGGGCCCTCGCGGGGGCAACGCAGACGATCTCTTGGAACGCGGGGGACGGCTAAAACCCCTCATGAAATCATTCTCGCGAAATAACGACAAGACGCATCAGGAGGAGGCGTCGGTAGGCGCTCGTCGGGGCCAGGTCAGCATCCCCGCATCTGCAACAGCCCCCAGCTCGGCCTCACCGGCCTGCGCCGGCGCCGCGCCGACCCCCAGCTCCGTCCCCGCCCTTGCCCGTGTGCCCTTGGCCACTGTGACCTCCCTGGCGCTTGTGTCAGGCAGCAAAGCAACCACAGCAGCACAAACGACAACAGCTGCAGCGGGAGCAGGCGCGGCCGCTGCGCCCCTCACTGAGGACGGCGGCGGCAGCAGCAGCGAAGGCAGCGAGACACCCAGGGCTGGCGCTGACACCGCCCACAGCGGTAGTGCAGGGCCCTGCAGGTGGCTCCCCGGGGGTTGGAGCCGCCTGCGCCAGGGCTCCCACGCCCTGCCGCCCCACGCGGGCGATGGCAGTGGCGATGGCACCAAAGCCTCTCCGCACCACGACCACTTTGCCACCAGCCACACCCACTCGCGCAGCAGCGGCAGCCGGAAAGCGAAGGACGGCGGGCAGCAGCAGGGCGATAGCGGGGAGGAGGGCGGGTCGGCTGCTGCCGCGCCCGTGGCCATGCTCAACGGCACCGTGGTTGGCGAGCCGGGGGCCGAGCAGCACAGGACGAAGACGCAGCAGCAGCAGCAGCATGGCGGTCCACCGAGCCACCAGCCCCCTGTACGACGGAGGCACCAAGGTGAGCACCCTGCTGGCCTGGAGGCGTTGACCCTGTGTCCTGCCGAGGGATGTGGGGACAAAGGCCAGCAAGCCCGGCTGCATCAAACTGGGCTTTGCTGCGTGTCCCTTAGCTTTCCGTAGCACCTCTGCAGCTGCGTAGGGTGACCAAGCAGCGCAACCACTCCACTGCCTCCCTGCCCCTCCCGCTGCCTTCTAAACCGGGCAGACGCCCCCACGAGCCTCATCTCGTTCGACCCCAACACCGCCCTCCTGGCGGCACTGACGGCGGCGGCGGGCGGCAGCGGCATACGCAGCGGCGCGCACCACACGCCCACCGCTGCAGCCACCGCCGCTGGCCGCGCGCCGTCCCCTTCCTCCGGTCCCGCTGCACTCCTGAACTCCGTGGCTTCCAACGGCGGCAGCAACGGCAGCAGCGGCGCAAACAGCGGCAGCGGTGGCGACGCCGGCGGCGGCCGGAAACCCCATGGCGGCAACGCCGTCGCTCCTCGCTTCGAGATCCTCGACCACTCGACGGACGACGGCGCCGCCGGTTGGGCCTCGCCCGCCACCGAGGGCGCCGTCGGCGGCATGACGCTACTGGCGTCGGCGTCGCCGTGGGGCGGGCCGCCGGGCGACGCCATCGCGCCGCCGGCCGCCGGGGGGCTGCTGGGTGTGGGGGTGGGGGTGCCGCTGGGGGAGCTGGCGGAGCAGGTGGTGGAGGCGCCAGTGCGGCAGCTGCGGGAGCTCAACCGCAACCTCACGGTGGGGGTGGGGCCAGGCCGCTGGCGGCAGGGTGGGGCAGCGTCTGCGTTGAGGCCTGCAAGGAGCACTGCAAGGAGCCGTGGGAACAGGGAGGATAGGCGTAGCCCACACATGTGGATATTGTGGCCCGCGGCGCAACATGCTGACTGGCGGTGCGCAGGAATGGCTAGGTGGACAGGTCCGCCGCAAGCACCGCCTTGAGCTCGATGGACCTGATGGCCCATGACTCCATGGTCGCCCGCAGTCAGTTACCCCTACCGACCTTACCGTGCCCCGCTGCGGCTCACCACCACACACATGCCTTCCACCACGCTTACCAGCCCTGTCCTCCTTCCTCCTGCAGACGTGGCTCAACGAGTTTCTATCCAGCGACCAGGGCAAGAGGCTCAGCGAGCAAATCACGGGCGAGATGCACTCTGGTAAGTGGAACAGCAACGCACTCCGCATGGACGGAGGCGCCGCGGTGCTCGGTTGGCGGGTGCTGGATATTTGCATATGGACCTGAGGGCGGGAGGCAGGCCGGCTGTGCGTTCCACGCAGCCCCAAAAAGGTCTCCTGTGCCTAAGTGGTCTAGTGGGGCGCTTGGCCGCACTCGAGCCCTTCCAGCTCGTCGACGGCCGTGTCCTCCGACGCCATCTCATCGCCCGATCGACTCCACGACAAGACACGTCGCGCGCAGGCCCCGATCTGGTTGTTCCGCGCCTCGTCGGCCGGGGTGCCTATGTTGACGCCCACGTCGCCATGCCCCCGCCTCACAGCATGCATGCATGCATGGGTACACAGCGCTGCCTTTTGGTTTTCTGTTGCCCGCTCGCCTGCAGGCGCCCTCATGGCCCCCGTGCTCATCACCGAGGAGCTCATACGGGCACGGCTGCGGGGGTGAGCGAGGGGCAGGAAGCTGTGTCGGTGTGCAGGGCTGCAGGCAAGAGGCCGCTGGGTTGCAGCGGTAACATGAAGTGCGCTGCACGCGGATCAAAGCTTCGATACAACATCTCTTATGCACACATCTACATGACCCCAGACGCACAAACACGAGTGCGCTGCCACTTGCTGCAGTCTGGTCACGGTGCACGCCAAGCGCCTGGCGCTGTTCTACGGCCTGCGGGTGGCGGTGGCGTCGGCGGAGCTGCAGCTGCTCAAGATGCTGGTGCGCAGGTGGGGGCACCGGCAATGTGTGGTTTTGCGTACGACTTTGAGGGGGTGTAGGTGTGGAATGTGTCCTGTGCGGCACTGGGCTGGCGTACGGTTGGTCCTGTTTGTGTTGGCGCTGGTGTCGGTGGTGCAGGCAGCCGGCCAGGGCGCTGGTGCTTCGCGTGGGTTGGCGTGCCGTGCAGCCTGTTTACAACGCTGCGTACACGTCATGCTTTGAGAAGCTATTACGCCAACGAAACTCTCCAGGCGGCGCACGGCTGCTTGTGCAGCATGGCACGACGCACCCACCGTCGCCACCTGCCCGGCCCTCCCCCTGCCCCTGCCCCTCCTTACAGGCTGCTGCCCAAGCGCGCGCCCCACTGGCTGCGCCGCGGCGTGTGCTACGGTCTGGACGTGCTGCTGCCCACCGGCTTCTTCGGCCCGCTGCTGGGGGTCACAGGCGCCACGCTGCAGCTGGTGCACGGGGAGCCGGGCGGGCGGCCGCGGGGGCCGGCGGGGGCGCTGCTGTCGGTGCTGATGCCCATGCCGATGGCGCTGCTGGGCGGCGGGGGAGGCGGCGAGGGCGCGGAGGACGCCGCAGGTGGGGGGGCTGGCCGGTGCGGAATGGATCAAGCTAGGGTACGGGGTGCGTGGAGCTGGGTTAAGGAGGATGGTGTGGTTGCATGGCAGTGACCCGAGCTTGCTTGAGGCGTGTTACTGTGTGCGCCTGCTGCAGCCGGCGTCGCATGCGGGGGGCGTTGCCACACGTGCGGCAGCGGGTATGGCATGTCGCTGTCGCTGTGCTCACCTGAGATGGACTGCGCACACAGCCTGTCCGCCCGCCCTCGCCGTGGCCTTGACCCCGCCCTGCCGCCACCTGACCGCCGCCACCCCGCCCGCCCGCCCGCAGGCCTCAACGGCGACGTCCCGGCGCCCGCCCCCGGACAGCCGACCGTCGCCGCCGTACTGCCGGCGGTGGCGGCGGCGGCGAGCGATGCCATGGCGGCGGCGGCGGGCAGTGTGGTGGGCGTGGCGGCGACGGCGGGCGAGGCGCTGGGGGCGAGGCAGCTGTACTGAGCACGTGCAAGGGGCGTGGGGGCACGCGCGCACGCCGCTAGGCACAGGTGATGAGGCGTGCTGGTGTGCAGGGGGCGGGTTGTTGTGACAAAAGAAGCATTTGGTTGATGGACTTGAGGGTCATGTCCGGTGAAGATGTCATTGCTGTTTTGTTATCGTGTTAGAATGCTGTTGTAGAGGGTGTGTTGGTTGTTGATCTTGCTTGTGCGTTGAGGTGGGTTGGAGGGGAAGGCTTGGAGCGGAGCGGAGGGCAGCATGGGCGGCGCCGTGTCGCTGAGGAGACACACACGGGCGGGGCGGCTGCAGCTGTGTGGACCTAGGCAGCGCAAGACACGGCGCCTGTGCGAGTAGACAATTAGTGCGTTTACCGTGTGAGTGTACGGTAGACAGCTAAATGCAAGGAGAGACAGCCGGTTGAGTGAAGTCGTGCTTAGGTCCCGTGTGGCTGTGCAAATGGAGGCTAGTTTCATCTGGTTGTGTCGCCGACGAAGAGTGGCTCTGCCTGTGCCATAATAGGGCACGGTAGTTTGCGACGCTGTTGCACAGACCTTAAGCTGTATAGATCCTGTCTGCCGTATTGTACGGTTCTGATTGTGCACCGGGCCTAGCACTGTACGTGCAATGGTCCGGGGGCGTTGCGCGTACGGGTTGTTGTGGGGCCAAGTGAATGTCCCGGAAGATCGCAGCGCCTGTTCGGTCATGCGTGAGCGGCGAAGCACCGTAACGTGGCTGGTCACAGGCGGTCGCTCTGTGCGTGTTGACACGTGGCGTTGGCAGCACCAGGCAGCACGCAAGCCGGCGGCAGGCCAACAGGGGAAACCTGACGCACCCGGGTGAGCAGGGAGCATTACATTTTGACGTTGCATTTACTAAAAATGTTGAATCGCTGTGCGCCTTGTGTCGTGGCTTTGGGATAAGGGTCTACCGGTAGCAGGGGACCCCCTGACCGGTTGCATGGGTGTTCAGAGGTTGGACTGAGCCTGGTGTCTGGCCTTTCTGCTGGTTGATGCGAAGCAGTACGGAGCCCTGGTGGTATAGCGTGCGGAGCACAAGGGCAGCGCAGAGTGCTCTTTATGTACGTAAGCTGCCCATGGCCTCGGCGCCTCGCTGTCGACCTGCTCTGTGTCTGCTACTGTTCCTGGTTGTTGCCGGTACCGCTGGGCCCTGCGGTCCTGCTCCCGCATCCCGCAAGCCAACATGAGACGACGGCTGTGTGGCCGCGGCCCGCAGCCAGAAGGGATGCGGCGCCAAGCCCGTTGCTGCCACCGCACCCAGCCCAAGGTGGCCACAGTGAACTGCATGAGACGTGGAAGGCTGGCTGGCCTGAGGAATCGCCCGCCGTGCAGCGACCAGGCGCCGCCCAGCCCCGATGCAGCCGCACGGCGCACCTGCTACTGCTGGCCAGGCGCCTCCAGGTGCTGTACGGCAAACTTTTTTTTTTCTGTGGAAAGGTTTACAGGTAAGGAGACGGGAAGGGACAGGCCAGCGGGAGTCCAAGGCCCAACCAGCACAGGCA
>VFQN01005240.1_pt1 | contig 16075 bp, 19 predicted proteins | sample 3512371 | NCBI WGS metagenome assembly VFQN01 (sample SAMN10412370, study PRJNA504923) | tailings metagenome | isolation source: Replicate 2 from Balatoc abandoned mine | place: Philippines: Itogon, Benguet | collected 2017-08-28 | reverse complement strand
CCTGGGAGCGGCGGCATGACGTGGTGCCAAGTTGTGCCAATGCACAAGGCCGCCTCACCGCACATGCCACAAACGCAAGGTCGCAGCACCGCACAACAGCGCATGATAATAACACCTCTGACCTCTTTCGAATGTGTAGTGTTTTAGCATTGCTAACCTGATACACATGATACAATGAACATCTGTCAACCTGCAGCTGCTGCAACACACGGCCCGCCTCTAGTACCGTACGTCATCGGCGTGTCCAACCTGCCATCCATCCATGCCCACAAGCAGGCCAGCATGGGTACGGTTCCTTGTGTCCAAACGGCGCCGCCCCACGCCTCTCAAACAGCCAAGCACGTAGTGCACACGACTCAGCACGAGGCATCACAGCAGCACCTGCGGCCTCGAGGGAAAGCCGGACCACATGCCTTTATCTCCGTCCACCGCCCAACGCGCAACACGTGTTGCCCGCCGCCTGGCACCACGGCCGATGCCCCGCCACTGCCAGCCCCAGCCGCAACAGCAGTACGACCACCAGCAGCGGCAACACCTTCCGCACAGTCACCACCACCACTAGCGCCTGGCGGGTCAGGCAGCAGAGATACCATACCCTCCCCTCCCCCACAGCTGTCCGGCCAGCATGTGCAAGAGCCGGTGGCCTGCCCCCATCCCATGTTCACCGTGCCCGCACCGGAACCTGCCCCACACCCAAGTACGCCGCACTGCTGCAGAGTGCAACCAGGCCGAGCGGCCGGTTGCTCTTTGGCCAATTCACATGCTGAGGTCGTCGCTGTGGCCGGGGGACATCCCGCCGCCGTAGTAGCCCCCGTCGCCGTCCTCGGCCGCCGCTGCCCTAAACGGGTCCACGGCGTGCTGCTGGTGGTGGTCACGTGCGGCGAGCTCCCGCACCCTGGCCACCCCCGCCACGTCGCCCCACAGGCCGCACAGCTTCTCCAGCCGCTGCCGCTCGCCCAGCCCGCAGCCCGCAGAGCAGTCCCACAGCGCCTGGAGCACCTGGTAGGGCAGGGAGGCAAGGACAGGTTACAGCCGGCCCAAGATACCGTTAGGCAGCTGCTGCCAACCGATCGTTGCAGCGGTGCAGGGCCGGCTACGAGGCAGGATGGTGTACACCGACAGAGATGTGGGGTGCAGAGGGGGCGAGGACCATGCAAAAACAGCGCTGCGCATAGGGCTGGCAGTGCTGGGGCACGTCTTCCAGTTCCCGCAATAGCCCTCACCAAACGCCCAACCGACAAGCAAGGCTACCATGTCTGCAACCTGGATGTGCACAACGCAGGGCCACCGTGTGTCGCAACATACCGTGCAGGCCCCCGCCAGATGCCACCCACCGGCGACAGGTAGGCGTCATGCAGCTCGGCGCTGATGCGCTTCCCTGCCAGCCGCAGCACCTTGAGGCCGGGGGCACCGCCCTGCAGCAGGCTGCCGCGCGGGCACGGCGCGCACACCCCTGCAAGAACCTGCTGCAATCCTGACGAAGGGTTGCACGCCAGGAGCAAAGCGGCGTCTGCCCCTGCCCCTGCCACGCCCGCTGCCTCGCCCGCCGCGTCGCTTGCCCCCGGCGATGCCTCCGCCGGCTCTGCTCCAAACGTTGCACCCCCTCCTCCCTCGTGCGGCAGTGCAAGCTGCACGTACTGCTGTATAAGCAGCTCACCGGCTGGCGGTGCGGGCTGCCCCCCGCGCGCCTGGTCGCACAGCCCCCTGAGCCACGCCTCCAGCGCGGCCTCCGGCCCCAGCATGCGCAGGAAGGGCCCCACCAGCAGCAGCAGGTCGCAGCTGAAAGCAACACCGTCATACTGGAGCCCACCCGTCCTCTCATCCTGCTGTTCCCCAGCCTCAGCAGCTCGCAAGACGTCCGCTACCCCCCTTCTCAGCGCCCCCAGCGCCACCGCCGTCGCCTCCTCGCCCTCCGCCGTCTCCAGCCGCAGCCCCCTCGCCGCCACCGCCTCCGCCACGCCAGGCGCGGGGCGCCCGCAGCCCACGGCTCCTCCCCACCTCGCCCATATGGCCCCCAGGTCCAGGGCCCAACGTGGAAGGAAGTCGTGGATCGTCGGCGGCGGCCCGCTGCCCCGCAGCCGCACCACGCACCCCCCGCACGCCACCTCCTCCGGCCTGCACTGCTGCACCAGCGCCGCCATGTCCTCCGCACTCGTCCCCTCGTCCAGCTGCAGCCGCCCCACGTCCCAGCGCTCATACTGGTGGGCTAGGGCGAAGCGCCCCGGCCGGACTGACACGTGCAGCCCTCCCAGCTGCAGCAGCGGCAGGCGCTGTGCCAGCCGTGCCAGCTTGGAGCTGGTCAGCAGGCTGTGCAGCAGCTGCAGGTCCGAGAAGAGCAACGTCCAGCCCACCCGCAGCACCTGCACGGCCCCGGCCCGCAGGACCAGCTCCAGCTGCGACTCACGCGCCCCCTCCATCTTCCTGTCCGGATGGTTGACCAGCTCCGGGTGGAACAGGTGCAGCGACTCCAGTGCCGGCGGCAGCGCGTCCAGCAGCCAAACCAGGTCCCACCCGAACGAGGCCCTGTCGGGCTCCCGCCAGCCCCTGCTGAACTCAAAGTACTTCAGCATGAGGGACTTTAGGCCGGTGAGGTGCGGCAGGGCGGCAAGCAGCTCATGGCTGGGGCTCTGGTAATGGCACCCGGCTGTCAGCTCCAGCCTCGCAAGGCGGGGCCCCATGTGGGTAGCCAGGCTGCACGGCTGCGCGGTAAAGACGTCCAGCGTGAGCGCCTGCAGGTGCGGGAAGGCGGCGGCCAGCACGACGGCCAGCTCCTGGTCGCACTCCCCCGGCCGCACCTCCCACTCAGGCACGCTGCACCAGGCCGCGCCCAGGCTCTGCAGGCGGGGCAGCTGCGGGCCCAGCGCCTGCAGCACGTGCGACAGGTTGACCGGCGGCGGCTCCACCTCCTCCCAGTCCAGGATGACCAGGTCCAGGTCGGTGACCTGCTCCCGCCGGGCTGCGGGCACACCCTGGAAGGGCAGCAGCGCCAGCCGTGTGGCGTACCCCGTGGGGTACGCCCTGCTGTCCCACGCCTCCGACCCTGCAGCCGGTGCCTCAACCTGGTCAAGCTGCTGTTACTGCTGCTGCGGGTCCTCCGCGCCCGGCTGCGCACCGCCTCGCCCCTGCCCTGACCCTTCCCCATCCCCACTGCAGGGCTCCCCGTCCTCCCCCTCCTCCCCGTCACCACAGTCCTCATCACTGTCCCCCGCATCCCCCCAGCCTTCATCTGTATCCAAAAATAGTAACAGCTTTGTACAGCTAGGCCTCAAGAGCAGAGGCGACGGGGTTGCGTGCCTGAACCCCATGACGACGGGCGCGCCATCCTCCACCAGCAAGTGAAGCTGGACGCGCTGCAGCCCAACGTCCACCGCGTCTCGTAGCGCTTTGCAGGTCGCTCTAGCCTTGGCGCACCAGTTTGCCGCTTCCAGGTGGCCCACCAGGATGCGCAGAGCGCTCACATCCAGCTCCGTCAGGACATCCAGTAGAGATAGAGGAGAACGTAATACGTTGAGAATTTGCATGATCTATGCAGTCCAGCCTACGGTTGGCTGAAGCTAACAGTTTGGCAGGGTGGTTCGACACTATCGCGCCTTTCAGGCTGCCCATGTCTTGTGCCCCCCAGCAGAGGCGTAAAGTGCTTTTACGGTTGGCCCGAAAGAGTTGGCCCGAAAGATATATAGATCTAATTCATATGATATGAGGCTTACGGGTGCCGGCGGGACGGCAATACAGGCACCCAGGGGCCTTCGTGTGTGATGATACCCCTTGTACGGCATGTGCCGTACGACAGTGGCAGGACACGTGTTTAGGACTCCCGACCCATGAAATGGCAAGAAAACGTGGAGACGAATCCGTTGGTATGCAGGAAGTCCCTAGACAGCTGTCCTGCAACTCCTTCCGGTGGGTTTGGAGTTACCCCAATTTTGGACCACTGGTCCGTCGCGGGTGAGACCGGGTTGGGTACGGCGACATGCTGGTAACGTGGGGCGACGGGACCACAAGTATTCGCCTCACTCTTGGCCGTCTTACGCCTTGGGCCCGTGTCACTTGCAGGCTACTGCCCGCTTCAAGCACGGCAGCAGCTCCCACGTGTGCCGCCGTCGGGCGACCCCACCTCCACACATTTCAATCCGGCCAGTCCCACCTGGCCACCTAGAGACTGTAGCAGGCCAGGGCAAGCTCACTGGTCTGCGCCATTGATGCTAGCGCCTAAACCGCGCAGATCTGTGGCAAGCTATCTGCATCAGTCTGCATGCACATTGCATCCTTACCGGCACGTACTGGCAACCCAGCATGACCTTGGCGCTGTTGCCAGTTTGCCAACCAGGGTGTGTCCCGGTCCGGTCTTGCAGCACCAGTTCACTAGTACGTATGCTCTCCAGCCCCACGGCAGCTTCACACGCGGCTTGCCATGGGTCTGGCATACTACCATGCCAGGGTGCAGGCCGGCAGGGGGAGCAGGGGGGCGTTTCCCAGCGCCGGCACAGCGCGCTGTGACGACGCGCGGCTGTGCCCGATGCGAGCTTGCATGCGCATATACAGTCAAGACCTGTATAGACTTAGCCAGTCCCGCTCTACACGTGCGCTCAAGGCAGCCGTGCGCATGCTGCGGAGCCCCACCCCGGCAACAAGGCACCGGACAACACCAGAGGCAGGTGTGCCATTGATGCCTCTCTCACGCGCTGTAACTTTATGCGCTGCGGAAGGCGCAAGGCAGCCCTCCGAGCTTGGTGGGGGTCTGGAGCTCACAGCCATAGAGGTCGATTCACGATGCACGGGATAGGCATGGCAGCGGGACGGTGTAAGCTTGGGCCTGGGTGCCGCAGGGTGCCGCCTGGTTGTGTCCTCAACCCTAACAAACGGTGTGCTTCTGTAGGTGTTGCCTGGCATACTACTGGTCTATACACGCAGCAGCACAGAGCAAGCCTTCCAAGCCATACTCGTCAACGCATGAGACAGAGGAGAAGCGGGTAGCGGGAGTCACGCTTGCCATGGGGAGGGGAGCAGGGGACGTACGGAACCAGCCCCGACCTCCGTCCCGGGGCCCGTCCAGCCGTTGCAGCATGGCTCGCGGCGTTGTGCAACCTCCATCAGGCTAAGGTTGACTCTTGTTTTTGCGACCACCTGCGCTTGAATAGACCTGGATACGCGTTCAACCTTTTCGTGCCGATATCACACCTACCAACGCAACCTGAAGCGAAGACACCAATACAAAACTACTATTGCCAGCCTTCAAGCCCAGAATGCGCCGCAGCTTGACGAGCGCCGCAGCGCGGCAAGGTCTGATGGCCGCAGCAGGCTGTCATCGCGAGACCTTTCCCGCCGCGGCGCTGGCTGGGGCCACATGGCAGCTGCAGCTTTCAACATGTAGTCATCACCAACAAAAGGCTGGCAGCGATTCGGGTGAGCAGTCCTGGTGGGGCGAGGCGGGGTCTGGGCAGTGTCCGGTGTTGCGGTGCAGGGCCGAAGGCCGTGCACAGCCCACGTCACCACGCGCCAGTGCAGTTGGACACCCGTTTGTCCTCCCCCCCTTGGAAGCAATACAGCAGCGCTGAAGCCAAACAACTGCGCACACCGTGTATACACCTTGCCTATAAGCTCCACGTTGCACCTCCTTCAGCCCTTCCATGCGCGGACTCACGGAGTCCAGCCATACCCCGCACCCTGTCTGCATCAGCCCCCCCGCCGCACTCCGCCCTTCCGGCCGCACCTCGCCCTTCCTGACCCCCATGCGTCCTTCGTAGGCGGCTGGCTGGGTGCCGCTGCCGCCGGCCTCCTCGGCGCCGTGGCCCTGGGCGCCCTGGGGCCCACGCCGTGGGGTACGGGGCTGCTGGGCGCCACCGCAGCGGCCCGGGCGGACGCGGGGCCCCCGCCGCCAGGCGCCTTCCCCAGCCAAGGCCAGGGCCAAGGCCAGGGCGTTGGCGTGGGCCAGGGTCAGGCCCCGGACGGCCCCCAGGCGCAGACCAACCACCCGCTGGAGTACGACCCTGTGACCAACGAGCACACGGCGCGCATGACCATGGCCCGCAGCGCAGCGCTGGACTACTACAACGCCAAGAAGTGGGTCGAGGGGAGGGATGGTGGGTGAGGTGTCCGTCGGCGAAGTGTCAGGCTGTGTGTTGGCAAGGGCACAGGTGGCGGACCGAGGAGCGCGGGGGCGTGTCGGCTGCAGCCCAATCCGGCCTCACTGGAACACACCCACACCACCTCCTCGCCTTGCTCCACGTCCCTTCCTCCTCCTCCAACTCCGCGCCCTCCTCCCCCCCTCCCTCCTCCAGGTACGCGCAGGCTGAGGCCAAGTTCCGCGAGGCGCTGGCTGAGGCGCAGCTGGGCTTCGAGCCGCACGACCCGCACATCGCCAGCGCCAAGAACAACCTGGCCGAGTTCTACCGCAACACGGGGCAGTGGGGCAAGGCGGAGGAGCTGTACAAGGAGGTGCGGGGCGCGCAAGGACAACGGCGCGGCGCCGATAGCGCGAACAGGGACACTGCACGTGTGCGGCTTCAGCTTGTCCACTGGGGCAGTGGGTGTGCGTCTGGGGTGGAGGGCGACTGCAGGAGATGGGCAGGTCACAGGGGCAGTGCACGCTCATGGCAGCGGCACCTAGCGGGAGCGAGACGTGCGGCATATACCCGGAGCACTCTAAAACTCCCAAAGCTCGTGTAGCGCCCGCAGCACCTCCCCCCTGCACACCCTCCACACCCCGTGTGGCCCCCGTGCTCCACAGTTTGCACTCACACACCAACCTGCCCGCCACTCGACCCACGTATTCGCACCGTGTGCCCATCCCCCAACCCCTGCCCCCCTCCCCAGGCCCTCGACCTGCTTGAGCGCAACTACGGCGAGAAGCACTGGCTGTTCGTGTCCGCGCTGCACAATCTGGCGCTGTGCCTGGAGGCGGCAGGGCGCGTGGGGGAGGCACGTGCCGCCATGGAGCGCGTGCTGGGGCTGCGGCTGGCCATGTTCGGGCCGCGCCACTTCCTGTACGCAGACAGCCTGTACGCGCTGGGGCACATGGTCCGCAAGGAGGCCATACGGCAGCGGGGCAGGGAGGGGGAGCAGCGGGAGGGGGCCGGCAAGGGGAGGGGGGCCAGGGGTGGCAGGGGGCGGGGTGGCAAGGCGGAGGACGGCGCTGCTGAGGGGCTGCGCATGATGGCGGAGGCGGTGCGCGTGCTGGAGGAGGCGGGTGGGTGGGGGAGCGTGGGGGCCTGGGGTGAGGACTCGGGGGATGGTTCTCGGTGGACGGGCGGTGGAGAGGGGGCGATGGTGCGTGCAAGAGGCTCGGGGCTCTGCCCATAGCGGGGTTTGTGGGTTGTGAGTGGTCCTAAATAGCAGCGCTACGTCTTAACTGCGGTTGGGGCTGGAGGAATAATGGCTGCACCAAGCAAAATTATACGCCCGAATGCGGCTAGCGCTTGACCAAGGTATTCAAGCGACTGCATAAAGCTCGCTTTCCCTGCGCCTTACCTCCCCGTATACAGAGAACGTGCAGACCAGCGTTGTGCTGTTCTGGCTGACGGAGGTGGCGGCGGCGTACGCAGCCGACGGCGACCCAGCGGCGGCGGCGGAGGCTCTGCGGCGCGCCGTGGCGCACATGGCGCGCGACCGCGGCGACGCCGCCGCCTCCGCCTCCGCCGTCAACGAGCAGCTTACGGAGGCGCTGGCGCGCGCGGGGCGGGCGGCGGAGGCGGTGGCGGCGGCGGAGGCTGCGCTGGCTGCGCGGCGGGAGCTGTTCGGCAGCGGCACGCTGGTGGTGGCGCAGAGCGAGCTCAAGGTGGCGCAGGTGGGGAGGGCGGGCACGGGGCTGGCTGGCGGGGGAGGGGAACACGCACCGAAGAGAGGCCGTCACTCTTGGCAAACGCTTGCAATGGGGTTTTGTCGGGTGTGGCTCTATGCCGCTAGACGCACACAGATCTCAGTGAAGGGCACTCAAGAGCCTTGCAGCAGAGCCAAGGCCGGCGTGTCACCATTCCAGACTGCCACTGAGTTTTCCCTCTCTCTGCCTTCCACCCTCCCCCCTGCCCCCGCAGCTGCAGCTGCAGGCCGCGGGGCCGTCCTCCCCCACCTCTGCACCACACGACGCCGCTGCCTCCAGCTCTGCCGCCGTGTCGGCGCTGGGGCACGCGGAGGAGGCGGCGCGCGTGGCGGCGGCGGTGGCGGAGGAGTGCGGTCGGGGCAGCATCGTCAAGGGGCCGCCGCCGGACAGGTGGGGGCGTGTTGCGCGGGGTGTGGGGTGTCGCCGGATAGGTGGAGGGGGAGCGAGGGTTCGGGCAGGAGAGGTGGGATGACGCCGCTGAGGTGCCGGTACCCCTGTACCGGGATTGCTTCGCGGACTCAAGGCCCTGGGAGCTAGGGCCAGCAACACCGCAAACCGTGCGCAAACGTGTACATACCAGTATCTGGGTTGCTCACTTCATGTGTACCCTGCTGAAACACCTGAAACACCGAAGCCGCTGTTGTACAGCGACGCCAGCATTCCTCCCTCCTCCGCCTCCTCCGCCTCCCTCTCCCTCGACCCCCTTCACCCCTCCACCCCCAGGCTGGTCAAGCGGCTGCGCGCCGCCTGCGTGCTGGGCGGGGCGGCGCGGCTGGTGGCGGGGCTGGCGGGCGTGGGGGAGCACCCGGCGGCGGCGGCAGCGGCAGGGCAAGCGGGGGCGGGGCCAGGGGCGCAGCAGGGCGCAGGGCAGGGCAGCGGGACGAGCGGTGGAGGCACCGGCAGTCGTAGGGGTTGGTCGTGGTGGCCCTTTGGGAGGCGCACCGCCAAGCCACCTCCCCAAGCGGATCAGGGCGCCCCAGCCGCCTCCTCCGCGCCCGCTGCCCCCGACACGCCCCCCTCCCCCGCCTCCGCCCCCTCTCCCGCCCCCTCCCTGCCCCCCCGCGGCGTGCTGCTGTCGAGCTCGGACGTGCTGCTGGGCAGGGCCATTGCCGCGCTGGAGGGCGCCACGCAGGCGGGCCAGGAGCTGCTACAGGTGGGCAGGCAGGAAGGCGAACTGTGCTATCATGAACGAACGGGTGCCGGTAGCTGCAAGGGGAACCGACGTCATTGTGCACTGCAACGCCTCCACATTTCCCGGCCCTTGTCCATTAGCCAAAGCGCTGGGCACGTTGATCCGCCGTTCATTCCCACGAGCCCCCGCCCGTCCTGCCCCTGACTGCCGCACCCCCCAGTCCGTGTCCTCCGGCCGGCCGCTGCCCCCCGGCGTGGACCCCGAGGAGCTGGCGGGCTGCCTGGTGGAGGCCCAGCTGGCGCTGCTGGACACACTGGAGCGGGCGGGGGGCGTGCTGGCGGCGCTGGGGAGGCTGGCGGCGGAGGCGGCGGAGGCGGCGGAGGCGGCGGGGGCGCAGGGGCAGGGTGGACAGGGGGGGCAGGGGCAGGGCGCGGCCAGCCCAGCCGTGGACAGCGGCCGGCTGATGTCGCGCATGGCTGAGCTGCAGGACAAGGCGGAGCGGGTGGCGGCGGCGCTCATGGGGTGACGGGTGGTTGTGGTTGTGGGATGGTGGCGGGGGATCGGGTAAATGTATGACGCAAGGAGGCCGGGCAAGGCAGGGCAAATGGGAGAGCGGGGGAGGGGTCCGGCGAGAGGAGAGCGCACGTGGTGTTGCGTATCTGGCTACGGGTGTAGTGTGGGAGGGTCTAATGCGTGTGAACCGTGCAGCGCGCTCAGTGGGTTGTTATGGTCACAGGGCCATGGCAATAGGAGCATGGGCGTGGGCAAGGGAGCTTCCCTGGGCGTGGGGTAAGAGGAGAGGAAGCAGTCAGGCGGTACTGTAGCACGGCAAGGGTGAGCCTGGGTCGCGGTTGTGTTGCTACCGTTAGGGATGTCTGCATCACGGGGAGCAGCCCTCAGGGTCATGGCGCAACTTGGGGCCCGTGGCGGTGTGCACGTGGCACGTGGACAGACGCCCAGCTGCTGGGATGTACGTGTTAGCCTGCCCTAGTACATCCCATGTAAACTGCAGAAGGTAAACTGTGGGAGAGTATGCGATGGCCTGAGCGTGGCTGCAGTGCGGCAGTGAAACCCGGTGAAACCGGGGCACCCAGAGGATATGAGTGCAGCGCGATTCCCACACCAAGGGAGCTCCAAAGATATGAAAAGGCAAACCTTAGCAGTATGTGTATCGAGCTCACATCAATGTGCCAGGTTGTCATGTTGCCGCATTGCTTCCGTAAGCCTATCGGATCCGGAGCAAGGCCCTTTTCCACGCGAGGGTCCGACATGTCGACACCAACATGAAGAGGACATATCATACTACCGTTCAGCGGGCAGCTTTGTTGACCGGAGCAGAGTCCTACTTGTTGCGGAATTCGTCGTATTCGCAGGACACCATGTACCTCATAGACGCAATGGACAAACCCCCGGACATGCGCGTGTTAGATAACATGAAAACCTAATTAACCAGCCATAAATAAGACACCGAACTGCTCGTAAGCCCAACAAGGTATCATCGGAACATTGCTTCCATTCCCCAGTCCCTGCACCCGACATAGGCGTACAGATTCTAGTGCGTAGCTATGACTTCTACAAGTTACACGACGTCTAGTCGGCCCCAGCGGGTGGCTCCCACCCCGCAACTATGCCCGCTACGCCGTGTCAGGTGCGTTTTCTCGGACTTCCTCGGCAGACCCTGCGGAGCCTAGCAATTCCGCCTCCTTAAACAAACTTCTATGCAATTTGAATCAATCGGACTCTCTGTACATTCTCGCCCACATGACTGAAGTCTCGGACCTGTGCGGACATGCAGCACAGCACGACGTTTGCGACCGTGTATGAGCTGTATCCATCAAGTAGAATTTAATCTGAGGATTAGCAGTTGTACTTCCATTTCTCGGTTTGATTATGCCAGGTCGGCCGGCCTCTCCCAGCTTCCAGCCTTGCACCCCTTGTCATCCTCCGACCCGCCCTGTTTCCATCCCCGCCCCACAGCGTCCCCCGCCTGTTCGCCGCCCCGCTGCGCCCCCAACCCAACGCCCACGCCCAGCCGTCTCAAGTACGTGGGGCCCAGTCGCTGGTTGCCCGCAGCGCCGGCGACCTGCAGTCCCTGTTCCTGGCCGACATCTCGCTGGCCGGCGCGCGCACGCCGCTGCTGATCGGCTTCTTCAACTACTTTGAGCGCCACCTGCCCAACGTGGGCTTCTTCGCGCCCATCGCCGCCGCGCCGCTGCCCAACTCGGAGCTCAAGATAGACAGACACGTGGAGCTGTGAGTCACGCGGGGGAGGCATGGGGACATGGGGTTTGGCAGGGTCTGGCCTGACGGTGTGGGATACGGTGGCCAGGGCCCTGCTCACGACAGCGCCAACCGTGTTGCCAAGGGCCGGACGTGGAAGCGCCTGCTGTCTGTCGCGTCCCATGATGCCTCTACATCAAGACGTCCTGTACAGCTGGTCGTACTGCTGCCTGGGGAGGGCACTGGAGTGTACTGGCCCCGCGCCTCCCGCCTGGCCCCTAGTCGCCATGTATGGAGTGCACGCTGCTTGTTTCCCTTGATCCCCCTCCCCAACGCCACCCCGCGCCCGCTCTTGGCCCCCGCCCCCCACCTTTCCCCGCAGCGTGTACCGCGTGTTCAACATGAAGGGCGACCCACACCGCATGGTGGGCGTGCCGGCGGAGGAGGCGGCGCGGGTGAGGAGGGGGCGGGAGGGGCGGGGGTGTTGGGGAACGGCCTGTGGGGCATGAGGGCAAACACCGAAACACGGGAACCGGAACAGGGTCACTGAACTCGTGCATCACTGAATTGACGGAGCCTGGACCACCGCCCCGCCCCCTTCCTTCCTGCAGATGATTGCTGCCGGCCAGCACGCGGACCTGCTGGACCGCATCTACTCCTCCTACATGGCCTTCAAGGAGGGCAAGGACCTGGTGCTGATGGAGGGGCCGGGGCCGCTCATGGGGGAGACGGAGCTGGACGCGCAGGTGGGGCGGGGGCGGGGTTGGAGAGAGGGGGGGGGAAGCGAAGAGGAGCAGCAGGGTGGTGGCATGAGAGGATCTTGGGGTTGGCAGCCCGGTTGCTGGCGACGGGCTGGTCCAGAACGGAAGCCGGGGGCTGGTATGGGTAGGTGTCCGCCGGTGGTCAAGGGCCGCGATGCTTGCGTAGCAAGCGCCGTGGAGGAGTGCTGGAATTGGCGTGGCGCGTCGTTAACCTAGTTGCAAGAGCCAGCGCTGCCCCCCTGCACCCCACGCCAGATCGCCGCCGCGCTCAACACGCCCGTGCTGCTGACCATGACTGGGTCGCCGAATGCCACGGCCGTGGACTACTACAACAGGGCGGTGAGGGGGGAGGGGGGAGGGGGAGGGGGGAGGGGGGGGAGGAGGGGGGGAGCAGGGACACAGCGCTGTAGGGTGTAAGTGCATGCCTGTACGGTAATGGTGTGGGGGGAGGGGCAAGGCGAGGCGGGGCAGCGAGCTGTGGGGAAAGACGGGACGCAGGAGGCACGTGGGCGGTAATCTGACGGTGGGCTGTGGCCGATGGCCAGGCTGGTGCATGCAGCGAATGCGCGATGCGGCGCCTGTGCCCTGTGAGATTGCTAGCACATGCTGTATGCCCCAGGGCTGGTATGAGGTTTGGGGCAGAAAGCCCCGCAAGTGTTGCAACGAGCAGCTCGGATGGGCGGGAGGGTTGCAGTAGCGGACAGTCGGTGGAGGGCACTGCAGGAAACGTCCTTTGAGGACCCTCCGGGACTATGCGCGCGCGCAGTACCTTTTTGCCGTTGCCCTGCCTCGCAACCCACAGCACCCGCATCCTCCCCTGCGTCGCAGATGGTCAAGCGGCAGCTGTTCCTTGACCACAAGGTGGACGTGCTGGGGGTGGTCATGAACGCGGTGAGCGGGGGGGGGGGGGGCTGGAAGAGCGGGGGGGAGGGCCTGGAGAGTAGTGTTGTTGGACTGGCCGCTGGGGCGAGCCTTATGACGGGGCTTTGGGGTTCCCTGGGATGCCTCCACGAAACACCGAAGGGGCGATGCGGGGAGAGGCAGGGGCCAAAGGAGCCGGGGCGGGAGAAGCCGGGCAGCGACACGTGCGCCAGCAGTGCGTTGCAGCGGAGGCAGCAGACAGGACTGCAGGCAAGGGGGGCCGCGCGGTCTCTTGATGTTGCACAGGCATACCTGGCTGCAAGCATCTCCTGCTGACACCCCGCCCCATCACTCCGTACCCCCCTCTTGTCTCCCTGCAGCTCCCCCGCAACCACCACGCCATTGTGACCGCCAAGCTCAAGGAGAAGTTCGCCGCTGCCGGGCTGCCCTTCGCGGGTGCCATGCCGGCGGACAACCTGCTCAAGGGCGTGCGGTGAGGGGAGGGGTGGTGGGGGGTTCCGTGCAAGTGGCAGGTGCAGAGCGCTGGGTATCCGTGAGGAGCACGAAGGGCGCAGGGCAGACAATGGACCCGCGGGGCGAATGGCCAACATGTAAAGCATGATCCGCACGCCGGTGCGGTCCCAACAACACAATCCCCCACCTAACCCGCCACCGCCACCGTGCCCTGTCACGCGCACCCCCCCAGCCTGGACGAGGTGCAGACGGGGCTCAACGCCTCCCGGCTGTACGGCGAGAGCTTGCTGACGGACGTGGAGTTCGACGACGTGGTGGTGGGCTGCCAGCGGCTGGAGGAGCTGCTGGAGATACTGGCGGAGCGGCCGGCGGGCAGGTGGGCAGGGGGAGGGAGGGGGGGTTGGAGGGTGGGGGCTGAGGCGAGGGAGCGGGTTGCGGTGCTAGGGCCCTGAGGGCCGGGCTGGGAAGGGGTTGTTCCTGGTGTGGTGCGCAATGCCAGAGAGGGAGGCGGCGAGCGGTGTGCAGTTGTACATAATACGCCAGGCGGGTAGAACGGACGGCCGGGGTGCGTGTTTGAGGGGTGTTGCCCTGCCTGTGCAAGTCGCGGCGTCCGGCGCTGCCGTCCCTGCGCACGAGCTGCTGGTGGTCACCTCTGCAAAACTGCTCGAACAATGTGCCGATGATGCAGCTTGGTTGCGCCCGGCTAACCCACACCAATGTATGCTATCACACAACCTCGTCCCCCCCCCCCCCCCGCAGGCCGCTGGTGGTCACCTCCGCCGACCGCCTAGACATCGTGCTGGGCCTGCTGGCGGCGCAGCTGTCCATCACAGGCCCCGGCGTGGCGGGCATCCTGCTCACGCAGGCGGGCAGCCAGCGGGCGGGGAGGAGCTACGCAAGGTGGGGGAGGGCGGGGGGCGGCGGGGGAAGGGGTCGGCTTGTGTGTAGGTGTGGGGCCGGGGCAGGGGGTATGGCAGCGGCGGTGGCACTGGTAGGACTGGCAGATTGCCGTAGCTCGTTCGAGGAGCAGCTGGTTGACGCAGCGCCTGGCCCAAACAGTTTCCCCAGTGGCCCCCGAAAACACCCGCGCCTCCCTCTACCGCTACATGCTGCCCCCTTGTGCTCCTCCGCCCTCCCCCAGCGACACCATCGACCGCATCTTCCAGGGCCTGGCGCACAGCGGGCTGTACCGCGGCGCGCTGCTGCCCGTGCTGGCCACCGACATGCCGCTGAGGGAGGCGCTGGCCAAGATGGGCAGCCTGGCGGCAGGCATACTGCCCTCGTCCACGCGCAAGATCACGCAGTGCAAGGTGCGAGGGCACGGCGGGAGGGAGGGAGGGACGGGTGGGCGGTTTGGCGGATGGAGGAGCCTGCGAGGCGGACAGGCGCTGGTGAGGGACTTGGGTGCCGAGGTTTGGGCAGGGGAAGGCTACATCCTTTGACCTCGCATGACACACCGCCAGTCCGCTTCGCCAGTTCACGACACCGCAGCCCACTGCTGGTGCCGTAGCCCTACCCCAACCCCTTCCCCCCTGCCTCTTTCCCCCCCCCCCCTCCCCCCCCTTTTTACAGCTGCTGTTCGAGCAGTACATCGACGCCAACGCGGTGGTGGCGGGGCTGCAGCGCGGCAGCGACCGGCCCAGCCGCATGACGCCCAAGATGTTCATGCACACGCTCAAGACAATGTGCAAGTGAGGGGGAGGGGAGGGGAGTGAAAGGGGTTTGGGGTTGCATGAGGGTTGGGATGGGTGACGCAGCGGGCACGCTGCTTGTCATGCGATGCACGCTCGCGGCCGTATGGAAGCTTGAGAAGGTGCTGCGGTGGGGTGGATGGGGAGGAGTGGAGGCCACAGAGGGGTCTGCCAACGCCGTGCACTACCACGGCAGGCTGCGATGCGCCCGTGGCCTCACCTGCAACCGCTTCCGGTGTCTCCCCTGAGCCCTTCTAGGCCCTCCGTTTCCCACCACCCACCACATGTCCCACTACCCGCTGCACACCCCACCCACCCCCAGGACCAACCCGCAGCACATCGTGCTCCCCGAGGCGCTGGACAAGCGGGTGCTGGCGGCGGCGGCGGACGTGACGCAGCGGGGGCTGGCGCGCATCACGCTGCTGGGGGACCCCGTCACCGTGCAGGTGGGGGAGGAGTGGGGGGGGGCATGTGGGGTAGCGTGTGTGTGTATTACCGTCTGTTCATGTAGCCAGGCTGCGGATGACTCTGCATGGGTGATCGAGGCGTGGAAAGCACTCCGAACCCACACCCGCCCGCTCGATCCCCCTCCTGACTTCACCTTCCCTCCTTGCCCCGCTGCCGCCCCCGCCCCTCCAGGCCGAGGCGTCCAAGCTGGGCCTGGACCTGTCGGGCTGCAGCATCGTGGACCCGGAGGTGCGGCGGAGGGGGGCCATGGAGCAGGGGAAGGGGCTGTTGTGGTGACGGGGAGGAAGGGGGCTGAAGGGGCTGCAGCATCGTGGACCAAGTTGCTAGGTGCGAGGGGGACCAAGTTGCTAGGTATCGAGCAAGGAGGAGCCGCCCCCACCGGCGGGGGCGCGTGGACATGCCAGCAATCATGCTGTACGGCCTACTGTACGGAAGTGGTCTTTAGGGTCAACAACCCCTTCCCTCGCCTTTTCCCGCACGCTTGCCCCCCAGGCGTCCGACCGCTTCGACCACTACGTTGACCTGCTGGTGGAGGCGCGGGCCAAGAAGGGCATGACGCGGGACAGGGCCATGGACCAGCTGCACGGTGAGCGGGGGGGGGGGGGAGGGGGAGGGTGTGGGGGAGATGCGGGGAGGGGCAGGGCGGGGATGC
>VFQN01005239.1_pt1 | contig 16076 bp, 24 predicted proteins | sample 3512371 | NCBI WGS metagenome assembly VFQN01 (sample SAMN10412370, study PRJNA504923) | tailings metagenome | isolation source: Replicate 2 from Balatoc abandoned mine | place: Philippines: Itogon, Benguet | collected 2017-08-28 | reverse complement strand
CCTAAAACGGCAGGGGAATTAATATTGTGAGCGATGATATCCTGGGGGTACGGTATGTCCGCTCTCCGCACGTCACGCACAACGGCAACGGTTTTGCACGGTGAATTGACCTATAATAAACCGTACTTTGAGAAGCTAGTGAGGCAATCTGGTTTGCTTGCTGCCTTAGAAACCTGTCCTTCGCGGCTTCGGCAGCTTCGTCACGTTTTGTTGGCGGTTGCATAAAGTTCGTCCAGAGGTTGGAGAATCGGCATAGGTTACTATTGAACAGCATTGCATTTTCCAGCAGTCCAGCAGTAGTCCCCAGAGTCAGACAAACGCAGCCTGACTACTCAGCGGGAGCTCGCTACAGCAGAATGAATCGGGAACACGCCATAGTACATTTACTTCACCACCGTCCGTCCATGATTGGTTGCAAACCTGCCAACATCTGTCACAACAGTGATACCGAGCTTGCCTAGCTTATTATCTCCCTTCTGGGTTCGCCCTCGCAGGCACGCCCATGTCCGGACTGTCCCAAGCTGTCCCAAGCGGGTACCATATACAGGCCGCACAGCGCGGCGTCTAACCCGAAATTAGGGGGTGATCCGCCCTCAATGCACTACGTCTATGAAACAAGGCTTCTAGTGACGTCCCTAGCCCTGAGAGCCCCCAACCCCAAACCCTGGGAGCCCCCAACGGTTCGGCCAGGTTAGTAGGGGCACGAGTTGGGGCGTCCTTAGAAATGTCGAGCGCATGTACATGTTAAGCAATAGAAATGCGGACAATCTCAGAAAGAATTTGTGCAACGATCTTCAGGTTGAATGCCAGCTGTGCTAGCAACGTGTGGCACTCGTCACACATTGGTCTAAACCCCCTGAAAGGAAAGCACAGCAGCTGAAGACCGCTTCTGCTGAAGACAGCCCTAATACGCAACGAACCCCTGGAACCCTGCCAGGACCTAAGCTGACAAGGCACGCACGGGGCCAGATGTATGCCTGGCGCCTGGCAGAACAGCCGGGCTGGGACGGGGCTGGGCGCCGGAAGGGGACCAAGCCCGTGATACGCCTCACTGCATTTCGGCTGAACTACCGAGCGATCCTCCACGGCCACAACCGTGGTAAAATTGGTACACGCTGCATCCATGTGTGGATCAACACTTCAATACTCGCGACCTCCAAGGTCAAGCAGTCTTGATGTTTTGGAAAGGGCCCACACTGGGAATTAGGGCTGGCTTTGGGCAAGGGAGGACTAACCTGGGGGTCTTCTCCCGGCTGCGGCGTGCAGGAGGTACCGGTATGCCAGAGGGTGTGGGAAGCAGTGGGAAGGAAGAGGCAGATGGCACAGGTGCACCAAAAGCGAAACGGCAGACGCTGATCATCATGCAGGCAGTGGGCTCTGCAGCTTGCTGATAACTGACAGGTGCATGGCGCACAGGGGAAGGCCATGGAGCGGCGTGAGCGTAGGCCCTGACTCAGGTCATTACGGGCCAGTGCTGCCGCTGCGGCAAAGCCCTGTGACAAACTGAGATGCGTGACAAGTCTATTGTGGGACATCTATACGGGGGGATGTGACCGTCTGTGCTTTCCTCTGCTGCGCAAGTTGAATTTTCGTCTTGGCCAAAGCCCCAAATTTGTACGTGGGCCTTGCCCTCAAGTAGTACCTTTCTTTTTATACTCTGTCTACGCAGTTCGTGGCGTTCCAAGGCCGCAAGGCGTAGTAACAAAAGGAAATTATCTAGCTTCTCATCCACTGCTGCAGTGCGCCAGCGTTTCCACGACAATAAACGCTTAATGGTGACATCCACTTTTCCAGCTGGAGCCTGCGCGTGTTGACCAGAAGCCTGCCGCCGGCGAGGACATGACCCGCATGACCCGCAGCGAGCAGCCGCTCGCTGCCGAGCCGGATGGTCCCATCTTCAACGGAAAGCCCCTCTCCAGTGGAAGAAAACGTTGCCGGGATGGCGATTCCCTTGCACCGGTCACTGCACCGCACTACACCCACCAGTCATCGCCACCTCCCCAGCCTCAGCCGCGGGTCCCCTACCCGCAACAGCTGGGGCAACAACACCGACGCTCCTGTAGGGGCCACCAGCGTGCATCCCGACTCAGCGTCCCCGTCATGATGTGCCTCACAGGCAGCCGCAGAGCTGCACAGGCCCTGCAGTACGCCCATCACCTGCTGAATGGCCGCCCGCCAAAGCGGCAGCGCCACTTTAGCTCCAGCTCCAGGCCCAGCTCAACCCCCATGTCTTCAATGAAGTCGTTCTTCAAGTCTCAGCTCGTTTCTCTGCATAGAGCCGTCCAGGCGGCGTCAACGCAGGCGAGGCGTGCGCTGACACCGACGGTCCCGGGGAGCTCTCCACCGGCCGGGGATACCGGGACACCAGCAGAGGCATGCGAGCAGCAGCCTGGGCCACCCACAGACACGGCTTCACTGCCAAGACCCACTGCGGCCCCTGCCGACGGCCGCGAACTACCCGCTGAAGGTGCCGGCGGGCAGCAGCAGCAGCAGCAGCAGCAGGTGGAGGAGCAAGCACGTGCAGCGGGCGTTCCACGGACGGACACGAGTGAACGAGGGAAGCAGCGGCGAAGGCGAGGGCAGGAGCGGGAACTGGAGGGGGAGCGAGACGGCGCTGTAGTGGTGGAGGGCGAGGCTGCGGGCGCGCAAGTCTCGGCCTCCGCTCTTGCCCCAGGGTCACCGCCGAAATCCGGGATGTGCCCCTCAGCGGCGGGCGGGATTAGGGCGGCGCCTGAGCGCTCGGGGCGGAAGGGACGTCACAAGGCGGCTGCTGAACTGCAGCAGGGCCCGCCGCACGAATCGCAAGGGCAGCACGAGCCGTGGCATAGAGAGGAGGAGGCTTTTGCGGCGCGGCCCGCCGGTGCCGCCAGGGAGCAGGGCACCGAGGTAGAGCCGGCGGGGACAAGACTGAACGACGGCGCCAAAGCGACGAAAAAGGAGAAGCGAGCCAAAAACAAAGCAGCAGCAGGAGCAGCAGCTGCTGCTGCAAGCGTGGCTGCCGCTCCCCCGTATATTAATGCCCTCGCGGAGGGCGCTGACGCCGAGGCCGGTTTTACCGGGGCGCCAGCTGCGGAGGGCGCGGAGGGCGCTGGCGCGGGGGGCGGATGTGCAGGGGCGCCAGCTGCACCTCCCTCGCCGCCCACGGCTCCCAAGGTGCGCCGCTCCGCCCGCCAGGCCGCCTCGGCGGCCGGCGACGCTGTCAACGCCCACAAACCCACAGCAAGGACCGCACCCAGCACCAGCGGCTCTGGCTTTGGCTCTGGCGCTGCTGCTGTGGCCACCGCTTCCGCGGCCGCAACCGCCTTCCCCGCCGTGCCGCCTGCGGCTGAGGAGGTTCCGGCACCGGCCCCCGCGCCGCCTGCGGCTGCGGCTGCGCCGCCTGCCCGTGGCGTGCCTGCCTCCCTGGCGGTGTCGAGGGGGCCCACGCCGGCGCTGGCGGCGCACGCGGCGCGGCGGCCGCGGCCCAAGCCCCTGCAGCCCGTCGCGCAGCTGCCGGTGAGGCGCTTTGGACCAGTCCAAATGAAAGCCGCGTCGTTGTTAGATAGAACCTGGTCGGAGCGAGACAATGAACAGTACCCAATCACAGTCCTGGTTGGACACAATCATAGTTTCGGTACCTCTGCCTTGCAAACCAGCGATGAAGCTCACACTCCAACCATACCGTGTCAACGTCCGGCCAACACTGCAGACATAAGCGTGCGGGACCTGCCTCGTACCAGGGTGTGCAGGTCTGAGCGTACCTGTAGTACTGTACACCCGCCCTGTGCGTAACAGTATGGGCGCCAGGTGTGCCGATTCAGGCGCATTCAGGGCCGAATGTACCCCTGGCTGGGTTGCAGTAACACAGCGAGGTTACACTTGCTTCTCCCCTGCTCCGTCCTGCGTTGCAGGTTGGGCCCGCCACCAATCTCCAGGAGGTGGGTTGGGATGGCTACAGCATCGTGCCTGTGTGGGGCGATGGGATGCATGTTACGGCCACCATGGCAGGGCGCCAGCCCCGCGCAAGGACCCACATGTAACACAGGGTCCGAGGGGTGACAACCCACATAGGGCGTCAACATGAACAGCAGTCTCGGCGTGTGCCCCTGAGGAAAAGCGGCATGAGCATTTCCTCAATGTGCCCTATGCCCGACCGGTCAACGAAACATGTGATGCACGTGTACCTGGCCACACCCGTGCTGCCCCGGTGCCCTGCAGCTGCGGCAGTGCGACCTGGCCCGGCTGCTGTCGGGCGGCTGCTGGCTCAACGACGAGGTCATCAACTTCTACATGCTGCTCATCATGGTGGGCACGATGTGCTGTACTATGTAGCGGTGCAGCTGCGGGATAACGATACTTTGTATCAAGTTATATCTTCTGCATACGGCTTGTCATGTTGCGTTTCCTGGCCGATGCTTGTGCGCATGCAACTCTTTGGCTGTGCCCATTGATGCACAGCAGCTGCCAGCAGTTGCCTGCATGCTATGCGGGAGGCCGAGGCATTGGTGTATTCCAGCAGTTCACTAGCGCATGCCCCGTGTGCGCACATGCGTTGCAAAGGGATAGCATATTTAGGCTCAAGTCTACCTGCTTACTCCCCCACGCTGTCCTACAGAAGCGCTACAACGAGCAGGCAGCGGCAGCAGCAGCCAGCGCTACAGCAGCAGCAGCAGCACACGCACCAGCACCATCAGCAGCACCGCTAGCGCGCCCATCAGCAGCGGCAGCAGCTTCCGCCGCTCGGTCGCACAGCAGCCCAAGCAAGCATACGAAAGCCTCCAAACCCGGCTCGGGTCCCACAGGACCGACCCCGGAGGGCGGCACTCCGTCGGCCGCCGCCTCACCGCCGCCCGCCCCAACCGCCGCCACCAGCCCGGCTGACACTGCACCGGGTCTTGTTGACCCACGCGCCGCCCCGACCACCACCAGCTTAGCTGCCCCGTCCCCAGCGCCTGGAAAGCCAACACCACCCGGCGCCCGTGCCTCACCTACCACCGGCGCTGACCCCGCTGCCCCTACGCCGTCGGGCCAGCGCGCACCTGCCGGGCCTCCCTCACCTCCCGTCCAGGAGGGCCGCACCTGCCGAGGCAGCGACGGCGGCAGCGGCACTCCCTGCGGTGCCCCTGCAGGGCTCCCCTCGAACAGCTCCCGTCGGAGCACAGGCGTGCTGGGTGCTACCGGGCCGCGACCAACTAATGTCCTGGAGGGGGCCGGGAGCCCAATCGGGCCCCCGGCGGCCGCAGAGCCCTCCCCTGGCGTGGATGCCGGCAGTGGCAGTCCCTACGGTGGCCCCATAGGGCTCCCTCCCAAGAGCTCGCCACTAAGCACAGATGCGCTAGGTGCTACCGAGCAGCAACCGGCTCCCGTCGGGGAGGGAGGGGGGTGCCCTGTTGCGCCCCCAGAGGGAACTGGGCCCTCCCTTGGAGCTGCGCAGCAGGCGACGGGGAAGCGGCGGAAGAAGGCCAAGAAGCGGCGGAGGGACCAGGAGGTGCTGGGGGCTGGGGATGGTGTTGACGGTCGGGGTGGCGGGAGTCAGGATCGTGGCGGGGAAGAGGCTACAGGCTGTGCCCAGGGCGGGGCTGAGGAGCATGGCAAGGATGCAGCCGCGCATTGTGCTCCTAGCGCAGCGGTGTGCGGGGTCCAGGCAGCACCGCAGGCGAAGACGCAGGCGGGCGTGCCACCAGTGCCGGGGCAGCAGCTGCCGGGCAGCGGGTACGAGCACGTGCCGTCGGGAGGCGCACCGGGGGTTGCGCAGGGGCACGTGGCAAGGACGGACGCGTCGGGCGGTACACAGAGGCACGCGCAGGGGCAGGAGCACGTGGACGGGACGCCAAAGCGGAGGCGGACTGGCCCGGATGGGCCTGAGGGCCCCCCAGCTCAGGGGGCTGCATGCAGCGGAGGCGCAGGCAGCAGGGACGGGGGCGCGGTCAGCAGTGCAGCACGCAAGCTCACCAGAACTTGCGACCCTGGGCCGGGTTGCGATAGCAGGCCTGATCCCCTTTCGGCCGGTGAGGATGCGGCTCCCGAGTCCCTGGGTGCTGCAGACGGGGCGGGCCAGTCGGCGGTGTCGGCGTTCAGCGTTGCGGCCGGGCTAGACGGCGCTGGCGCTCTGGCGTTGGCTCCTGCACCGGCCGCGTGCGGGTCTTCCGCGGCTGTGGGTACAGGAACTGCCGTGTGTGATGGTGCCACGTGCGGGGACGGTACCACGGCGGGACCGGCCGCGTGCGGTGACAGGGCGGAGGTGGCTCGGGCTGCTGAGCATGGGGGTGCAGCGCCCGGGCCCGCCCCGCGCGGGGCAGAGGCCGCGGCAATGGTGGAGCCTGCGGCGGGGACAGGCCCTGCCGCTGGGAAGGCGGAGGCGACGGGGCACTGCGAGGCCGCATGTGAGGCGCCGGCTGCTGCAGCTGGGGACGCCATGCTTGAGGGACCAGGGTGCGTAGGTCAGGGCCATGCCGTGTGCGCGGCTGCGGCTGTGGCGGCAGGGGCTGCGCAGGCGGGTACCTCCCTCAAGGTGTTTTCGCGGAGGAAGAGCAAAAAGCGGTCGCAGCCGGGCGAGCAGGACAACCGGCAGCAAGGGCATGAGCCAAGCCAGGGGCAGGGCCAAGGCCAGGAGCAGACTCCCGCCAAGGCCCCCGCCACAGGGGAACCCAGCCTCGACCCAGGGGCTGCTCCCACACCCGGCCCTGGTCCCACAGCCTCCATTGCCGCCCCCACCGCCGCCGCTGCTCCAGGCCCCATGGGTAATCCCGCAGCAACCACCGGCCCTGCCCCTGCCGCCGCGCGTGCCCCCGCCGCTGGCCCCATTGCCGCCCCCGCCGCCCCTTCCCCAGCGCCATCCCTCACCGTGTACGCCTTCAACAGCTTCTTCTACACAAAGCTGGTCGGGGTGGGGGCCAGGCCTGTGGCTTCAACCTGTGTGCGTCCCCAACCGCAGCAGCGGATGTCCACCCGCCTCCGCTCTTCCTCCTCCTCCTCGTCCGCCGCCGCCGCCGCTGCCCCCATGAACGACGCGCCCGGAGCCGCTGACGGGACAGGGGCATCGCTCCACCGCCGCCGGGGCCGTAGTGCAGGCCGTGGTACCGACGGCGGCGGTGGCGGCGCCGACAGCCGTGACTTGGGCGGCGGCGGCGGTGGCGGCGGCGGCGGCAGCGGTGGCCCCGCCATCGACTACGCGGGGGTGCAGCGGTGGACGCTGCCCGCCCGCACGCGCACGGCGGAGTGCGTGCTGCAGCGCGACCTGCTGCTGTTCCCCATAAACCACGACAACACGCACTGGTGGGCGGGGTGGTGGGCGGGGTGGTGGGCGGTGTGTGCAGTGCGGCAGCCCAGGTGAAAGGTCTGTTTGTGGTGGTTATAAGAGAGCCTCCTGAGTCCCTTCCTCCTGGAATAGCTGCACCACGTGTCTTTCGGTGGCCTGGCCCCGGCGTCTTCTGGTGCGGAGCTGAGGCAGCCTAACCTGACTAATGCATATCCCTGCACAGCTGCTAGCGCCATGCCACACGTGTGCACGCATACAGGGTGCCTGGCGGCCCCCTGGTCGAAGCTCCGCGTACTGCAGCACTACTCCGACAGCCTGGGGCCCGACACGGGTTGCCAAGCCGTCTCCCTGCACATGTGTGTTAACACACACCCACACACCTGTGCCACCCAGGTGCCTGGCCGCCGTCTGGCCCCGGCGTCGCCTGCTGCAGTACTACGACAGCCTGGGGGCCGGCGGCGCCTGCGGCCGGGTGCTGGGGGCCCTGCGGTGCTGGCTGGAGCGGGACGCGCAGGACAAGGGCGTGGCGCTGGGGGGGCAGCAGGGGGCAGGGGAAGGCGGCGGGTGGCGGCTGGAGAACCTGAGCGGGCGCATCCCCAAACAGGTGCGGTGGGCCTGAAAGCGTTCAATGTTTGGCTCCTTGCTATGGCAAACGGACTTGCGTGCACACTCGCGACAACGTGGCACCCGTACCCACCCCGTTGGTGTTCCCCCGCAGCTTGGCGGCTCCACTCCAACGCTCTTGATACCATCATGCGCAGCTCAACGTTAAAACGAAGCACCTCCCGTTCTCCCCTGTCCTCCCTGCAGCTGGACGGCTCCAGCTGCGGCCTCTTCACCTGCGCCTACGCGGAGCTGCTGGCGCGGGGGGAGGCGCCCCGCGACTTCGCGTTTAGCCAGGTGCGCCCTAGTACCGGTATGTCAGGATACGAAGCGAGGATGACGCGCCCCTGACCGCTGAAGGTTCCCACACGGCTGTACCGTAAGTACCAGGTTGCATGTTGGCTCCAGCACACGCTAGGCCGCCAAGCATGCTACGCACTGCCGAGCGCCCGGTGCCTGCCACAATGCAGCACCGCATGCTAGGTGGTACGCCCTCGTCGTGCTCCAACCCTACCTACCAAGGTGGTTAGCACTGACCCACCACCAAGTGGCAAGTGCTCTGTGGCTCCTTAGCACTGCGCCCCTCCCCGACCATGCCCCTGGCCCCTGCCACCCCACCCCCAGGCGGACATCCCCTCCATGCGTCGCGGCATGGCGGAGCAGGTGCTGCGGAGGGCGCTGTGATATGAGCCAGTACAGAGGGGAGAGGCGGTGGCCGGGAGGTCTTACGTACCGGTATCTGCGTCATGCAATGGTGGAGCAGGTGCTGCGGAGGGCGCTTGTGATGTGGAGGGAAACAGGACGGGAGTGGGTTAAGGCGATGGTAGGGGGTCCAGTGTGGAGAGTCACAGTGTGAGTCAGTGGGGGACGGGGTGGGTAGTGCACAGGGCGCTGTGAGGCGCTGTGGCTTGGGGGGAGGCGCAGCGCGGCAGGTCGTGTTCTGCGGGGTATCGTACGGGTATTGCAAGGGTAGGTGTATTACGACGGAGCCGGAGGCAGAGAACACGGAAAGAGGCAGGCATGCTGGCACTAATAGAGGGGGAGAGGAGAGTTGTGAGCGGGGAGCGGTGGGAGGCTGAGGATTGAGATGAGCGGAGTGAGAGTGGAGTGAGAGTGACAGCCAAGGAGGGCCTTGTGCATTTGGGCTTCCCCATGCCTGCCGGGTTCAACAGGACACCACCATAAATTACAGAGTTGTGGTACCGTAGTGCTGGTGCGTGGGGAGACCTGAGTGGTGGGCGGCAACCGGTAACCGCCATGGAAGTCACAGGTGCTGCGTCTGGTTGCCTAGGGCTGCCTTGCTGTAAGGTCCAGGTCAAAGCCGTGGTGTGGCTGTGTTGGGAGTACAGACGTTTAGGAGGTGTCAAGTTTGGCAGTTCGTTGTCCCTTTTGAAGCCAGAGTGGAATACGGAGCACTTCATTGTTACACTAAGCACTCAAGACCGCCCTGCCTAACAAGTACTGCTGTACACCACAGCAACTACTCCGCACACTACGACAGCCAGTTGGGAAGATGCCTCGTTCATTCCCATGCCACAACCCAACTACAACTTCGACACGTCTATGGTACGTGGCACCATCGCGGCGTCGGAGCCGAGCGCCTGATGACAGAAGGCACGACGGCTTCCGCTGTGACGGGTGCAGCCGGCCAGCCGCACGGCAAGTTAGGCAGGCGAGGGCACAACGCACTCCACCCACGCGACCGGATGCCTACAAATACGATACAACCAGCTTGCAGATTTGAATAATGCAAGGTACACAAGGCGCCACAGTCATAATGGAGTTCTGCAGGCAGTGTACTGCGGCTCAAACTGCAGAATGCCGGTACACGGTGACACCGACACCACACGTCGCTGGTACCGGTACCTGTGATGACCAGCCCGTGGGTCACCTGCTACACACACCAATCAATCAGCCAACGCTCGACAGCTACAAAATGCAAGCACTTCGTACGTACAATTAGGTGCCAACAGCTATACTGTAGGTATGGTTGAGTATGATACAAGGCAACGGTTGCCGCTGAAAATGAAAGCCCGTCGTCCTGATCGAAGACTTTCCCTCCACCTGGCAACGGCCCATCCCGCCTCAACGCCACGCCAGCCCCTCATCAATTATACTGCAGCCGCCCCTCCACGCACTCCTTGAACAGCTCTCGCCCGATGAGGTACCGCCGGATCTCGCTCGTCCCAGCGCCGATCTCGTACAGCTGTACGGCATGACGCGAACATGAACGAGTCAGCGCTCCTGGGTAACCCAAGTGAAGGTAAGCGTCTCTCGTCCACCTCCGCCCCCGCTTCCCATGCAGGACCCACACCAGTGCAGACAACAAAGAGGATACGCGTGCATTGGTGACCAACACCCAGCCCGGCCCATGCCCATGTGTGCGCGTTGCTCACCTTTGCGTCCCGCAGCAGGCGGCCCGTGGGGTAGTCGTTGATGTAGCCGTTGCCGCCCAGGATCTGCCAGCGCAATAATGTGCACGACATTGCGTAAGGGGCAAGGACCGGTTCTGGCTGGCAGGTGTGGGGAAAGCCTACGGAAGTCAAGGATTTGTGTGGCCACGAGAGGCCGCGGATAGGGGAAACCCAACGTGTCTTCCCAACAGCAAGCGGCCGAGCCGGCCGTTCAAGGGAAATTCAGATCGCCTGGCCTCGCCTCCTTCCCCGCACAGTAACCTGGCGTCCCCTCTAACAGGATCCGCTATGTTGCACCCGGACGGTGTTCCAGTGCGCTCCTGACAATAGAGTCGCACATATCAACCCCCGGGTCCCCCTTGGCTAACCCGCAGCCCCGCCCCAAGCACGAGCCCGGCCCCCGACCACACTTGTACCGGCCTCAGCCCTGCCGTATTGGAGAGACCAAGGTGCCAATGTTGCGCTGCGCACCTGGATCGCGTCCAGCGCGCTCTGCGTGGCCGCCTCCGCCGCGAACAGGATGACCGAGGCGCAGTCCTTGCGGTCCGCCCGCCCGCCGTCCGCCGCCGCCGCCGTGCCGTACACGTACGCCCGGCAGGCGCGCAGCCGCGTGAACATGTCGGCAAGCTTGGCCTGGATCAGCTGCATCATATGAATTCGGGATGGAGTGGAAAAACCCTTGTTAATGCGCCAACATGCCTGACTACCGGTACGTTTGGAGCTTGCATGCAGGGGCATGTCCGCCAGCTTGGCCTGGATCAGCTGCAACATGTAAATTGGGGATGGAGGGGAAGGTGCCTGTTGACGTGCCAACATGCCTGGCTGCGTTTGGAGCTTCCGTACAGGTGCATAATCGGCCAACTCGGTTGGCTGTGCTGTAGTCGCAAATTTAGACGGTTTGTGTGGAGTTCAGCCAAGTGCGTCACCCATGAGACGTGCACCTGTGCCACGTGATGTACAGCAGCGCACTTCCCCGTCCTAGTCCCGAGCTTTACCCGCCACTCTTTCACTGCAACCATTCTCTGAAATGATGACTGTTTACCCAGGGCCCACCCCTGGCCGACCTGGAACTCCCCAATGGGCTGCCCGAATTGCTTCCGCTGTGTGGAGTACGGCAGCGCCACATCCAGCGCAGCAGCCTGGGGACGGGGGACCAGGCAGCAGGAGGGTTGGCCCTATCAAGGTCGGGGTCATGGACGCGAAGTAAATGAACACTGTGATGTGGGTCGGAGGCTCGGAGCACGTTGAACGCGACTGCCTGGGGGTGGAGGCTGAGGCAAGACAGGATGCATCGCTGGCCCACCCGCAGCAGTGCTGGCAACACCACACGCTTACCCACCTGCCGCCTGCACGGCCACCCGCCGCCGCCCGCGCCACACCAGCGGCACCACATGTCCCAGACGCACCCACGCGCACCCCATACGCGTTTCACCACATGCGCCCCACCCCACCTGCAGGCCACACGGCCTCGCCGCCAGCAGCAGCTGGTGACACTGACACGCCCATTGCTAATACACACGCTTGGAGTTAATACACGTGTCACCTCCTACCTGCAGCCCGCACGGCCCCGCGGCCAGCACCAGGCGCTCGTAGTCCAGCCCCGACATCATGACGTTGGCCCTACCACCGCTGATACACACGCGTGGAGTTAATACACATGCACCTCCTACCTGCAGCCCGCACGGCCCCGCGGCCAGCACCAGGCGCTCGTAGTCCAGCCCCGACATCATGACGTTGGCCCTACCACCGCTGATACACACGCGTGGAGTTAATACACATGCACCTCCTACCTGCAGCCCGCACGGCCCCGCGGCCAGCACCAGGCGCTCATAGTCCAGCCCCGACATCATGACGTTGACGCCGCGCCCCACGCCGCCAAGCACGTTCTCGGCGGGGACCTGTGTTGTGAGGCATGGGTGAATGAGGAAATGAGGAAAGCGGGGGGCATGAAGGACGAAATTCCCTATGTGGGGTTCAAGGCAGACACACCCCACACCGCCCAACACGTGCTCGGCGGGGACCTGCAGTGTTTGGGTGTGCGAGGCGGGCTGTTCAAGTGGTTTGTTGGCGAGGTGTGCAGGGTTGGGACACGAGCATCTTGCCAAAAAACTGAGAAACCGCCTTCGCAGGTCGATTGTATCATCATAGGCTTGGATGTAATGGCGTACCATCAGCTCACCCCGCGGTACGGTAGTATCAGCTCGCACGCATCGCTGCCCCCCGTGCCCATGCTGCCAAGCTCCCCGTACAGCAGTGCCGGTACGGCATGGACCGAGCGGCAGGAGTTACACCTGCGCCTCTCCTCACCCACCATCCCTCACCTCGCAGTTCTCGAACACCAGCTCGCACGTGTCGCTGCCCCGCATGCCCAGCTTGTCCAGCTTCTGCGCCGTGCGGAAGCCCTTCATGCCCTTTTCGATGAGGAAGGCGGTGATGCCGCGGGGCCCGGCGGAGGGGTCGGTCTTGGCGTACACCACCAGCACGTCCGCCTGGGGGCACAGTTGCATGTGTGTTAGCGAGTGGGCTCACAAGGGCTGGTTGGTCGGGGGTTTGCCTGGGCACCCACAACAGTAGTCAAGGTGAGCAGAAGTAGGGTGCGGGTAGGTTTTGGAACTTTTGATCACCAGGCCGATTCCGCATTCCTACGTCCCAAACGCGGTCTCACCCGGTTTCTGACCATTAAGCCCTCCAGCCTGTGCGCCCTCCCCGCCTCACCTTAGGCCCATTGGTGCACCACATCTTGTTGCCGTTGAGCACAAACCTGGCAAAATGCAACAAAACAGAAGACAGCAGCTCGTCACAACTCGCCCGCGCCTCGTGTAGATACACAACGGTACAGTAGATAGCCGTCAATATCAAGTCCAGCCCAACACGCATATTGACGCGGGAGTACAACATAGACACCACGTCCCACAGCCTAGCACACGCTGCCATACACAAGTATGTCTCACGCGGCTTCCAATCCCCCCGCTCTGCACCGCTGGACACCATGCCGCTCCCGTCACACTCGTCGCCCCTAATACACACCCGATAAGGCACCAGCATCTCGGACGGCCCACCTGTCCCCCGAGGGGCTGGCCTCCGCCCGGCACCGCATGGACACCACGTCGCTGCCACTGCCGGGCTCCGACATGGCCAGAGCGCCGATGTGCTCGCCTGGCACAGGCGAAGCACAAAGCCGCTGATAACACATGCAAGTGTGTGTGATAATGTAAACTGCATTCCATTCACTATGTTGTTGGCAGGGGCGCCCACTGCGCGGCTCTGACGTGACGAGCGTTACCATCGACCATGATCGTCACCGGCAGGGCAGTGGCGCACCCAGGGGCGCTCCCAATGCCGACCCTGGCCCCTGCCGACCCTTGCCGACCCTGACCTTACACCGTCCCCTGCACCACACGCCCGCCGTCCCAAACCCCCGCCGCACCTGTTATGAGCTTGGGAAGGTACTTCTCCTTCTGCTGCTGCGTTGCGTTGCGCACGATCTGGTTGACGCACAGGTTGGAGTGCGCGCCGTACGAGAGGGCCACACTGCCGGATGCGCGACTCAGCTCCTGCGGGCGGGACGGACGCATGAGGTACAGCTTGTGTGTGGGGTGCCATCCGTGTGCTGCTGGCGCCTGAAGGGGCGTTGAGAGGGATGGCAGCCCCGTGTGCCGCCGAATTTTGACGGAGTGCGGAGTGCGGCCTGGGCGCCTGGGATCAAGCCAACACCAGCGTGCCGTTCGAGCCGCAGCCCTGGTCACGTGCCCCGCAATACGGTGCAGAGCGCGATGCACGACACGTACGATACGGTGGACCGCAATATGCCGATGGTATCCCAAACAAGCTGGACCGGCATCGGCAGTGCCTGAGGCAACGCCAAGCAGCTCCCGAGCGCCGTGCAAGCCGGCCTCGGTGGTCACTTGTCCGTACGGGTACTGCCGCGCTGCAGCGCCGTCCCACACTGTACGCCCGCTGCCGTACCGTACCGTACAGCACCGTACCTCCATGGCCACGCAGTGTTCCGAGTAGCCCATGCCCAGGCCGCCGTACTCCACAGGGGCGGTGATGCCTGGGGGTTGGGGCAGGGGTGGGGGCGGGATGAAGCAGGGAGCCTAGGTGGGGTTCAAGAGGAGCAGGAGCCTTTCACTTGCTGATATTAGGCAAGCTTGGGTTTTTTTTGGGATGGGGGTGCAGTCCCAGGGAAATGGCCTGCGTGTGGGTTTGGGCTCGGGGAGGTAGGGGAGGTATGGCTTGGGGGGCTGGGAAAATGAAGTGCAGAGTGAACGTCAGCTCAGCATGCATGTTGCGCAGCAAGCGCATGGTGCAAGGCATCGTGGGGAAGGGGCGGGGGGTGGTGTGGTAGCTTCCGAGCTTCGGCCTGTCCTGTGGTGCGAGGGGTGAGGTGCAACGGGGTAGGGCGTAGGCGCGGTCCCAACGCCAGCTGACGCAGCGTTGACGTCGCGTCGCCTTTTTCCGCCACTCAGGCGCAACCCAAGGCAAGACAACCTTTCGTGTTCACGAAACATTGGCTCGTAATCATTGGAAAAGAGCATTGGCACGTTGGCAGGGACGGTCGCCTGCGTGGAGAGCCAGGGCTTTTCGACATTGAAACTTACCAAGAAGGCCAAAGCTCCCCATCTCCCGCCAGAGGTTGACTGACGTAGGGAAGTCATTAGCTTTGTCGATTGCCTCCGCATGGGGAGCTACGACTTGCTGAGCAAACTCCTGTACCTGCTGCCGGAAGTCACGCAGAGCGGCCTCTCGGCTAGCGCCAGGCTCTGTCGCAGGGTCAGGCGCTGAGGACAGCCTCCGTGAAAGCATTGATAGTGCCCAAGATTTCGCGCCGTGGGAGGGATACAGCGCGCCCCTCAAAAGGCCGGTTGCCCGGGACATGGCTGTCACAAGAGCTAAAGCTAAGAGGCAGTTCCGCTTGGCCTGAAGATAGTGGCTATAGAGCCGGAGCTATAAGAGGTGGTTCTGATAACTAATGTGTGCGAAGCGAACGGTTGGCCGCTGACACCGCGCAGCAGCAGAGCAAGGGAGTCCCAAGGGTCTCTGCTTGTTTAGTGTCCTTCAGAGTTGAGTGCCGATGGCCAACCACAGCATGATATGCGATATAACGGAGTAGTGCATTAGTACGAGCCACGTAGCCATGTCAGATGTACCCAACCATCCCCATGCGCACATTCTTGCTGCCCAACCTACAGTGTCGCGGTGATACCCGGCCATCCATTCTGTGTCGATACATCCAGTGCACTGGGTTAGGCAGACCAACTGCTTCCGGGGTCTGATGTTTGAGAACTGGTGTGGGAATCCGCCGCTTCCCGCTGCGAGGTAGACGAAATCGGTGTAGAAAGCACCAAACAAGCACTAGATCGTCTAGCGCACCGGACCCTGCAGACGCAAACCCAGTCGGAGCGGCCTGATGAGCGAGCACAGCCCCTGGTACTACCGCGCGGCAGCGATCGCTGCCACAGCGGGCCTCGTTGGTGGAGCCGGATACGTGATCTACAAATATGTACTCACTCCAGCCTCCGACGAGGGCCCTGCGGAGGAGGACAAGGCCCCGATGTCGATGCAGGCGCTCCTAACGGGCGGCGCTGCAGCTGGGCCCTCGGCAGCTTCCCGCAGCGCCGCGGCTCCCTCTCTACCCGTGCGCAAGACGCCATCGCCCTCGGGCGCGGCCGGCGCTAAGTCCCGGTCAGGGTCTGCAGCCTCGGCAGGGTCGGACGCGAATGGCAGTGGTCCCTCTACTTCTGCGGCCCCTGCGGCCACTGCTGCTAAGCCCGTGGCCTCCAACCTCAAGGCCTGCGCCTGCTGCAACCAGCCCCTGTCTG
>VFQN01005238.1_pt1 | contig 16080 bp, 15 predicted proteins | sample 3512371 | NCBI WGS metagenome assembly VFQN01 (sample SAMN10412370, study PRJNA504923) | tailings metagenome | isolation source: Replicate 2 from Balatoc abandoned mine | place: Philippines: Itogon, Benguet | collected 2017-08-28 | reverse complement strand
CGACTCGATCGATGAGGTCTACGGCCGCTTCGGCGGCGTGGCGGGGTCGGCCTACATGGTCGCCGGCCTCGGCTTCAACGTGATGAAGAACGGCCGCGTGCTGCTCGTGCCGGTGCGCACCGGTGTCGGCGCCCGGCTCGGCGTCAATGTCGGCTATCTCAAGGTAACTGAACGGCCGACCTGGAATCCCTTCTGAGCCGCCGCATTAGGGTTAAGCGAAAGTAAATCGCATCGGGGCTGGATTCGTCCGGTCCCGATGTGGCACATCTACGCTGCCGGTCCGAAGGGGAGCGGAGAGGCGCGTCATCCTGAAGGATCGGGCGCCTGGGGACACGGCCGAACCGCCCGGAACAAACCTCTTGATCCAGTCCATCCTGTTCTTTTCGCTGGGCTTTCTGACCGCGGGATTTCTCGCCCTGATGGTCGCGCCGGCGATCTGGCGACGGGCCGTCAGCCTCACTCGCAAGCGGCTGGAGGCGTCGCTGCCGCTGACCGTCAACGAGATCCAGGCCGACAAGGACCGCATGCGCGCGGAGTTCGCCATGTCGACGCGCCGGCTCGAAATGAGCATCAAGAACTTCCGCGACAAGGCCTCGGCGCAGATCATCGAGATCAACCGCAACCGCGACGAACTGAGGCGGCTCGCCGAGGAGCGCACGGACCGCGACCGGACGATCACCGAACTCGATGCGCGGGCAGGGGAGCTTCGCGCGGAGCTGCGCAACCGAGAGGAACAGCTTCAGCGACTGACGGCACGGCTCGCGGAGGCCGAGGATCTGCTGGAGGACAGGGCACACGAGATCGACAGGCTCGGGCAGCTCTATGACGAGGCGACGCTGACGGCCAGCAACCGCCAGGTCGAACTGGTCGCCCGCGAAACCGAATTCGACCGGCTGGCCGGCAATGTCGGCCTGCTGCAGACCGAGCGCAAGGATGCCGAGAAGCGCCTGCGCGAGGTCGCCGCCGAGAGCAAGGCGGCGCAGGAAGCCTTGAAGGACGAGCGCAGGCGCTCGGCCGAACTCGACCTCAAGCTGGAGCGGCTGATGTCCACCATATCCGATCGTGAGGAGAAGCTGGCGCGCCGCGAGAAGGAGCTGGCGCGGCTGCGCGATGAGATCAAGACCGCCTCGCAGGGTGGAAGCGATCTCGATTCGAAGCTGACCCAGGCGCAGGCCGATCGCGTGAAGCTGGAGGCGGAGGTTGCCGAACTGCAGCTCCAGCTCTCGACGCTCCTGTCCGGTGGTGCAGGCAGCGACATCGACAAGGCGATTGGCAGCCTGCAGCGGGAGCGCGACCGCCAGGCCGACAGGCTTGGCTTGCTGACACGCGAGAACAAGAGGTTGCGCTCAGAGGTCGAGGCGTTCGAACGATCGCAGACGCAGGGTTGGGACGCGGAAAGGCGCGACAGCGCGCTGCTGCGCGAACAAATCAACGACCTGGCGGCCGAGGTGGTGCACCTGACCGCGATGCTCGACGGCCCCGGTTCGCCGATCGCGCAGATCCTTGACACCGCCGCCGCGGGCCAGGACGCCGGCGCATCGCGGATCGTCAGTCTGGCCGATCGCGTCAAGGCCTTGCAGAAGGCGGCCTCCGCCGCTGGTTCAGCCGCGCCAGAGACGGTGCAGGGCAACCGCTGAGGCGGCGGCCACGTTCAGGCTGTCGAAGTCTTCCGCAATCGGGATGCGCACCGTCGTCAGGCGCGACATCAGGTCGGCGGGCAGGCCGTGGCCCTCACTGCCCAGCAGGAGCGCGGTGCGTCCGGACCCAGGAACCTCGTCGATGTCCATCCCGCCGCGCGGCGAGAGCGCCAGGATCTGGAAGCCCGCCGCGCTCAGCCCGCCGATCATGTCGTCCAGGCGCGTCGCGGTGGCGAAGGGCGTCTTGAGGATCGCACCCACCGAGACGCGGATCGCCTTGCGGTAGAACGGATCGCAGCAGCTCGGGTCCAGCACCACCGCGTCGGCGCCGAAGGCGGCGGCGTTGCGGAAGATCGACCCCATGTTGTCGTGGTTGGAGATGCCGACGAGCGCCACCACCAGCGCATTCTCCGGCACGCCGGACAGCAGATCGGCGACTGGCTGCGGCGGCGGTCGCCTGCCGATCGCCAGGATGCCGCGATGGATGTGGAAGCCGGCGATGCCGTCCATGGTCGCCGCGTCGGCGACGTAGACCGGAACATGATCCGGGATCATCGGCAGCAACTCGTCCAGTCCGCCCCCCCGGTTTTCGAGCAGCAACACCGCTTCCGTCTCGTAACGCGCCGCCGAGAGAAGCACGTTCAGCACCACGCGCCCCTCGGCGACGAAACGCCCCTCGCGGCCGACGAGGTCGCGCTCGCGGATGTCGCGGAAGGCGGCAATGCGGGGGTCTTCCGGGTCGGAAATGCGGATCAGGCGTTGCACTGCGGTTCAGTCGAGGTGGCGGGGCTTCCAGCGCGCGAGGAGCGCGGAGTTCGTTACCACGGAGACCGATGAAAACGCCATCGCCGCGCCCGCGAGGATCGGTGACAGCATGCCGAGTGCCGCCAGCGGTATGCCGATCACGTTGTAGAGGAAGGCCCAGGCGAGGTTGTGCATGATCGTACGGCGCGTGCGACGCGCGATGTCGAGGGAGGCCGGCACCAGCCTGAGGTCGGGCCGCATCAGCGTGATGGCGGCCGCCTCGCGCGCGACGTCGGTGCCTGACGACATGGCGATACCGAGCCCGGCGGCCGCCAGCGCCGGCGCGTCGTTCAACCCGTCGCCGACGAAGGCGATCGACTTCGAATCGTCGGTCAGGCCGCGCAACGCCTCGGTCTTGTCCTCCGGCAGCAGCGAGGCGCGGAAGTCGGCCAGGCCGATCTCGGCGGCGATGGCACGCGCGGCGTCCTCGTTGTCGCCCGTGAGCATGACGGTGCGAACCCCCTCCGCGGCAAGCGCGCGCAAGGCAGTCGCCGCTTCCGGGCGAGCCCGGTCGGCGAACAGGATGCCGCCTCTCAGTTCGCCGTTGACGGCGACGAAGGACAGCGTGCCCGTCTTCGCGAACCGCGCTTTGAGTGCGTCGACACGGTCCTGTGGGATGCCAAGCTCCGCCATCATTCGCGCATTGCCGACGGCGACGGATGCGCCGGCGACAGTGCCAGTCATGCCCTTGCCGCGCATGGCGGATACTCCGGTGGCGGAGAGCGGTTCGCCGGCTTCCGACGTCGCCCGTGCAACGAGGGCGCGGGCGAGGGGGTGTTCGCTGCGGGCCTCTATAGCCGCGGCCTCGCGCAGCAGGGCGGCGGTGTCGCCGTCCGCCGCGACGACCTCGACCACTTCGGGGTGGCCAAGCGTCAGCGTGCCGGTCTTGTCGAAGGCGACGACCTTGATCGCCTCGGCCTTTTCCAGCGTGCCGATGTCGCGGATCAGGATGCCGGCCTTCGCCGCAGCACCCGTCCCGGCGACGAGCGCCGTCGGCGTGGCCAGGCCGAGCGCACAGGGACAGGCGATGACGAGCACGGCGATCGCCGCGTCGAAGCCGGCGGCGATGTCGCCCGCGATCCACCAGCCGAGGAAGGTCAGCGCCGCGACCGCGATGATGACCGGAACGAACACTGCCGAGATGCGGTCGACGAGGCGCTGCACCGGCGCTTCGGACAGCTGCGCGTCCTCGACCAGCTGCGCCATGCGCGCCAGCCGCGTGTCAGCGCCGACCGCCGAGACGCGCACCTCAAGCACGCCGTCACCATTGACGGTACCGGTGACGACGGCCGCGCCCTCGCTCTTTTCCACCGGCAGGCTCTCGCCGGTGACCAGCGATTCATCGAGGCTGGAGGCACCGGCCACGATCAGGCCGTCGGCCGGCACGCGGGTGCCCGGCCGCACGATCACCACGTCGCCCGGCGACAGGCTCGCCGTGGCGACGATCTCCGTGCCCGAGGCGGTCTTACGCTCCGCCTGCGGCGGCTGCAGCTTGCCGAGCGCGGCGAGAGCTGCCGACGCGCCTTGCTTCGCGCGCGCCTCCAGATACTTGCCGAGCATGATCAGCGTCAGCACAACGGCCGCCGCCTCGAAATAGAGGTGGCCGTGGACGTTGCCGGACCACACCATCCACAGCGAATAGAAATAGGCTGCCGAGGTGCCGAGCGATACCAGAACGGCCATGTTCGCCCCGCCGCCCCGCAGCGCCGACCAGGCCTCGCGGTAGAAGCGGGTGCCCGAGATCAGCATCACGCCGGTGGCGAGTGCCGCCTGCGTCCACGGGCCAAGCCAGGCATGGCCGGTGCCCAGCATCATCGGCAGCATGCCGACCACGAGTGGGATGGAGAGCAGGGCGGAGACCGCGAAGCGGATCAGCGTCAGCCGCTCGTCCGCCCGGTGCGCCGCCTCGCGCGCCTCGTCAGCCTTGCGCTGCGCGGCCCGGTCGTCCGGGCGCAGCGTAGCGCCGTAGCCGGCGCGCTCGACAGCGGCAATCAGCTTCGCCGCGTCGATGTCGCCGTCGATCTCGAGGCTGGCGCGTTCGAGCGGCAGGTTCACGTCGGCGCGGCTGACGCCGTCGACGCGCGAGAGCACCTTTTCGACACGGGCCGAGCAGGCGGCACACGTCATGCCCGTGATGTCGAGCGCTACCTTGGTCATGGCATTTCTCTCAGGTGTAGGTTCAGTCGGCCAGCCGGGCGTCGTAGCCGGCGTCCTCGACGGCTGTCACGAAGCGCGCCGGATCCGCGACACCCACTGTCTCCACCACGGCCTCGCCCTTGGCGAGGTCAACCTTGGCCGCCTTCAGGCCGCCGACGCTGCCCAAAGCCTTCTCGACCGAGCGGACGCAGCCGCCGCAGGTCATGCCTTCGATCTTCAACGTGAATTGCATGGTCTTTTCTCCTGTTGGTCAGGAGATAGGGCTTCCAGTAGATGGAAGGTCAAGAGTGCGAATGCGCGTGTTCCGCTTTTGCCGCTTTTTCGCCCAGAGCCACGCGGGCTTCCTTGGCCATCTCGACCAGCTTCATGTGGGCGTCGCGGGGAATCAACAGCGGCTCGGGGAAGAAAATCCTGAGCGCCTTGTCGCCGAGCGCCAGGTCGATGCCGTCCGGATCGTATCCGGTCATGCGCCAGTCGCCGCCTTCCTCGCGGGCATAGTGCATCGCGTAGTTGGCAATGGCGTCCGCATGGTCCTTGTTCATGTGATCGACGGCCGATTGCTCCGACTTCGAGAAATCCTCGATCGGGCCGGCGGATAGAAGGTCGTCGCGGCTCAGGAGATAGGCCTTGCCGAAGCCGCCGTTGAGGCTCGCCTTCTCGATTTCCAGCCGGAAGAAGGCGAAGTCGCCGAGGCCGACGTAGAGCTTCGCCTTGGGGTTCTTGTTCAGGTAGCGCCGCTCGGCCTGCGCCCATTCCGGCGTGTCGCGGTCGAAGCGGCGCGCGCGGCAGGCGATGGAGATGCGCGGATGCGCCAGCGGGTCCCCCTTGCCGGTCTCGCCGAGCAGCAGCGAGCAGCGCGGATCGGCAACGATCGCGGCGGTGTGGGCCGAAAGGCCCGAGACGAGGATCAGCGGGCTGCCGTCCATGTCGGTGGCGACGCCGACGCGGCTGGCGATCGGAGAGCCGTCCTTCGGATCGATGGCGGCAAGAGCGCCGTAGCGCGAGATGCGCAGCAGGGTCTTGGCGAGGCGGATGGCGTCGGCGTCCGTTTCCCGGATCACGTCCTTCGGCTTATCGTCCATGTCGCCTCGCAAGAAATCCTGACTGACACGCTCCTCTTATGTCACAACCGGGCGAGCCTGCAAGCCGTCCTTACTTCGGCGCCATGCGGATCGCACCGTCGAGGCGGATCACCTCGCCGTTGAGCATCTGGTTTTCGACGATGTGGACCGCGAGCGCGCCGTATTCCGCCGGCTCGCCGAGACGCGGCGGGAAGGGAACCTGCTTGCCGAGCGAATCCTGCGCGTCCTGGGGCAGACCGGCGAGCATCGGCGTCTTGAAGATGCCGGGTGCAATCGTCATCACGCGGATTCCGGCGCGGGACAGGTCGCGCGCCACCGGCAGCGTCATGCCGACCACGCCGCCCTTGGACGACGAATAGGCCGCCTGGCCGATCTGGCCGTCATAGGCTGCGACCGAGGCGGTGTTGATGATCACCCCGCGCTCGCCGCCATCCAGCGGATCCAGCGTCTCGGCGCCGACCGCGAGCAGGCGGATCATGTTGAAGGTGCCGATCAGGTTGACCTCGATCACCTTGCGGTAGAGGTTGAGCGAGTGGGCGCCGTCCTTAGACGTGGTCTTGGCGGCGATGCCGATGCCGGCGCAGTTGACGAGGATGCGCGGGGATCCGAGCTTCTCCTTCACCTCGGCGAAGGCCTTCTCGCCTCCCTCGGCGCTGGAGACGTCGCATTTGACCGCGATGCCGCCGATCTCCTTGGCGACCTTCTCGGCGCGCTCCATGCCGACGTCGAAGATCGCGACCTTCGCGCCCTTGGCGGCAAGAGCACGCGCCGTCGCCTCGCCGAGACCGGAGCCGCCGCCGGTAACGATCGCGACCTGTCCTGATGGGTTCATTCCGTATTCTCCTCCGTGAACTCTAGGCCCCATGCCTATTCCATCAGGCTCGTCTCGCGCAACATGCCGCGAGCGGGTCCGGCCGTTGCGCCGGCTTTGCGTGCCGCCATTTCCCGGTTACATCGCGCTGCGACATCGGCTCGATCGATCTGCGGGGAGAATTCATGGCGGAACCAGCGAGACGTTTCCGGTTGTCCAGGCGGGCGCTTCTCGGTCTTGCGATTGTCGGCGGCGGCGCGGTGTGGGCGGGCGCGACGGCGGCGCGGCTGATGCGGGCGCCGTCGGGCGCGAAGGATGCCGGGCGCATCGCCGACCTTGACGGTGTGCCGCTGCCGCAGGAGCCGGACTTCGACAATCCCTATTACGACCCGTCGCTGCCCTGGGTCTCCGAGGGCGGCACGATCAACGACGTCAGCGCGCTGTCGCGCACGCCGGTCTACGGCGTGGTGAAGGTGAGCGAGGAGAAGCACGTCGCCGATGCACTCGCCTTCGCGCGCAACAACAATCTCTCCGTCTCGCTTGCCGCTGTGCGCCACTCGATGGGCGGGCAGGCGTTCGACGATCATGCGATCGTGCTCGACATGATGGGGCTGAACTCGATCGAGGTCGACGAGGGCGCAATGACCGTAACCGTCGGTCCGGGCGCCACCTGGCACGAGATCCAGAACGTGCTGCATCCCCGCTTCGCGGTGAAGGCGATGCAGTCGACCGACATCTTCTCCGTCGGTGGCTCGATCTCGGTCAATGCGCACGGCATGGACCACCAGGCCGGCTCGGTCGTCGGTTCGGTGAAGTCGCTGGAGGTGATGCTGGCGGACGGAACGAAGGTCACCTGTTCGCGCACGGAGAACGCCGACCTCTTCCGCCACGTCGTCGGCGGCTACGGCCTGTTCGGCGTGGTGCTGAAGGCGGTGCTGGAGATCGTGCCGAACGCGGTCTACCAGACCTCGCGCGCGGTGATCCGCTCGGAGGATTTTCCAACACTGTTCGAGACCGAGATGGTCGGCGATCCTGACCTCGGCCTGTTCTACGGGCACCTGTCGACGGCACGATCCAACTTCCTCGAGGACATGATCGTCTACCGCTACGACAAGGTGGCCGACGCCGCACCCGCCGACATGGGTCCGCTCGGCGAGCCGGGCATGGTTGGCGTCAAGCGGCTGATCATGAACCTCGCCAAGCGCGGCGAAGTCTTCCAGTCGTTCAAATGGTATATGGAAAAGGAGCTCGAGCCGGAGTTCGAGAGCTGCACCGTGCCGCGCACGGCGGCGATGGCGGACCGAGAGGCGTGCCTGGTCTCGCGCAACAATCCGATGCACGATTCCGTGCCCTATCTCTTCAACGACCTGCCGGAAGAGACCGACATCCTGCACGAATATTTCTTCCCGCGCGGCGAATACAACGCCTTCATCGCCGGCGCCCGCGAGATCCTGCGCCGATCGGAACTGCCGCTGCTCAACGCTTCGATCCGCGTCGTGCATGCGGAGGACACCGCGCTGACCTATGCGAAGGAGGATGCCTTCTCGCTGGTGCTCTATGTCAACCAGAGGACCGACGAGGACGGCAATGCGAAGATGCGGGCACTGACGCGCGAGTTGGTCGACCTGACGCTGAAGCACCGCGGCCGCTTCTTCCTGCCCTACCAACTGCACTACACCCGCGCGCAACTGATGGCGGCTTATCCGGAGCTGCCCGCCTTCCTGGCGAAGAAGCGGCAATACGATCCGCGCGAACTGTTCACGTCGACCTTCTATCGGGGATTGAAGGCCGCCGCGGGTATGGCATAGTCGTCGTCGCGACAACGCTGCGAGGTGCCCGGATGTCGGGCTTTTTCGGAACCGATACGCAGATCGCGCTCCAGCGCCTGACGCTGGAGAGGCGCGCGGTGATCGACGAGACGCCCGGCCTCTACAATGCCGGCCGCTTCTACGGGACGGACAACCCGGATCGTATCGGATGGGCCGGCATCGATGCGATCCTGCGCGAGCAGGGGATGCTCGGGCTCAGGATGGTCTCACCGGCGCAGCGCGCCGCCTATGCGCCGGGTCTCGCCGAGCGAGGATACCGCTTCGACACCTGGGACACGATGATCGCGGATGCGGCGACGGTGCGCCCTAGGATCGAGGCGATCCTGGCAGAAGACCTACCAGACGGCCTCACCCTCGCGCCGGCGCTCACGGAGCCCGAAGGCGCCTCCACCCGGCGTGTCCAGCAGTTCGTTTCGGACGCCGGGATCGTGCCCTTTCCCGGGACGCTGCTGATCGAAGCGCCAGGGCAGGCGAGCGTCATCATCGCGGACCGCGACGGCAATCCGGTTGCCTTCGCGAACGGCTGTTTCCCGCACAATCGCTTCAGCCCGCACCATCGAAGCGCCTGGGTCGGGCTGGTCGCGGTCGATCCGAAGGCCAGAGGTCTCGGGCTTGGGAAAATCGTCAATGCGCTGGCGATCCGGCGCATGGTAGAGGAGTTCGGCGCGGAGCGGGTCTACGAACTCGTCTCGGCGACCAACGAGGCGTCGCGGCGGATGGTCGAGGCCTGCGGGCCGACGGTCGATCCGACCCTGCTCTGCGGATCGGTCGTGCCGGACGGCGCGCAGCGCTTCACACGCTGACGCGCGGTCAGAACCAGTCCGGCGTCACCGACGTCTTCAGCCACGACATCGTGTCGAGAGCGCGCTGCGAGGCGCTGGACCAGGTGCTGCCGACCGTGTCGCGCACCGAGACGTAGCCGTTGAGCGTCTTGAACACGGTCGTGATGCGGCCGAGGCTGTCGGTCGAGACCTCGCCCTGACTGCCCTCAGTCACGATCGAGCCGGCGACGAGCTGGACCTGTGTGCTCGGCGACAGGTCGGTGCGCGGGTTCGTGGCTGCCATGACGGGTGCCTCGGACATGTCGCGGCAGACCGCGATCACCAGCGGATAATTGTCCTGCTGGCGCACCACGCGCTTCTGGATGTCGGACTCGCAATCGGCGACGCTCGTCCATTGCTGGTCCGTCGTGCGGATGTATTCGCACATCTTGGCGTCGCAATCGCAGCCGATCAGCGCCATTGCGACGAGACCTTCCTTGATCATGGCCTCGGTCCCTTCTCTCTTAAGAGGAAGGATGGCCGGGGATGGCGGCGGGATTTCGATGCAATCGCGGCGAGTTCGCGGCGGCGCGTAAAGCAATATTGCTGTTGCCCGAAGGCAACGCTGCTATTCGGCCTTCAGCTTCTTGCGCGCCTTCTTGAGCTTGCGCTTCTCGGCGCGGGCCGCTCCCGGGGCGGAGGCCGGAGGCTTCTTGTCGAAGTGCTTCTTCGGGCGCGGCTTGTCGCGGAAGGAGGGGCGCTGCTCGCGCGGCGGGGCAGGGGGCGCGTCGTCCGACAGCGGCGAGATCGTCACGCCCTTCTCGACGGCGCCCGGCCGGGCGATCGCTGCGGCATAGGCATCCGCCTTGTCGGGTGCGACCTCGAAGCGGGTCTCGTCCTCGAGGATGCGGATCGAGCCGATCGCGGCCTTGGTGACGTTGCCGGCCTTGCAGATCAGAGGCAGCAGCCAGCGCGGCTCGGCCCGCTTCCGGCGCCCGATCGAGACGACGAACCAGGTGCCGCTCTCGAAGCGCGTCTGCGGCCGCTCGCCAGTCTTGGGATCGTAGGGCGCAGGCGCGCCGTCGGACAGCTCTTCGGGCGAGGGGTATTGCGCGAGCAGCTGCTTCACGAGTGCCGCCGCGATGCGCTCCGCGCCGTAGCGGGCGACGAGATCGGCGCCGAGCGCGAGTTCTTCAGGTGTCGCCTCGTCACCGAGCGCTGGGTTGTCGAGAACCCGCTGTCGGATCAAGACGTCGATGTCGGCGGCGCCTGGCGCCTGCATCGGCTCGGCCTTGAGGCCGGCTGTCCTGAGCAGCCGGTTCGCGCTGCCGCGGCGGTGATGCGGCACGATCAGCGCGCACACGCCTTTCCGCCCGGCGCGGCCGGTGCGGCCGGACCGGTGCAGCAGGGTTTCGGGATTGGATGGCAGGTCGGCGTGGATGACGAGGTCGAGGTTCGGCAGGTCGATGCCGCGCGCGGCCACGTCGGTGGCGACGCAGACGCGCGCCCGGCCGTCGCGCATCCATTGCAGCGCGTTGGAGCGCTCTGCCTGCGACAGCTCGCCCGACAGGGAGACGACGCGGAAGCCGCGATTGCCGAGACGCGCGGCAAGCCGCTTCACCGCCTCGCGGGTCGAGCAGAACACCAGTGCGTTGGTGGCGTCGAAATGGAGCAGCGTGTTGACCACTGCCGCGTCGCGCTCAGACGGGGCGACAAGGATGGTGCGGTACTCGATGTCCTCGTGCTGGTCGCCTTCCGAAGCGATTTCGAGTCGTTCGGCGCGCTTCTGGAACTTTCGCGCGAGCGCCTCGATGGGGGCGGGGACCGTGGCCGAGAACAGCAATGTGCGGCGATCGTCCGGAGATTCCGACAGAATGAACTCGAGGTCTTCCTTGAACCCGAGGTCGAGCATCTCGTCGGCTTCGTCCAGCACAACGGCGCGCAGCGACGACAGGTCGAGCGCGCCGCGCGTGATGTGGTCGCGCAGGCGGCCGGGCGTGCCGACGACGATGTGCGCGCCCTGTTCCAGCGCCCGGCGCTCGGTTCGCATATCCATGCCGCCGACGCAGGAGGCGATCCTGGCGCCCGCCTCGGCGTAGAGCCATTCGAGTTCGCGGCGGACCTGCATGGCGAGCTCGCGCGTCGGCGCAATGACGAGGCCGAGAGGCGTGCCGGCGTCGCCGAAGCGCTCCGCCTCGCCGAGCAGTTCCGCCGCCATGGCGATGCCGAAGGCGACCGTCTTGCCCGATCCGGTCTGGGCGGACACCAGCAGGTCGCGGCCTCTGGCGCGGGGCTCAAGCATCGCGGCCTGGACCGGGGTGAGGGTGTCGTAGCCGCGCGCCGAAAGGGCGGCGCCCAGCGCCGGAGCGATGTCGAGGGAGGCAGTCATGTCGAGGCTTTCGATTGGCGCCATGGAGGCGCACGGGTCGGGGGCGTATAAAGGGGCGAGCGCGAGAGGTCAAATCGCATGGGCGCGGACGTGCGAGATCGTCGACCGCAGCGCATTTTTTCACGGACGAAAGCAGGATCGGTCTGGGGCATTCACTTTTCCCCACAAAGGGGAAGGATCGGCGCTTCTTAGGACGTGTCTCGCAGTTCGACCGGGATGGAGGCGGCTATTGCAAGCCTCTGGATCAATGCGTCGAGGCCATGGATTGCGTTGCCCTCATTGCCGGCTTCGTCAGACGCCTGCCCTCGATGCAGGAAAGACAGACGGCACAGATGCGCCGCGATGGCTTGCATGTAGAGGCCAAATGCCCTGAGCGACTCGGCGATGTCCTCGGCATCGAAGGGAGTACTGCCGAAGCCGGCCGGCATCGGGACGGGCGTCCAGGTTCCGCGTGCGGAACTGCGGAGCGTGCCTTCGACGTAATCCCGGAGCAGCGCATTGGCCTGCCAGGCAGCCCACAGCACGCACCAGCGGACCCAGAACGACCGGCCGGCGGCCTGTTCGGCCATGTCGGCAATCGAGAACAGGCGCATGACGATCCTCGCCTTTAACGCTTGTTCCCTCCCCGCCTTCGCCCTCCAGCCCATCGCCGGCTCCTGTTTGACCGGCCATAGTGTGGTGCATGCTGGAAAAGGGTGGATGGAAAAAGTGTCGGCTGTGAGAATCTCCAACCTGGACAAAGGGTTGCGGGAGGGGGAGCAAAAATCGATCCATCAGATGATGTGCCAGAACTGATCGCTCAGGCTCCTCTCGAGACAACGCACACCGTCCGCGATCGTCATCCCGGCGACCGGAGGTCAGCCGGGATCGATTGACCTTGGCGGATTGGTGCTGATCCTTTTCTGCGACCGTGGGCGTCTTCGGCGTGTAACCGGAGAGAGGAATGGGTCGCCTCCGACGCCCGGGAAGACGGGCCGCAGGAGGGGCGTCGCACAAGGCGAGCGAGACAGGCGGCTTGCCCGACTATGCGGAACATTGTGCCGGGCGCAGGAGCTGCCTTGCCGCTTCCTCCTCCTCAAGACAGATTCGCCGCCCTTGTGCGGGCTGATCGGGGCGGGATACTGATCGTGGTCCGGCGGTGCAGGCGTTCGTCTTGAAGCTCGTTTCCTACAACATCCAGTACGGTTTCGGCCTCGACGGCCGCTATGACCTGTCGCGCGCGGTGCCCAGCATTGCAGACGGCGACATCATCGCGCTGCAGGAGGTGGAGCGGAACTGGCCGCGTACCGGCCATGACGACCAGCCGGAGCTGATTTCGCGGCTGTTACCCGACCGCTATTGGGTCTATGGCCCGGCCTTCGACATGGATGCGAGCACGGTCGAGGGCGGCCGCGTCGTCAACCGCCGCCGCCAGTTCGGCACGATGCTGGTCTCGCGCTGGCCGATCGTGTGGTCGCGGCTGCACCTGTTGCCGATGCGGCGGCAGACGCACCGGCTCAACACGCAGAACCCGGCGCTGGAGGGGCTGATCCGCACGCCCGCCGGGCCGCTGCGGGTCTTCTCGCTGCATCTGGCGCACATCTCTGCCGAGGAAAGGCTGGAGCAGATCGACTGGCTGCTCGCGCGCCACCGCCGCGTGCCGGAGGAGGGCGGGCCGTGGAGCGGGCGGGACGACGAGCCGGAACGGTCGTGGGCGAACGGCGAGGAGGAGCCGGCGGCTCCGGCCGACGCGATCTGGATGGGTGATTTCAACATGCTGCCGGGGAGCGCGGAATATCAACGGGTGGTGGAAGGGGGCTTCGACGACGCGGCAGTCGCGGTGGGGCATTCGCCGAACGCGTTTCATACGCATGAGCGGATGTTCGAGGGGAAGATGCAGTATCGGCGGCTGGACTATTGCTTCGTCACGCCGGGTCTGGCGGGACGGGTGAAGGCGATGTCGGTGGACGCGCAGAACCGGGCGTCGGACCATTTTCCGGTTCGGATGGAGATGGAGCCTTGACCGTGGCCGCGCGGAGATAGGCGCGGCACATCAGCAGAAGCTGACCGCGCAGGGCCTCTGCCTCCGATGCGGACAGGTTGCGCTCGAACAGGTTGCGGACCGTGCCGAAGATGACCGTGACCAGGGTTAGATTGACGCTTTCCACATCGGCGAAGGATGCGTCCGGCGCGCTCGCCAACATGGCCGCCGTCGCAGCGTCGACGCGGCGCGCGAAGGCGTGGACCAAGGCTTCGTTGTCGAGTTCCACGACGGATCGGTAGAGCGCGCGCGTGACGTCCGCCCGATCCGTCTTGACGTTCCAGTAGGTGTCGATGAGTGCCTCGATCATGCGCGCGGCCGGTGCGCCCTGATGCATCTGGCAGGTGGCCTCGATCCTGTCGGCCAATACCTCCAGGTAGCGCTCGTTGAGCGCAAAGATCAGCGCCTGCTTGTGCGGGAAATACTGATACATCGTCCCCACCGACACGCCGGCCCGTTCGGCGACGCGGGTGGTGGTCAGGCGACGCGGTCCGTCGGCAACGAGAATCTGAACTGTCGCCTCGAAAATCGCGTCGACCGTAGCAAGGGCACGCGCCTGACGCGGCCTTTTCCGCGGGCGCAAAGAAGCGGGCATGGGCGCGGCCAAATGCGAATCCTCAAACCGAACGATCCTTCATATATCTAGTCCATCCCCTACAGGATCGGAAGGACAGAGGATGACAACCACACGCATCGCGCTCGTCACGGGCGCCAACAAGGGCATCGGGCTGGAGATCGCCCGCCAGCTTGCGCGAACCGGAGTCCAGGTGATCCTGGGTGCGCGCGACGCGGGCAGAGGGCAGCAGGCCGTCGACAGTCTCGCAGCACAGGGACTTGTCACGGACTGGGTCCGCCTCGACCTCGACGACCACGAGACGATCGCCGCGGCCGCCGCCAGGCTCGACGAAGAGTACGGTCGGCTCGACATTCTCGTGAACAATGCCGGCATTTTCGACTTCGCCGACGGTCCCCCTGGGGCAGCGTCCCTCGACGCGGTTCGACGAGTCATGAACACGAACTTCCTCGGCACCCTGGCCGTGACGCAGGCGATGCTGCCGCTGCTGCGGCGGGCGCCGACGGCGAGCATCGTGAACCTCGCCAGCTCGCTGGGGTCGCTCGCGCTCAACGGCGATCCCGGCTCGACCTACTACGCGTCGCAGTTCATCGGTTACAACGCGTCGAAGGCGGCGCTGAACATGCTGACGGTCCAGCTACACGAGGCGCTTCGGGGAACAAACGTCAGGGTGAATTCGGTGAGCCCCGGCTTCGTCAGGACGGACCTCACAGGCTATGGCACGATGACGCCGGAAGAGGGCGCCAGATTGCCGGTTCAGTATGCCCTCGGCGCCGACGTATCGGGCCGTTTCGTGGAGCCCGCCGGCGAAACCCCATGGTGACCGCTGCCGACACTCGGGACGGCGCTGTCCTCATAGCCGACCACGTCCTGCACATATCCATTTGCATAGCCGGCTGCTAGACACGCCGCGCGCCGGGCTCGCCGGCGCGACCGGATCAGCGCATGTCCCTCACCGTCTTCCTCGCCGTTCTCGCCGCCGCCGCCGCGCATGCGTCGTGGAATGCGATGGTGAAGGTGAGGCTCGACCGCTTTGCCTCGATGACGCTGATGTTCATCGGCATGGGGGTGTTCGCGCTGCCGGTGCTGTTTCTCGTGCCGGTGCCGCAGGGCGTGACCTGGCTCTACATCCTCGCCTCGATGGCGTTCCACACCGGCTACCGCTGGTTTCTGGTGAAAGCCTACGAGACCGGCGATCTGGCGCAGGCCTATCCGCTGGCGCGCGGCACCGCGCCGCTGATCACCACGCTGGGGGCAGCGCTGCTGCTGGCGGAACTGCCGGGGGCCGTGGCGATGCTCGGCATCGGGCTGTTGTCGCTCGGCACGCTGGCGATGTCGTTCAAGGGCGGCGACCCGACGGCCGGATTCAGTCGCCGCGCGGTGACCTACGCGCTGATCACCTCGCTGTTCGTCGCCTCCTACACGCTGTCGGACGGGGCCGGCGCGCGCAGTGCGGCGACCGCCACGAGCTACATCGCCTGGCTCTACGTGCTCGACGGGCTGTGGTGCCTGACGCTGGCGCTGATGCTGCGCGGCAAGCGCATCCTGACGGTGATGGCGCCGGAATGGAGGACGGGTGCGCTGGCAGGAGGGCTCGCGGCCGGTTCGTACTGGGTCGCGGCCTGGGCCTTCACCCAGGCGCCGATCGCCGCGGTGGCGGCACTGCGCGAATCCTCCATCCTCTTCGCCATGCTGATCTCGGTCGTGGTGCTGCGCGAGGCGATCACCGGCTGGCGCATCGTCGCCGCGCTGCTGATCGTCGCCGGCGTCGTGGCGCTGCGGATCGGCTGACATACGCCGACATACTTTTTGTCACATTCCGCTGCTAACCGGCATGGATTGCTAGAGAGGGACGATTCGATGAAAATTGCGGTCCTCGGCGGCGACGGTTTCGTCGGCTGGCCCACCTCGCTTCACCTGTCCGCTGCCGGACACGACATCCACATCCTCGACAACCTGTCCCGGCGCTGGATCGACACCGAGCTCGGCGTGCAGTCGCTGACGCCGATGGATTCG
>VFQN01005237.1_pt1 | contig 16083 bp, 12 predicted proteins | sample 3512371 | NCBI WGS metagenome assembly VFQN01 (sample SAMN10412370, study PRJNA504923) | tailings metagenome | isolation source: Replicate 2 from Balatoc abandoned mine | place: Philippines: Itogon, Benguet | collected 2017-08-28 | reverse complement strand
ACAACTCGGCGATCGGGCAGCGGAAGCCGGGGAGCAGTTGTGGGCGTTCGATGGCGTCTGATTCCCGCAGCCTGATGGAAGGCTGTTCCGGCTGCTGGATCGAGACCGTGCGCAGTTCGGGATCGATGATCCAGATCTCGCGAACACCCGCCGTCAGGTACTCCTCGATTTTGCTTTCCACCTGCGACCAGCGGTCGGACGGTGAAAGAACCTCGACGACCAGATCCGGGGCGATCTCCAGTGTGCCCGGAGGCAGCTTGCCATTGGGTAGCCGGTCACGGCGGATAAAGGCGACGTCAGGACCGCGGATGGTGTCGGGGTCTTGTTCAACGAGGACGTGCGAGTCGTTTCCAAAGACGACTCCATGTTTGCCGGCTCGCGCCCAGTTGGCGAGAAAGACTGCAATCATGATACAGACGGCACCGTGCTGGCTCGTTGGCATTTCCTGCTCCACAATTTCACCGCGGACCAGTTCCGTCGGACGCTCGAACGCCATCTGCTCGAACTCGCGGGCGGTGAGGAGTTGCTGGCCGGTGGACATTGTGGGTTCCTCGGGTCACGAAAGCGTCAGGTATTGAAATACCGCATTCGATTGGGTCACAGGTCTGTGAACAGCTCTGCGATCCGGCAGCTGAAGCCGGGAAGCAGTTGTGGACGCTCGAGTGTGTCGGACTCGCGCAGTCTCACTGGCGGCAGACTGGCTTGATGGATCGAGAGGACTCGTTTCTCAAAATCGATGATCCAGACCTCGCAGACGCCGGCAGACAAGTACTCTTCAATTTTGTCATAAACTTCGGACCAGCGATCAGACGGCGAGAGGACTTCAATGACCAGGTCGGGAGGGATCTCGACGGACTCGGGGGTGACCCGGCCATCGGGTAATCGATCCGTGCGCATAAAGGCCACATCGGGACCGCGGACCGAATCAGGTCCGCGAGTCGTCTGCACGAAGCTGTCGTTCGTGAAAATTTTGCCCCAGGCAGCGGAGCGGTTCCAGATGCCGAGAAGGATTGTGATGGCAGCACATACCACACCGTGAGGTCGTCCCGGCATTTCGAGTTCCTTGATTTCTCCCTGGACCAGTTCCGTCGGACGCTCGAACGCCATCTGCTCGAACTCGCGGGCGGTGAGGAGTTGCTGGCCGGTGGACATTGTGGGTTCCTCGGGCGCGGGTTCCGGGGAGATCGCGAAGCCGCAAGCGGTCTTCGTGGATTCAGGTGGAAACAAGAGCTGTTTTGATTGTCGCTCAATCTGGATTGTCGCTCAGGGGGTGGTGTGCGTCCACCACAAATCGGCTAGGCCGACCGCGAGCAGGCCGAGGCTGATGACCGCGTTCACGTGGAAGAACGCCAGGTTAACGCGGCTGAGGTCGTCCGGCCGGACGAGGGCGTGTTCGTACGCCAGCAGCAGGGTGACCACGACCACGCCGGTCAGGAAGATCGAACCCAGCCCGGCGATCCACCACAGGGCGAACAGGGCCACGACCGTGATGATGTGGCTGGCGAGGGCGATGCGGAGGGCCGCAGGAATCCCGTAGCGGGACGGGATGCTGCGAAGTCCCTGCGACCTGTCGAAGTCGGCGTCCTGGCAGGCATAGAGGATGTCAAACCCACCGACCCAGAAGAACACGACGACGGCGAGCAGGACCGGCGGCCATTCCACGGTGCCCCGGATGGCAATCCACGCGGCGAGCGGGGCCAGCATCAATGCGGCAGACAGCCAGTAATGGCACCATTGCGTGAACCGTTTGGCGTAGGAGTACCCGAGGAGAAACAGCAGGACGGGCACCGACAGGAGCAGCGGCCAGCGGTTCGGCAAGAACAGGAGCGTCGCTGCCACGAACCCGATGCTGCAGGCGAGAGTGAAGGTGATCGCGCTGGTCAGGGAAAGCAGTCCCGCCGGGAGGTGTCGCCGCGCCGTCCGCGGATTGGCGGCGTCAAATTTCCGGTCCACGATGCGGTTGAACGCCATCGCCGCCGAGCGGGCGCAGACCATGCAAAGCAGAATTCCGGCGAACTGGTTCCACGTGAAACGTGAATCCGGGTGGCTCCATGCGATCGCGGCCGAGAGGAGCGCAAACGGCAAGGCAAACACGGTATGGCTGAAGCGGATCATCTCCAGCAGATGGCGAATGGTCGACATGGGAGCTCGGCGGTACGGTCAGGCGGGAGGATGGCGATCTCCACGGCGCGGAGATCCTTCCGCGAAGATTATAGTCGCCGGAGCGCACTCCGGAATTCAGGGCACGAAATTCAAAGGAACCACGGCATTCCAGGGTCAGGATCTGAGCAAGAGCCCGCAGCACCAGCGAGGGAGAGAGAACCGAAATCCGTCGCTGGTGCTGCGAGCTGGTGGGATTCACCACAGAAAAGTCGGTCCGTTCCGGAAGTTCTGCGACCCAATCGCAGAACATACCCCTCCATTAGGCGAGGGATTTCCCCGGCCGCTGGCTGTTTTGAACGGCGGAGTTTCCTATTCCGCCGCCGGTTTCACCAGCGCCCCGTCGCGTTCGATGTGTGCCAGCCAGCGCTGGATTCCCGGCTCGCGCTGGGACGGGGAACCGAGCGGACGGAAGTCGTAGCGGCGGCCGGTCAGACGCTCCATCTGGTCGATCGCAAGCTCGCGGATTTCGACAAAGTTGCTGCGCAGAAAGTCCACCAGTTGCAGGGACGTCATGCGGTCCTCGGCATCTTTGGGGCCGAACCCGATCAGCAGTCGCCAGACCGCGGTGCTTTCATCGCCCGCGTACAGCGTCTTCAGCCTGGCCTTCAAGTCGTCGGAGCGGGCAGGGTCCTGGACCAGCCAGGCACGAATTCCTTTCGCAGCTGCCGCCCGGGATTCCGGATGCTCCGACCGCACGAGGGCATGCGTCAGCTCGCCGATCGACCCCGTCGTTCCCAGGCAGCGCGTGGCCAGCTCCGAGATTTTCGGCCGCGGATCGCTGATCAACGCCGGCACCGACAGATCGATCGCTGCTGCGGGATCGAACTCGCGTTCAAACAGCGTGGTGTAGCGACGCAAGGCTGCTGAGACCTGCCGCTGGTCCGGATTGATCCAGGCCGGCAGCATCGGCGCCTCGGAATTCGTTCCTTCCGGGGCAAGGGTCAGCCATTGCATCTGCCCCGCCGGAATCGCCTTCGACGCCCCTCCTGTGACTGCCAGCGTCGCGGTGCCGTCGGCGACCATGACCGCAGCTCTTGCCTGACCGGCTTTGGGGGGCAGCGGTAACCCCGTCGGGACGACGAGCTCCCGCTCGACCGCGACTGTGGTTTTGGGAGCTGCCAGTTCCAGTGAACAGAGTTCGGGGCCTGCGTCCAGTTCCAGGCTGATGGGCTGATCCGCCGGTGCGCCCGGACCGCGAGATACAATCATGCGGCCTTTCTGCAACTGCAGACGCACACGAAACGCTTCCGTCGGCGGCAGAATCTGGATCACGGAATCGCTCAGGAGAGTCACCACAAACTTTGCCTGGTCCAGTTCCAGCACCGCTTCAAAAGGTTCGGGACAGGCGAAGACCTCTTCCGGATGCAGCTCGGACCGACGGGGTTGCACGTACCAGTGCTGGTCGACAGCCTGATATCGCAGCAAAATTCCGTCGGTGGACGTGTACTGCATCGGGACATAAATCCGGTCTTTGGGTTCCGGCACCGGTTGCGGTTGAGTCGGCGGCGCTGTTGCGGTCGCCACCGTCGCGGCCGGCAGGGGGGCCGCTGGCATCGTGGCCGCAGGCTGCGAAGTTGCCCCGGGAAGTGCAGTTGCTCCAGGAAGTGCAGTTGCGGCGGGGGCGACTGCGACGGCAGAGGCGGGTTCCGGCATCGCGGTCTTTAAGGCGTCGGCCGCGGCCGGAGGCGGCACCATCGGCACGGTCGCAGCGACTGCCGTCTCAGGGAGATCCGCCGGTGGCGCGGGATCGAGTCCCTCGGGTAAGGCGGCGACGACCGGGTTTTGCCCGGCGGCCCCGGCCGGAAGTTTTTCGGAGCCGGGTGCACCACCAGCGGCTCCAGGCTTGCTCGGACCAGCTTTCGCAGCGACAGCGGGTCCGCCAGCCACCTGCTCCACCGCGGGCGAAGCGGGATTGATTTCGCGCGCCGGCATCCCGGTTAATGTGCGGCTGAGAGTGGGGTCGAGTGCGAGCGCCAGCACGGCAGCTGCCAGCAGCAGGACGATTCCGATCACCGGGGCGACGCGGCGCGGCCATGGTGTCGGCTTCAGATAATCCGGCAAACCTTCGTGGAAACTGCGCTCCGGGGCCAGCGCCGGCTGGGCAGGAGTTGGAGACACGGGGGGCCGGGCTTCTCCGGCAGGTTCCGTCAGCCGGGAATCGCGTGTGACCGGGCCCAGGGCATAGAACCGGTCGCGCTGGGTTTGTGGAACTTCCACCGGTTCCCCGAGCACCAACGAGAGGATTTCATGGCAGGCCGCGACTTCGGCCAGATGCATATCCGATTCCAGGCAGACTCGCTCGACGTCCGCCACACGATCTGCCGGGAGCGTATTATCCAGATACTGGGCGACGATGTTGGGGTCGATTCCCTGGCCGGGGCCTTGCACGTCCGGAGCCGCCAGACGGCGTCGCCGGATCACTTCCCGGACCCGGCTGACGAGAGCCGCTGCGACCGGACTCTCCTGGATTTTCTGTCCGATCTCCTTGGTCTGGGCCGGTTCGAGCACGTCATCCAGGTAGGCCAGCAACGTTCGCAACGTCAGTCGCATGATCGTCTTCTCTCTCAATTCGTCGTCTTGCCGAGGCCGCAGCGGAGACTTCCGCGTGCTGTCCTCACTCTCCAACAGTGGTGCCGAGGGGTTGAAGTCCGTACAACAATCTGTCCGGGTTTCGTTTTTTTCCGGGATTCGCGCCCGGCACGGTCGAGCAAACGAGCTTGCCGGACGGACGTGTTGGGGTGCGTATGTGGTGCAGGAGCCGGTGATGGGCAGATATCTGGTTTGTTGTCTGCTGGCCGCCGGCGTCTGGCAGACCGGCTTTTTCTGGCAGACAGCATCTGAGGTCACCGCGGACGAAGCCCGGGAAGTGAAACGAGCCCCCCGTTTGTTGCTGCTCTATCAGAAGCCGGACGGACATCCCGCCGGGACGCACGAGTACCTGGCAGGACTCACTCGGCTGCAGAAGCTGCTGACAGCGGCGGCGGATATCGACGTCCGTCTGCTGCCCGCGGATGAGCCCTGGGCCGACGGACCGGAGCTCCTGGATGGTGCCGATGGCGTGGTCCTGTTCCTGGCGGAAGGTGCGAAATGGCTGTCCGCAGATCCCGCCCGGCTGGCAGCGTTTGAACGGCTGGCCGAGCGGAAGGGCGGGCTGATCGCTCTGCACTGGGCGATCGGTGCGAAGTCGGCCGAGCCGGTTCCGGCTTTCGTTCGGCTGTTCGGAGCCTGCCACGGCGGTCCGGACCGGAAGTACCAGTTTCTGGAAACCGTGATCCGGCCTGCCACGCCGCCGCTCACGCTGAGCAGCGGGATCGACCCCGTCCGTCTGAAAGACGAATTCTACTACGATCTGAAATGGCCCGCCGGGAAATCACAACCCCGGCCGGTGATGGAAGCCCGGATCGGTGATCGCTGGTGGCCGGTTGCCTGGGCCTGGGATCGTCCGGATGGCGGTCGGTCGTTCGGGTTCAGCGGTTTGCATTTTGACGAAAACTGGGACCAGCCGGCCTATCGGACCCTCATCGTCAATGGTGTGCTCTGGACGCTGCAGCGCGAGTGACGCGTGAATGGGTGATGCGGGTTGCCGGGTGCTCAGGAGATTGCGAATCTGCAAGCGTGGCTCGGAGCCGGCTGACTTTACTGCGGGGCAAATGAAGAGACGCTGCCGTTGCAGGTGAGATTGAAAAGTGAGGCGTTGATGTCTGACGTTGGTTATCTGTTGTTTGATATCGAGGCCATCGCCGATGCTGACCTGGTGTCCCGGATTCGCTATCCCGGGCAAGGCATGGGTGCGCCCGAAGCGTTGGCCCAGTACCGGGCGGAATTGCTGGCCCAGAACGGCAAGGACATCCTGCCGGTGACGTTCATGCTGCCGGTCTCGGTGGCGATTGCCAAGGTGACACGGGACTATCGGCTGCTCGATCTCGTCACGCTGGATGCGCCCCACTACCGGCCGCACGTGATTACCCGACTGTTCTGGCAAGGCTGGAATCACTACGGCCGCCCGACGCTGGTCACCTTCAACGGCCGGGGCTATGACGTGCCTGTCATGGAACTGGCTGCTTTTCGTTACGGCTACTCCGTCCCCGCCTGGTTCAACGTCGAGGCCAGAACCTACGAGCAGTCTCGCAACCGCTACAACAGCGATTCGCACCTGGACCTGTGCGATCTGATTTCCAACTTCGGTGCCTGCCGGCTGACCGGCGGTCTGAACCTGCTGGCGAATCTGATCGGCAAGCCCGGGAAGACCGGTGTCGATGGCTCGCAGGTGCAGGACATGTTCGACCGCGGCGAAGCCGACGCCGTGAACGACTATTGCCGCTGCGACGTCCTCGACACCTATTTTGTGTTCCTGCGAACCCGCGTTCTGCTCGGCAAGATGACTCTGGAACGCGAACAGGAACTGGTGCAGGAAACCAGAACCTGGCTGGAAGAGCAGGCCGCTACCGTCCCGGCCTATTCCGAGTACCTGTCGCACTGGGGAAACTGGCAGGCGCCGCAGGACTGAGTCGACCTGTGTTCGACCGAGTCCGGAGCCGCTGTTGCAGAGTTTCCCGCAGTCCACCGGTTCATTCGCCAGTCCGAAGGTCAATTTTTGAAGTTGCGCGTTTGATAAAAGAGTGTCCGCAACGGATGGGCACGTCGTGAGTCCTCGAAGGGCGTGGCAATTTTCCGCGAGAATCGAACAAGCCCTTCGAGGACTCAGGACGTGCCACCCGAACAGGCAGTGTTTCCCTCCCGCAGCGTGATTGTTCGTCATTGGCAATGCGGGCAAGGCGCAACTTCAAATCTCGCCAGCGAGGAAAAAATTCGGAGTTTCTCGCCGGCGCTTCGCGCTTGTGAATCATCCGGGTGAGTCATCACTGTTGATTCGCCCGGATGGCCCGTTGTCGGCAGGAATGCGGGAATGTACAACCGGGTGCATAGGTAGAAGCTGCCAGTTGCTACACCATCCGTCTGTCGAATCTGAATGAACGATCGCAGCGTGACGAACGCCCAGGATCCTCTGTCAACGCCGGTTCAGTTCTGCCGCGGAGTCGGGCAGCAACGCGGAGAACTGTTTGCCCGCCTCGGCATCCTGACGGCGGGAGACCTGCTGCGGACCATGCCGCGGGATGTCCTGGACCTCACGCAGATTTCGGCAATCCATGAACTCGACGATCAGAAGCTGCACACGATTCGCGGCGAGGTTGTCGATCGGGACACGCGATTAATCCGCGGCGGTCGATCAATGACGGCGGTGCTGCTGAAGGGCGATGGCGGCTTCGCGCGCGGCCTGTGGTTCAATCAGCCGTACATGCTGCAGAAATTCGTGCTCGGCAGCGTGGTCCTGTTTTCCGGTCAACCGAAGCTGCGCGAGAAACGCTGGGAGTTCTCGCATCCCCGGGTGCAATGGCTGGAAGCCGATGATGCGGAGACGACCCCCGGCCTGCTGCCGCGGTACGGTCTGACCGAAGGCCTCTCCATGCACGACTATCGCCGGGCGGCGGGTGCCGCTACAGACGACTTCGCCGAGGCCTTCGTCGATTTGTTGCCGGCGTCGTTCCGCGACTCGCTGCAACTGCCCGCGCTGTCTGCTGCCATCCGGGGACTGCATCGCCCGCAGACGATGGCCGAATATGAAGCCGCCCGGCATCGGTTGATCTTTGACGACCTGCTGGAATTTCAGCTGGCGCTGGCGATGCGACGGCGCTACTGGCAGCGCGACAATCAGGCGGTGCCGCTGGCGGTGAGTGCGAAAATCGATGCCCGTATCCGGCGGCTGTTTCCCTTTCAGTTGACTGCGGGGCAGAACCAGGCTGTGACCGAAATCACGCGCGACCTCGCGCGCGATCATGCGATGCACCGGTTGTTGCAGGCGGACGTCGGCGCCGGCAAGACCGCGATCGCGGTGTATGCCATGCTGGTCGCCGTCGCCAATAAACTGCAAACCGTCCTCATGGCGCCGACGGAACTCCTGGCCCAGCAGCACTGGCAAACGATTGATCGACTTTTGCACGAGAGTCGAGTCGAGCGACGACTGCTGACCGGACAACTCACGACGCGGGTGCGCCAGACCGTGCTGGACGAAATTGCGAGTGGCCAGGCAGATCTTGTCGTCGGCACCCAGGCCGTCATCCAGCAGGACGTGCGATTCGCCCGGCTCGGACTGGCGGTGATCGACGAGCAGCACAAGTTCGGCGTCAGTCAGCGGAGCCGGTTTTCCGGGGGGCAGACGTCGCCGCATCTGCTGGTCATGACCGCCACCCCGATCCCGCGCAGTCTGTGCCTGACCCAGTTCGGCGATCTGGACCTGACCGTGATTTCGGAACTGCCGCCGGGTCGGCAGCGGATTCACACGTCGCGTGTCGGCTCTCCCGTCGACATGGCAAAAATGTGGGACTTCATTCGCAGGAAAGTGGCCGAGGGTCGGCAGGCTTACGTGGTCTGTCCCCGGATCGAGGATGGCGACGAACCCGGTCAGATCGCTGCGGCAGAGACGGTGTTTCGGGATCTGCAGCAGCAGGCTCTCAGCGGAAATCGCGTGGCGCTGATCCACGGCCAGATGCCACGCGAACTGCGTCAGCAGCAGATGGACGCCTTCCGTGACGGTGAGATTCAGGTGCTGGTCTCGACCACCGTGATTGAGGTGGGCGTGGATGTGCCGAACGCGACGCTGATGGTAATCTACCAGGCAGAGCGTTTCGGCCTGTCCCAGCTTCACCAATTGCGGGGACGCATCGGCCGCGGCCGGTTTCAGGGATACTGCTTCCTGCTGTCCGACAGCGACCAGCCGGAAGCGGTCCGGCGGCTGGCGGCGCTGGAATCGTCGGCGAACGGTTTTGAAATCGCGGAAGCCGATTTTGAACTGCGCGGTCCGGGTGATGTTCTGGGCACCCGGCAGCACGGAACGCTGCCGCTGCGAGTCGCAAACCTGGTCCGCGATCGCGGGATTCTGGAGACCGCCCGTCAAACAGCTTTCGAGCTGGTTGCCACCCGGCAGCTGGACGAACCGGAATTCGCACCGCTGAAGATCAGTGTGCTGGATCGCTTCCGGACGCTGATGGATCTGCCGCAAACGGGATGACGGAGTAGTTTTCGGAGGTCGTAATCTGGATGTGTGTGGCACTTTCGGAAAGGCTCTGTCTGGCAGTCCGCCGCTCCAGAAAACGTGAAGCCGTGAGTGAATGCAGGACGGCCTCGCTCGCGCGTCGGGCTGGTGAATCATCTGGCCTGGACTGAACCTGCGAAAGTGTGCCACCTGAAATCCGGACGCTCCAGAATGAGGGGCTGAGCGGGGTGCCGTCGTTTCCTGAGAGGGATTTTCGGGTGGCATGCTTGCCCTTCGAGGCAAGCATGTGATTCGCCTTGAACGATGGTCCGCCCCCACGGGGCTGCAGAGCATGCTTGCCTGGAAGGGCAAGCATGCCACACCAGTCGATGCTGGAAATTCAGCGAGCAAACGATTCCACGGGCATAGAACGACTGTATCTCAAGGATCGATCGCAGGCCGTGGCTGCTGGACAGGTCCACCCGCCTGCATCAAGATGAACGCTGCTCGATTCCCTGATGGAAAGTGCCAGCTGCGTCATGACCACCACGGCCCCTGCCCTGATCGTCCGCGATCTCACCAAGAGTTTTCCGACTGCGAGTGGCGACTTGTCGATTCTGCGTGGCGTGAACCTGTCGCTGGAACGCGGAGCGGCGCTGGCGATTGTCGGGCCGTCCGGTAGCGGCAAAAGCACGCTGTTGTATGCGCTGGGCTTGCTCGATACGCCGACTTCGGGAACCGTTACGCTGGACGGCGAGAATCCGCATCAGCTCGGCAACACGCAGCAGTCGGAATTCCGGAACCGCAAGGTCGGCTTCGTGTTCCAGGATCATCATCTGTTACCGCAGTGTACTGTGCTGGAAAACGTCCTGATCCCCACGCTGGCGGGGTCGGGGACCAATCCTGAAGTGCTGGAGCGGGCCCGGCAACTGCTCGACCGCGTCGGACTTTCAGGGCGACTGCAGCATCATCCCGCGCAATTGTCGGGCGGTGAACGACAGCGAGTCGCGGTGTGCCGCGCCCTGATCAATCGGCCGGTGCTGCTGCTGGCCGACGAACCGACCGGCAATCTCGATCACACGACGGCGGAAGCGGTGGGCTCGTTGCTGTTGGAACTGAATCAGGAACAGCAGACCATTCTGATCTGCGTCACTCACAGCATGGAGCTGGCAGCCCGGTTTCCGCGCCGCTGTGAACTGAAGAATGGTTTGCTGGTGGATGTGTGAGAAAGACCTGCAGAATGCTGCCGCGAAATGAAAAAGTCCGGGGATGGCGATCCCCGGGCTTCCTGGACTGCATTGTGGGATGATTCAGGAATCATTTCCCGATGCAGAACTTGCTGAAAATGCGGTCCAGCAGATCATCGGTGTAGACGGCGCCAACGACGGTGCCGAGCTGGTCGAGAGCCAGTCGCAGTTCTCCTGCCAAAAGTTCATCGCCCGAACCGGGATGAGCGGCGAGCATCGCTGCTTCACGCAGCGCGAACACGGCTTGTCGCAGCGATTCCTGGCAACGCACTGCCGACGAACCGACCCAGGCGGCGTCCGACGAATTGTGCAGCAATCGTTCGCGAATCTGCTGGCGTAGCTGCGGCAACCCCTGGCCGGACGCGGCCGAGATCTGCAGGACCGAGGAAGCGGTGTTCGGTGAGTCCCCGGTCGCAGGTTGACCGGATGCCAGATCCGCTTTCGTGATGACGAGCAGTGGGTGACGCATGCCGGCGAATGTCTGCAGGCAGGCGGTTTCAATTTGTTGGTCGCTCTCGCTGATGTCGGCCGGGCGACACCAGAGGACGACGTCGGCGCGCGATAACTGGTCGGAGCGCGCCAGCTGCATTGCCTGGTCGATCAGCGTCTGTTTGTCTTCCCAGCCGGCGGTGTCGACGAGCTCAATGTCGAGCCCGTCCTCAGAAAATCCCGCCGTCAGGTAATCGCGCGTTGTCCCGGCGATCCCGGAAACCAGAGCCCGGTCCTGGCCGGCGAGGGCGTTAAACAGCGTACTCTTGCCGGCATTCGGCAAGCCTGCCAGCACTACCCGGGGACGTTCGCCGGCGTGCATCCGCTGTTGCGACTGCTGCCACAGCTGTTCCACGAATTCCAGAGCAGCGCCAATTCGTCGCTGGACATCGTCACGTCCCACGAATTCCAGGTGCTCCTCGACAAAGTCGAGACCGGCTTCCAGATCGGCCAGCAGTTCCAGCAGATCATGACGGAGGGCGACCATGCGCTGCGAAATCCCGCCCGCGAGTTGCTCCAGCGCCGTTTGCAGGCTGCGCTGATCCTGGGCATCAATGACGCCGAGAACCGCCTCTGCCTGCAGCAGGTCCATTCGTCCCGCCAGAAACGCCCTCAGGGTGAACTCGCCGGGTTGAGCAGCGCGGGCGCCACGACGCAGCGCTTCGCTGAACGCGGCTTCCATCAGCGGCACCGCGCCCGGCAGATGGAGCTCTGCCAGCGGCTGACCGGTGTAGCTCCGGGATGTCGGCCACCATTGCACCGCCGCCGTGACCGGCCGGCGAAAACCGCTCAGGGGTACTTCTACGGGCAGCCGCCGTGCGCTGCGAGCAGACCAGATTTCACCGGCCGGCAGGATCAACCACGGTTCCAGTATGGACAGGGTTTCGGTTCCGGACAGTCGCAAAATCCCGCGCAGCGCCGCACCCCGTGGACTGGCAACTGCGGCGATCAGATCATTCCAGGCAAACATGGTCACAATCGACAGGAAATCATAAGTAATGATGCTGATCCACCAGCAGGTTGCTTCTGTGAGCAATTACTGGCGTCAGCGCTGATCTTTCTACTGAGACATTTTCCTGCCGGGTACCGGCGAACCCGGTCACACACCGTCATTCTCCCGAACGATTTACCAGCCCGAAGCGCCAGCGAGGAAATGCAGTCCTCTCCCGCGATAGTCAACGTATTGCATGTGCGTCGTTAAGTCCGTGAATCTGCGTGGCATGCTCGCCCCTCAAGGCGAGCATGTGCGGCTTCCCTGGACGTGGTCCACTGCGAAACACCCATGCTTGCCTTGAGGGGCAAGCATGCCACACTGGCTGGTTAGCCAGCAACCTCGTAACTCGATGAAGCGCAACAAGTTTTGCATCTGAATGCAATACTTGTTGCGCTTCGGGCTGGTGTTTGCGGATCATTTTCCTGGATCGGTCGTTAAAAAACTTCCGTTGCAACGAAGGTTTCTCGGGAATCGTCCGGGCAGCGTCTCATGCAAAATGCAGTCTACCAGAATGACCGAAGGCCCGGCCATGTGACTGGCCGAGCCTTCAGGGTGCTGTCGCGATTTCAGGGAGAACCGGTCGGGTTCCGGATTCCCGGTTTAGTTGTCTTCTGTGGTTCCGTTCTCTTACGTCTGGGCCTGTCGCCGGAGGATTGGCCTATTGCTGGTAATCCACGCGTTCCAGCGGCAGGGGCACGGCGGATTCCATCAGCGGTTTCGGAGGCAGATCCTGAGCAGGCGATCCTTCCGGCACCGGCTGGAGCTGGGTGGGAGCAGCCGCGGGAGTCGTCGTCGGGGCCGCAGTTTCGTAGATCACCTGACCTTCGTAGGCACCGCCCTTGCTATACATGCGGCCGTACTGCGAGGCATAGACGACCGGAGCGTAGTGATGCCACTGGGCCGGAACCGGCCGCGGCGGCAGCATCTGCGGGGCCGGCTGCCAGAACGGGACGTGCTGGTAATAGTAGCCCAGCTGCGTCGTATCGGTCGGCATGTAGACCTGCGGAGCCGCCTGCAGATACGGAGCGCCGGTGTAGACGCTGTAATAGGCGGGCGGGAACAGGTGCTGATATTCCACTCCACGGCGCTGGATCGGCCATTTCCCGGGGATCGAGTAGCCGTGGTCCGGGGAATGAGTGCAGTAGTGTTCCTTGAACACGCCGCCCTTGTGCTTGTGCTTGCCCTGGCAGTGCGGGCAGGTTCCGTCGACATAGCCGTCATACGCACCCGGTGCGTAGACTCCGGGGGCGGGTTGCACTTCGCCCTTTTGCACCCTGGTCGCCATCAGGGTCTTGGAGTCGGAGATGCGAACGATGCCGGTACCGACATCGTACTCCTGAGCCATTGCCGGCGTGACGCTGGCCGCGGCGATCAGACAGGCTGTCGCCACCCGGGAAGTCCGCAGATTCGCCGTCATGGAATCACCTTTGAACTGGAACAGGGCGGCAACGAATCGGGATCTCGTGTCCGCGGGATAGTTGATGAAATCGTGGGATGAAGATCTGCAGTTCAGGCGACTGCAGGGGAATCAGCGCCGGACTTGCGCCCGGCGCTGGTCTCACGCTCGGTGGCAGGGTGTCAAACTCAGTAGGGAGCGATACGCGACACCGGGGTCAGGCGGCTCGAAGGCACGCCCCAGCTGTAGTTGTATTGGTGGCTGACGACCGGAGCCAGCGGCACAGCGATCGGCGTGCCGTAACCTGCTGCTCCGTAGAGCTGGCCGTCACGCTGGTCAAAGTAGCCGGGGTCCTGCGGATAGACGCGGGCATACCGGCCGATCGGCGGGCAGCCGGCGCCGCCGCACCCGGTCGGGAAGAAGTAGCCGAACTTGCACTTGAAGTATTCAAAGGCCGCTCCGCCCTTGCCGGAACCACCGTGGTATTTGCCGCAGACATCGCACCATTCGCCGCGGTGACCGAACTTGCCGCCCTTGCAGGCCTCGCAGTCTCCGTCGCCGTAGTAATGGTCTTTACTGCGGAAGTGTCCGCCATGAGAGGCGTGACCACCGTGTGAATAGCCGTCGTAGACGCCCGCTTCACACTCCTTGCAACCGACAGGAGTAATCTCCGTCGACTGGCCGCGGATGGTGACCGTGGCGGCATCGCTGACTGTCTGGACCTGGCTCACCTGCTGGACGTGGCCGGCAGCCGGTTTCGAGATGCGAACGACACCGGCCGCTTCCGGTTCTGCAGCCTGGGCCACAGAGCCGGCGACCAGCATCAGTCCCCACGCCAGGCCGCACAGCGACGGGGAGAACGAGGGGCGAATCATGGTATTCATCCTTGTTGTCGGCAAGTGGGCCGGATTAACCGGGGTCACGGGGACGGTTGTCGGTGCGTGGCGGAACTGTGTCTGCGTGCGAGTCTTCGTTATTTCACCAGTCGTCGCGGTCCGGTGGTCGGTGGATCGCGGTAATATTCCAGGATGCCGTCGTTGGGTCGTTTGGGGGTGTCCCCCCAGATTTTCTTGCTGAACGCCTGCGTCCGCATGTGGAGTTCTCGTCCACTGTCCGCCTGACTCCAGTCCACGTCCCGCCAGTCAACGGGATAGGACCAGACGCCGTCGCGTGCCAGTTCCTGGACGTGATCTTCATTACCGATCCAGGGCGGAGCGTGCGGCGATTTCTCTTTCACATGGTTTTTCGCCACCCAGGGCGGATTCCAGGGCGACTTGTCTTTGATCTTCGTGCGAGCGACCCACGGCGGGGCGTGCGGCGACTTCATCTTCGGCTGGTCATGAATCCAGGGCGGATGCATTTCCAGCGCGAGGACCAGCGTCGCCGTCGTATTGAGCAGTCCCGTCGCCAGCACGATCAGGAGACTGCAGCGTGTCATAAAGCGGGATGACATGCCGTGCTCCTTTCGGTCTCGCGGTGACGCGGGAATAGTGAACGACAGGGATTCGCCAACGTTCCTGGTTGTCGACCGGCGGCTGACGCCCTCGTCGCGGCTAGTACCAGGCACCGCCGTTGGTGGAGATCGTCGGAGCGAAAGCCCGCTTCAGAAACGGTTGCTGCGAACGATATTTCACCTGAACCATCGTGCCTTGCAGTTCCCACTTTTCATGGGTCCGCATGCCGAACGGGGTCCAGTAGTAGCTGCCGACGACGCGGTGATAGAACGGTCCGTGCATCGAGCGGTACGTGTGCGGGTACAGCATCTCGTGCGGGGCCAGTGCCTGATTCGTGATGTAGGTGATGCCCGTTTCGACCGGAATGTTTGGCCGTGGCGACGGATACAGGGCAGCGCCCAGCTGGACGTAGCCAGGCTGGGATGGCGGAGCGTAGGCTGCTGCGGCCGGAGCCGGGGCCGACATGGGCATCGGCGCGACCTGTGTCTGCGAAACCGGCTGTGCGTCACCGATGTAACGCGCCGGGGCCATGCCTTCCTGCGCTTCGGCAGACGGCATCATCAAAGTCGCCAGAACAACGGTCAGCGGCGCCGTGCCGCAAATCCAGCGGGACATTGTTCCCCCTCCCTGGGTCGATTGACCCTGAACTGCTTGCTGCCAGCCCTGTCTTCCGGGCTGACACCCTCTGCAAGCTTGCAATTCCAACACGGTTTACTCCATCGACCAGATCCAATTCTCGCAATCAGTGGAATTCTCCCTGCGCGTTCGATCTTGCCTGAGTTGCCAAGTTATTGAGTCCTAACGGCTTAAGGGGGATTGCAAAATCGGCAGAATCCCTGTATCTGGTACGCGCCGGCAGCTCATCGCATTGAGATTTCCCGGCGAAATCCGCAAACTCAACGCAGGTTTCCGCGGTGCTGTCGCCTGCAACACCGAACTCGATTCCTGACCCGAGAAGGCCTGTCTCTTGCCCAAGCGCCAACCGACCCCGGACAACAGTTCCAGCGGTGAAACCGATCGCATCCAGTATGTCCCGATCAGCCAGGAAACCCGTCGCCGGTATCTGAACTACGCGATGTCGGTCATCACGTCCCGCGCCCTGCCGGACGTGCGCGACGGCCTCAAGCCGGTGCAGCGCCGCATCCTGTACGTCATGCACGACGGCCTGCGACTGCTGGCCGATTCCAAGCCGATCAAGTGCGCCAAGATTTCCGGCGACACCACGGGCGATTTTCACCCCCATGGCAACGTACCCGTCTATGAGGCACTCGTCCGCCTCGCGCAGGATTTCACGCTCCGCTATCCGCTGG
>VFQN01005236.1_pt1 | contig 16084 bp, 18 predicted proteins | sample 3512371 | NCBI WGS metagenome assembly VFQN01 (sample SAMN10412370, study PRJNA504923) | tailings metagenome | isolation source: Replicate 2 from Balatoc abandoned mine | place: Philippines: Itogon, Benguet | collected 2017-08-28 | reverse complement strand
CCGCCGCGACGCAGGCGATCGCCAAGCACAAGAGCGCCTATCTGATGGCGGTCGGGGGCGCAGCCTATCTCGTGGCGCGCGCGATCAAGGGCAGCAAGGTCGTCGGCTTCGCCGACCTCGGCATGGAGGCGATCTACGAGTTCGAGGTCAAGGACTTCCCCGTCACCGTCGCGGTCGACAGCGAAGGCCAGAACGTCCACGTGAACGCGCCGAAGCTCTGGCAGAAGCGCATCGCCGACGAGGGGTTGCTCGAAAAGGCCTGAGGCGGGAGCGGGGCGATGGCGAAGAGCGAAGCGATCGACCTCTATTCGCCGCTGCCGCCCGAAGAGATCGCCCGCAAGCTGAAGGCGATCATGGACGATCCGATGACGGGCGCGAAGGCGCGCGTTTTCGGGAGCGGCAGCCAATATGACATGACGCTCCGCTATGCGCGGCGGAATGTGCAGAATACGATGGCGCCGCAGCTCGACGCGGCGATGGAGCCCTATGGCGGCGGCACGCGGATCAGCGGCACCTTGGGGCAGACGACCGCGGGGCGAATGTTCCCGGTCTTCTGGTTCGGATTCCTTTCGCTCTTCGTGATCGTCGGTGTCGCGGTCGCCTGGTTCGTCCCCGAAGCCTTGCTGTTCGGCGTGATCTTCACGGGCATCCCGATCCTGATGATGGTGATCGGCGGCATCGCCTTTCGTGCCGGCGGCAAGGGCGAAACCGACAAGGCCGAAATCCTCGCCTTTCTCCGCCGCGAGCTGGGCGCGACGCCGATCGTCTAGCGCCCCGCCTGCATTCGCTCGACGAATAGGGCGACGTCCATTGCCTCGTCGCCGGGCTCCCGCGGGGCATAGCGCGCGAAGGCCGCATAGGCTTCGGCCCAGCGCTCCTCCATCCGCACGACATTGTACGGATGACTGACGAGGTAAAATTCGCCCGCCTCCATTTGCGGCACGATGCGGTCCGCGAAGACGTCGGCGTCCATCGCTGGTGCGGCGTGACGCGTCATGTCGGACTTGACCCAACCCGGGATGATCACGCCGACCTCGATCGTATCCGGCGCCTCGTTGCGGAGCGTATCCATCAGGCCGACCACGGCATGCTTGCTCGCAACGTAAATCCCGCCATTCCGTCGCACCGCGTTGAACAGGCCGTTCTCCGACGCGGTCGCATAGATGGCCGACGGCAGCCCATCGTCGCGGAAGCGCCGCCCGAAGGTGCGGACGCAATTCCACACGCCCCAGAAATTGACCTCCATCAGCGCGCGCGCCGCGGCATCGTCGGTATCGAGTATCGCTGTGCGGACTCCTCCTACGCCCGCGTTGGCGACGATCGCATCGGCCCGGCCATGTTCTGCCCATGCAAAATCGGCGAGCGCCTCGACGGCCGCCGCTTCTGTGACGTCGCCCGCAAGCGAACTTGCTTCGACCCCGAGCGCGGCCAGTGCTTCCACCGCTTCAGCCAGCTTGTCCTCCCGCGGCTCGAACAGGAGGATCCGCCCGCCCGCGGCGCCGATCCGCTTCGCCAGCGCAAAACCGATCCCCGTCGCGCCGCCGGTGATGACGACGCTCTTGCTCCGAAAGTCCATGGCCGCTCTCCTTCCTTGCAAGGCTAGGCGCGCTGCGCCATCAGCGTCAACGCAGCAGGGGAGCATCGATGACCTTCACCCTCACCCCCATCGGCCATGTCCGCGGCGGCCGGGCCGAGGCGATCGACGACGATTGGGGCGCCAGCCGCGCGACGATCAGGCTCGATCCAGAAAGATTCGCTCCCGACGCACTCGCGGGCCTCGCCGATTTCAGCCATGCCGAGGTGATCTTCCTGTTCGACAAGGTCCCCGACGAAAAGATCGAAACCGGCGCGCGCCATCCGCGGAACCGCGCCGACTGGCCGCTAGTCGGCATTTTCGCACAGCGCGGCAAGAACCGCCCCAACCGCATCGGCCTCACGACCTGCCGCATCGTCGCGGTCGATGGCCTCAATGTCGAGGTCGAGGGGCTCGATGCGATCGACGGCACGCCGGTACTCGACATCAAGCCCGTGATGGTGGAGTTTCTTCCACGTGAGGATGTGCGGCAGCCGGACTGGTCGCACGAACTGATGCAGGGATATTGGGAAAAACCGTAACAACCGGAAAAGGGGTTCATAATGCGCGACGACGATCAGGCCTTCCAGATGATGCTCGAACGACGCGGGCTGCTGCGCGGGGCCGCGATGCTCGGCGCCGGCGCGGCGGTAATGAGCCCGCTTCCCGCGCTCGCCGCAAGCAGCCAGAGCGCCGCGATCCGCAAGGCGGCCGAGGCCGGCAAGGAGGCTTCGATCAAGCGGCTGCGCGACTGGATCGCGCTCCCCTCGATCGCCGCCGAGAACCGCAACATGCCCGAGGGCGCAGCCTATATGGCCGAGCTGGCCAAGGATGCGGGTTTCACCAATGTCGAGATCGTCCCGACCGACGGCCATCCCGGCGTCTTCGGTACGATCGACGTCGGCGCCAAGCGCACGATCGGCATCTATTTCATGTACGACGTGAAGCAGTTCGACCCCGCCGAATGGTCGTCGCCGCCGCTCGAGGGCAAGATGGTCGACAAGCCGGGGTTCGGCATGTCGATCGTCGGCCGCGGCGCGGTGAATCAGAAGGGGCCGGAGTCGGCCTTCCTCGCCGCGCTCCACGCGATCCGCGCCGCCAAGGCGAAGCTGCCCGTCAACATCGTCCTCGTCTGCGAGGGCGAGGAAGAGATCGGCTCGCCGCACTTCCGTCAGGTCGCGACCAAGCCCAACGTCCTTGCCGCGCTCAAGAAGTGCGACGGCATCTTCATCCCCTTTGCGTCGCAGGACAAGGCCGGCACGGTCGACGTCAATCTGGGATCGAAGGGCATCATCGAACTCGAACTGATCGCGAGCGGCGAAAAATGGGGCCGCGGACCCAAGGGCGACGTGCACAGCAGCCTGAAGGCGATGATCGACTCGCCCGCATGGCGGCTGGTGCAGGCGCTGCAGACGCTGGTCAGCCCCGACGGCAACACCCCGGTGATCGAGGGCTGGTTCGAAAATGTCCGCCCGCTCACCGACCGCGAAAAGGCGCTGATCCGCGAAGGCGCGAAGGGTGGCGACGAAGCCGCGATGAAGCAGGCGCTGGGCGTCAAGGCGTGGATCGACGACCTCAAATATGACGACGCGCTGATCCGCCTCGCGCAGGAACCGACGGTCAATATCGAGGGGCTGGTCGCGGGCTATACCGGCCCCGGCGGCAAGACCGTGCTGCCCGGCCGCGCGGTCGCCAAGCTCGACCTGCGCCTCGTCCCCAACCAGACGCGCGCCGAAGCCGAGAAAAAGCTGCGCGCGCACCTCGACAAACATGGTTTCAAGGATGTCGAGATGAACGTGTCGGGCGGATACGACCCGACCGAGGCGGCCGAAGACAGCCTGCTGATCCGCACCGAGCTGGCGACCTACAAGAAGCTCGGCGTTCCCGCGAACATCAATGCGCGGCTCGCGGGCAGCTGGCCGGGCGCCACGTTCACCGCGCCGCCGGTGTCGATCGCCGCGGGCCATTTCGGCATCGGTCACGGATCGGGCGCGCATGCGCCGAACGAATATTTCCTGATCGATTCGACCAATCCGAAGGTCGCGGGGCTCGTCGACGCGACGATGGGCTTCGCCGAGTTCCTCTACACCCTCGCGGCGATGAAATAGGCAGATCGGGGGAGACTATCATGATGGGAAACAGATTGGCGTGCTGCGCCATACTCGCGGCCCTCGCGCTTGTCGCCGCGGCGCCGGGCACCGCGATGGCGGGCGATCCGATCGCGGACATGCTCGCGGGCAAGTCGGCGACGAAGGGCAAGAAGCTCGACAAGGCGATCGAGAAGGCCGAGGCGCATCCGCTCGGCAGTCAGGAAAATCCGGTGCGCGTCGAAATGCCGCAGGGCCAGTTCGCCTATCTTTCAACGCTGCGCTGCGCCAACGGCCAGCCGCCGCAGTTCAACCGCATCGGCAATTACGGGATCGGCGTCTTCGGCAACATCATCGACGGCTATGACGTGCGCTGCGAGGGCAGCGAGCCCGCGAAGAGGACGGTCTTCATGGACATGTATCACGCCGGCCATGTCGAGACGCGGCCGGTGCCGGGGTTCACGATCGGCGCCAACTGATGGCGGGCGACCTCAACGGCGTCGCGCACGTCATCCTGACCGCGGGCGACTTCGCCCGCTCGACGGCTTTCTGGCGCGACGTCATCGCCTATCTCGGGCTCAAGAAGGTGCTCGACAGCGACTATATGCTCTATGGCGTCGGCGGCCGAACTGCGATCGGCATCCGCACGCCCAGCCCCGAAAACGCCGGCAGGCGCTTCGATCAGGGGGCGCCGGGCTTGCACCATGCCTGCTTCCGCATGCGCGACCGCGCCGCGGTCGACCGGGTCCACGACTTCCTGAAAGCGCGCACCGACATCCATATCGTCCACGGCCCACAGGAAGAGCCATGGGCGCCGGGATATTACTCGATCCTCTTCGAAGATCCCGACGGGATCCGCATCGAGTTCAACCATGTCCCCGGCGCGGGGTTGCTGGTGGACGGCGAAGAGATCGGCGGCGCCGACGCCTTCGACGGCAGCTAGAAGCTGTGAACCCTAAAAGCCGTAGACGAGCGTGAAGCGCGTCAGCGTATCGACCTTTTCGATCCCCGGCGGCGGGTTGGTGTCGATCTCTGCCGAATAGGCGATGCGCGCCGACAGCGCGCCGGTCAGCTTCGCGTTGAGCGCAGTCAGCGAGCTGGTCGCGGTGTTGCGTTCGCCGACGATCGTCGAGGCGACCTGCGTCAGCCGCAGCGTCGGCGTCAATTGCCAGCCGAAGTCGAGACCCGCGAGCGCGGTCAGCTCGCTCTCCTTGCGGCCGCTGATGAAATCGGTCGCACGCCAGGTCGGCCCGCCCTTCAGGCTGAGCGAGACATTCTTCTCGTCGACGACCTTGTACCCGAGCCCGCCCGAGACGTTCCAGCGCGTGTCGTAGCCAAGAATGCGGTCCTGCTCCCAGCGCACGAGGCCATAGGCAAAGCCGCGGTCGCTGACCTTGTACTGCGGCTCGCCCTCGACGACGAAGCGCTCGACCGAGGTGCGGCCGTTCGTACGCTGGTAATCGGCCTGCGCGCGGACCTTGTAGTTCCAGTCGAGCCCCTTGCGCGCGGCCGCGAGCCCGGCGCTCAGCCCCTTCGAGCGCGCGTTGCCGGTGCTCAAGGTCGCGCCGACCTGTCCCTCGCCCTTCCAATTCTCCCAGATTTTCGCGTTCGCCAGCTTCACGCGCGCCGCCTCGGCCGCCTCGGCCTTCAGCCGCTGGCGTTCGGCGCGGTACGCGGCGAGCCGCGCGTCGATCTCGGCCGCCTGTTCGGGGTCGGTCGCCTTCGCCAGCGCGCCGACCGCCTCGACATCGGCGTCCTTACCGCTGGCGATTGCGGCGGCGAGCATCTCGGCCACCGGGTCGGGCGGCAGCGCCGCAGGGTTTGCGCTCCGGTAATAGGCCAGCAGCGCATCGATCTCGCTGAGGCTGCGTGGATTGGTCATCCGCGCAAGCTTGATCACCGCATCGACATCGGCATCCTCGCCGCCCGCGAAAGCTGCGTCGATCATCGCGCGCACCGCGCCGGGAAGCGGCGGATCGGGATCCATCAGCACGACGGGAATCGGCGCCGCCAGCAGCGGATCGACGAGCACCGGATTGGGTTGCAGCACCTCGTCGGGGTCCTGCGCTGCATGTGCAGGAGACGTGAGAAGAGCGAGCGGCAGGCAAAGCGCGGCCAGTCGGGGGAGAGATGTCACCGAAGACGTCCTTCGCTTGGGGCAGAAGCCGGGTTCGTTCGACCGATCGCGCGGGCCTGCGCGCGAAGGGCGCCGCCCTATAACCCGAAAGTCGCTGGCATTTCCACCCCGGCTGCCCCATCTGCAAACCTATGTGGGTAGCACTCATCGCCATTTTCTGCGCCGGTATCGGCAATTTCGCGATGCACCGCGCCTTCATGGAAAGCGACGATCCGCTGATCCAGCAGATGGTGAAGCCGCTCGCCGACAAGGTCGGGCCGAACATCACCTATATCATCGAATTCCTGCTGCTCGTCGGCGCGATGGCGATCGCGACGCGCAACTGGTTCACCGCGCTGCTGCTCTATGGTCTTTACACCATCTTCAATGCGATGGCGTTCAGCTGGATCATGCAGCGACCGCGTTAGCTTTCCGGCCGAGACCGCTTCAAGCTACCCCGTGATACCACCACACCCCGTCGCGATCCTCGCGACGGACGCGGCCTTCGACCTCGAGCCGTTTCAGATGCGCGAACGCTTCGCCCGTCGCCATGCCGAGTTGCTCGGGACCGATCGACCGGTTGAACAGCATCGGGAAGCTGTCGACCGCGCGCATCGGCGCCTTCGCAATCGCCTCGGACAGATTGTAGAGCCGCATGCGATGTTCGTCGCGCAGCGCCATCAGGCGGACGTGCAGCCCGCGGAACGGCTGGCCGTGCGCGGGACAGGTCACGACATCCGCGGGGATCGTCGCGATCAGCTTGTCGATCGAGGCGAGCCATTCGCCGAGCGGGTCGGCGTCGGGTTCGGTGATGTTGACCGACACGTTCGAGCTGATCCGCGGCAGCACCTGATCCCCCGACACCAGCACGCCCTCGCGCTCGTTCCACAGGCACGCATGTTCGGGGCTGTGCCCCGATCCGGTAACAACACGCCACCGGTGCGCGCCCATGTCGAGCGTCTCGCCATCGCGGATCCGCACATAGGAACGCGGCAGCGCAAAGATCATCCGCTGGAACATATTCCAGCCGCGCGAGCGCTGCGCCTCGATCGCCTCCTCGTCCCAGCCGGCGGCGCGTGACTGGGCGAGCACCTCGTCGGGCGCGGTGTCGGACGAGTCGGCGACGATCGCCCGCGCGGTCAGCATCTCGCCGCGCGTCATCCACAGCTTTACGCCCTGCTTCTTCGCGATCCAGCCGGCCAAGCCGATATGATCGGGATGAAGGTGGGTGCCGATGACGCGCGTGATGCGGCTGTCCTTGAGCGCCCCTGCATAGAGCGCCTTCCATGCATCGGAGCACATGGTGAGGCAGATGCCGGTATCGACCACGGCAACGCCGTCCGCGCCGTCATCGGTGGCGTCGTCGAGCAGCCAGCTGTTGATATGGCCGAGCGACCCCGGCATCGGAATGCGCGCCCAGCGGATGCCGGGCGCGATGCGGATCGTCTCGCCCGCCGCGGGCGCGGCGTCGCCCCACGGATAGGTAAGCCCCGCATGGCTGGTCGCGGTGTAGCTGTCGTCCTGCGTCAGCGAGGCGTCCGGCGAGCCGCTGGCCGCCGGGATTTCGTCCTCGTCGCGCGATGTCGTCACGCGTCAGGCTTCGCTGTCGGCTTCGGCTTCCTCGGCGGCGCGCGCTTCGGCCGCAGCGCTGCGCTCGGCGCGCAGCTCTTCGAGCAGCGCTTCGCGATCACCCTCGAGGCGATTGTCGGTCGGCGCGGCGATACCGGCCTTCTTCGCGGCCTTGGCCACGAGCGCGTCGAGTTCGCGCTGCGAGCAGAGGCCGAGCGTGACCGGGTCCTTGGGCACGATATTCGCGCTGTTCCAGTGGCTGCGGTCGCGGATCGCGCCGATGGTGTTGCGGGTGGTGCCGATCAGCTTGCCGATCGCGCCGTCCGATACTTCGGGATGGTTCTTCAGAATCCAGGCGATGCCGTCGGGCTTGTCCTGACGCTTCGACACCGGGGTGTAGCGCGGGCCGCGGGTGCGGCGGATCGTGTCCTGCGCCTGCTTGGTCATCTTGAGCTTGTAATTCGGGTCGGCCTGGCCCTTTTCGATCTCTTCCATCGACAGTTCGTGGGCGCGAACCGGATCGCGGCCGGTATATTTGGTCGCGGCGGTCTCGTCGGCGATCGCCTGGACCTCGAGGATGTGGATGCCGCAATATTCGGCGATCTGAACGAAGGTGAGGCCGGTGTTGTCGACCAGCCAGGCGGCGGTCGCGTGCGGCATCAGCGGGGTTGCATCGGCATTGGCCATGACTGCTCTCCAAAAGCGCAAATAATAAGGGCCGCCCCTCGCGGGGCGGCCGGACATTGGTCGCCCGTCTATACTCCTTTGCCCGACGGGGCAAGGGGCGGCCAAAAGCCGTCGCGTGCCCGCGGGAAAATGCGGTTGCGACGTGTACCGGTGCAAGTTAATCCTTGACCATTGCCATACGGCGTACGGGGCCGCCGAAATCGAGGGAAGATAAGAGGTTATGAGGAAATCCGCTGCAACCACGTTTCTGTCCATCGCGTGCCTGCTGTCGTACAGCGCAAACGCCTTCGAGGCGGTTGCGCCTGCAAAGCCCGATCCGTCAAAGATCGAACGTCCCGATCCGTCCAAGATGAAGACGTCGGAGATTCGCGCTTTCAACGCCACTGTGGGTCCCCAGCATCGCTATTATATCGTCTGCAAGCGATCGGCCGTCACGGGATCGTGGGCAAAGGAAACGCGCAGCTGCCGGACGCGCGAGGACTGGGACCGCTCGTCGCGCGACGCCCAGGCGGACACGCAGAACACGCTCGAGCGCAGCCGCGCCTCGGCGGGATGCGACCCGCTCTGCTGACCGGTCACGCCGTCATCGGCACATAGCCGGGTTCGGCCTCGATCCGTTCGATCCAGCGCAGCACCGCCGGATAGTCGGCGAGGCTGAACAGCCCGCTGTCTTCGGCGACGTGGGTATAGGCGTACAGGCAGATGTCGGCGAGCGAGAGGTCCTGACCGGCGAGCCAGTCGTGCTCGGCGAGATGTTCGTCCATCAGCGCCAGCGCAGCCTTCCCGGCCTCCTGTTTCGCCGGAACTTGCGCGCGCTGCAGGTCGGTGAAATTCGCCTCGCCGACCCAGCCCACCCAGAAGCGCAAGGTCGCGACATTGGGCTCGTGATTATATTGTTCGAAGAACATCCAGCGCAGCATGTCGGCGCGCTCGAAGCGGTCGTGCGGGACGAGGTGCGTCCCCTCCGCAAGGTAAAAGCAGGCGGCGTTGCTTTCGGGCAGGAAATGGTCGCCGACCTGCAGCACCGGAATGCGGCCGTTGGCGTTGACGTTGGCGAGGAAGTCCGGCGTCCGCGTTTCGCCCTTCATGATGTCATATTCGCGCCGCTCGATCGGCGTTTCGAGCAGCGAAGCGGTCAGTCTGATCTTGTAGCAATTTCCGCTCGCCGCATATTCGTGCAGAATCGGCCAGTCGCTCATCGACGCCCCCCAATATACCCTGACTCGCCGCCGTCCCCCGACGCGCCGGCCGCGCCTCTATGCGGCGGTTGGCCGGCGTCCGCAAGCGGGCGTCACGGCCCGCATTGCCACAGGCCGGCATAGACGCGCTGGGCGCCATCTGCGCGATCGGCGGTCAAGGTCGCAGGCCGCGGCGGGGATTCGCCGCCGCCCTGCGCAGGGCCGGTCAATGCCACGCGCAGCTCAAGCCCCTTCGAGAAGAATTTCGTGCCTTTCGCAATGGCGTCATAGCCCCCGCTCGCCGAGACGGTTTCGACGTAGCTGCCGACCTTGACGATCCCGCGCGCCGGGTCCGTCGATGCGACATTGCCCTTCGCCAGCAGCACGGGTTTACCCGTCGCATCGGCAACGAAGCTGCAGCCGAGTTCACCGCTCAGCTTGGTGCCATTGACGTCCGCTTCGGTCAGTTCCGCAAGTTCGATCGGCGATCCGTCGCCGCCCTTGGTCGGGATATCGACCGGCTTGATCGGCGGCGGCACCGTCTCGGTCGATGCCGTCTGATCGGCCGGGGCGACCGAAGCCTTCTCGGTGGTCGCCGGCTCAGACGAACAGGCAGAAAGGATCAGCGCCACCGCAGTGACGCTTACGAGGGGCATGCGCATCTTATTCTCCTATGCTGGCATGTCGAAATCGATCTCGACGCTCGCGGCCGAGCGCTCGGCCGCGCCGTGATGGACGGCCTCAATATTGTTGCCGTCGGGGTCGAGCAGAAACGCGGCATAATAGCAGGGGTGATAATCGCGTTCGCCGGGCGCACCATTGTCGCGGCCGCCAGCCTTCAGTCCGGCGTTGTACCATTTGTCCACCGTCGCGCGGTCGGCAGCCTGAAAGGCCAGATGGACCTTCGACACCGGATCGCCGCGGTCGATCCAGAGTTCGTCAGCCTGAAAATGATCGTCGTCCGCAGCATGCTCGATGCCGAGCATGTCGAGCGTCGCAGCATAGAAGGCGCTGCTCGCGGGCAGGTCCGCCGTGCGCAGATGGACATGGTCGATCATGCGTCCGCGGTGGAGTTTCATCGGCAAAGTTTCCTTAGGTTCGGCCCCCGCCACATCGGTGAACGGCCGGAGCCGCGGAACGTTCCTCCGCTTATCCTATGGAAAGCACGACCGTTCTCACGGCAGCGCTGGCGCTGTGCCGATCGATGAAGCGGGCATACCGGTACGAAATCGCACTTGTGACGGGGTGCCGTCGCGGATAAATTCGGCGCAGCAGCATTTGCCGTCCAGGACGGCGCGAGCATCCTGCGACCGGAAGGGGTGAAGGGCATGAGAATATTCGCGATTGCCGCGGGGCTGGCCTGCGCCGCCACCGTCGCCAGTGCAGAAACCCCCATGCCGACTGGTCAGGCTACGCCAAGCCAGGTTCAGGCGAGCGCAGACATTGCGCGTCCCGACGTACAAGACATGTCGACTGCAGAGATCCGGACTTTCAATGCGACGGTGACGAGCAAGCATCGCTATTTCATCGTGTGCAAACGATCATCGGTGACCGGATCGCTCGCGAAGGTAACGCGCGTCTGTCAGACCCGCGAAGACTGGGAACGCAGCACCCGCAATGCGCAAGGTGACGCGAACGATCTGCTCGCGGGCGGTCGCGCGTCGTCGGGCTGCAACCCTTATTGCCTCGAGGGACAGCCGAGGTCCGCCGGCACTCCTCAATAATTCCGACGGCCGGACCGGATCGCGCGGGCCGTAGAATCTCAAACCGTCAGTACGATCTTTCCGACATGCGCGCCCGCCTGCATACGGGCGTGCGCCGTACTTGCCTCGGCCAGCGGGAAGCTCTGGTCCATCGCGGGCTTCCAGCCGCCGTCGGACAGGCGCGGCCACAATGTGCGATGAATCTCGTCGGCCAGCAGCGCCTTGAACTCGGCGCTCCGCGCGCGCAGCGTCGAGCCGGTCATCGTCAGACGACGGCGCATCAACTGCGAAATATCGATCTCGACCTTCGCTCCGCGCTGGAAGGCGATCGTTACGTGGCGCCCGTCCTCGGCAAGGCACTCGAGGTTGCGCGGCACATAATCGCCGCCGACCATGTCGAGCACGACCTCGACCCCCTTGCCGCCGGTAAACGCCTTCACCGCCTCGACATAGTCCTCGCTCGAATAATCGACCGCCAGATCGGCACCGAGCGCACGGGCCGCGTCACATTTGTCGGCGCTGCCGCAGGTGACGATCGTCCGGATTCCGAAGAGCCCGCACAGCCCGATCGCGGTGGTTCCGATACCGCTGGTGCCGCCGTGGATCAGCGCCGTCTCGCCCTCGCGGACATAGGCGCGCTCGAACAGATTGTGCCATACGGTGAAGACCGTCTCGGGCAGCGCCGCGGCCTCTTCCATCGAAAAGCCCTTGGGAACCGGCAGGCAGCTGCCGACCGGCGCGACGCAATATTCGGCGTAACCCCCGCCCGCGATCAGCGCACAGACCGATTGGCCAAGCAGTTCGGGATCGCCGCCCGGCCCGATCGCCGCGACGACGCCCGCAACCTCCAGTCCCGGCAGATCGGAGGCGCCCGGTGGCGGCGGATAGAAGCCCATGCGCTGCAGCACGTCGGGACGATTGACGCCGGCAGCGGCGACGCGGATCAGCACCTCGCCCGGCCCCGGTTGTGGTACCGGCCGCGTCTCGGGCACCAGCACCTCTGGTCCGCCGGGCTCACGGATCGCGATCGCGGTCATCGTCGCTGGCAGATTACTCACCGAAATTCCCCCCACTTGAACGTCCGCCCCCTGCCCCGCCTTATTGACAGTGGTGCGACAGGGGTCAACAGTCACGCGCCTTGGCCGAGGGGGTTTGCGAGAGAAAGGATGCGCCATGGACGATGACGACCTTCCCCGCCGCCGCGACGACACGCTCGCCGCGCTGACAAAACAATCGCTCAACCCGCTGTCGGTCGCGGAACTCGACGATCGCATCGCGGTGCTGCAGGCCGAAATCGAGCGGGTCCGAGCGCACAAGGCTGCCGCGGGCGGCTTCAAGGCGAGCGCCGAGGCGCTGTTTCGCAAGGGCTGAAGAGCGGCTCGTCAATAGCGCCAGATTGGCTCCAATTCCGGCCGTAACTAAGATTTTATTGACCAAATTTTGCTGTCATCACTCCCTGAAGAGGGAGATCAGGGGTGCGATGTCCGGATAGATCGAGCGACGAGCCCGGCCGGCTTCAGGCGCTGGCCGAGTATCGAATCGACGAAAAGGCGGGGCTGCCGAGCCTCGACCCGATCGTCGACATGGCCGTGCGCATCTTCGACTGTCCCGCCGCCGCCGTGAACATGATCGGCGACGATCACGTCTTCCTTGCCGCCAATTACGGTATCGACGAATATGAGGAGGGACGCGACGTCAGCTTCTGCGCGCATGCGATCAACCAGGATGACGTCATGGTGGTCGAGGATACGGCGCTCGATCCGCGCTTCCACGACAATCCGGCGGTGCTGTCGGGCGCGGTGCGCTTCTACGCCGGGATCGCGCTGAAGGCGCCGTCGGGGCACGCGCTCGGTGCGCTCTGCCTGCTCGATCACCAGCCGCACGCCACCTTCCCGCAGGAAGACCGGACGCGCCTCAAGCAGCTCGCGGCGATGGTCTCCGACAAACTCGAGCTTCGCCGCCTCGAAGCCGTCGCGGAGGCGCATCCCAGCCGCTTCGAGGCGAGTGCGGCGACTTCGCCCAATGCGATCATCTGCTTCGACGACCGTGCCCGCATCAGCGCGTGGAACGGCGCCGCGACAGAGATGTTCGGCCGGTCGGCGAGCGAGATGATCGGCCGATCGGTCAACATGCTGCTCGCGCAAGAGGACCGCGCGCTCGTCCATGCCGCGATCGAGGATGTCCTCGCCGGCGGCACGCCCCGCGCCGCCGCGACGCAGCTGACCGGCCTTCGCCGCGACGGATCGCGCTTCGCAGGCGAGCTCCACTGGTCGCGCTGGCTCGAAGGCGACGCGATGCATTTCGGAGCGATCATTCGCGACATGACCGAAAAACTCCGCGAACACGACGCCCTCTACCGCCTCGCCAATCACGACAGCCTGACTGGGCTGCCGAACCGCAACCTCCTTCATACGCGCCTGTCGGAGGCACTAGACGAGGGCGCGTCGCCCGCGATTATCGTCACCGACCTTGGCGGTTTCGCCGACGTCAACAACACGCTCGGCCACGATGCTGGCGACGAGGTATTGATGACCGTCGCCGCTCGCATCCGCGCGGCAGTGCCCGAGCCCGAGCTGGTGGCCCGGATCGGGGGCGCACTGTTCGCGGTGCAGGTCGACGAGAGCAATCCGCTGGCGCTCCACACGCTCGCCGCTGCTATTATCGCGGCGATCGCGCAGCCGATCCTGATCGACACGCAGGAGGTCCGCCTTTCCGGCAATTGCGGTATCGCGGTCGCCCCCGATCATGGGGCCAGCCACGACGAACTGATCACCAGCGCCGAACTTGCATTATTTCAGGCGCGCAGCAGCGGACGCGGCGGCAGCCAGATGTTCAGCCCGCACTTGCGCACCGAAGCCGTGGCGCGGCGCATGTACGATGCCGAATTGCACCGCGCCTTCGAGCGCGAGGAATTCACCCTCTTCTATCAGCCGCAGGTTCGTCTGCGCGACGGCGCGCTGGTCGGCGCCGAGGCGCTGATCCGCTGGCGCCATCCCGACCGCGGCCTGCTGCTCCCCGCCGCCTTCCTGCCCGCGCTCGACGCCGGCGTCCTCGCCGAGCCGGTCGGGCGCTGGGTTCTCGAAACCGCGACCGCGCAGGCGGCCGAATGGCATTCCGCCAATCCGGCCTTCCGGATGAGCATCAACCTGTCCACCGCGCAGTTCCGCCAAGGCGATCTCGAGCATGTGGTGCAAGCCGCCCTCGATCGCCACGGCCTTCCCGCGCAGGCGATCGAATTGGAAATCACCGAGAATATCCTGCTCCACCAGCAGGAGAATATCCTCGAACAGCTGCAGAGCCTCCGCCGCCGCGGCATCCGCCTGTCCTTCGACGATTTCGGGACGGGTTTCGCGTCGCTCAACCTGCTGCGCAATTATCCGGTCAGCCATATCAAGATCGACAAAAGCTTCACGCAGGTCGTGCGCTGCTCACCGCGCGACCGGGTGATCGTCACCGGCCTCATCGACATGGCGCGCAACCTCGGCATCGGCGTCGTCGCAGAAGGGGTCGAGAGCGCCGAGGATGCAGAATTTCTCGCCGGACAGGGCTGCCACGAGGCGCAGGGCTATTTCTTCGGAAGGCCGGTCCCCGCCGCGGTTTTCGCTGATCGCTATCTCGATGCGATGCCGCGCGTTTCGCGCATCTGAGCGGCGAATTTCTCAACGCCGCGTTAACCATAGCGCAATCCTGTCATCGTAATTTCACATGGCCGACCGCTTTTCCCTTGCGGTGGGGCGGCGGCATCGCCAACTTATGTTCCTAAGGGGGCCGCCATCTCCCCGGCCTGGTCCCCGCAAGGAGATGAATGACCATGCCGTCCTTTTCGGAAAGCCTCGAAAAGACCCTCCATAACGCGCTGAAGGCCGCTTCGGAGCGCCACCACGAATATGCGACGCTCGAGCATCTGCTCTACGCGCTGATCGACGACGACCATGCCGCCGAAGTGATGCGCGCCTGCGGCGTCGCGCTCGACGACCTGCAATCGGCGGTCGTCCACTATCTCGACACCGAACTCGACAGTCTGAAGGTCGAGGGGCACAGCGATCCGTCGCCAACGTCGGGCTTCCAGCGCGTCGTCCAGCGCGCGATCCTGCACGTCCAGTCGTCGGGCAAGGATGAGGTGACGGGCGCCAACGTCCTCGTCGCGCTCTTCTCCGAACGCGAAAGCTATGCCGTCTATTTCCTGCAGCAGCAGGATCTGACGCGCCTCGACGCGGTCTCCTACCTCAGCCACGGCGTTGGCAAGGGCGGCAAGCCCTCGCCCACCGCCGAGCCCGAGGAGAAGGAAGAGGCGAAGGACAAGAGCGAAGGTAAGTCCAAGAAGGAAACCGCGCTCGACCAGTTCACCGTCAACCTCAACGAAAAGGCCAAGGGCGGTAAGGTCGATCCGCTGATCGGCCGCACCGCCGAGGTCGACCGCACGATCCAGATCCTCTGCCGCCGCAGCAAGAACAATCCGCTCTATGTGGGCGACCCCGGCGTCGGCAAGACCGCGATCGCCGAAGGCCTCGCACGCAAGATCATCGAGGGCGACGTGCCCGAGGTGCTGCTGCCCGCCGTCATCTATTCGCTCGACATGGGCGCGCTGCTGGCGGGTACGCGCTATCGCGGCGATTTCGAGGAGCGGCTGAAACAGGTCGTGACCGAACTCGAAGGGCTGCCGCACGCGATCCTGTTCATCGACGAGATCCACACCGTCATCGGCGCCGGCGCGACGAGCGGCGGCGCGATGGACGCTTCGAACCTTTTGAAGCCTGCCCTCTCAGGCGGCGTCATCCGCTGCATCGGCTCGACGACATACAAGGAGTTCCGCAATCACTTCGAAAAGGACCGCGCCCTGCTGCGCCGGTTCCAGAAGATCGACGTGATCGAACCGACGCTGGAAGACACCAAGAAGATTCTCGCGGGCCTTCGCAGCGCGTTCGAGGCACACCATCAGGTGCGCTACACGCAGGACGCGATCAACGCCGCGGTCGACCTGTCGGCGCGCTACATCAACGACCGGAAATTGCCCGACAAGGCGATCGACGTGATCGACGAGGTCGGCGCGATGCAGATGCTCGTCGCCCCCTCGAAGCGCAAGAAGACGATCACCGCCAAGGAGATCGAGGCCGTCATCGCGACGATGGCGCGCATCCCGCCCAAGTCGGTCTCGACCGACGACAAGGCGA
>VFQN01005235.1_pt1 | contig 16084 bp, 20 predicted proteins | sample 3512371 | NCBI WGS metagenome assembly VFQN01 (sample SAMN10412370, study PRJNA504923) | tailings metagenome | isolation source: Replicate 2 from Balatoc abandoned mine | place: Philippines: Itogon, Benguet | collected 2017-08-28 | reverse complement strand
TAGGCCACGACGAGCGGGCCTTCAGTTCTCCCTACCACAGCCTGGTCCCACCCCTACATAGCTTCTTGTACTTCCTAACAGCAGTGTACTTCCTTACAGCGGTGCAGCGTCCCATCCGGCCGCAGCACACGGCCGCCTGCAGCCTGTCACCCTACCAAGCCAGTCTACCGGCAGTATCCGCGCTCTGAATGGGGAACAGTTTACACCAGACAAAAATTACAAGCCACACAGGGTCACACTGGGGCACAGTGTCCAACCAGGTCCGCCGCGGACAGCACACGTGCACGTCGTAAGAGTGCATACAGGTAGACAGGTCTTCAAGGGCGGGGCCAGGGGGGCCCTCCTACCAACCTAACGGGGCCTCAAGACACGAAAACAGCATTTGGTACAATCCCTGTTACGTAAGCTTGCGTACACGCGCTCTCTTGTTGGTATGGCGCGAATAACTCAGCCGTTATGCTCCACGTGCTGCAAGTACCACGCCGTGCCATCCGCCTCCAAGGGAGCCCCCAGCTGGCCCTGCATCAGGGCCGCATCTGCCACATGCCTCCGGTACATGAGACACGCCGCGCTCAGCAGGAGCAGCACGAGGTCCCTGGAACACTGTCGCTGCTCACAAGCCTTCTGCACGTTGTGATTGCGACCCAATTTGCATGCTTGCCAACAGACAGTGTGTGAGGCGGTCGGCCGCCCCGGCGCGCCCGACCTCCGCGCCAGTCGCATTACCATCCACTCATCGCTTGCATACCCAACCATTCAGTCGCTCGCGTCGGTGCACAGTTACAGTCACAAACATGTTCACAGGCATCGTCCAGGGCACCGCAAAGGTGACCACTGTTGAGCGGAAAGAGAAGTTCTCGTCGCTTGACATTACATTCCCATCTGGAAAGACAGACGGCATCAAGATTGGAGCGAGCGTTGCCATCAACGGCACCTGCCTGACGGTGACCCGCATCGCCGGCGACACTCTCAGCTTTGACGTCATGATGGAGACCCTTCGAGCCACCAATCTGGGCGGCCTGGACGTTGGCAGCGTCGTCAACTTCGAGCGCTCGGCGCGGGTGGGCGACGAGATTGGGGGGCACAACGTGTCCGGCCACGTGCACTGCACCGCCACCATCTCGGCCGTGGAGGAGAGCGAAAACAACCGTCGCGTCTCCTTCACGCTCAGCGACCCCAAGTTCATGAAGTACGTGCTGCCAAAGGGCTACATCGGGGTGGACGGCTGCAGCCTGACGATCGGGGAGGTGTGGGACAGCAGCTTTTCCGTGTACCTCATCCCGGAGACGCTGCGCGTGACGGTGTTCGGCGTCAAGGGCGTGGGCGACAGCGTCAACATAGAGATCGAGACGCAGACGCAGGCCATAGTGGACACCACGGAGCGGGTGGTGGCGCAGTACCTGGAGCGGCTCAAGGGGCAGCCCCTGGCGGCCTGAGGGGGAGGGGGCGGCACTGTGTTCTGGAGCTTGTGGGGCCAGGGGGTCACAGCCTGGACCGCCGCCTGGGTTGGGGGAGAGCGCCAGGCAGGAGCCTTGTAGAGTGGGGGTTGAGGCATGAGCACTGACGGTGTTGACTGGGGCCGGAGTCCTGTGGGGATGATGCTGGGAGGCAAATGACGGTGGCAATTTTCCATGTGTTCGGCGGGTTGAGACTTACATGTATTTGCGCCCCCTGGAGTTCTTGCGCTCAAGGCAGCGTGGTAGTGGCTTAGGTGGAGCCAGGTGGAACCCTAGTTGACCGTGACAGCGTCGGCAGGGCACGAGAGACGTGAGACTATTAGTGTGATGCATGGACGGCCTGGTGAGAAGCTAGGTGCTGGCTGTGATCAACCTGGCATGTGCTGTAGCTTGGCAAGCACCAGCATTGTCCGCACCTGTGCAGTGTATCTCCTGTTGGTGCACCTGGGTGCACCGTGGACACCCGCATATGCCTGAAGTGATGGGAACCCCAAACGTGCTGAGCCAGCAAGCATAAGGCAGTCGGTGCTGGGCCGCATGTGTGGACCAGTGTGGACCTCCTCCGGGGGCTTTTATTGCAAGCGGGTGTCGGTAACCTTCAAGCCTGGATGCGACTCTGGACTGGAATGGACTTCGTCTACTGGCGCAGATACCATTGGTAACGCACCCAGCCGCGCCATAGCCTGCCTTAGGTCACGTTAGCCTGACTTGTAGCCCTGTGGGCATGTGGGACAGCACCCAAGGGTTCTGCAGTTGGAAGGCGGGTTACAGGCGGAGTTTGCCTTACAGCGGAGCTCGGCACACCCCTCCCTGAAGCAGTCACTCAGTGCATGAATTGCTGAAAGCGGTGCGTCCCACCGTCGCGTTCATAGCTGATACAGGAAGGCATCGGCCTACGGCAACAGTGCCGTGTGGAAGTGCTTGCGATAGGCACTGCGACCAGCATGTCCTTCGCCCGCTGGGCAGACGCACTTGACACGGTGTCAGCCTCCAGGTTCCACCCCAAAACCGAGTCATGGACAACGCGCATACACCTTCGTCCAATATCAGCATATGCAGCAGGTCTACAATGCCATGTTAGCATAGGTCGCCCAAAAAATAAAATTTGAGCACACTTTGTCGTGCTAGTCTGGTCAAGTCACAAGTAGTGAAAGGTGTAAGCCAACCAGCATTGCCTTCGTGTTGCAGTCCTTGCCGAGCGCAAACTACCCAGGCCAACAACAGCTGAAACCAAACGTCCGCAGCGCCTCTGCATCAGCCCATTAACACCCACAGGCTACCGCTGTGTGCACACCCGGCCCTGCGCCTCCATGCCGTGCAACCTAGATCACGTACAGCTTGCCCTTGTGCTCGTCCGTCTCTTCGATGCTGCCCTTGCCGTCGATCTCCACGCTGCACTCCTTGCCGCGCATCACGGCGAAAATGAGCTCCCCCTCGTACGTCTCCGCCTCCGTGGGCGCAAAGGTGATGGAGATGGCCTGCTGGTGCGGCAGCCGCAGACCCCGCCCGGGCAGCACGCCGCTGGCCGGCCGCACAATGTAGGGCCCGATGCGCGCCTCCGTCACCAGACCTGTGACGCCAGGCGGCACACCAGCCACCACCGGAGGCTTCAGCGCGGGCGGCAGTCCACGAGCACCGGACGCCGTGGCGGCGGCGGCGGCCGCCGCCGCCGTCGGTGCGGAGTTTGACGGCGGCGGCATGGGCACCGCCTCCCCTGCGCCAATGGTCCCCGGCATGACGGGGAACTTGGGCCGGTGCCCCTCCACCGTGACGGCCCACGCGGCGTCCACGTAGGTGGGGTTGGACAGCACCACCTGCAGCGTCTTGGGGCTCTGCACGTGCACCCGCCCGTAGTCCAGCTTCTTGGGCTTGACCTCCAACCGCGGGTGCTGCATCTCCGCCACCAGCGGCAGCGACTGCTCGTCGCCATTGGCGAAGGCCACCGTCAGCGCGCCGCTGTTCTTGTAGTCGGTGGTGGTCTCCACCACACGCTGCTTGGCCTGCGGCACGTCAGGAACGGGCACGGAAGTGCGAACTTAGTCCATACCCTTACAAGCAGCAGGCGTTCGGGAATGAAGCTAACCTCAGGCTCCACGCCCGGGGCTACGAACGGCTTGCCTGCGTGACCGTTGGTGCATGGCTCCTGGAGTAACCCACCTCCCTGTCCCCTGCCTCCCCGGCACCCACCTGCATGGCCGCGAAGCGCACCGGCAGCGCCTCCAGGTCCCCCTTGCCGGGCACGTAGCGCAGCGTCACGTCCACGCCCTCGCGCGGCGGCAGGAACACCTGGTCGCCCTCGGCCAGCGACACGCCGCCGCCGCCTGCGGCTGTGCCGCCCAGGCGCCCGGACGCCGCCGCCTGCGCGAGCAGCGTGGAGGTGCCGCGGAAGGCCACGGGGTCCTGCGGCACGCTGGGCACCGCCGACACCATGTCCCACGGGCCGTCCACGCCCAGGGAGAACACCTGGGAGGCGGGACGTGGAAAGGAGGGTTAGCCAATGCAGGGTCAGCCATGGCTGCAGCACACAGCACCTCGCGCCTCGGCTCAGCTACGGTAGTCAGAGCCTATGCTGTCATGCGGCTGCGGTGGGTTCGGCAGGCTCGTTTGTAGCTTCCGGCAACGCTTGGAACGTGCTGCCAATACATCCAGTTATAGGGCATTAGATGGGCTGCAGTAAGCTGCCACGTGCGCACCTGTGGGAAGGCCTGCGTGTTGGACAGCGTGACGCTGTGCAGGAAGGAGGGGTGCGTGGCCGGAGGGTGGATGGAGACCACGGTCCAGCACAGCTCGGCGGCGCCGTCCGGCTCCAGGCGGGAGGGCGCGGTGAGCGCCGACAGGTCCACGCGCAGGGGCTGGGGGCGGAGCGGGAGGGCCGAGGGGACAGCCAAGGCGGTGTCAGAGTCCAGCAGTCCAAACCAACCAGGCGTGTGGACAAGGCAGAGCGCAGGCTGACAGCAGGACGGGCAAGCAGGGCGTAGTCGGATGCTGTGAAGAGATGACAACGCAAGTATTAGAGCATAGCTAGGCAAGCAGAGAATATGTGCGGAGGAGAAAGAGTATGAAGCATAGTGTTCCCCTGCTGCACCTTAGCCATGTGCCGCTTCCAATCAGCTGCCATCCCACCTGCAGCGGTGTGGGCGGCGCGCCCGCGTGCGGGTGGAAGGTGCCGCTGATGAGCGCCCCCACGCCGTCTGCCGCCGCGCCGGTGGCCCACAGCCGCAGCTCCAGCGGCGCCTCGGGGCTGAACACCCGCTGGCTGCCCTCCAGGTAGGCGCAGTGCGAGCGGGGCGCGTCCGAGCGGAACGACACCGTGAACTTGGCGGACTGCCCGCCCTTGATCACCTGGGCAGGGCGGAGGGCGGGACGGCAGCACAGAGCGGGACACAAGAAAGAGTGGAGCTTTGGTATGCTCAGTGCAACGCATTGGGGCTGCACCGTCATAGCCACGAATGCCAACCGCCTCACATGCTTACCAGTGCGGCAAGTCCTTAATGGCGAATCCCTGGGCCTGCCCTTCACGCTGAGGGCCTGACACGGCAAATGCCTTGGCGGTGCCCTTCGCTCTTATGACCGGACGCGAATGCATGCAGACCATACCGGACCCGCGCCCCCCTCCCCTTCCCTCGCCCCCGACCCCGCCCACCATCTCCTTGGGCTCCACAACGAACGGCTCCTCGTACGGGTCCGCGTGCCGCTCCGCCACCAGCCGCACGCCGCCCCGCCGCTCGTCCGCCTCCAGCCGCACGTCCAGCAGCTGGAAGCCGGGACGCGCGTCGCGCAGGCCGCGCGGGCGCTCGGGGCCGCCCCAAAGGCTGCAGCCGTGTCCCGTGCCGCCCGCCCCCTCGTCCGTGGTGGGCGGCAGGTGGTCGAAGTCGGGGTAGTCCCACAGCCGCTTCATGGCCCACGACAGGTGCATGTCTGGATGAGGAGAAGGGGGTATGGGTTTACCTCTGTCAGCAAGTTTGGTGCTGGAAGCCACACCAACTGCACCTGCTTTTGCAGTCAAGTACAGTACTCCCTCACCCTGCCGCCCTCCCCATTCTTATTGCACCGGACGCGGTGTCGGCAGGTACAGTATGTTGCTTGTTGTGCTGCCATGTGCCTTCCCGGTCCAGCGCTCCCGCCACCCACCCAGCGAGCCTGTGTTGAAGACGTAAAAGGTCTTGCTTGCCTCCACGCCGCGCGGCAGCTGCCCCCAGTCCAGCGCCGTGCGCCACTGCCGCTCCCGCAGGCCGCGCACCAGCACGCGCTCCGGCTGCACCACCAGGGGGGTGCCCGCCACGCCCACCAGCACGGGGATCTCCTTGGCGGGGAGGTCGCCAACCTGGGGCAGGGGAAAGAGGGAGGGCCAGGCAATTGCGTGCTCGGGATGCGGAAACTCGGCCAATCTCCCCCAGGGTCAACCGGCTTTGACACCCTGCATCTCGCATATCCGGTCAAGCACTATCCTACCAACTAGCCCGCAATCCACAGCCCCGCGCCAAACCCGGCCCCCACCTTGACGTGTAGCTTGTCCATGTACGCCCCGCACATGTCGTTGAAGCACGACACCACCAGCACCAGGCGGTTCCACGGCTCCAGGGTGGACTCGGGGGGCAGCACCGACACCGCCAGGCCCTTGCTGCCCAGCGCCTGCGGAGACGCGTGCAAGGGAGTCGTGTTGGAGGTGGAGCCAGGGTGCACGGGGTTGGGCGGGCACGGATGGTTCTGGATATGCGAACGGACGGTAGACTGGCCTGTGCATGCCCCTCTCCTCGCCCGTTGCCCCCTAAGGCCGCCCTCCCCCGCCCCTGCCCCCCACCTCGTCCGCCTCCTCCTGCAGCCGCCGCGTGGCCATCATGGCGTTGCCCAGCGCCGCGCGGAACGGCCGGTCCTTCTCCGCGGTGTCGCCCAGCCGGATGGGGGTGAACTTGGAGGTGCGCACGCGCACGCCTGGGAATGCGGACGGGCGGGCATGGACTCGACTGGTGCTTGCATTCACAACGCACTCACCGCAGCCAGTCACGTCTGCGAAAGAGCACCATCATACTGCAAGATGAGGTCAACAGAGCCATGAAGCTAGCCGCAGTGCAGGCGTCAGCTCACCCGCCTCCTTGCCGCACTCTGACTCCGCGTGCGCCACCGACTCGCGCTTGTGCGGGCTGGCGGCACCGTTGCTGCTGCTGATTCGCCGCTCTCTCCCCCGCCCCCCGCCCGCCCTGCCCTCCCCGTCCATGCCTCCGCCGCTCCCCCGCGTGAACCGCGACGCGTCCTCCACACCGAACCGCTCCAGCCACGTGCGCACGCTGGTGTGCATGGCCGTGCGGTTGGTAATGACCAGGTACATTTGCCGCGTCTCGCCCAGCGGCACGGCGCGCCCGAAGTCCGCGACCAGGTGCGGCTGCGGCGTCTGCGGCGGCCACGCCAGCTGCCCCGGGCCCTGCTGCCCCGCCTGCGTGACACCCGCGGCGCTGCCGACGCTGCCGCCGGTGAAGCTGCGGCCCGAGGGCGCCAGGAAGGACCCCCCTGACCCCGCCAGCCCGCCCGCGGACATGCCCACCACGGACGGCTGCCGGGAGGACAGCGGACCATCCCCTGCCACGCTTGCCGACACGGACCCAGACCCAGCCCCAGACACGTACTTTGTCAACACGTCCGGCGGCAGGTTCGTGAGCCCGCGGAACGCCTCTGCTTCGATGTCCACCGCCCCATTCCTCCCCCGCCGCACATACGCGCCGCCCGCCGCCAGCGCCGCCGCCACCGGCCCCGCCATCGGGTCCACCGCCGCCGCCCGCGTCGCCGCCGCCGCCGCCTGCTGCGCCTTCCGCGCCACCATCGCGTCGTACTGCTCCTGGCTCATCAGCTCGTACGTCACGTCCAGGCCCTGTACGGTGGACGTGATCTTGAAGCCCAGCGGCTGCGGCGCGCCGTCCAGCTCGCACACGCCGTACATGACGGAGGTGCCTGTGGAGCGCGGCGTGTAGCGGATCTGCAGCTCCACCTCCTCGCCCGGAGCCAGATTGCCCTTGTCGGGCTTGATCTTGAGGTCCGCCAGCGCCCCCGTCTCGGGGTCGTCGTCGGACTCCGTGGTCCACTTGAACTCCAGCGGCAGCAGCGACAGGTTGGCGATGTTGGTCACGTGGCGCACCTGAGGGGCAGGGCAGGACATTGGGGGCAGGCGGCCCCGTGGCAGGTGGTGATGGTGGTGAATGTGAATGCAGCAGTAACAGTACGAGTGCTGTGGCTCTGCCTCGCTTCATTTCAATGTTTCCGGCCACAAAGCGCAACCGCTGCCCTCAACCGCTGCCCCCGACCCCCCGCACCCACCGGCACGCCCACGAAGGTGACCCCCAGGCTGATGACCGGCTCGTCGATGACGCAGGTGGGCGTCACTACACACACGAAGGCCTCCAGGCAGTCCATGTGGCCGTCCGACCCCGACCGCAGCTGGATGATGCTGCGGTGCTGCCCGTCCGTCAGCGCGTGGCACGTCACGCGCACCGTCACCTCCTCCCCGGGCGCCAGCACGCCGCTGCTGGGCTCGAACGTCACGTGCGTCACGTTGGCGGGCGGCGAAGGGACGCCGTCCTCGCCCGCCAGGTAGCGGCGGGCGCCGCTGCTGCCGTACCGCCCGGCGGCGAACAGCGCCCGCCTGCGGGCGGCGACGGCGCGTGCTGCGGCGGAGTCCACGCCGGAGGCAGAGGTGGTGCCGCCGTCGGCTGTGGGCCTGTGGCTGGGCCCGTCGCTGCCTCCGTCGCCGTCGCCGCCGCCGTCGGACGACGCCTCGCTGCCCAGCGCCGCCTGGATGGCTGCGGCCGCCGCCTCGGGGTCCAGCAGGCGAGAGGACTGCAGCAGCTGCATGCGCAGCAGCTTGGTCTTTTCCTGCGAGGCAACATATGCACGCGCACACAGCACGACCCACAGAGTGCAGTGACGATATATACAAACTCGCTGCACTGCAGCCTCCACCATCCTGAACATTGCCGCCCATGAACACTTCTCGCGCCTCTGATCCTCAAGAGCCTTCCCGTGCCCTCAAACAGCTTGCTCGCTCGCCATGGCTACACAACCCGCTCCCGCCCTGCAGCACTGCAACAACGTTACCCTCCCGCCCGCCTGCGTCCCCCACCCCGTCCCCCACCCCGCCCACCTGCGCGATGACGGCGGGCGTCAGCTCCCTCACGCTCCACGGCGTAGCGCACGTGTTGCTGGCGTTGCGTATGACCAGCGGCCGCTCGCCGGTGCCATTGAGGCGCACCAGCCCGAAGTCGATGCGGGAGGTCACCAGCTTGGCGCGGCTGGCGCCAACCTGGGCACGGACCTGCATGCGGAAGGGGTGGTGATGCGGGTGTTGGGCAGGCACTACAGAACAATGGAATGGTTACAGTTACAGTCACAGTTACAGATGCCAATGGGGTACGTCCGGAGAGCCAGGGGGCCATAAGGACAATCCGATACAGTATGAAATGGTCGCGGGTGGAGGTGAAATGAAGGCCGGGGCGTGCCGTGCCCTGCCCCACCTCGATGGGTATGGGCGCGCCGTGCTCCACGTGCACCATGATGCGCGAGTACAGCGGGCCGGGCGTGTCGGGCGCCGTGATGGCCACCGCCAGGCGGCAGGAGCCCAGCGGGGGCACCACCGCCTCGGAGGGCGAGATGGACACGTGCGAGCTGTCGGCTGCACGCGGGATGGCGTGATAGGGGGAAAGGAGGAGCAATATAGTTCACTGTCCGGGCAGGATGGTACGGCATGTGGCAGAGTCCAGTGTGCGGCAACAAGGCCATGTTGTACAGGCAAGGCGCCGGGCACCTAACGCAGTACGGCATGGAGGTATCGGCCTGGCTTTGGGCAGCCATCCCTTGACATGTACACTGCTTCGTGTGCCATGCCGTGTGGGCACTGTGTACTTGTTCTGCATGCCCCAAGCCCGCCCAGCCGGCTAAGGCCCCACCTTCCACCCGTATGCGCAGCGGCGCGCGCGAGGGATTGCCCAGCTCCACCGCGCGCTGCACCACCTGCGCCGGCATGAGGCTGCCGGGCAGCGCCAGCAGCCGAGGGGTCGCGCTGAGCTGCGCCGTGCAGCCCAGCCCCTCCAGCCCCACCTCCGCCACCAGCACATCGCACTGCGCGGAGGAGGGCAGCCCGGAGGCGCCGCCCGTGCTGCCGCGGCGGCCGGCGGTGCCCCCCGGCCCCGTGGCGGCGATGGGGGTCCGGTCCACACGCAGCTGCGCCCAGCGCTCGTAGCTGCAGGGCGTGCACATGTTTGGAGAAAGGGAGGGCAGAGGGTTGGAGAGGACTGAAGGACAAGGAATGAGGGCGTGTATGGGTGCAATACATGGTAGTAAGGGTGCATGGGTGCACAGCGGCTGCAGGTGCTCCCCTGCAGCAGCTGCCGGCTCGCGGCCCGCCTCACCGTTGGCAGGCCGGTGGCGTGAAGGTGACCTGGAACTCCATGACCTCCCCCGGCTGCAGCACACCGCTGGAGGGCACGATGCGGAACACGCTCTCCTGCGGGGCGGAGCGGGGCCACAGGCTCAGCAGGAGCCCATGGTGTTGAACGGCAGGCAGCAAGGATGGCCGATCGCGTGCTCATGACGTGGCCCCCTCACCTGCACCGCCCCCAGCGCCAGGGGGTCCGGCCCGTGCGCCCCGCTGCCGGTGGTGATGCCCCATGGCGTGGTGCTGCTGGCCTCGGGGCCCAGGCCGCCCGGCCGCTGAGGCCCACGCCCGCCCGCGCCGCCCGTGCCGCCGCCCGCAGCCGCGCCGGCCCCCGGCCGCCGCGCCGGGCTGCCCGGGCCCCCAGTGCCGCGCATGCTCCTGTCGTCCACCAGCAGCACGTGGCCCTCGTCGTCCTGCTCCTCGTCGTACTGCCGCTCAGTCTGCAGCGGCTCGTTGGCGCGGCGCTTGCGCTGCACCTGGGGGTACCTGCGGCCGGCATGCGGAGCACGGGAATGCGACGGCGGAGTGTGAGGTCCTAGGCCTGGTCCAGGGCCACCTGTGCATGGCTGTACTGCGTGTTGTACGCCCGGCCCCGCACCGGTGTGACTATCCATGCAGTGACAGTCGTGAAATTCCTCGCCCCCGGTTGGCTCACATCCCCAACCACGGACCCCAGCTCGACCGTGACCCACTTGCTGAGCGCCCACTCGAAGGCGAAGGGCAGCTTGGTGGTGTTGCGCACGGACACGGTCTTGCTGAAGGCCGAGCCCGGCACCACCTCCCCGAACCACTGCGGCATGTCCAGCTCGCGCGGCTCCAGCATGCGGCCGTCCACGCTGTGCAGCGTCACGTCCACAGCCACCGCGTTGCCCAGCAGCGAGAACGTCTTGACCTGGGGGCGGGAGCAGGGACGAGCGCGGAAGGGGACCGAGGCTGAGACAGGGGACAGGCCGGAACGTCTTCTAGCTTTTGGTGCGGGAAGGTGTCCAAGGCAAGGCGGTAACTTGCGGCTGGCCTTGCTCAACCATACACTTGGCAGTGATGGTAGCCTGAGACGGCCTGGTACTGAGTGATTTGGTACAACGTCAGCTTGCTTGCAGTCCCTCGCGCGCCCACCTGGCAGTTGTCGCACACCAGCACCATGCGCTCCTCGCTGTTGCCCCACTCCGTGGGCTCGTACGACACGTTGAGCGCAATCTCCTCGTTGCTGTCCATCTCTAAAAACAGCGGCCAGATCTGCAGCCAGCAGGATAACCACAAACGTGCCAGTCAGCACGTTTTTAGGGTCTTGCACGCACAACTGAGGATGGCGTGGATAGATTGCCTTGCGTCGCGCCTTCAGGGTTCACGATCTCCCGACGCCGCACCTGCGCACATCAGCAACCTAAACATGGGTCCTGCCACGTGGCAAAGACACGCTGTGCCTCCATCTCTAGGTCTCCACCCCCACACCGCCCATTGTTCTCCTCGGTCTCACTCCGCCCCGCCCCGACCAGCCCCGCACCTTGAACGGCCCCACCACCGCCCTGTCGGTGGGCGCGTCCGCCGCGAAGTCCGGCCAGTCCACCTCCGGCACGATGCGGAAGCGGCCCGGCCCGCCCAGGTTGGTGAACGACACCTGCTCCGTCTTGACGTTGCCGATCACCACCTGGCCCAGGTCGATCTCCTGCGCGCACACGAACGATAACACCACACATGCAGCTCACTGCCTGCCAAAAGAAAATGTGTTGCAAGCTGCACACGCCGTGCTCATGAAGTGTGTCAGATACCAGCTGGTCTTTAGTTTCCATGTGGTGGGGTGGGCGATACCAGTTGACGCTGCGACGCCCCTGCTCCACAAGGGTCCCATCCCCTTTCCTCCAGTTTCCCCAGCCCGCCGGCCGCACCTCCGGCAGCGTGAGGCTGGGCGGCGGCCGCTGCGCCCTGACCCGCACGCTGATGCGCGTGCCCGCCGTGTCCACCCCCAGCGCGTCCTCGTAGTCCCCCAGCGAGTCGGGGCAGAAGCGCAGCGTCACCTCTGCCGCCATGCCGGGCGCCAGCAGCCCCTCGGCGGCGGGGAAGCGCGGCAGCGAGGCGTGGAAGTACTGCGACGCGGGCGGCAGCAGGCGCAGGCTGCGGCTCACGGCCGTCACGTTGCGGATGCGGACCAGCTTCTCGTACACGCGGCCCACGGCTGCCGGGCACGCACACACGAGGGAATGGGGGCGACAGGAACGGGGATCGTTAGAGTGGGAGCGGTTCCATGGAACATAGGCAATTGCATGTGGTAGAGCGAACATTTTTGCGCGGCGGGGCAGCCGTCGGGCGGGCTGTCCAGGGGTACCGGATGTCAGTATGTGTCGAAGTTTGCTCGGCCCTGCGCTGCCCCCTGCCTCACCGTACTGCGTGAACACCACCTCCTCCGGCTCCACCACGAACACCACGTCCGGCTTGGCCGTCATGTTGGCCTTGATGGGCGGCGCAGCGTCCGGCCGCACCTCCTCGCGCGGCCCGAACCAGCGCTGCCCCGGCGGCCGCAGGTCCAGCAGCGTCTTGACCGCGGGCGGCAGCGGGTGGCGCGGGTTGCGCAGGAAGGTCAGCTTGTGGTGCATGGACTGGATCACCCTGCGGCCAGGCGGGGAGGAGGGAGGCAGGGACGGCCGCGTCGCTGGCTTGTAACACCGCTGCTCGCCGCTGCTGTGAAGGCCGGCACCATACCACTTCTGTTCACAGCATACAATCAACCACGCATACGCTATACAATCAACCACGCGAAGCCCCGGACAGTCCTGCCCCGACGCCTAGGCGTGAGGGCCCTTCAAGCGTGCTTCGTAAGCCTTTGCCCGGCCCATTCCGCCCTGCTCCGGCCCTCTCCTCACTTCTGCTCCTTCTCGAAGTGCGCGCGCGGCATCTTGAGCGCCAGCTGCCTCCGCCGCTCGTCCGCTGCCCGCAGCTTCTCCGCCACCTCCTCCTCGCTCAGCTGCTGCCACGTCAGGTGCTCCGCCGCCAGCGCCTGGGCGCGCGCCGTGCGCTCGGGGGACATGGTGGCGGTGCGCCGCACCTGCGGGTGGTACGACACGTGGAATGCGACACGCTGAGGATGGATGCGGTCACACAGCCTCCGGGACGGCCACATGGCAGTGAGGCCCCGCACATGTGGGGACGCCAGGCCCCCGCCAGGTTCCCCTGTTTCGCCCCCACCTCCAGAGCCGCTGTGCTCTTCAGGTAGTTGGGCTTTGCGGTGGTGTCCGCGTACTCCGCCACGCGCGGCGGGTTGAGCACCTCCCGCTCCTTGATGGCCTGGTACTCCTGCGGGAGGAGCAGCATGGGCGGGACGACACCAGGGCTCAGCTTCGGGGCAACAGGCACTGTAGCAACAGATGCCCGCAGGCAGGTGGCACATGAGCAGCTCTGGAAGGCCTGCCATGCAGGGCCGCTGCGGATGTCTGTTCGTTTCTGTGTGCAAGGCAAGGCTCGAGTCGTGGCACGGCCTCAACCCTTGTGTGGGCTGTATCCCCCTGCCTCTGCAAACGCCGCTCGCCCGGTGCCCCGCCGCCAACCCCAGGGCCCATGCCGACCTTAACGATGGCCTTCGGGTTGACCAGCCGCGCCCCCGCAATGGCGTCGCTGTCCAGCTGCAGGTGGGAGGGCTTGAGCGGCAGCCCCACGTGCCGCCACGCGGGGGTGAAGTCTGGAGGGCCAGGGCAGTGCAGTGGTGTGGCCCTCGTCTCCATGGGCCCACTAGGGCCAGCACGGGTTGCAGGCAGTGGCAGCCGGGGTGCGGGTGACAGGGTGTGGCCTGGCCCAGCAAGCGGTGGCATGCAGTCCGCCCGGGTGCTGGTACCCGGCAGGCATATGGGGTGCACGGGTGGACCTGAGTGCCTGGCCTAGCCGTGGCCTGCCGGCAGAAGGCTACCCGACCAGAGATTTTATGTCAATATCCTTTCCTTGGGCCTTGTGCACCCTAATTGCGCCAGTGTTGGGAGTGGCGGCCTGGCGCAGCCCGGCCTCGCGCGTCTGCCTGTGTGTCAGGACACACGACCGTCCGGCAGCTCCCTTCCCTTACCCTCGTCAGCCTTTGCGAGCGCCCGCGCCTCCGCCTCCTTTGCCCCGTCGGCTGCTGCTTTGAGGTATTGCTCCATTTCGTCCGCTGACGCACGGACCCGTTCGAACTGGTCCGGGGGCATGGGTCCAAGGTTGCAGTGACTGTGTGCTAGGTAACCAATACTGGATGTCTGCTTCTACCGTGCTTGTGCAGCCATATGGAAGTGCGATTGGATGAGTGTCAGTGCGCATGCAGTCTTCACTTGACACCCAACCCGACACAGCATGCTGCTCGGACCTACCTTGCTGGTGATCCCAGCGATTCGGGCTGTATATGGATCTGGCTCCATATCCATTTCATTTTCTGCTTCCACTTTGGTGGCCGCTGGCTCTTGCGGTCCCTCGGCCGCGCCACCTCCATTTTCGCTCCCTTTGCTGGTCTGGTACAGACCCGGGAACGTTGCCTGAAATGTTGAAAGAATGTGAGCTGAACTCATCTTTACATTGCTTAAGGACAGCGGGGACCTGGCGCTAGCTCGCGTCTGGCGATGTTGTCGGTCTTAGAAGTTCCAAACATAGGCTCTCCATTCTCGCGGGATTGTCATTTCGGCGCAAATGAAATTGATAGTTGAGTCATGGTGCCTAGCATCCGTGCAAATACTCTTCCCGCGACTCCGACCCAGGGGCCCATCATGGCCCCGATGATGGTGACCACGCTGCACCCAGCAGGGCAGCTGCGGGCTGCAGTGCACGAGGTTCCTCTGAAGGTCTTTGACTCGAGTATGTTGTGTGGTTTAGTGTACATACACAACTGCGGCTCTGGTCTTAGACTGGTACATATACGCAACTGCGGCTGAGCAGTCTGGGGTTCTTGCCACACGGGACTCCCCTGCTTCGCAGTTGCTAGCTGGAGTTCCGTGATGCCCTGACCAGCCTTACCCCTCTGTTGCCTCACAGCCTCAGTCGCTGGCTGGTGTGCACATAAGGGCTAAATAGCAGGCATCAGCCTGCATCAACCAACAAACAGTGTGGAGGCATGTCAGTGGCCTCCCACCTGCTCCCACCGTCCCACGGGGAGCCAGCAGGGGAGCCAGCTACCTTCAGGACAAGCGTGGTGGCACCCAGCCGACTGCCTAAGCGCTACCGATAAGCCAGCCGGCTCAGTACCCCTATGCCGACTTCTTGAATCACTGCAGTCATACGACCCTTGTATCTCTCGCGACAACGCAGGGGGCAGGGCCCTGTCCCCATTCCGTGCAACCTAGCGGTCGATATGGGGCGGTGTTCAGTCTGCTTGCACATGATGCCGGTATATGTTCACCAGGGGAGCTCCGCTGGCATTCACACGTGTCTCGACACTGTTCGACAGGCAGGAACCCAACCAACAGTATCGACCTGGCAGCCTCCGTTCAGGGCAGCTCCCATTCGACTGGCACGGACAGAAAACGCCGGCCACGATTAGCCAGCCTTGCCTTTATTCCCCCATGATGCACTGCCCCATCCAGGCCCTATAGCATGCTCACGTCGCCAGTTAATGCTTTCCGACCATGAGTGCAAAAAGCCAAGATAGTAAGTGTTCGCGCCAGGTTTTATGAGCAGCTGTCCAGTCGGCAGCACGCGCAACATGTCTAAGTAGACGCAGGCATGAGGTTCAGGTCCAAAGGAACTCCGAGTGTCTTGTGGAGGCAGAGGCCGGTGCCCAACGGAGGGCGGCATGAATAACCATGGCTTACCCTCTAGCAAGGCAGGCACCTGCCGCATGAGGCGACCTGCTGCCGACAGTTCATGCCCACGATATGTACAAGAATGCATGAGTCGAATCGGGTCACGTGAGGACGCGCGCGAAACAGTTGCTCGCACATAATGCTGCCTAGCTAACAGTCAAGCGCTATAGCGCTAAGCGCAGGGCCACAATGGGCCACGCTCTCCCAAGTACACCACTGAGCAGCGCTTAAACCCTTGCTAATCCACAATTACCCAAAAGCCCTGTTACGGGTGCAGTACCAAGAACACCTCCGCTAGGCGCCCGGCGGTCGCCCCAGAGACGCCCCGCTGGCGCGCACTCCGGCATGCTGCGGCTGCCCCTTGCCGCGGTCCAGCTTCCACCGCCGAATGTCCGCCATGATGTCCCGCATCTCCACCCCCGCCGCCGCCCCCGCCGCCAGCAGCCCGCCCTCCCGCGTGG
>VFQN01005234.1_pt1 | contig 16086 bp, 14 predicted proteins | sample 3512371 | NCBI WGS metagenome assembly VFQN01 (sample SAMN10412370, study PRJNA504923) | tailings metagenome | isolation source: Replicate 2 from Balatoc abandoned mine | place: Philippines: Itogon, Benguet | collected 2017-08-28 | reverse complement strand
GTTGTCTCTGTCTCTCTGTCTCTCTGTCTCGTGGTTTGTGGTGTTGACGAGTTTTTCGAAGTTTTGGTTTTTCGGATATTTCACGCAGCGCTGTATTATTAAAATAAATTTAGGGAAGATAGGTTGACTCCACCGGCTCATCCGCTGAATTCCTTCAAATCGTAATTATGGTTCTGCAATTTTCTAGGAAACACTTGGATTAATGCGAATTAAAATAACCCAGAAAAAGGTAAAAAACTAAAAACAAAAAACAAAAAAGATATATGGAATAGTGTCATATTGAAATTGAGAGAGAAGTCGTCGAAGGTTCAAGCAACGTATTATAAGAAAACAGTTCAAATTTGAATTTGTTAAGTGCTTATTAATTTCAATTGATTAGAAATTCACTATTACACAAGCATGTCGCGAAGACTGGATGAAAGAAATGGTGAAAGCATAAGTGTCTCATTTCCATTACAAAATGGATCAATGACTAACTTCGAGTCGTCGTCTTACAAACTTCTGGAGGTGAGCAGAGGCATACTCTATTCCTCTAAGCATTGCAGTTTGACGTTCTGGATTAGATTTCTACAGATCTTTTGAAAGATATTGAAAAGGGTGAATGTTTATTGATTAAAGGAAATTCCATTCGCGAAGCTGTACTGTGCTCTGCTGCGCGTACCTTCGCTCTGAAGAAAGTTGAAACCTCCAACACAGGTATAACCTGCCATACCTTCTTTATCCTCGAACTAATCAACTACTCTTGGCAATTTCAAATCATAGTCTATTTATTGCCCCCTTCCTCACAGCCTACCTACTCTGTGTTCTCTCGAAGTCGCGAGTATTTCGAGGTGAAGTCTAAGTCCCTCACTGTGAAGCAGGCCACCGACCTCCTTCTCCCAGCGACACAAAAGACGATGAACCCTCTTTCCTTGGATGCCCTCTTGGATGAAGTACCCCTCAGTAAAGCTCAAATCCTTCAACTTCTCCCTGCAATAGGCGCTGTGGTGGAGGGAGAAGAGCCACGTCAGATGGTCAGAACATTCGAGAAAGAGGATGTTATCGCGATGGTTCAACTGCTCTTCTCCGAGATCATCAAAAATAACTGGTCTATCGAAGCGATCCCTCTAGATCGGTGCTATCAGTGTTTGGCCTCTGCTGGCTTTTCTCTCACTCTCTCGAGGACCCTCGAAGGTCTCTCTGACGATCGTGCAGTCATGTTGCTAGGCTCCCTCGTGCTTCAAATGTGTCGCTCAGTTTCTCATATCGGGGAGGGAAGCATCTCCCTCGATCCGAGGAAGGTTGCGAAGATCGGTGCAGCAGTGTTGATGAAGAAGCATAAGGTGAGAGGTGATTTAAAGTGTCTTCCTTCGTCGAGTGTGAGTGATATCTCTGTTAGATCATGGAGAAAGAAGAATTTCTCTCAGAGTGGTGTCTCCTAACACCAGGCATTGATCCTTCCACTTCTTCTCAGCTGTTTTCCTCTTATTTGCAGGGAATATTGCAGGAGAAAAGGATGGGCAGGGCGACGAGTGCGGCGGTCTACTACGAGTTCTCCAGTCAGCTGAAGGACTTGTTACTCGTGCAAGGTCACTCTCTCTTCCCTGAAGATGTTAGTTTGTTTCTCTTTTTCGACTAACGAGGCTGTATGAATCATCAGGAAAGGTTCTCGAGTGTTATTATGAGATAGAGAGGTTAGGTTTAGATACATATATGTTATATTATATGGTGGGTTATATGAGGTATATGGGGTATGTATGGTGTGTGGGTTATATGGTATAGGTGTGGTGTAAATTTGTAAATTAGGACGCTGAGACTATAACTCAGTACTCCTCGACGATTTGGATGAGCTTGAAGATGAAGGATGAGCCGAAGACGAAAACTCTTTGCACTTGTGCGGGGAGTCGAGGAAGCAGGTTTCTCGCTCTCTCGGAAGAATCTTAAAAGTCGCGAAATGCAGTCTGATCTTAGTATCCTCATACACCTAGACCAGATATTACACAATACAGCATCATTTAGAGACAATCACTCACCAAAGAATCCATCTTCTCGACGGCTGTGTCAATCGTTCGTAGTTTGTCTAGGAGTACGGGGCCTCTAGACTTAGAGCACCTTCCCTCTCCAACGATAGTCTGTGAAGGTCCTTCCTGGACCCAACCAAAGCAAGCCAAATCATCAGCAGCTTGTACAATTCTTTGGATGATCAGGTCTGTCTGTGGATGTTTGTTGTTTGGAGTTGCGGTGTTTGTCAGGTGAATCTCATATCGAAAGCCATAGAAGCGATCAGTCATCTTCCATCCTTCTGGCTGTGCAATAATAAGGGAAATAGCACATAGAAGGATAATAGCTTGATAAAGGAGTGTTGGAAGTGACAGCATTGTCTAATTCTATAATGTATGAGATACAGTAAGATAAGAGATGAATTGAGAGCATGCGACGTATTATTATGACATCGAAATAGTCTACCGGCAGCTCTACCGTTAGCTACCGTCTCACCGAGACCGTCCCGACAAACAGAGAGAGACAAACTATCCCTTGATCTATTGATTGTCTGAGATCTTGGCACCACAGAAAGCGATGTTCTTCTATCTCCCTCTCATATTTGCTACTTTTCACTTAGCTGCCTCTTCAGAGAAAGCAGTTCATCGCATTGCCTTTGGCTCGTGCTACAATCCAAACAAAGGAGATGAGATGTGGAAACTCATCCACTACTTTTCTCCAAATCAGCTGATTTTACTCGGAGATCAGATCTATGCTGATTTCCATCCAATATACAAGTACAAGCACTTCAACGGCTCAAACCCCGACATGATCCGCGAGGAGTACGACAAGTTCTACAGCCAGCGAGGCTTCAACGACCTGCTCTCCTCGCTCTCGCATGGCTGGGTCTCCACCTACGACGACCATGACTACGGCAAAGACAATGGTGATCGCACTTTCAAGTTCCGTGACGAGGCCATCGCTCTCTTCGCTCGGTATAATAGACCCTTCCACTACGATGACGTCATCGCTCTTCCCGACGCCATCACCGGCGAGATGCAGACAGAGAAGAAGACTGGTGTCTTCTCGTCGCACACTTATTCCTTCCCTGTGCAGCGAGGTGCGGTGACGTCAGACTTCCGCTATAAGGTGGTGCTGACGGATGCTCGCTCCAACAAAGACGTCAAGGGAACAGAGGGCGGCGACTTCCTCGGACAGCAGCAGTGGCGCTGGTTGGAGTACGAGCTATCGGACCAGGCGCTGGGTGACGTGGATCTGGTGGTGTTTGGCTCTGGCGTGCAGCTGCTGTCCGATGACAAGCTAGTCGAGGAGTCGTGGGGAGAGTTCCCCGAGAAACGACAGCGACTCATCGCACTGCTGTCGCGACTCGCTCTGACGAGGAATCTCTTACTGCTGTCAGGGGACATCCATTGCGCTGAGATCAGTCAGATGACGTGTCTCTACCAAGGAGGTGCGGAGAGGCGGTGGCAGGAGGAGCGACGACTCATCGAGCTGACGTCTAGTGGGCTGTCACACACCTTCACCAAGATCATGGACTCGCATCACATGAAGTCAGAGAGTCTAGAGAGAGGCAGTGACGTTGTCGGTGGCGGTGTCGGTGTCGTCGGTAAACCTCGTATCCTCACTAAGAGTCGCTCAGTCGTCGCCGAGTTCTTCAGCGCCATGTATCAGCTCGTCTACCCTGCCGTCTACCGACAAGACAAGTATGGCCACGTCTACCAAGGATTGCACTTCGGCCTCGTCGATTTCCTGACCGATGAGGAAGGAGGTCCCGTCAGCACTCTGCGCTTCCCAACCATCAGCCACGAGGGTGACGTGGTCCTGTCTCTGGACATACCGCTACGACCACGTCAGACCTCTCAACTCTCTCACAGTGGCGATGACGTGGCGATCGAGTGCACGCCGATCCAAGGACCTCTGACGTCATTGCGATCGCAGTGGTTCAAGGCGAACATGGTGCTCGGAGTGATGGTCTTCGTTCTCCTCCCAGTGCTGACGTTGCTCTGGTTCGTCGGGGCGGCCATCTACTACCTCTGCGTGGGCAGAGAGATCGAGAGGAGGGAGAGGATCGAGAGTCAGTACCAGCAGCAACGTCAGCAGAAGAAGAACCAATAACTGTGACGCAAAATAAGGAGATAGAACTAGAAACAGATGTTAATAACATATCGATAACAATCACTACGACTAACAAACGTCACTGCGACTACATTGCAAACGTCATGCACAATACGAGTTCAAAGAATAATACATACATCACAACATATATCTGTGATCTAATCACTTCTTCGCCGCCGCTGTGTTGGCTTGCTGCTGCAGGCGCTGACGACTGTTCGCGCGGTTGAGGGCATTGACGTTGACCTTGCCCGCCTTCTGCGCGATCTTCCGCCTCTCCATAATGTCCGGGTAGTCTGTGTGCTGCATGATGAAGTTGAGCATGCGGTCGGCGTAGAGGTTGGGATCCACGGCACTCAGCTGCTTCCTACAATAACGAGAGAAGAACTGTGAGATCCGAAGTGAAGGGAGTGTCGGATTAGAGAGGTGTCGCACCTGTCATGTGTGAAGCCCTTGAAGAAGTTCTCCATCTGCTTGCCCGTGTTATACACCTGCAAGATATCGATGATGCCCATGAAGTAAATCTCACTGGAGTCGGCTGATCGAATGCCTCCATACTGGGAAGTGAACAAAGAGGCGCCGCCACCTCCTTCCTCTCCCTCGGGGAAGCGGTCGAGGAAGCTGGCTCTCCCATCACCTCCACCTCGCTGTGTGAAAGGTTGATGGGAGGAGGAAGGCTCCTCTGTTGTCTTCTCTGCATAATCTGGCGGCGATGACGGGGATTGAAGGCGCACTGACGATCTCTACGATAACAAAGATAAGCAATTCACTAACATTAAGTTAAGGAAATGTCTTACGCTGGACAAGACGACGCCGCTAGAGCGACGGCGCATCGCTGCCGATCGTCGGTTGTTGGGGGAGTTAGGGTTGGAGTGGTGGATGCCCAGCAGCAGCGAGTAGTCCATGATGTGGAGTTCCTTCAGGAAGGTGACGTCAGCCTTGAGTGTCTCGTGAAAGATGTCTATGTTCGGCTCTCCCAGACGCACTTTATTGCCTGACTCCATCAGATTCAGATCTTTCTGAACCGCGCCAGCACGACAGTCCTCTGGTGACGTCAGTCTACCCACTGTAGAGCCCTTGAGGTCGTACTTGATGGCGATGGGCTTGGGTGTGTTGAAGACGGAGGACATGATGACGAAGTACGTCTTCGAGCGCAAAGACTTCATCTTCACGCGATGCATGCCGTAGAAACGCACTAAAAGGGAGTCTGGGTGACGTGTAAGGTGTTGTATGTAGAGAGGCATGATGCGTCGCAGTAGTTTGGACTCCTCCTTCGACTGTGTTTTGATCATGTACTTGCCGTCGTGCGAGTAGAAGAAGAACTGTCCTGACTTCGAATTAGCGATGAACTCGATGTAGTTGAAGTCTCCCGCGAGCGACAACATGTAGTCCGCCTCTTCAATGTTGCTCAGAGCGCGCACAGCTCGGAAGACGTTCGTCATGTAGTCTTTGAAGGTGAAGGTGAAGTTGAGCTTGTGAGGGGGTGTGGGGAAGGGAGGCGTTGAGTTGCCCTCTGGCTTGAACACTAACTCCGTCGTAAAGTTATAGTCATGGGTCGTCAGCTCTTGTTCCTCTAAAATGGCTGACAGACTCTTGCTGGTAGAGAGCAGGTCGAGGTCGATGTCTCTGCGTCCCGTCTAAACGACAAATAAAAACGATGAATGAAGAAGCAAAGCGATTAATGACATCGACTTACAGTGACTCGAATACCAAGCATCATGCCATAGGTTAGCGCGTATTGCGCGTGATCTTGCTGGATCTCTCTTCCCTCCACTTCCTGATGGTCCTGCTGACTCGCGTGTGTCATGCTCTCTCTTCGAGCCCCTGCTGAAGCAGCGGCTGCTAGATTAGCTGCTGCTTTCAGGGCTTGATCTGCCGCCGAGTTCTCGTCTGGCTCGATGTCTTTGCATCGCAGTTGCTCTATCTCTGGTGGCAGGTGGGCGGAGGGCTGGAAGGTTACACTGCCCGACCGCGTCACACTTACTCTTCGCTTCAAGGGCGCTGGAGGCTAACACAACAAGAGAGGATGACGGAGGAAGGATGAGTGGAGACTAAAGGCGCTGACCTCATTCATGTTCTGAGAGCTCTTGTTATTTATATTTGACGTCACGGGGGTAGAGGGCTCTTTCTCGTCCTCTGACGTCGCTTTGGTTTGGGCCTCGTCTTGAGTCTTCTGAATCCGCTTTGCGAGCTTCGGAAGGACTGTGTCGAGGTCTAAACCAGAAGGGAAATTATATTAGGATTAGGTTAGCGTGAAGGCAGGTTCTTAGGGTACCTCTCTTTCCAGGAGTTTCTTCACTTCTTATTGTCTGCTCTACTGCTTGATAGTCTATTTCTATGTCCAAGTCGTCCAGGGAGGTAGAATCGTTGAGATTTCTCCCGGGAGGACTCTGAGCTGTTGGTGAGGAGAATTGTTGCCTCGCATGCCTTGGACTAGAGGCTGGAGGGCGGAAATGTTGTTGATTTTGATCTTTATCTTGTATCTTCCCTCTGCCTCCAGTATCAGCGCGGGAATATTGCTGCCTCTGTTCCGCCATGTTCTGCTACAAGGATCAGATGAATCGAGAGATTTCCGAGGGAGAGAGTGAATCAATAAAATCGCAGCGGTGGTAATTTCTCAAGACAAGGTATTGACTGATATAACTGGTGTGTGGAGGGGGTGGAAGGGAAGGAGTTGCTTGAATCTTCGTTGATTTCTTTCTTTCTTGTCAGAGAATGCAAATCAACAAACAACAGACAAACCACTACCGACTCACCGACTCACCGCAACATACCGATAACTAGTTCGAATCGTTTTCTGGTTTGTACGATAAGTCCAGTGAGAGATGAGAGATGAGTCCATCTCTTATGAGATGAGTATGAGCATGTAGCGATATCTGATATTATTTACATATTACTCATTTAGACTGTATCTGAAACTCTGACGCTACGTCAGGCCATTGTCCTTTATGACACCACTGGTTCTGCGTCACTTTCTTTGAAAACATGTCCAACCCCACCATCTTCATATATCTCTTCAGACTCCTCTTCTTGCCCATGCCCCAGTCAGGCAACCTGTAATTAGAGTGACAGTTATATATGATAGCATGTGATAGCGTTATGGCAGTCTCACCTGTAGAGAATGCTGGGAGGAGAGACGAGCTCAGCGGCTGACTCAGGATATCCTAACATACACTTCACCCGATTGATGATCAGCTCTAGGATGTCGTTGTGGATAGGCTTCTTGAAGAACCTGACGTAGTTAAAGTATTATTAGATAAGAGAGGAGGCGAGGACTGACATGATGTCACTCACCGATTGACAGATTCCCAGAACTTCGGATAATGTCTGCGTACGTAGTAGTGGTTCAGGACGTTGATCGTCGGGCTGAAGATGTCGTAGCCGGCGGTCCACAGTCTCGCTGACATCGATATCTCCTCGCCCATGAAGATCCAGGGCAGGAAGGGGTCGAAGGGCACCTCGTAGAGGAAGTCAGCGTACGTGAAGAAGAAGCCAGCGGCTACGAAGGGAGCGTAGAGAGGTTTAGCTGGGATGGCGTGGTCGAAGGTCATGGACGAGCCCAGGCGAATGATCTGCCACTCGATCTGCGCCGCCGCGAATTCTGAGTCACACATACGGAAGCCGATCGTGTTGCGCCAGTTCTGTGTCGAGTCTGGGGGATATGTGGAGATGACGGGCTTCTCAGCCGGAGCGTCTTCCACCATCTTAATGAGCTTGTCGTCCCAGTGGTCGACGAACTCCGAGTGCGAGTCAATCTGCAGGTAATACTGCTCGCCGCGATAGAACTTAGCGCCCAGATAACGCGCCATGTAGGGACCCAAAGACTCTGACTCGTTCACATTGTACAGTCGCACCTGTCCTCTGACGCAGGCTTGAGTCCTGCGCCCTTCCTCTGACTGACAGAACTCCTTGAAGCAGTCGGGGTCGGGGCCCGCCTCCTCTACCCGCCCACCTGCCAACACCCCCGTACGACACTTCGGACCGAAACAATTCTGCTGGAAGAGACCAACGAAGACTCTGTCAGGCGCTCTGGCCTTGTCGAAGAGCGACTTAATCGTCATGGGACAGAAGGGATCTCGGTAGGTACCGATAGACACGTAGATGCTGCCATCCTTGCGAGGCTTGGGGAAGCGATGTTTGTTCTCCTCGTCCCAGGTCATTGGCATTCTCTTAGTGATGTTTAGAAAGGTCTCCCATACTGACACCGCAGTGACTGTCGGTCCCGCGAGACTCACCAGCTCTCTGTGAAGAGTCGTGAGATAGATCGTCATATTCCTCTCGATCTCAGACAAGGGCGGTGGATCAGACAAGAAGTGGTGGTCATCGTTATTGAACTTCCGGTCTATCGAGAGCTTGCTGTGCATGTATTCGCTGATGTCTATCACTGACTTGCGCGCTGCGGGAAGAAAACTCCTTTCCTCCTCTTCGACTCCAACGGCTCCATCTGGCTTAGGCTGATCTTGGTCTTCTAACGGTAGATCGATGGGCTCTGAGTCCTTCTTGACGAATTGTTGTAAAGTGTTGGCGGAAGCTGTTGCTGGGTGATCGTTGCTAAAGAGAGAGAAGAAGAGATAGATCCACACTATTATCAATAATGCTGTGATTAGGAGTATTATTTGAACTTTAGACATGTTCTTCAGCCTAGTCTCTCGTCTCGTCTCTAGCAGTTCAAATCAACACACAAATCGACTCCTAAACGACTCCTAAACGACTCCTAAACGACTCCTAAACGACTCCTCTACCGATAACAATACCGACATGTCTGCAATACTTTAATAATACACTGCCCCCCGGCCAGCCATCGAACAACCATCACAGAGAAATAGTCAAACTGTCTCAAGAGACCCAGAGACAAGCATCACACCACTGACATACAAACATGCTGAAGTCACAGCTTCTGACACGCAGGTAAGAATGTGAGTGACTAGGTTTGCATCGCCTTGATTCCTTCTGTATGAAATCAGCGTTCAAGCGGTCGGAGGAAACCTCCAAAAACGAGGTTTGCAGAGGCCTGCAGTGAATACTAGTCAATTAAAAGCTGGAAGGAGAACAGGTGCCTTGGCTATGAAGGTGGGAATGTTAGGTTATTGGGACAAGTGGGCCGAGAGACACGCGGTGACTGTGCTGCAACTAGACAACTGCCAGGTGGTCCAAACCAAGACTGAAGCCACAGATGGATACAATGCTCTTCAATTAGGAGTTGGAGAGGCTAAATTAAAGCGAGTAAACAAGCCATTGCTCGGACATTTCTCCAAGCATTCGCTGACGCCTAACAGGAAGCTGTGGGAGTTCCGAGTGACGAAGGACTGTCTCCTCAAGCCCGGAGTGAAGATTTTGGCCACACACTTTGTGCCAGGTCAGCTGGTAGACGTTGCAGGCACGTCTAAAGGCAAGGGCTTCCAGGGCGTTATGAAGCGCTGGGGCTTCAGCGGAGGCAACGCCTCTCACGGCAACTCGGTGTCACACAGAGTGCCGGGCTCCACCGGCTGCAGACAAGACCCTGGTCGTGTATTCAAGAATAAGAAGCTTCCAGGAAGGATGGGAGGGAAGCGCATCACGACACAAAACCTTCGAATCCTCAAAGTAAGTGACGTGACGTCATCGCAGCAATGTCTGTCATATGATGCGATTCCATTATAGATCGATCCTTTCAGACAACTGCTCTTCGTGAAGGGAACTGTGCCCGGGCATAATGGTAATTGGGTGCGCATCGTTGACGCGGTGAAGGGCCCCTTCTACCCGTCACCTCCTCCCGTCCCAACACACTTCGGATACCAGAACAGCAAGGAGATGCAAGTACTGCACGCCCCTGTGTCAGCCAGAGACTCGGGAGAAGAGATCGAGCCATTAGATCCTTATTAGAGGACTGACGTAGAGTAGTGACGTATAATTGTAATAACAACTCTTCTCTACCTCTACCTCTACCTCTACCTCTTACACTACCACTGCCTCCACGTCATCAGAGACTAAAGACTGCTGTAACAGTTATTAGTTATTACATGCTACGTCAGGAAAACGAAGGAAAAGATTGAAAGGAAGGACAGCTAGCGTCCACGTCAGAGCTTTCCTTGCATCCTCGCGTGCAGGTTGCACAGGTAGTCCACGTATGACATCATTCCTATAGAGTATATACAGTATTACGTTAGATGGTATGGTATGGTATGACGTAGTTTGGTCTCACCGTTATTGGCATCTTCTATCAGTCGAGAGGTGAAGCGATGGATCGAAGGCATCGTCAGCTGCGAGTCTGCCCAGATCGCCTTGATCTCTGTCAAACACGTCAGTGAGAAGCTTAGGAGAGGGAGAGGTCGTCTGACTGTACCTGACTGGTAGGGTCCGTCACTGGCAAGGAGGAGCAGGAAGTCTTCGGCCCTTCGGCCCAGCCTGCTCCTGACGTTGACTCGCACTCGCTCAGAGCGCTCATAGGGCGACGTCATCACGAACAACTCCTCAAGGAGGTCTTGGGGCACCGAGCGACCGATATACAGCCATAGCGTCCTTCGATCGTCGATGACGTAGATCTGGTCGCTCTCGAAGTTCTCTGACGAGGGATTGAGCGACTGACTCACCTTCAGCTTATCGAGGTAGAGCTTGTCTGTCAGCACTGAGATGCCCCCGCCTCCTGACATGGCGGCGGAGGGTGTGGGTGGCATGGAGGAGCTGGCAGACAGAGAGGCGTTGATGTGCAGGGAGTGCAGGTTCGGGGAGGAGAGGTTGTGCGTGTCCAGACCGCGAAGCTTGCTACTGCCTCCGTCAGCGCCGTCATTGAGTGAGTCAATGGAGTCGGTGGAAGGGATCTGAGCGATGTCGTCGAAGCTGCCTGTGAAGGTGTTGTTGTAGTTGGAGAAGGAGTCTGACTCCAGCACTGCGAAGAGACTGTAGACACGTGGATAGACGCTGTTCAGCACATCTCTCAGGGGCGAGGACGTCAGTCTAAGGAGGTGGTAGAAGCGCTCATTCACCGTGACAAGGATGTTGCTCGAGGTGGGCGGTGAGGTGGGAGAGGCGGCTGACGTATGACTGAGAGAATGAGTCTGTCGCGCACTGACGACTGGCAGGTTGTCGACGAGGAAGGGGTGCTTCGTCATGCCCAGACAGTACATGGGCAAGGTCTTCAGAGACTCGGGCAGGATGAGCTGGGCTTTGGGCGAGGAGGCTGACGAACACAGCTTGCGGTAGTGCAGGAGCATGTCGATGGTCTTCGTCTGGATGAAGTTTCTCGCGCCGTCTTTCTCGTCGCCGAGGGGGAAAGACACGGCTCTGACGGACGCCATCTTCGCCACGGCGACTGCGATGGCCTCCACGTCACAGTTCCTGAAGATGACGTTGCCTTTGTTTGAGGTGATGAGAGTGAGGTTGTGCACTCGCAGCACTCGCTGTTGCTGACGATTCGTGAACAACGTGGCGAGCTGGAAGTGTATTTTCTCCTCGTCGGGAAGGTCTCGCACTACCTTACAGTCGAATAACACAGTAGAGGTGTTGCCAATGTCAGCGAGGCGCACCACCTCCTCCAATGAGTCGTACTGCCCCGCTGAGATCACTTGATGCAAAGTGACGGCAGCAGAACTTCTAAGCTTCATGACCACGTCAGATCCCATCCACTCCTCCACCAGGTCGTACACCAGCTGTCTCTCTAAGACGTCAGCAGAGGAGGGGAGGAAGGCAGGGAAGACAGGGAGGTGGGGCAGTTGTAGGGGTGCGGGTAGAGGAGAGGAGGAGGGCAAGACCATGGGCGATCTAATAGGTGGCGACCTGACGTCCTCATTCCCTTGGTTCAGAGGGGGATCTTGCAGCATGAAGAGCTTTCCTCCAGTCGTCTTCACCACTTCTCCGAGGAAAGTGACGTCAGGGGAGGGATGGCTGGTCTCGCCAGAGCGCTGGACAGGACTGGGCGGAGGAGAGAAGAAAAAGACAGAGATCGAGATATTCTTCTCCAGACAATCATTTCCTAGTTGTTTGTATTGCTCGAATGTCTGCGCCAGCACATCCTTCCAGGGCAAGGAGGTGTGAGAGGAGGACGAGGGCACGGGCGTTGTGAGATACTTGGCAGTCAGTGGAGTGGCAGTAGAACTGAGAGAGGTGATGGGTGGCGTGGCATACATCAGGAACTCTTCTGCATACCCGTAGAGATAGTCGCGCTGTCTCGAGGAGTGTTGTCCGAGGCCTGTTGAGCTGTGGTTCGAGGTGAAGAGATAGACCTTGGCGCTGCCAAACCCAGGCTGTGCTGATTGAAGGGCTGCGATGACAGCTGCTGGAGAAGTGATAGGCTGGAAGGAGGGCACAGCAGGGAGGTATTCCAGCTCTTTCTCCAAGATCTGCAACCAGCGCCCTGACAGCAGGTGGTCGAGCTGGGCGAACTGACGATTGAGGGAGAAAAGCCACTTATGATTGGGCAGAGGAGGGAAGGGATCGTCTGCCTCAGCTGAGAGCACTTTCACTGTCTCATGAGCCTGCAGGTCGACGTCATAGAAGTGCAGGTGCGAGCTGAACCCGACGAGTCCGATGGAGTAGTCGAGCTCTGACGGTGGTTCTATCGCGGTGAAAGAGTTTGCTTGAGGTTGGTAGAGCTGAGGTGGTGCAGGTAACAGACTCTCACTGCTTCTCGTGGTATTGAGTCGCTGACAGTGCTGACTCAGTTGCTGCACTGCTGTCGTCACTGCTCTGATCGCCGCTGCTGTGATTCCCCTCCTCATCGCCTCACTGCTGACGTCTATTGCGAAGATAACTGTTCTCGACTAATTGCGATGATGGAGGAGAGATGAGAGTCAGTGGCGAGAGAGGTGTAGGTGATGTCATTACCTCTTTGGAGGGAGAGACAGTGACGTAGTCAGAGCCAACGAGAAACTCCACACTTCCTTTACAGAGCTCGGGGCGCTTGATCCGATCGAATCTCAAGCCAGCAGCATCTAGTGGGGAATAATACCTGCGATGTCCACGTCAGATGGCCATTATAAGATAGGAGATGACGTGTCTTACCAGTCAGGCACAGTATTTTGATTGGAGCACAAATTACAAACCCACTTCCTCCCTTCATCTAAGAACTGAACGGAAGGATTGACATAGGCGGCGCACTTGTGACAGCGAGGAGGCGAACTCATTTCAACGGTGGCGATCTCTTCCTCGCCGGTGCCGAGACGCGCCAGAGGAGTGGCGAGGAGGCAGAGAGGCAGCTCTGTTCGCTTATACAGGTCTCTCGTGGAGGGAGGAGCCACTAGAGTGCATCGTAGGTGCTGAGGAAGGCTGTTTCCGTTATCCACGCCCACATAGATGGAATTCACCGACGGAGGGTTTTTCCGCGCTGAGCTCGATCGAGTGTGAAAGACTGTCTCCTTGTGGTACTTCCCTGGACGAGGAATCTGACTGGGATCTATTCGTGAGGATATCTTGCGCAGTGTGCCTGATCCTTGCTGCAGATATTTGGGGATCGAAGGACTCAGCACGTTCTTCTCTGACTTAGGCCTCGGGAGGGATTTGGTTGTTGGAGTAGTTGGAAGAGAAGATGGCTGTGCTAAATCACTGTTTAAGGCTGGTTTAGAGTGGGGTGGCTGTTGAATATGTTTGTCGTACAGACTGCCAGTCTGTCGTAGTTCAGACGGTGGATCGGGTTGATTTGGAGCAGAATGAGGGGCATGAAAGCCAAAATATTGCTGCTGCATGTCTGAAATGTCTGAGCCTTAGTGGTGATGTCGTGTAGCTGGTAAAGGTCTGATAGATAGATGATAATGGAAGTAATAACAGATAGCTATCTAGAGTATAGTATAGTCTCTCTTGTGAGAGATCTCTTATTTAGAGAGAAGGAGAAACACGCTCAACTCTCAGAAAAGCGCTTTTAAAAGAAGTTTCTTTATTTGGCATGACATGGAATCAAATTCAAATTTCGAATAGCAGAGAGAGCAGAGAGAGCAGAGATCAGAGAATGCAAGGAAGAAACAGGAAATCAAACAACGCCTACACTTACGATCTCGTCAGTGACGACGAAGAAGAGGTGACCCGGTCATCAAATCTTAACAGAGCGAATCTTGAAGGCGATGATCGTCCCACGAAGAGGAGAAAACTCTTCAAAGGGATTCTTGCAGACGAAGATTCTACATATGATTTAGAGACAGTGCTATATGAAGTAAATGAGAAAAAGGCGAGGAAGTTCGAAGCTTTGTCTCTAGAAGCTCAGCAGCAGTGCATTCGAGCAATCTCTCGACTCTTCTTGTTTAGAGGCAGTAAAAGGGAAGTGATCACACGCGGCCAGCTCCTTGAATATTTAGGAAAGATAGATCTAGAGTACAAGGCTCACTGTGATGTTGTTCTCGAGAAGGTGCAAGAGGTGTTGCTGGGCTCTACCGGCTATCTTATCGTCGACGGTGCGAGTATTCGCGGATGCAATAGCGGCAGTAAAAACGATTATTACCTCGTCAACACACTCAACAAGCACGAAAACCTCCAGCATATATTATCATGGCATTGGGCGGAGGAGGGCCAGGGCACTGCGACGATGACAGCTGTGGGCAAGTCATCAGCTTTCTCTGCCTTCGCTCTCATAGTCTTCCACAGCATCTTCAACTCCCCTGCATACACCATCCTTTGCAAAGACTTGTTGAGGAATCTTCGCAAGGTAGATTCGAGATTCCCAGAGTCGCTCCCTTCTCACTCGTCCAAATCCTCCGCGACTTCTGCGCCGATCAGAGAGCTGGAGGAAGACTTCCTCTCTCTTCTGAGCAGATTGAAGAAGGTAAGGAGAGAGAGCGAAGCTTCTCCTTTCTTAACGGCTGGATAGGAGCACTACATCGAGGTAGTGAAGGACAAACAGGATCCCGACGACATCGGCAAACAGGCGATTTCCTTTGCGCCGCGCTTCTTCCTAGACATCGGGAAAAGGACTCTGCTCAAGTCTTATTTCGCGATTTTGGGACAACCAGTGGACGAGCGAAGCTTGCAGGAGCTAATGATGGTAACATTACTGTCTCTTTCTCCCAATCGCTCTCATGTATCATAGGAGGAGAGAGAGGAAGAAGACTCTGAGAATCCATAAGAAACACTGTCTCAGTGAGCACAAAAGTCATCGTGCTATTCGGATAAGGCAACGGCAGCGAAGATTAGATAAAGTTGTGGATACCGTGTGACCTCGTCGTCCTTTGAGAGAGTCATAAGAAGAGAATGAGTTGAAACCTGATTATTTATATACAATATAGCTACATTGATGAGCAGTGTGTAGGAGGAGTTAAGCTTTGATTTTGCGATAAACTGACTGGAACAACTGCTCGAACATCTCGTTGACGCACTGCCCTGTCGCAGCAGAGGTGTCGAAGTACTGCAGACCTCTGCTGGTAGCAAAGCTCCTGCCTTCCTCCTCGCTGACTTGTCTTCGCTTATCGGATTTATTCGCGCAGAGAGCGATGGGCATCTCTCTGGGATTCGCTCCGAACTTCGCCGCCTCCGCCAGCCAGGCATCCAGTTCCTCGAAGCTCTCCCTCGACGAGGCATCATAGACCAACACACAGCCTTGAGCATCTTTGTAGAATTCGTTTCGGATTTCGAAAAACTCCTGATGTCCTGACAGATCCCAGAAATTCACTCGCACGTCATTGCCGTCGACTTTCACGGGTTTCACACCATAGTCCACGCCAATCGTTGCTATATACTTGCTGACAAACCTATCTTCACAGTAACGCTTAATCAGACACGATTTCCCACTGCCACCGCTGCCCATCGAGATGATTTTGATTCTTTCGATTGGAGTGATGACTTTGATCGCAGAAGACTTTTGACGGCCATTTCCTGCTGCAGCATTAGCACTAGAACTGTTCACGGCTGGATTCGAAGGAAGGGAAGACTGCCTTCTCTTGTCCATAGTCTTTTAGTCTTTGTTTTAGAGGTTTGTTGTTTGTTATTCGTTGTCTCCTTGTGTTTGTAACGGTCGGTGTGGCAAATCTCGATTTATCGAAATATCGATTTATCTAAATCTCCCCTTAAACCAACCATCTCTCTCTTTTTATTTTACAT